>NHCFJ05603__coassemble_930_pt1 | contig 16840 bp, 14 predicted proteins | sample NHCFJ05603__metabat2_low_PE_007 | metagenome-assembled genome bin NHCFJ05603
CCGGCGCAGTCACCGGCACACACCAAGCACGCACAGCAGTACCGAGGAAAGGACCGACCACCATGTGGCCATTCGGCAAGAGCAGGAACTCCTCCGCCCGCCCCGAGAACGAGACGGCGGAGTCACAGCACTCCGCCGCGGTCGCCGAGACCACTCCGGAGACCGGTGCGCCCGCCGCGGATGCTGAGGCACAGGGCAGGGCACAGGGCAGGGCACAGGACGCTGCACAGGACACGGCGTCCTCCTACGACCCGGTCAACGGGAGCTTCGGCCCCTTCGACGGTGACTCCGTCAACTACCGGGACTTCGACTTCTCCGATTTCGCCAAGGGCGGCCTTGACCTGGGCTCGATGCTCATCCCGGTGCCTCACAAGGGTGAGGTCCAGGTGGAGATGGGCAAGGAGGGCCCCCGCCAGATCCACATCCTCACCCCCTTCGGCCGGATCACCCCGGCGGCCTTCGCGGCTCCCCGCAGTGGCGGTCAGTGGGCCTCGGACATCGACGGTTTCGCCGAGAGCATGGCGGGCGACGGACTGGAGGTCACCCGACGTGACAACGACTGGGGTGTCGAACTGGTCGGCACTGTCGGTGACGGAGTGGTCCGCGTCATCGGTGTCGACGGTCCGCGCTGGATGCTGCGGATGACGCTGGCGGGTCCGGCGACATCGGCTGAGGAGCTGGCCGAGCTGTCCTACGAAGTCATCTCCCGGACGTTCGTCAACCGTGGATCCGAGCCTGCACCGGCGGGTCGCTCCCTGCCGGTGGCGATCCCGCAGGCGATGGCCGACGAGCTCAAGCGCACCCTTGCCCAGCAGCAGGCCCAGGCACAGAAGGCACAGAAGGCAGACCCGGCTGCGTCTCCGGAGGCCACCGGGGACCCCGCCCGGAATGCACCGGTGCAGCCGGAGCAGGCCCGCCGCCGCACCGGGGGCACCGCGTCCCGGCAGATGGGTGACTCCGAGTGACCGGAGAACTCGAGGAGCGCAGCGACCGCGACGAACCGAGCATCCTCGAACAGCTCGGCGGCACGTCCGGGATGGTCTCCACCGTCATCCCGGTCCTCGTTCTCGTCCCGGTCAACGCGAAGTGGGGTCTGGGCCCTGCCCTCATCGCCGCCGTGGCGGTGTCGATCGCCGTCTTCCTGTGGCGGCTCGCCCGACACGAGACGCTCATGCCTGCGGTCTCCGGTCTGATGGGGGTGGGTCTGTGCGCGGTCATCGCCTGGCTGACCGGTGACGCCAAGGGCTACTTCGCCTACGGCATCTGGTACTCCCTGGTCGCCGGCATCGTCTTCGCCGTCTCCACCCTGGTCCGCTGGCCACTGGTCGGGCTGATCTGGCACGGCATCAACGGCGAGACACAGCGGTGGCGGACCAACCGCACCGCCGTGCGTGCCTATACCGTGGCCACCCTCGCCTGGGCGATCGTCTTCTTCGCCCGGTTCATCGTCCAGCAGTGGCTCTACAACCAGGATGACGCGGTCGGCGCGCTCGGAGTCACCCGAATTCTCATGGGACTTCCCCTCACCGCGGTGGTTGTCCTGGTCACCGTGTGGGCGGTCCGGACCGCCGGACGTGCCGAACGCGGAGAAGACACCACCGCGGTATCCACCGGGCGCCACGCGGCACCCGAATCAGACTCAACGGACGAGGAATCACTGTGACCGATCAACTGACCCTGGACATCACCGGCCCCGCCCATGGTGGAGCAGCCGTCGCACGGTGTGGTGAGGACGCCGGGGAGCGCGCCGGACAGGTCGTCTTCGTCCGCGGGGCACTGCCCGGCGAGACCGGCGTCCCCGTCCTCCTGGACGAGCAGACCTCCGGCAAGCGGAGGTTCCTCACCGGCCGTGTCGCTGACGTGGCGCAGATCGGCGGCCCCTCCGCCCACCGCGTCGCCCCGGTCTGTGCCGCGGCGGCGGCCGGAGCCGGCTGCTGTGACCTCGACTTCGTGGACGCCGAAGGGTCGTTGGAGTGGAAGCGTCAGGTCGTCGTCGACCAGTTCGCGAGGATCGGGCACCTCGACCTCACGGATGTGACGGTGACCGCCACGTCTCCGGCCCCGTTCACCGGGTACCGCACCCGGGTCCGGCTGGGGGTCGATGCCGAGGGCAGGGCCGGTCTCCGTAGCTCCGGCAGTCACGGGATCATCCCGGTCGCCGAGGCGGTCTGCGCCCAGTGGGCCCCGGCGCTTGTGGACGGTCTCGCCGAGGAACTGGCGTCCTTCACCCTCACCCCTGGTGCGGAGGTCTGCGTGGCCGTCGGTACGGACGGGGCGCGGTCGGTCGTGGAACTGGTCAAGGAATCCACCGGGCGGAAGACCACCCGGGGACGCCGCGACCACCGCCGCCGCAACGGGGCGGTGCGGCGGCGGACCCGTCGGACCGTGCTCAGCGGTGACGGCACCGTCACCCACACGGTCAACGGTGTGACCTGGACCGTACCCGTCGAAGCCTTCTGGCAGGCCCATGCGGCGTCCCCGGAGCTCTACAGTGACTGGATCACCTCGACGCTGGCAGGTGCAGCTGGCGCAGCAGACGCAGTGCCCGTCGACGGATCTCCGGCCGCCTGGGACCTCTACGGCGGTTCCGGAGTCTTCTCCGCCGCACTCACGGCCGCACTGCCCGGCGCGCAGGTCGACTGTGTCGACGTCGCCTCCGAGGCCACCGCCGCCGGGGAGCAGGCGCTCGCTGACCGGGACGTGCGCTTCGTCGCCGGGGATGTCGCCAGCCACATCGCCGAGCTGCGCGGCGGCAGGGGACTGGTGGCAGTGGTGCTCGATCCGCCGCGTACCGGAGCCGGTGACCGGGTCCTCGAGGAGGTCGCGGCACACCGTCCCGCCCACGTCCTGCACATCGGCTGTGACCCGGCGACCGCCGCCCGTGACGCCGCGACCCTGGCCTCTGCCGGGTACCGTCCGGTGTCCCTGACCGCGGTGGACGCCTTCGGTCTGACCCACCATGTCGAGGTCCTCAGCCACTACGTCCGTGCCACCGAGTGATGGTCCAGGTGATGCTGCCATGACCGATCTGCCGATCCTGGCGACCGTGTCCTCGCCGGCGGATCTGCGGTCCCTCGACGAGCCGACGATGGTGCGGCTGGCGGCGGAGATCCGCCGTTTCCTCGTGGCGGAGGTCTCGACCACCGGTGGTCACCTGGGCCCGAACCTCGGCGTCGTCGAACTGACCCTGGCCATCCACCGCGTCTTCACTTCCCCGTCGGACCCGGTCATCTTCGACACCGGCCACCAGGCCTACGTCCACAAGATCGTCACCGGACGCCGCGACCTCTTCGACACCCTGCGACAGCGTGACGGACTGTCGGGCTACCCGGCCCGTGACGAGAGTCCGCACGACTGGACGGAGTCCTCCCACGGGTCGGCGTCCCTGTCCTACGCTGACGGTCTGGCCAAGGCGTTCGCCGTCACCGGGCAGACCGACCGACGGGTCGTCGCGGTCATCGGGGACGGGGCACTGACCGGCGGCATGGCCTGGGAGGCGCTGGAGAGCATCGCCGAGGGTGTCGACCGGCCCGTGGTCATCGTCGTCAACGACAACGGACGGTCCTACCGGCCCACCGTCGGCGGGCTCGCCCACACCCTCGCCGCTCTGCGGGACAGGGGTGTCGGACGTGGCACGGCATCCGGGCACCCCCGACGCCTGCTCCACGGGCTACGCCACCAACCCACCGGTGAGGTCAGTCCCCGGACCCTGTTCAGTGACCTGGGACTGACCTATCTCGGCCCTGTTGACGGCCACGACCTTCACGCGCTGGAGGACGCCCTGCGCCGGGCGCGGGACCACGGTGGACCCGTCATCGTCCACGCTGTGACGGAGAAGGGGCACGGCTACGCCCCGGCGCTGGCCGATGACACCGACCGGATGCACTGCATCGGCGTCACCGACCCGGTCACCGGGGAGAGCCGGGAGCAGCAGACCCGCCACTGGACCGATGTCTTCGCCGGGGAGCTCGTGCGGCTGGCGGAGGAGCGGGAGGACATTGTCGCGGTCACTGCGGCGATGACCGACCCGACCGGGCTCACCAGGTTCGCTGAGCGTTTCCCCGACCGGCTCTTCGACGTCGGCATCGCGGAACAGCACGCGGTCACCTCCGCGGCCGGTCTGGCCCTCGGGGGGCTGCATCCGGTCGTCGCGCTGTACTCCACCTTCCTCAACCGGGCCTTCGACCAGCTGCTCATGGACGTCGGCCTGCTGCATCTGCCCGTGACCTTCGTCCTGGACCGGGCGGGGATCACGGGGCCGGACGGGCCCAGTCACAACGGCATGTGGGATCTGTCCCTCACTGCGGTGGTGCCGGGGATCCGGATCGCCGCACCCCGCGACGGTGTGCGCCTCACCGCGGCTCTGGACCGCTGTACCGCCGTCACCGGTCCGTCGGTGCTGCGCTTCCCGAAGGGGACGCTGCCTCCGGCTGTGCCGGCGCTGCGGGAAACCGCGGACTACGACGTCCTCGCCGAGCCTGACGGGGACACCGGGGACGCCGGGGAGACAGCCGCCCGCCACATCCTCGTGGTCAATTACGGTGCCCTGACCGACCGGTCCTTCGCGGTGGCTGAGGCTCTCACCGATGCCGGCTACGCCGTCACCCTCATCGACCCGGTGTGGGTGACTCCGGTCGCCGGCCCGGTCGTGGACCTCGCGGCCGACGCCGACCTGGTCATCACCGTCGAGGACAACGGAGTCCACGGTGGTGCCGGTCAGCAGCTGCACCGGGCACTGGTCACCGCCGAGGTCGACACCCCCGTGCGTTACCTCGCCGAGGACCAGACCTTCCCCACCCACGGCACCCGTGACGAGGTGCTGGCCGACTACGGCCTTGACGAGGCGTCAGTCGTCCGTCGCGTCCTCGACTGGGCAGGGCATCTCTTCGGCGATCACGGGAAGTAGCGCCGGGATCAGCAGGTCCGACTGCCATGCCCGGGCATCCTGGGCGGCGAGCAGACCGCCCAGGGCGTCTTCCGCCCATCCGACGGGGTCCTCGGCGTACCCGGACGCCTGCCCGGAGTCCAGCGCCCCGAGCAGCTGGGCGGCGTCCCAGGCCACCGAACGCACCGAGGTCGAGACGACCAGTTCCGACGGGTGCAGGTCCAGCCGTTCGGCGAGGTCGTCGACCGCGGTCCGGAAACCGGAGGCCAGCCGACCCGCCACCGGGTAGTCCTTCGCCCAGGTGCGGTGGTCCGGGCGTCCTCTGGGGGTCCGTGGCCGGTCCGGCAGCACCGCGGCATCCACCGACAGTGCATCGCGCACCCCGGCCACCAGGCGGGCCTCCAGTTCGCGGGACATCCGCGGGCCCTGGCGTCCACCGGAGCGTCCCCGTCCACCGTGGCGGACGCCGCGGCCGGAGTCACCGCGTCCGGAACGGAGCAGGTCCTCGGCCTGGTACGGAGTGCGGGCCATGTCCACGATGACCGAGGACTTCAGCACCTTCTCCGGGGGAGTGTCGCGGTGTCGCGCCACCTCAGTACGGATATCGGTGAGTCGACGGGCCATCTCCAGTCCGCGGGGGTCACGCACGGCGCCGATGCCCCGCAGCCGCGTCCAGTCCGGGGCCTGCACCGGCCGGGACCAGTCCGCACTGACGTGGTCACACTCCTGCCGGTACCAGCCGACACGGTCAAGCCCCTCGGCCTCACTGCGACGCTGCAGCCGGGACATGGCCGTGGACAGCAGTTCGACCAGCAGCTCCACGTCCAGCGCGGCGTAGGTCAGCATGTCTGTCGGCAACGGTCGGGCGGACCAGTCCTCACGGCCCTTGTCCTTGGCGACCGTCACACCCAGCAGCTCCTCCAGCATCCCTGCCAGCCCGATCTGCCCGAAGCCGAGCAGCCGGCCGGCGATCTGCGTGTCATGCAGCAGGGGAGTGTGCCACCCCAGCGTCGTCAACGCCGGCAGATCCGTGTGCGCGGCATGCAGTACCCACGGCAGGTCGTTCATCACCGGCGCCAGCAGCTCCCCGGCGTCCGGCACCACCGCCGGGTCCACCAGGTGTGTCCCCGCCCCCGCTCGTCGCAGCTGCACCAGCCAGGCGCGGTCGTCGAACCGGAAGCCGGAGGCGCGCTCGGTGTCCACCGCGACCGGGCCTGATCCGGTGGCCAGCACCTCGGCCACCTCGGCGACGGCATCAGAGGTGTCGGCGAGCGGGGGCAGTCCTTCCCTGGGGGAGGCGAGGTAACGGGTGTCGGTCAGGTTGTCTGCGGTGTTCTCCACGGGATTCAGTGTCCACCCCGGGAGGGCAGGGCCGCCACTCCGGCAGGGGGTAGCCCCGCGACCGAGGCCAGGACCTCGGAGAACGCCGCCACATGTCCGGACAGGTCCGTCCCCGTCGCGCTCCAGGACGCCCGCATCTCCAGCTGGTGCGCCCGCGGCGGACCCCCGATGTCCCCGTGACGCACCGAGGTCGTCGATGTCACCGTTCCCCCCAGGTCCTTGTAACCCACCCCCGGGCCGGACAGCTGCCCGTCGAGACCGTCGGTCAGCCACTCCCACGCGACCTCCGGCAGCAGCGGGTCCCCGACCGTCGCCGCATCCATGTCCGCCTGGATGTAGGCCACCAGACGCATCAGTCCCGGGCCCTCGTCGCCGGCCGGGTCATGCAGCAGGATCAGGCGGCCGAACGCGTCCCCGTCCCCGTCACCGACCCAACCGTCGGCCTCCTGGGCCGCGGTGATCCGGTCGACCTCCAGGCCGACCGCGTGACTGTACGGGGCAAGCCGCTGGGGTGCCCTGATGTCCGTCAGCGATATCCCCGCCCGGAGATCCGCAGCGGCCATCGACTCCACGGCCTCACGGAAGCTCACGGGGGCATCGGTGGAAGAGGTGTCAGTGGTGACGGTGTCTGCTGAACTGTCTGGACTCACAACCGGCACACTATCGGTGCAGGTCGCCAAACAGGGGTAGGCGCGCCGAACCCCCCGGAGTCGGTGACAGGTACACCCGCACCGCCGTCCGGGGGCATAATCGGAGACTGTGACTCTGCCGACTTCAGCCAGCCCTGACGCGAACCCGACCGACGCCGGCCTCGCCGCCGCTACCGCCGCACGCCGTGCCGCACCGGACGCTCCCTTCCTTGTCGCAGCAGCCGGAGGAACCCCCTCCCGGCGACCCGTGTGGATGATGCGCCAGGCAGGACGCTCACTGCCCGAGTACCGCGAACTGCGCGCCGGGGTGGAGATGCTCGACTCCTGCTTCCGCCCCGATCTCCTCTCCGAGATCACCCTGCAGCCGGTCCGCCGCCATGACGCCGACGCCGCGATCCTCTTCTCCGACATCGTCGTCCCGCTCAAGGCCGCCGGTGTCGCCGTCGACATCGTCCCCGGCCGTGGCCCGGTGCTGGAGCATCCGGTGCGCACCCCCGCAGACATCGCCGCGCTGCCCACCGTGGAGCCCGGTCAGCTGGAGTCGGTGGTCGAGGGCATCGGGGGAGTGCTCGACGAGCTGCGGGACGACCAGGTGCTCATCGGTTTCGCCGGTGCCCCGTTCACCCTGGCGTCCTACCTCATCGAAGGCGGCCCCTCGAAGAACCACGGCATCACCAAGTCGCTGATGTACTCCGAGCCGCAGACATGGCATGCGCTGATGGAGAAGCTGACCCCCACGGTCATCACCTTCCTGCGCACCCAGCTCGAGGCAGGTATCGACGCACTCCAGCTCTTCGACTCCTGGGCCGGATTCCTCTCCCTGAAGGACTACCGGGAGTTCGTGGCCCCGTACTCGCAGCGCATCTTCGACGCCGTGCGACCCTACGGGGTGCCGATGATCCACTTCGGGGTCAACACCGCCGAACTGCTCGGCGAGATGGCCGCCGTCGGCCCGGACATCATCGGAGTCGACTGGAAGACCCCGCTGGACGTCGCCGCCGCCCGGGTGACCGCGGATCTGCGTGACCGTGGTCTGGGCGCCCCGCGTGCGATCCAGGGCAACCTGGACCCGGCAGTCCTGCTCGCCGGCCCCGAGGTCATCGCCGGGCATGTGCGTCGGATCTGCGCTGAGGGCGATGCCGCCGTCGCGGCAGGCGACGCCACCGGCCACATCTTCAACCTGGGTCACGGAGTGCTGCCGGAGACCGACCCTGACGCCATCACCCGCGCCTTCGCTGAGGTGCATGCGCTGTGACTTCCCCGACTTCGCCGACTGCGCCGACCATCGCCGTGATCGGGGGCGGCGTCTCCGGTCTCACCGCCGCCCGGACCCTGCGCCGGGAGCTCGGTGCGGACGCCGACATCCTCGTCCTCGAGGCCTATGACCGGCTCGGCGGCAAGCTCAAGACCGTGGACTTCGCCGACGGTCCCGTCGACATGGGCGCCGAGGCCTTCCTCACCCGCCGGACCGGACTCGCCGCACTCGTCGACGAGCTCGGGCTCACCGCGGAACTGCGCGTCCCCTCCGGACTGCGCAGCTGCTTCTACGTCGACGGGCAGATGGTGGACGCCCCGGCCCGCACCATCATGGGCATTCCCGCGCGGGGCGCCGATGTCGCCGGCATCGTCTCCGCGGAGACCGCCGCACGCATCGACGACGAAGCCACCGCCGAGCCGGTCGCCTGGTCCGTCGGTGACGACGTCAACGTCGGCACACTGGTGCGGTCACGCTACGGGGAGGACGCCGTCGCCCGGCTCGTCTCACCGATGCTGGGTGGTGTCTACTCGGCGTCCGCCGACTCCCTCGGGCTGCGAGCCACCGTCCCCGCACTCGCCGCGGTCTTCGACGACCTGGCGTCCGCCGGGGAACCGGTACGGCTGTCCACCGCCGTCGCACGGCTGCTGAGCGAGCGGGAGGACGCCGCCCGTGCTCTCGCCGCGACCGGTGACAAGCCCGCCCCGGTGTTCAACAGCTTCGCCCACGGCTACCGCACGCTGATCCGTGCCCTCGCCGAGGACGCCGACGCCGATATCCGTCTCAACACCCAGGTCGAGTCGGTGAGCCACTGGCGCGGACGGTTCTGGCTGGAGCCGGTGGGGGAGGTCGACGCCGTCGTCGTCGCCACCCCGGCACCCACCGCCGCCGTCCTGCTCGGCGATGTCGCCCCGGAAGCCGGTGACCTGCTCGGCGGCATCACCCTCGCGAGCTCGGCGGTCGTGGGCATGCGCTTCGCCACCGACGCCGGACTGCCGCAGAACAGCGGTGTCCTGCTCGGGACGGACGCCCCGGGCGTCCACGCCAAGGCGTTCACCTTCTCCTCCCGCAAGTGGCCGCACCTGGCCGACCGGGGTGGGGCGTTCGTGCGGGCGAGCTTCGGCACCCTGGCCGACGCCAGCCTCGTCGACGCCGACGACCGGACCCTCATCGGCTACGCCGTGGAGGACCTCGCCACCGTCACCGGGTTCACCGCCCGGCCGGTGGAGACCTTCGTCCAGCGCTGGTGGGGCGGCCTGCCCAGCTACGGCGAAGGCCACCTCGACCGGATCACCGCGGTGCGCGACGTCCTCGCAGACAGTCCCCGGGTGGCACTGGCCGGATCGGTACTGCAGGGCGTGGGTGTCCCCGCCTGCGCCGACTCCGGACGCGACGCCGCGCTCAAGATCATCGACGACCTTTCACAATCCTGACCAGGAGAGACATGTCCAAGCTGAATTTCAAGGCCCTCAACGAGAAGCTGCAGTACACCATGTGGTCCGTGTTCACGGTCCGCAAGGGTGAACTGCCCGTCGAGGACGCCGCCCGTGCCGAGATCGCCGCGGAGTTCGCCGAGTTCCTGGCGTCCTACGACGACGAGGAACTCACCGTCCGTGGTGTCTACGACCTCACCGCCCAGCGCGCCGAGGCCGACCTGATGATCTGGTGGCACGCCGAGAAGTTCGACGACCTGCAGCGCGCCTACCGCCGCTTCCTCAAGGAGACCCGCCTCGGCCAGGTCTGCGACGGGTACTGGTCGAACTCCGCCCTGCACCGTCCGGCGGAGTTCAACAAGTCCCACCTGCCGTCGTTCATCATGGGGGAGGAGCCCGGTGACTGGATCGCCGTGTACCCCTTCGTGCGGTCCTACGAGTGGTACCTGCTGCCCGACAAGGAGCGGCGCACCATTCTCGCCGAGCACGGCATGGCCGCCCGCGGCTTCGATGAAGTCCGGGCGAACACCGTCCCCGCCTTCGCCCTCGGTGACTACGAGTGGATCCTCGCCTTCGAGTCGCCGACCCTCGACCGCATCGTGGACCTGATGTACCAGATGCGCTACACCGAGGCCCGCCGCCACGTCCGTGAGGAGATCCCCTTCTTCACCGGACGCCGCGTCAACGGTGACCCGGCGGACCTCACCACCTTCATCACCGAGCTCCCCTGAGCCCGGTGACCGGGATTGACCGGGGCTACTTCTCCCGGAGCTCGAGTGCGAGCCCGTTGATGCAGTAGCGCAGGTCGGTGGGGGTTTCGTAGCCCTCACCGGAGAACACATGGCCGAGGTGCCCGCCACAGGTGGCGCAGAGCACCTCGGTCCTTCTCATACCCAGGGAATCGTCGACCTTCTCGATGACGGCGTCGGAGTCCGCCGGGTCGAAGAAGGACGGCCACCCGCAGTGTGAGCGGAACTTCTCCGTGGAGCGGAACAGCTCCGTGCCACAGCCGCGGCAGACGTAGACCCCCTCGGTCTCGGCGTCCGTGTACTCGTGGCTGTAGGGCCGCTCGGTGGCCGCATGGCGCAGCACCTGGTAGGAGTCCGGCTCCAGTCGCTGTCGCCACTGCTCGTCGGACAGGGCGGAGAAGTCCGTGAACTCTTCCTCGGACAGTTTGAAATCACTCATCGGCGGTGCCTCGCAGTCTCATCGGTGGTCTGGTCACTACCAGGTGTAGCACCGTCGGACGCCGAGTTGTTCCCGGAGCCCAGCAGATCGCGGACCAGGGCGCCGGCGCCGACCGGATCACCCGCCCTCCGGCGGGCGACCAGCCAGCCGGTGACGGTGATCGCGGAGGCAGCGACGATGATGCTCCACCCCACTGTCCCGTAGCTGTAGTGGAGTATCTCGCCGAGCTTCGGCCAGCGGTCGGACTTCCAGGAGTCCCAGGTCAGGCAGCAGTAGACACCGAACCAGATCAGGGCGCTGTGCATCACCGAGCGACGGCAGAGCACCGTGAAGATCATCGGCACCAGCAGCATGGAGTAGTACATCTGGCCCAGTGAACTGACGAGGAAGACCCCGGCCAGCAGCACCGCGGTGGAGGTCGCCGCCCACATGAACGGGTCGGAGTTGCGCCACCACAGCAGTCCGAGGACGGCCACGGCCACACACAGGGCGGCCAGGACCTGGCAGACCAGGACGAGCGCACCGGGCCACCCGTAGTGGGCGCCGACGCCGGCGAGCGCCGAGTTCGCGTAATCGCGCACTTCACCGAGATAGGGCAGCAGGGTGTCGACGTAGGTGCCGGTGTCCGGCACCAGGAGCCAGCCGACACCGGTGAAGACCACCGGGACGATGATGCCGGAGACCAGGATGCTCCACTGACGACGCACCAGCGGCAGGAACAGCAGGACGATGAACTGCGGCTTCACGGTGATCGCCAGCCCGAGCGCGACACCGGCGATGATGCCGGCCCAGGGGATCCCCGGGGAGCGCGGTGCGGTCCCGGAGCTGTCGCCGCGTCCCCGCAGGATGTTCCAGGACGCCTGGCCGCGGTCGACGAGCAGCAGCCAGAGGAAGACGACCTCGAGCAGGAAGAGGACGCCGTTGATGTTCGAGAACAGCAGGGTGTTCGTCACGGACTCGGTGGCGAAGACCAGGAAGACAGCGACGGGAAGTACCGGGCCGGTGAGACGGCGTCCCACCAGGAGAGTGAGCAGAGCCAGTGCCAGGAGAATGCAGGCTGCGTCCGCCAGGATGAGCAGATTGCGACCCATGCTCTGGGAGAACATGCCTATCGGGCTGAGCAGGAGAGTGCCACCGGGGGAGTAGAGGTAGTGGGGGTCGTCGCTGGCGTGGTAGTCCTCGACGTAGACGGCCGTGCCGTTGACGAATCTGTTCAGTGCGGACCAGACGGTGGTGAAGTCATCGGTCGGGTGGTCGTTGCGTGGCGAGATGACGACCCGGTGGATGAGCGTCATGATCGCCAGTGGCCAGGCGGCGCGGGTGAGGATCCGGGACGCTCTGCCGCCACTGACGGGGGCGGGGTGGGTGGCGGTGGACCCTGCGGAAGGTGTCGTCGTCGAGGCAGTCACGGTGTGAATGTTATCGGGGTATCACCCGGGGAGGGCAACCCGGTCGACTTCGACGGTATTACCCGGGAAACGGGGGTACGTGCTGGGTGTGTGCACACAGAAAACGCCGCTGCCGGTGAGCCGGCAACGGCGTCTGAACTGTAGTCCCAACTGGGTTCGAACCAGCGACCTTTCCGGTGTGAACGGAACGCTCTTCCACTGAGCTATGGGACTCTCGGGAACGGCAGTAAATGTAGCACCTCACCTACCCATCTGTGCAAACCCCCATGTCACAGAGGAAGAATGGGGCCCATGAGTGGATTTCATCATGTCGAGTTGTGGGTGGCCGATATTGCACACTCACCCTGACCACGTCCCCGAATCTCTCCGGACCGGACCATGACCGCCGGGCCCCGGGACTGAACCACCTTGCCTTCGGGGTGGGATCGCCGGCGAAGGTCGATGAGATCATGGGTGCGGCCCGCCGGCACGGATGGCGTCCCCTCTATCAGGAGCGCTATCCCTGGGCGGGTGGGCCGGACCACTACGCAGGATGGTTGGAGAACTCGGCCGGGTTCAAGGCGGAGATCGTCGCCGCGCCGCCGTCCGGCATGGGACGGGACCGTGATCGCGCCGCAGGAGGACAGTCAGAATGACAGAGATGTCATCCAGGGGATGATTCCGATGTGGCTACCGAACCCCGGTTGTTCCGGTGACCTGCATGTTTGTGGCCAATGCGAGGAACCGCTATAGTTCATTCCCGCACCGCACAGACGGTGCATGCGGATGTAGCGCAGTTGGTAGCGCATAACCTTGCCAAGGTTAGGGTCGCGAGTTCGAGTCTCGTCATCCGCTCAGGAACATTGATTTTCCTTTCCGGTCTCCGGCAAGGTAGGGTCGGTGTCCGAACGAGGCGGCGACGCCACGGTGGAATGGCTGAGTGGCTTAGGCAACGGTCTGCAAAACCGTGTACACGGGTTCGATTCCCGTTTCCACCTCACACCCGCGCGTTTAGCTCAGCGGGAGAGCGCTTCCCTGACACGGAAGAGGTCACTGGTTCGATCCCAGTATCGCGCACGAACAGGTCTTCACCGACCTGGTCACGAAGTTAGTTTGCGGATGTAGCGCAGTTGGTAGCGCATAACCTTGCCAAGGTTAGGGTCGCGAGTTCGAGTCTCGTCATCCGCTCAGTACAGAGAGCCCCGTACCTCAGGTACGGGGCTCTCGTCATGCCGTGGCTCGGTTGCCCGGGGTAGCGCAGCACATCTGCGTCAGGCACGGATCGCAGGTTCTGTGGCACAGAATCGACGATCCGTGCCTGACGCAGATCTGAAGCCCCGGAGTCCGGGGTGTGCCGTCGCTCGCATCCGGGGGTGGGGTAGCCGAGGTGCAGCCGGTTCTGTGTCCGGTTTCCCCGCAGGTAGGCTGATCCGCGAACACCGGGTATCAGTTCTGTTGTCACCCCCTGTGATCCACGCAGATGACGGTCGGGGAACTTCCCGCCCGTACGCTCCGACTACTGGAGCGGGCCGGTCCCCGGCCTCCGCAGTCCGGCCTGTTCCGACGAAAGGACATCATGACCCGTTTTTCCCGCCTGGCCGCCGCCCCCGCGCTGGCAGGGGCACTGATCCTGGCCCCCGCCGTCGCCGGCACAGGTTTCCTGCCGGCAGCCGTCGCCCATGACGCAGTGGTCGGGTCCACGCCGGAGGACGGCGCTGTCCTGGACACCGCACCTGACCGGATCGAGCTGGAGTTCTCCGCGAACCCGCGTGACACCTTCAACACCGTCGCCCTCTCCCGCGACGGTGAGGTGCTCGTCACCGGGACCCCTGAGATCGACGGCAACCTCCTTTCCATCGATGTCCCCGACGATGTCGACATGACCGACGGCGAGTACACCGTCGGCTTCCGGATCACCTCGTCGGACGGGCACCCCACTGAAGGCAGCTACACCTTCACCCTCAACACCGGCGGAGACGCCGGCCAGGACGCCACCGGCAGTGAGGACGGATCGTCCTCCGAGGACAGCGACGACGACGGGGTCCCCGGCTGGGCGAAGCCCGTACTCGGTATCGCCGGAGTCCTCGTGCTCGCCGGTGTCCTCGTAATGCTCATCGCCCGCCTGCGCTCCACCGACAAGTAGTCGTCAGACACACAACAGAAGGAACTGAACAGTGAAGACCCGCAAAGTCGCCACCACCGCGCTGCGTCGGACGGCCGCCCTGGGCGCCGCTGCCGCCCTCGCCCTCACCCTCGCAGCCTGTGGCGACGATGACGACACCACGACAGAGACCACCGGCACCAGTGCCGTCTCCGACATCAGTGCTGAGGGGCTGACCTTCACCGACAGCTACGTCGGGGCCAAGACCGCGGATACCGCGATGACCGCGGTGTTCGGTGTGCTCACCAACACCACCGACAAGGACATCCACCTGACCGAGGTCACCGGTGACCTGGCAGGGGAGTACCAGTACCACGAGGTCGTCGACGGTGTGATGCGGGAGACCGCGGACGGGATCACCGTGCCGGCAGGCGACTCTTTCACCCTGGAACCCGGTGGCCACCACATCATGATCATGGACAGCTCCGAGGAGATCGCCGCCGGTGACGAGCTCAACCTGACGCTGACCGACGACCGTGGCACCACCTACGAGCTCGACGGCATTCCGGTGCGGGTCCAGCAGTCCTCCCACGAGGACTACGGCACCGACGGAGACGCCGACATGCACGACATGCAGTGACCAGACCTCACCAGTACGGACCCATCATGGACACGAACTTCCGCGTGACCCGGCGGGGCTTCCTCGCCGGCCTCGGCCTGGCCTCCGCCACCGCTGCGGTCGGTGCCACCTCCGCCTGCGCTGACGACAGCGACGCCACCCCGGTGCCGAACACCGACTCCACCGGCGCCACCCCCGACGCCACGGTCGTCTTCGACGGCCCGCACCAGGCCGGTGTCGACACGCCGCTGCAGCGGCACAACACCACCGTCGCCTTCACCCTGCGCGACGGGGTGGACGCCACGGGTATCCGTCGGCTGCTGCGTATCTGGACCGGGGACGCCCGTCGGCTCACCCAGGGCGAGCCGGTGCTCGCCGATCTCGAACCGGAGCTGGCGTCCGACCCGGGGCGTCTCACCGTCACCTGCGGCTTCGGCCGGGGACTGTTCGAGAAGGCCGACATGACGGACAAGGCCCCTGACTGGCTGGCGCCGCTGCCGGAGTTCACCGGTGACCGTCTCGAGACCCGCTGGGGCGACCGCGACCTCGTGCTCCAGATCTGCGGTGAAGACCGCACCACCGTCTCCCACGCCCTGCGCGTCCTCGTCCGCGGCGGCGCCGACTATGCCCGTCCCTCCTGGTCGCAGACCGGGTTCCTCGACATCCCGCAGGGTGCCGACGGCACTCCGGGCACCCCGCGTAACCTCTTCGGATTCAAGGACGGGACCGTCAATCCGCGCAGCGACGCCGAGTTCGACGACCAGGTCTGGATCGGGGAGGACGCCGCCTCCCACCCGTCCCAGACCGGTGGTACCTGCATGGTCATCCGCCGGATCGCCTTCGACATGCCGCTGTGGGAGTCCGCCGACCGGCCGACCCGTGAGACCTCGATGGGCCGCACGATCGTCGAGGGCAATCCACTGTCCGGTGAGAAGGAACATGACGAGCCGGACACATCCGCCGTCGGCGCCGACGGGTTGCCGGTGATCGACCGCAACGCGCATATCGCGCTGGCCGGCGTCCACGACGGGGACACCCGTCAGCGGATGCTGCGTCGGGCGTACAACTACGATCTGCCGGTCACCCCGTCCTCCGCCGATGCGCTGCTGGACGCCGAGCCTGTCGCCCTGTCGGACACCGGCCTGATCTTCACCTGCTTCCAGCCGGACCCGCGGACCTCCTTCATCCCGGTCCAGCGACGTCTCGCGGCCGGCGACCGGCTCAACGAGTGGATCACCCATGTCGGATCGGCGGTCTTCCTCATTCCCGCGGGGACCGCGGAGGGGGAGTACTGGGGCGAGGCACTACTGGGTTGACCCGCCGGGTAGAGTGGTCCGGGAATTATGACTGTCACCAGGTATGTGACCGTCTTCGCCTGTTGTGTAAGGAGCACACCACCCGTGAGTGAATCAGCGCTGGACGCCGGCAACGGAATCGGAAACCCGGAGGTGACCGTCGAGACGGTGACCTTCACCGTGCCTGCCGGTGAGTCCGCCGGTGCCGCGATGCGTCCGCTGGAACTGCCGAACAAGGGCCCGGAGGCCATCGTCTGTGTGAAGGACGCCGAGGGCAACCTCCGTGACCTGGCCTTCACTCCGGATGTCGACACCGATGTCACCGCGGTCGCCGCGAACACCGACGAGGGACGCGGCGTCATCCGTCACTCCTGCGCCCATGTCCTCGCCCAGGCCGTGCAGAAGGAATTCCCGGGCACGAAGCTGGGCATCGGCCCCGCCATCGAGAACGGCTTCTACTACGACTTCGAGCCCGCCGAGCCCTTCACCCCGGAGGACCTCAAGAAGCTCGAGAAGTCGATGAAGAAGATCATCAAGTCGGGCCAGAAGTTCGAGCGCAAGGCCTATGACTCGGTGGAGGACGCCCGCCTGGAGTACCTCCAGGAGCCGTTCAAGCTGGAACTCGTCGACGACAAGTCCCGCGGAGACATCCCCGAGGGCGACGCCTCCGTCGAGGTCGGCGAGG
>NHCFJ05603__coassemble_937_pt1 | contig 16628 bp, 13 predicted proteins | sample NHCFJ05603__metabat2_low_PE_007 | metagenome-assembled genome bin NHCFJ05603
TTCCTCGACGCCACCGGTGGCGGCGGCTGGGGTCCCGTCACCACCTCGACACTGCTCAGTGTCGGACGCCGTGAGCCCCGCAAGATCATCGGCACCGTCAACACCGCCGAGTTCCTCGTCGCGGTGTCGGCGTCCCTCGGATTCATCTTCGGCCTGGATCAGGTCCACGGGTCCTGGCAGCCGGTGCTCGGGCTGCTCATCGGCGGGCTCATCGGTGCACCGATCGCCGCCTGGGTCGTGACCGTGGTCAACCCGGATGTCCTGGGAGCGGTGGTGGGCTCCATGCTCATAGTGCTCAACGGGGTGCGCGTCATCAACGCCCTCGGCTGGGCCGGTGCCGCGATGGTCGCTGTCGTCGTGATTGTCGTCGCTGTGGTTCTGACCCGCGTGCTGCTGCGCCGGAAGGCTGTCCGGCAGGCGGAGGACGCCGAGCCCGGCGGACCTGTGGATAACGCGGGTGCCCCCGCTCCGGGAGCTTTTACCACAGGTTAGAGGGGGTGTGATGCCCCCTGCTCCTGTGGCGTTGGTCACCGACTGTGGTTCCGTGCACAATAGTAACGTCCATGTAGACCTCACCACAGCAGTCGACGACTCCAGGAGAAATCAGTGACAGTCCGCGCCGTGCTCAGTCCGATCGCCACCGCAGCCGGGCGTCGGGGGGAGCTCATCAGCACCCTCGCCGCCAGCCACGGCCCCGATGTCGGAGACGTCACCGACATCTTCGACACCCTGCGCCCCTCGGCCCCGGACTTCAGCGCGGCACTCGATGTCGCACTCGGCGACCGTGACGGCGTCCTCGTCGGTACCGGTGAGCCGATGTTCGACTCGCGCCTCGCCGCCGCAGTCGGCGTCCCCCAGTTCCTCGTCGCCGCCGGCGAGCAGGACCACCTCCAGCTCCAGCAGGTGTCCGGTCAGCTGGTGCGCGTCGGTCGGGCACCCCGCGGTATCGCCGTGATGGACGGTACCCACGGCTCCTCCGCCCTGGAGGCCGAGGGCACCGCCGTCCCGTTCCTCGCCCTCGACAAGGTCGACGAGGCAGAGGCGTCCACTCCGGTCATCGGCCCGGAGGTCTTCGAGCGCAACCTGATCATCCAGGCCCGCGAGGCCAAGGCGCACATCGTGCTGCCTGAGGGCGACGACGACCGCATCCTCACCGCAGCCCACCAGCTGCTCGAGAAGAAGGTCTGCGACCTCACCATCCTGGGTGACCCGGCCGCCATGGCCGCCCGCGCCCACGAGCTCGGTCTCGACATCTCCGGTGCCACGCTCACCGACCCGACCCAGGGCGACGACCTCGAGCGTTTCGCCGAGGAGTTCGCCGAGCTGCGCAAGGCCAAGGGCGTCACCCTCGACGAGGCCCGCGAGACCATGAAGGACATCAGCTACTACGCGACGATGATGATCCACCTCGGTCTCGCCGACGGCATGGTCTCCGGTGCCGCCCACACCACCGCCCACACCATCAAGCCGAGCTTCCAGATCATCAAGACCGTGCCCGAGGCGTCCATCGTCTCCTCGATCTTCCTCATGGTCATGGACGGCGTGCTCTGGGCGTTCGGTGACTGCGCGGTCAACCCGAACCCGACGCCGGCGCAGCTCGCCGAGATCGCCGTGGTGTCCGCGAAGACCGCCGCACAGTTCGGCATCGACCCGAAGGTCGCCATGCTGTCCTTCTCCACCGGCTCCTCCGGTGCCGGTGCCGACGTCGAGGCCGTCGCCGAAGCCGTGACGATCGCCCGCGAGTCCGCCGGGGACCTCAGTGTGGACGGTCCGCTGCAGTTCGACGCCGCCGTCGTCGAGTCCGTGGGCCAGAAGAAGCTGCCGGGATCCGATGTCGCCGGCAAGGCCACCGTCTTCGTGTTCCCCGACCTCAACAGCGGAAACATCACCTACAAGGCGGTCCAGCGCACCGCCGACGCACTCGCCGTCGGCCCGATCCTCCAGGGGCTCAACAAGCCCGTCAACGACCTGTCCCGCGGAGCCACCGTCCCGGACATCGTGAACACCGTCGCCATCACCGCCATCCAGGCCGGCAACTAACCGAAAGGGCTTACACAGTCATGACGCAGCACATTCTGGTCCTCAACTCCGGTTCCTCCTCGATCAAGTTCCAGGTCCTCGACCTGCAGGCGGAGAACCCCGACGTGCCCTTCCTCTCCGGTCTTGTCGAGCAGATCGGCGAGTCCCGTGGCCACATCCGTATCGTGACCGAGAACAACACCATCGAGGACCGTCGTCCGATCCTGAGCCACTCCGTCGGTCTGGAGCGTGCCTTCGGCATGATGTCCATGCTGGGCGTGGGACCGCAGGACCTCGACGTCCACGCTGTCGGACACCGCGTCGTCCAGGGCGGCTCGATCTTCAACGAGCCCGTCATCATCGACGAGTCCGTGAAGAACGAGATCCGCGGCATGATCCCGCTGGCACCGCTGCACAACCCGGCGAACCTCGACGGCATCGAGAACGCCCAGTCCCTGCTGCCGGACGTCCCCCACGTCGCCGTCTTCGATACCGCGTTCTTCCACTCCCTGCCGGAGTCCGCCGCCCGCTACGCCATCAACCGCGATATCGCCGACCAGTACCACATCCGCCGGTACGGCGCCCACGGCACGAGCCACCAGTACGTCTCCGAGCAGGTCCCCGCCCTCATCGGCAAGGCCCCCGAGGACGTCAACCAGATCACCCTCCACCTGGGCAACGGTGCCTCGGCCTCCGCCATCCGTGGCGGCAAGGCGATCGACACCTCCATGGGCCTCACCCCGCTGGCCGGTCTGGTCATGGGTACCCGTACCGGTGACATCGACCCCTCGGTCATCTTCCACCTCGCCCGTGAAGCGAAGATGAGCATCGACGAGATCGACACCCTGCTCAACCGTCGTTCCGGACTCAAGGGTCTGTGCGGGGTCAACGACTTCCGCCTGCTCCAGGAGCTCATCAACGAAGGCGAGAAGGACGCCCAGGAGGCGTACGACATCTACGTCCACCGCGTCCGCCAGTACGTCGGGTCCTACATGCTGGAGCTCGGCCGCCTCGACGCCATCTCCTTCACCGCCGGTGTCGGTGAGAACCACGTCGGCATCCGCCGCGACACCATGGCCGGCCTGGAGAACTTCGGCATCAGGATCGATGACGCGCTGAACAACAACGAGGCAGGCGTCAAGGGCGCCCGGATCATCTCCACCGAGGATTCCGCCGTCAAGGTGCTCGTGGTCCCGACCAACGAGGAGCTCGCCATCGCGCGTGCCGCCGCCGAGCTCGCGGACAACTGATCTACCGCTGATCTCCCGCTGAGGGTGACGCCCCCGTCAGACCGGATGCCGGTCCGACGGGGGCGTTGTTTCACTGCACCCGGCGCCGGGCCGGGAGAGGATCAGAACCAGGTCCGCGGCCGGATCCGGTTCGCCATGTCCACCAGCCGGAACCGGTGCCGTGCGAACGGCGACTGGCGGGCCAGCTCCCGCAACCCGCGTTCCAGGCCCGCCCGCAGTCCGCGTTCGGTGAAGTCCACGTCGAAGAGCTGGCCCGGACCGATATGGACCGGGTCCCCGGCCTCGTCACGGTCGCGCAGCCAGTCGAGCGCCGCGGAGAGCACCGCGATCCGCAGTTGGGGGATCCGGGGTTCGGTCGTGGGCAGCAGGTCGAGGCGTCGTCCGGCACGACGGATGCGGGACTCGCTGAGGTCCTCGCGGTCGGTGATGAACATCAGCACCGTCGTCATCCGGGCGATCTCATGGTGCCGGGAGTTCGCGGGCACCTTGTCGAGCGTCGCGACCGCCGGATCGACCATCCCCTCCGCCTGCAGTTGGCGGGCCATGCCGAAGGCGGAGGAGACCGTCGTCGGATTCGTCGACCAGACCAGGCCGTACAGCCGGAGGGCGTGGAACCGCAGTGCCACCGGGTCCTGGGTGAGGTGCGTCCACCCCGGCACCACGGCCACCTCGTCGAGGTTCAGTCCCTGCTGGTAGGTCAGGGCCATGGCGGACCGGCGGATCCCCGCGTCCAGCAGCCCGATGGTGTTCACACCCTGCTCCTGCAGCAGCAGCTCATCGGTCGCGGCCAGCGCCAGTTTCGGCGCCGGCTCACCGGGAAGGATGTTCAGCACCGTGTTGAAGTACCGCTGGGCGGCGACGAAGTCGCCGGTGAGCAGGGCGCACACCCCGGACAGCCACTGGTGACGCCAGTCGCGGCGCAGTGTGGTGTCCATGTCCCGCAGCCGCGCCTCGGCTTCGGCGGTCATACCGAGGTCGAGCTGGGCACGCACCATCGTCAGCGGAATCTCGCGGGAGTGCTCGAATCCGGGTTGGTCCATCGCCGTACTCAGCGTGTCGATGATCTCGCCCGGTTCCGTGAGGCTCGCGGCGGAGAGCAGCGAGGCTCCCGGGTCATTCGGGTCGGTCAGCGGGATCGGCAGGGCGGCGACAACTTCCGGGGCGGTGATCTCCACCGACCGTTCGATACCGTCGAGGAGCTGGTCGGTACGGAAGAGCTGGTGGTTCGTGCCGAACGTGGAACGCTGGGCGGTGAACCTGGTGGCGGAGTGCGGGAACTGGCGACCGTCGCGGATGGCCAGGACCTCCCGCAGGACGCCGACCAGCTGGTCGCGCAGACTGCGCACCGAGGAGAAGCGCACGTCCGGATCGTCGTCGGTGGCGCGCTCCAGCAGGCGGTAGAGGGAGAGATAGCGCCGGAACATCGGCTCATCGTCAGGGGAGGGGAGACCGGGGTCGTACACGCCGTCGGTGACCGGGAGCTTCACCACGAGGCTCGCCAGGGTGCGGCCGACGGTGTAGATGTCACTGGCGACGGTCGGCCCGGTGCGCGCCATCTCGGGGGCCTGGAATCCCCTGGTGCCGAAGATGTGGCCGTAGGCGCCGATGCCGGTCACCGCACCCAGGTCGATGAGCTTGACCTGGTCCTCGGTGACGATGATGTTGTCCGGCTTGAGGTCGTTGTAGACCACACCGCGGGAGTGCAGGTACTCCAGCGCGGGCAGGACGGACAGGACATAACCGATCGCGATGTCGACCTCGAGGGTGTTGTCCGGCTGCAGCCGACGCCGGTCGCGCAGCGACGGACCACCGACGTACTCCATGACGATGAACCCACCGGGGCTGCGTGCGTCGTCGATGAAGTTGAAGATCTTCACGATCCCGGGGTGGGTGATGTCGGCGAGGAAGGCGCGTTCGGACTCCGCCACGGCCTGCTCCTGCTTCGTGACGGTGGCCATCATGCCCTTGAGCACCACCCAGCGGTCGGACACGTTGTGGTCCAGCGCCAGGTAGATCCAGCCCATACCGCCGTGGGCGATGGTGCCGATGACCTCGTACTGGCCGGCGACGATGTCCCCGGGGTTCAGTGTCGGTGCCTCGGTGCCCTTGGCGATCTCGTCGGCCGGGTCGATCACGGCGGTGACCGGATCGGTCGGCGGCAGGAAGGGGAGCCGGACCATGCCGCCGGCGATGTCCGCGCCGGCGCGCGAGGTACCGCGGCGCTGCCGGAAGGTGGAGAGGGCCTCGCGGCGGCTGCGCTCTCCGGCGTCCTGTCCGGGGTCTCCACCGCCTGCCGCGTCAGGGTCGGAGTCCTCGTCGTCGGCGAACGGGTCGAAGGGGGTGGCGGAGGTTGCGGCGGAGTCCTCACCGGCATCATCGGGGGAGGACGCAGGTGCCGGGGTACCGAGCAGATCGGCGAGGTCGATCTCCGGTTCGTCGTCATCGTCGGCGAAGGGGTCGAAGAAGGTCGCCTCGGTGCCCTTCTCCTGGGCCCGGTCCTGTGCCTGATCCCGGGCCTTCTCCTGCTCATCGTGCGTGCTGTCGTCCATGGTCAGCTCCCTTCACCCTCGTCATCGGCCCCGGTGGTCGGTGCGGCTGACCCGGAGGCCCCGGAAGTCCCGGAAGTCCCGGAAGTCTCGGCCTCACGTCGGAGTTTCCGCAGCTCGGTCGATTCCTCGTCGGTGCGGTACACCGCCTCCGGCTGGGACCCCGCCCCGGTGTACGGGGCCAGCCACTGTTCGTAGAGCCGGTCCCAGGTTCCGTCGGAACGGATCCGTTCCAGGGTGGTGTTGACCTGTCTGACCAGTCCGGCGGTGTCCCGGACGGTCGGCGGTGCCGTCGCGACGGCGTAGAGGTCGGTGTGGTCACTCATGCCCACCAGTTCGGTGTTCGGGTCCTGGGCGCGCAGCCCCGAGAGGACAGCTGAATCCGAGTAGATGGCGTCCACCTGCCCGTGCTGCATCGCCATGAGGCAGTCCGGCCAGGTCTCCGTGAGCAGTATCCTTCCGTGGTCGATGCCGCTGGTCAGGGCCTGTGCGCTGGTTGACCGTGTGGTCGCGCACACCGTCTTGTCCGCGAGGTCCTCCTCGGAGGTGATCCCGGAGTTCCGGGTGACCAGCAGCCGTGGGTTCACCGAGAGATAGGGGATGGAGAACTCGACGTTCATCTGGCGCAGTCGGGTGACCGTCATCGACCGGACGACGATGTCCACGTCGCCGTCGTGCAACGCCTCATCCCGACCGTCACCCTCGATGTAGCGGAAGTCCACCTTGTCGGGGTCGCCGAAGATGTCGCGGGCGATCTCATGGGCGATGTCCACCTCGAAGCCGGCCATCTCCCCGGTCACCGGATCCCGGAAACCCAGTTGGTTCATCGACTGTGAGACGCCGACGATGAGGCGTCCCCGGTCGATGATCTCGGGGACGCGCTGTTCCGGGGTGGCGTCCCCCGGGCGCAGCGATCCGAAGGGCGCGCCGCCGTCGTCCTGGACGTCGCCGGTGTCCTCACCGTCACTGAAGACCGCGCCCGCGGGCAGCGGGACCTGCGGGTCGGCGGGGTCGGGCCACTGCTGGAGTCCGTCGCCGCTGGAGCAGGACGCCAGGATCACGGCGGAGCTCAGGAGTACGGCGGTGACCGGGACGGCCCGGGAACGGAACTTCATCACAGGTACTCCTGGAGCCGTGGGCGCGTGCCCTGGATGACGCAGAGGATGGACAGCAGTGACAGGACGAGAACCAGAAGGTTCACCCGGCTGGCCGCCCGGCCGGCGTCGGAGAGGTACTCACGGAGCTGGTCGCGGGAGTCGTCGATGAGGATCTCGAGGTCCTTGTCGAGGGCGGAGAAACTCTCGCTGACGCTCTCGTCGCCACCGCCGACGGCCGCCTGCACGGCCTCGGTGTAGCTGCCCTGCCGGACCAGGGAGACCATGTTCGCGTGGGCGCTGTCCCAGGTACGGAGGGACTCCCTGGCGGAGTCGATCCGTTCCCGGCTTCCTGCGCTGTCGGTGACCTCACGCAGTTCCTCCAGTCGGGCGTCGATGCCGGCGACCCGGTCGGTGAAGTCGGTCTGGTTGTCGGTCGTGTAGTCACGCTGGACCAGACCGAGGACCTCGGTGGACCGCGTCTGCTGCACCCCGATGCGCAGTGAGGTGAGGGTCTGCAGTGGCTGGGAGGTGCCGGCGACACCGCGGGGCCCCTCCTGCCAGGTCGTCAGGGCGGACACGGAGGCCCAGACCAGTGCCACCGCCATGAGCACCGTGGCGGTGGCGTACCCCGCGCTGATCCTTCGGTTGGACCACGCGGCCAGCCAGAACTGTGCGACGAGCAGCAGGCACACCGCGGCCACCAGGCCGGACAGGGCGAACCAGCTGGGGCGGGTCAGCCGGTCCTGCTGGTCGTCCACCGAGGAGCTCGTGCGGTCGTAGAGCTCGGAGGCGGCGGGCAGCAGTTCGTCCTGCATCATCGCGGACGCCTGGGTGATGTACGCCGCCCCCAGCGGGTAGCCCTGCCGGTTGTTCGCCCCTGCCTCGGTCACCTGGCTGACATAGGTGGGGAGCTTCTCCTGGATCTCCAGGATGAGCTCCATCTCACGGCTGGACGGGTCGTTGATGCCGTTGGCGGCCCGGACCACCGCGCGGGACGCCGTGTCCAGTGCCTCCCGGTAGGACTCCCTGGTGTCGGCGGTCCGGGATGAATCGGAGAGGAAACTCGTGGCGGCGACCGAGTCCGCCACCGACAGCGAGTTGAAGAGTTCCTGGGCGGAGAAGGCGACCGGCTCCGACCGGTTCACCAGGGTGTTGAGTTCGCCCTGCCGGTTGCCGGAGGAGCCGGCCATCGCGCCGCCGGCCGCGAGGATCGCCATGACGAGCACCACGGAGACCACGGTGAGCAGACCGGGGGTGGTGGACACGAAGCGGGCGAAGCGGCGCGGTGCCTCGACAAGGGGGGTGAAGATGTGGAGCGGGCGCGGACTCTCGCGGAACAACTCCTCGTCCATCCACCGGTCGGTGTCGCGACGTGGGGCACCCGGCCCGGGCGCCCCCTCGGGGGCGTCGGTGGTGAGTTGCACAGGCGACGAGGTGGGCGTCGCCGTCTCCGGCGCGGACATGGGACCGATGATACTGACCGATGCCGTCCAGAGGGGTATGGCACCATTGTTGCCATGATCGAAGTTCAGTCACTGACCAAGAGGTACGGTCCCGCGACCGCCGTGGAGGACCTGTCCTTCACGGTGGAGTCCGGGATCGTCACCGGATTCCTGGGCCCGAACGGCGCCGGGAAATCCACCACCATGCGGATGATCACGGGTCTTGACGAACCGACTTCCGGCTCCGCGACCATCGACGGCAAGTTCTACCGCGACCTGGACAAGCCGCTGACCAGGGTCGGAACCCTGCTGGACGCCAAGTGGGTCCACCCCAACCGCAGTGCGGCCAATCACCTGAAGTGGTTGGCGGCGGCCAACGGGATCCCCCGGAAGCGGGTCGGCGAGGTCCTCGACCTCGTCGGCCTGTCCGATGTCGCCGGACGCAAGGCCGGAAAGTTCTCCCTCGGCATGGGGCAGCGCCTCGGCCTCGCCGCCGCACTGCTCGGTGACCCGGACACCCTCATCCTCGATGAGCCGGTCAACGGCCTGGACCCGGAGGGCATCCGCTGGGTGCGCGACTTCGTTCGCTCCCTGGCAGCGGAGGGACGCACCGTGCTCATCAGCTCGCACCTGCTGTCCGAGATGTCGCTCACCGCGGACCGTCTCGTGGTCATCGGCCGTGGCCGTCTTGTCGCGGACACCACCACGCACGACTTCATCAGGAACTCCTCGGAGTCCAGCACCGTAGTGCGTTCGGAGCACCTCGACGAACTGCAGAAGGCCCTCGGTGACGAGGGTATCGAGGTCGAGCGGTCCACCGACGAGGACGAGCGGGAGATCCTCGTCGCCCACGGCACCTCACCGGATGACATCGGCCGCATCGCCTTCTCCTACGGCCTCATGCTGCTGGAACTGTCCGAACGACGGGCATCCCTGGAGGACGCCTTCATGCAGATGACCGGCCATGCCGTGGACTACCAGACCGGAGGACACCCCGACGAGGGGCAGGACGCCGGCACTGTCGCGCAGCGGCTGCCGGGCATCTCCGGACTGCCCGGCATTGACGGGACCGACAACCTGGGAGGGACCAACTGATGCTGCTCAACACCATCAACGCCGAGTGGATCAAGATGCGCTCGACGAGGAGCTTCTACTGGACGACCGCCCTCATCGTCCTCTTCACCGTCGGTTGGTCCCTGCTCATGGGCTTCGCGAACGGCTACGCCTGGCAGGACGCCGTCGACAGTGGCAATGCCGAGGATCTCGCCTCCCTCGGAGACCCTGCCGACCTGTTCGACGTCTCCACGGCAGTCTCAGGGTTGCAGCTCTTCGGCATCATGATCGTCATCATCCAGGCGGTCATCCTCGTCACCGGCGAGTACGGCAACGGCACAGCGAAACTGTCGGCTTTGGCTGCCCCGCGGCGCTGGCAGCTCCCCGTGGCGAAGTCCCTCGTCTACGGCGTCATTGTCGCCGTGCTCTTCCTCATCATGTCGGTGGTCAGTGTCTGGCTTACCGCACTGACCGCCACAGCCCAGGTGGAAGACAGCTCCATCACCGAGGAACTCTCGATGTCCGCTGACGGCGCCTGGTCGGTGGTGTTGCTCATGGTGCTGGCGTCCGTCCTCATCGTCATGGTCTCGGTCGGCGTCGGGTACCTGCTGCGCCGGACCGCCGGTGCTGTCGCACTGCTGCTGCTGTGGGTGCTGCTTCTGGAGGACCTCGTCGGCATGATCCCGAAGGTCGGGGACTGGGTCACCCCGTACCTGCCGTTCAAGAACATGAACGCGGCGATCAGCCAGAGCGCTCTTGCCGACGCTCCGTGGGGGGTCGGCGGCTCGGTGGTCTACTTCGTGGTCTTCAGCGTGATCGTCTTCGGCGCCGGAGTGATCGTCCTGCGAAAGCGGGACGTCTGAGCGGTCGTGTGAGTACGCTGACCGGCCGGTAGTCTGAACTGCTGTGACGTCCCATCCCGCCCCCGGCTCCCCGACCCCGCGACCTTCCCGCCCCGCCCTGCCGCTGGGGATGCTTCTCGGCATCGCCCTGCTGTCCACGGCGGGGCCGTTCGGTACGGACATGTACCTGCCGAGCCTCCCGGAGATCTCCGACGAGTTCGGGGTCACCGATTCCGTCACCCAGCTGACGATCACCGGCTTCATGGTCGGCATGGCCCTGGGGCAGCTCGTGATGGGGCCGCTGTCTGACCGGGTGGGACGCCACCGCATGCTCATCACGGCCTCGGTCGTGTGGCTGGTGGCCTCTGTCGCCTGTGCTCTCGCCCCCGGTATCGTTCTGTTCACCGTCGCCCGCTTCTTCCAGGGAGCGGCCGGCGGTACCTGCGTCATGCTGGGACGGTCGATGATCGCCGACCGGGCCTCCGGTGCGGCGGCGGCCAAGGCACTGTCCACGATGATGGTCTTCACCGCGGTCGCGCCGATCCTCGCACCGGTCGTCGGTGGTGCCGTCGCGGGCGTCGCCGGCTGGCACAGCGTCTTCTGGGTGCTGGCCGCGGTGGGCGTCCTCGAACTGGTCGTCGCGGTGTCCCTGCCGGAGACCCTCCGCGCCGAGAACCGGTCCTCCGGCTCTCTGGGCGGGGTCTACCGGCGGATGGGTGGACTGTTCAGGATCCTGCCCTTCGTCGGCCACCTCGTCGCGTTCGCGGTGGGATTCGGCGTCTTCTTCAGCTTCGTGTCCGGCTCGTCTTTCGTGATGCAGGACCAGCTGGGGCTGTCCGCCGGGGCCTTCAGCGTCGTTTTCGCCGGCAATGCGGTGGCGATGGTGGTGACGAACCTGGTGAACGCGCAGATCGTCGGGCATTTCGGTCCGGCGACCCTGCAACGGACGGGTCACATCCTGCTGGTCGTCGGCGCGGTGGCGCTGCTGATCGTCGCCCTGGCGGCACCGTCACTGCCTGCGGTGATCGTGTGCACCGCCCTGTTGACGGTCGGCACGGCCCTGAACATGGGCAATACGACGGCGCTGGCGATGGATCTGTCGCGGGGACGCGCCGGGGCAGGGTCCGCGCTGCTGGGCGCGGGTCAGTTCATCACGGCGGGGATCGTCTCGCCGCTGGTGGGGCTGGGGGAGGACGGCCTGCTGACCATGGCGGTGGTCATGGTCGTCTGTGCGGTCATCGCCGCTGCCGCCGGGGTCGTGGGGCGGCGCGGCTGACGCAGCTGACGCTGCTGGCCAGGGGAAAGCGTCCTACCGCTGCCGCTGGATGTCCTCGATGAGGCTCTCCGCTGCGATGGAGAGGTTGCGCAGCGCGGGAACACCGCGGCGCAGCTTGGCCAGGTCCCGGCCGTCCATGCGCGTCGCGGCGCGGGAGATGAGCAGCGCCCATTCGTCGGTGACGGAGTTCAGCATCTCGATGCCCTCCTCCGAGAGGAAGAGGTCCTGCGCGCGGCGGTCCTGGTCGTTGGCACGACGCAGGACCAGGCCCGAGTTGATGAGCCGACGGACCGTCGCCGAGACGTTCGATGCCCGGAGGAAGCGGAGGCGGGCGATGTCGGAGACGCCGCAGCCTGGGTGCTGGGAGACGAACTGCAGCACCTCGATCTCGGACTGTGAGATGGCCAGCTTCTGGTTGGGGCGGTCCATCAACCGTCGCAGGGCCGAGAGGAAGTCGTAGACGGCGGAGGCGATCTCGGTGACGTCGACATCGGGCAGGATCTCTGCTGCACGATGGCCGCGGATCTGTTCCCGGGACGCTTCGTAGATGTCGTCGACAGTCTCGTTGGTCATGGTGGGACTCCTTGTCAGGTGCTCTTTCCGGGTTGCAGGTCATTGCACAGCCAAAAGCGGATGACCCCATTGTAAAGCACTTACTGGAGTGCAGAGGTCAGACGGGCCACGTTATCGATGTAGCGGCGGCTCCTCGCCCGCGTGTCCCACTCCTCTGAGGTGAGTTCTGTGCAGGCCTCGCGGTATTCGCCAGCCAGAGCGGTCATCTTCTCCAGCAGGGACCCCTCCGCCGACATCAGGGTGATTTCGTAGTTCAGTCCGAAGGACCTCATGTCCATGTTCGAGGAGCCGGTGCACACGACCTCGTGGTCGGCGATCATGAACTTCGAGTGGAGGACCGCCGGGTACGGGAACCGGCGGATACGGACCCCGGCCCGGAGCAGTTCCGCGTAATAGGAGGACTGGGCGTGCTCGATGAGAGGCTGGTCGGCCTTCTCCGAGACGAACAGTTCGACCTTCACACCCCGGTAGGCGGCGGTGGTGATCGCCTCGAGCAGTGACTCGTCCGGGATGAAGTAGGGGCTCACCAGGACCAGCGACTTTTTCGCGTGGTGGACGATCGAGGTGAACAGGCGCAGGTTCGGTTCGGTGGTGAATCCTGGACCGGAGGGGATGATCTGCAGCATGTCGGGCCGGCTGGACAGCCACTCTGTGGACTCCGAAGGGGTGAGCAGCGGCAGTTCCTCACCGCATTCGGTGAACCAGTCCACGGCGAAGACCGAGTTCAGCAGGGCGACGACCGGGCCGGTCATCTCCGCCATATTGTCGATCCAGTGGCGCCCTTCCCTGATATTCCCCTTCATGAGGTAGGAGGAGTCGATCATGTTCTGGCTGCCCATGAATCCGGTGTGGCCGTCGATGACCAGGAGCTTCCGGTGGTTGCGCAGGTCGGGCCGGCGGAATCTCCAGCGCCAGGGCTGCAGGGGGAGCATGACCAGCCACTTCACCCCGATCTCGTCGAGCCGCTTGCCGAGTGTCCGGTAGCCGGGGTACTTCCAGCTGCCGACATGGTCGAACATGTACCGCACGGTGACCCCCCGCTTCACCGCCCGTTCCAGGGAGCGGAAGAAGACGTCTGTCGTGTCGTCCCAGGCGGTGATATAGATCTGGACGTTGACGTAGTCCTGTGCGGTGTCCACCGCCTCCGCCATCCGGGTGATCGATCCTTCGTAGTCGGAGTGGACCGCAACCACCGTGCCCGTCGTCGCGGGCATGGCGGTGAGCTGTCGGTTCAGGGACACCAGGCTGCGCAGTTCCGGTGTGAGGGTGTAACCCTCCGGGACGTCCGGCTCATCGCGGCTGATGGTCCGTAGCATCTCATTGGCGGAGTTCTGGATCTTGTGCCGTCGACGGTTGATGTACGGTGACCCGATGAGCATGAACAGGGCGATACCGATGAACGGCAGCAGGAAGATCGCCAGCAGCCAGGCCATCGCACTCGACGGCTTGCGCTGCGACGGCACATAGCCGACGGCGATGATCTTCACGACGAGGTCCAGCCCGAGGAGTATCCACGCCCACCAGACCAGACCGCCGCTCACGGTGTGGAGGAGCGACATTCCGAACCAGTCCGGGGTCATGAAGTTCCAGGCGGACCGGAAGGCGTCCCAGACCCCCATGTCAGCCCTCGACCGGTGCGTAGGCCACGATGACGGGAGCGTGGTCGGAGGCACCCTTACCGCGGCGCTCATCGACGTCGACCCAGGGCTCCGGGTCGTCAGCCGGTGTGATTCCACGGCAGTACTGCAGGTCGATGCGGATCCCCTGGCCGCGCTGGAAGCGCATCGCCTGGTAGTCCCAGTAGGAGTACCGGCCGTGCAACGGGGCGGTCGCCTCGGTCAGGCCGGCGTCCTCCAGGTGCCGCAGGGCGGCACGCTCCCGCGGGGTGACATGGGTCTTGCCGACGAAGAACGAGGGGTCCCAGACATCGTCGTCGGTGGGGGTGATGTTGAAGTCACCGGTGACCACCGTCGGCCGGTGCTCCTGCTCCGCATAGGACGCCAGGGCATCGAGGAAGTCGAGCTTGTAGGTGTAGTGCCGGTCGGAGATCTCCCGGCCGTTGGGCACGTACAGGCTCCACACCCGCACCCCGCCACAGGTCACGCCGAGGGCCCGGGCCTCCTGCTCCTGTGGGGCGGCCGGATCCTTGTCGAAACCGGGCTGACCGAAGTCCGTGGTCACCTCGTCGATGCCGACGCGGGAGAGCACGGCGACACCGTTGAAGGACCCCAGGCCGTGGTGGGCCTGCTCGTAGCCGGTGTCGGAGAAGTCGGGGAACTGTGCCTCAGTGCACTTCGTCTCCTGGAGACACAGGACGTCCACGTCGGAGCGGGAGAGGAAGTCTCGGACCCGGGCTTCCCGGGTGCGCACGGAGTTGATGTTCCAGGTGGCGACACGCATGCCCTACACAGTATCGGGAACGAGGATGCACCGGTGCCGGTGGTGCTCAGAAAACCCCAGGCCGTGGTACAGGCCACGTCCGGCGAGGTTCGTCGCGATGACCTGGAGGTAGCTTTCCGTCGCACCCTGTTCTGCTCCCCAGTGCAGCATCGCGGTGCCGAGCAGGGTGCCGAGGCCACGGCGACGCCACGCGGGGGAGACCTCGACGGCGGAGTAGCCCAGGAACTGGCGTCCGCCACCCTCGGTGACGGTGCCCCGGGTGACGGCGACGGTCTCCCCGTCCACGGTGAGCCGGGCGAAACCGAGGGAGCCGTCGAGCCGCGCGGCGAGCAGCCGCAGGGCGTGCTCCGGCAGCGGCTCTCCACGGAAATGGTAGAGCTGCAGCCAGGCCTTGTCGGGCTGGTCGTCGACGCGCAGCTCCAGGCGTCCGGCGAGATCGGCGGGTGGCTCCGGGACCTGAGGCAGGGCGGCCGGCCCGCCAGAACCCTCGCCGAGATCACGGGTCATGACGATGATCTCCGGACCACGCTGCACCCCGGGCATGCCCAGGAGAGGGTCGGCGGGCCGGCTGATCCGGTCAGGCAGCAGCAGGCGGGTGGGGAGGTCATGGGAGCGGTAGAACGCGCGGATCTCCTCGAGCGGCACCGGGGTGGTCCCCGTCTCCGGGCCGAGCGGGACCGCTGAATTGGACCGCTCGGTGATCCCGTCACCGGCGCGGGCCAGCCAGCCGCCGATGTCGCGGTGTTCCAGTCCCGGGAAGGCCTGTGCGGTGGCGGTCTCGACGGCCCGGATGTCGCTGGTGCGCACCGGTGCCGCATGCAGGGTCTTGAGCACTACCACGGCGCGCACCGGGATACGGTGCAGCCCGCCCGCGGCGTCCTCCACGGTCAACGGTTCGAGCGACCGCAGGACGCCGATGACGTCACTGACCAGGGGACGGCCGGTGTCCGGGTTGAGGGCGGGACGCCCGTCGTCCCCGGGGACCAGGTGCCGCACCGTGGCGCGGGCGCCGACGCGCACGCTGACCGGGTCGGTGTGCCGTGAGACGGGGAAGGGCAGACCCGTCTCCTTCGGTGGGCGGGCACCGGCCCGGGCGCCGGAGAAGGAGGTGTCGTTCATCGCGGGTCAGTCGTCGTGCCCGAAGGGGTCGTCGTCCACCCCCGGGAGCCAGGAGTTGCCGGGGACGGTCCAGCCCTCCCGCTTCACCATCTTCTTCGCCGCGCGGGCGTTGCGGCCGATGAGTGTGTCGATGTAGAGGTGGCCGTCGAGGTGACCGGTCTCGTGCTGCAGGCAGCGGGCGAAGAAGCCGTAGCCCTCCACGCTCACCGGCTCGCCGTGCTCGTCGGTGCCGGTGACGCGGGCCCAGTCGGCGCGGCCGGTGGGGTAGTCGTAGCCGGGGACCGAGAGGCATCCCTCGACATCGTCCTCAGGGTCCGGCATGGTCTCCGGGATCTCACTGGTCTCCAGGACCGGGTTGATGACGCAGCCGCGGCGCATCGGGCCACCCTGGGCGTCGACCTCCTCCTGGGTCTTCCGCGTGCCCTCGGGACCGTCGATGTCGGGGCAGTCGTAGACGAAGACCCGCAGCCCCACGCCGACCTGGTTCGCGGCCAGGCCCACACCGTGGGCCAGCTCCAGGGTCTCGTACATGTCGGCGATGAGGGTGGACAGTTCGGTCCCCTCACCGAGCTGGTCGGCGACCGGTTCGGTGACCGGCGTGGTGGGGGTGTGCAGGACGGGATCGCCGCAGATGACGACAGGAAGAACGGACATACCGTCCAGAATAACCCGCTAGACGTGCAGGTCGGACTTCTCCACCGACTTCGGCACCACGAGCACCGCGATCAGGGAGATCAGGCACATCGCGCCCAGGTAGATGCCGATCCACCAGGAGTCGCCGGTGTTGTCGAGGATCATCTGCGCGAAGGTGGACGCGAAGGCGCCACCGAGGATCGACCCGAGGGCGTAACCGATCGAGGTGCCGGAGTAGCGGACGTCCGCCGGGAACATCTCGGCGTACAGGGCACACTGCGGGGCGTAGGATGCCGCCAGACCGAAGGTGAGGACGACGATCGCGAAGGTCATCGAGCCGGTGGTTCCCTTGTCGATGAACCACCACATCGGCACGAC
>NHCFJ05603__coassemble_940_pt1 | contig 16567 bp, 13 predicted proteins | sample NHCFJ05603__metabat2_low_PE_007 | metagenome-assembled genome bin NHCFJ05603
TGTCCGGTGTACCGAGCGCGAGGGCGGCGTCCCGGATCGGGCGGTAGCCGGTGCAACGGCACAGGTTGCCGGACAGGGAATGCAGGTCGAAGGGCCGGTCAGACTCCGGGCGGTAGTACTCGGCGGCCATCGAGCAGATGAAGCCGGGCGTGCAGTAGCCGCACTGGGAACCGCCGGCCCGGGCCATCTCCTCCTGCACGGGGTGCAGGTCGGTGGTGGTTCCCAGCCCTTCGGCGGTGATGATCTCCTGGCCGTCGAGGGCGGCGGCGGGGATCAGGCAGGCGTTGACCGGCACCCAGCGCGTGCGCTCGCCGGTGAGGGAGCCGGGGCGGCCGTCGGGCCGGGCGACCATGATGGCGCAGGCACCGCACTCACCTTCGGCGCAGCCCTCCTTGCAGCCGGTGAGTCCGTGGTCGCGCAGGGCGTCCAGGGCACTGGTGTGCACGGTGCTGCCGGAGGTGCCTGTGCCGGTGACGTCTGTCCGGAGAGTCACTCCGTTGACGGTCAGCTGTGCGGTGGGTGCCGTGGGTGAAGTCTGTGCAGTTGTGTGTGCGGTAGTCACGGGTGGATCTCCTGGTGACTCGCGGTGGCCGGGACGCCTGGGTCCGGGCGCCCGGTCGGAGTGTCATCTCCGTCCGGGCCGTATAGCGTCCGACTGACCACCTCTGACCGGTCAGAGTATTGCACCGCCGCGTTTCACGCAGGTTTCGGTACATGTTCATACCCGTTCCCCACGAAACCCACGGCGGACACGGCCGATCTCGACTACTAATGAGCTCATGGAAACAACAGTGCTCGCACTAGGTTCTGCCCCACCCCTCAGTTTCGTCGCCTGGATTCTCATCGGCCTCACCGTCGGAGTGCTTGCGGTGATGCTCGTCGCGGTCTCCCGCAGGGAGACGCCGGAGGACCAGACGCGGAGGGCCTACGTGACCGCGGCGATCGCCGGGCTGGTCGGGGCGGTCATCGGGGGCTGGATCATCACGCTGTTCGGGGTGGACGCCGTGGGTGGCGGGATGTACCTCAGCATGCTCACCGGCATCATCGGGGCAGGCGTCCTGGCCTGGGGGACGACCGCGGTGGGGAAGAACCGGAAGGGTGCCGGTCAGGTCCGGTCGTAGCCTGCCCGACAACTGCAGCCCTTTCACTTTCGGGAGGGGCTTCCGCACAGGTCAGAACCGATGTAAGAATGGGGCATGGACACTTCAACAATCATCCTCGCCGCCGGCTCCACCCCCGCCCTCGGCTTCGTCGGCTGGGTCATCATCGGCGGCCTCGCAGGCTGGATCGGTTCCAAGATCATGGGACGCGACAGTGAGATGGGCCTGGTGCTCAACATCATCGTCGGCGTCATCGGCGGTTTCCTCGGTGGCTGGCTGCTCACCCTCTTCGGCGTGGATGTCGCCGGTGGCGGCTGGATCTTCAGCTTCCTCACCTGCCTGCTCGGCGCGGTGATCTTCCTCTGGATCGTCGGCAAGCTCACCGGCAGCAGGAGGTAGACCGGACGCCGGTCAGGAGAGGATCATGGAACCCCGCGAATGGTTCGTCGCCGCATCGACAGCCTTCCGCGGGGTTCTTCCGTTGATCGGGGACGCTGACCTCAACCGACCCGGCCTGGGTGACTGGGACATCCGGGCGCTGCTGGGGCACACCTGCCGGGCATTCCTCACCGTGGAGAACTACCTCGCGGCCGCCACAGAGGCGACGCCGACCGTGGATCTTCACACCCCGGAGGACTACTTCCGTGCGACGCGTGCCCGACTCGCCGATCCGACCGCCGTCATGCTGCGCGGCAGGGAAGCGGGGCAGGCCCTCGGCGAGCATCCGCAGCAGACTGCCGCAGAGATCGCGGACCGGGTGACGCGGCTGGTCACCGACACTCCGGCCGATGCCCCGGTCGCCACCCCGGTCGGCGGTATGACGCTGCGCGCCTACCTGCCCACCCGCGCCTTCGAACTGACCGTCCACGGCCTCGACCTGGTCCGGGCCCTCGACCTTCCGGACGATCCCGCCGGGGGCAGCGCTGAGGCCAGTGCCGGGGAAGCCTTCGCCGACTGTCTCGGCCCGGCGGTCGACCTGTGCACCCGGATCGCCACCCCCGCGGACCGGCTCGCACTGCTCCGGGCCCTCACCGGCCGGGGGCAGCTCCCGCCCGGCTTCTCTGTGCTGTGACGGTACCGGCGGTCGGTCATGGCTTCTCCGGCCAGGGGTGCTTCGGGTAGCGTCCGCGCATCTCCGAGCGGACCTGCAGGTAGGGGCCCGCCCAGAAACTCGCCAGGTCATCGGTGACGGCGAGGGGACGCTGCGCCGGGGAGAGCAGCTGGAACTGGATCCGTCGCCCGGCGACCTCGGGGGAGGCCTGCAGCCCGAAACAGTCCTGCAGCTTCGTCGCCACCACCACCGGACCACCGGTGCCGACCTCCGGATACCGCAGGTGCACGGTGCGTCCCGCCGGAAGCTCCAGGGACGTCGGCGCGGCATCGTCGATCGGGTGGTTCCACGGGATCAGTCCGCGCAGCAGCCCCGCCAGATCAGGACGCTTCCCGGCCACCAGGTCAGGCACGACGAACTCCAGCAGCCGGTCGGCATGCCCGGCGTCCGCGACATCCGGATAACCCTCCACACCCTGGTCATGCAGGTACTGGATGCGTCGTCGCAGCTCGTCGGCGTTCTTCGACCATTCCAGAGCACCCAGTCCGTGGGACGCCAGCCCGGCGCGCACCGCGTCCTCACGATCTGACGCGCTGACGTCCTTCACCGACACCGGGGAGGACGCCAACTCCACCGCGCCGAGACCCCGCACCCGGCGGGCACTGAGCTTCCCGGTCGGGCCACCCGGCGTCCAGGTGCAGGTCACGCCGTCGCGCAGCAGTGGGGCGGCGGCATCGAAGGCCAGCTCCTCGGACAGTGGGACCGCAGCACGGATCACCGCACCGGTGCCGTCGGTGGACCGGGTGGATGCCCCGGCGATGTCCGCGACGGCGGTCCATTCTGAGCTCGCGGCACCGTCCCGCCACACTGCACCTGTCCCGGAGACCGTGAGATACCGGTTGCCGGAGGACGCGACCCGGTGGGCGATGAGTCCGGGGAAGGCGCAGGCCAGGGTGTAGGCCACCGCATCGGAGCCGCGGAGACCGGGGCGGCTGCTGCCTGAGCTGGACGAGGTCGCGTCCTGCAGGATCCGCCGGAAGCGGGACACCACCGGATCCTTCGCCGAGGGGAGGTTACGGGGCAGATCGTCGGGTGAGCCGACACCGCCGTCGAGGACGGCGAGGACCTTGGCGACGGTGGCGGCGTCCACCCGTTGTGTCGCCTCCAGCCCGCCGCGCGCCAGCCGGGGGTCGGCGGGGATACGGGCGAGGCGGCGTCCTTCCGCGGTGGCCTCGCCGGAGGCGTCCACCGCACCGATGCCGCGCAGGGCGTCTTCGGCGGCATCGGCCGCAGGGGTGGGGAAGGGGTCGGGCAGCGGCAGGTCGGTGCCACGGGGCGAACCCCAGCACGCCACATCGAGCATCGCGGCGGTGAGATCACTGGTCAGCACCGCCGGCGGGGACGCGGCCGGGGCCTTGGCGTACTGCTCGGCGGTGAGGCAGCGGTACACGGTACCCGGGCCTTCACGACCGGCACGACCGGCACGCTGTGTCATCGAGGCCTGGGACGCGGTCTCGGTGACGAGCACGGACATGCCGCGGGTGGTGTCGCGCCGGGAGACCCGGGACAGGCAGGCGTCCACCACCACACGCACCCCGGGCACGGTCAGTGAGGACTCGGCGACGTCGGTGGCCACGATGACGCGGCGGGTTGCGTCACTGTGTCCGGTGACGATCCCCGCCTGTTCAGCGGTACTCAGCCGACCGTGGAGGGCAAAAGCAGGTACCCCGTCCCGGGACAGCGCTGCGGCGACCATCTCGGTACCGCGGATGGTAGGGACGAAGGCGAGGACATCACCGGAACCCGTCTCCGCCAGTGCCCGGCGCACGGTGGCGGTGACCAGGTCCTCCACCGCCGAGCGGTTCCGGCGGTCGCGGTTGACCATGGACTCCGACGAAGAGGCGTACCGGATGTCCAGCGGGTGGATGGGCGAGGGGACATCCACCAGCGGTGCCGGGCCTTCTTCCCCGCCGAGCAGCGTGGCGAAGCGGGCGGCGTCAAGTGTGGCGGACATGGCGACAAGCACCAGGTCGTCGCGCAACTCCCGCAGCTGGGCGAGCATGCCGAAGACCAGGTCGGATTCGAGATGCCGCTCATGGATCTCGTCGATGACCACGGCGGCGACACCGTCCAGATCCGGGTCATTGAGCAGGCGCCGCAGCAGTACACCCGGCGTCACCATCTCGACGGCGGTATGTGCGGAGACCTTCCGGTCGCCGCGGACGGTGTAGCCGATCTCGTCGCCGAGCCGGGTTCCCCGCAGCTCGGCGATGCGGGAGGCCGAGGACCGGGCGGCGACGCGCCGGGGCTGGGTGACGATGACCCGCCCGTCCAGCCCGGCATCGCGCACATGGTCCAGTACGTACTGCGGGGCCAGCGTCGTCTTGCCGGTACCGGGCGGGGCCTGGACCACCGCGCAGCCGCGGGACGCCAGAGCGTCGGCGAGGTCGCGGCGTCCGGCGGCGAAGGGGAGGTCAACCATGCCCACCAGGGTAGGTGGGTCAGTCGCGGACGCTGACGGATGCCTCGACTTCGGCCCGGGCCATCTCGGCGGCGTCGTCCGGGGTGGAGAGGTAACGCTCGCGGGAGTCATCGAGCTCCGCCAGCCACGGGGTGTGGTGGACGGTGGCCATGGTGCCGGTCATCACCGAACGGTGCGGCTGGTCACGGTAGGTGAGGATGTCGGTCTTCTTGTCCTTCTTCCAGGCGAGGAAGATCCGCACGACCTCGTCCAGGTCGAACATCGGGTAGTCCGTGGCCTCGATGAGGTCCCGGATGTAGTCCGCCTGGAACTGCACGGCGGCCGGGTCACCGTCGATGGCGTTGAAGCGCCCGAGCCAGGCGTCGATGCTCTCCTGGCGGGCGGCGGCGTCCGGCAGTGCGGCACGGCCGAGGATGAGGTCACGGACGTACCAGGCCTGGGCGTCGAACATGTTGAAGGTGAACCACTGGTCCTGGGCGCCGAGGTAGAACAGCTGCGGGTTCTTCTGCCACACCGTGCCGCGGTAGAGACCGGCCGGGTAGAGATTGTTGCCCGAGTCGATGCTCAGCTCGTCCGGCAGGAACGGGTAGTGGTGCAGGTAGCCGGTGCAGAGGATGACCGCGTCGAACTCGCGGACCGAACCGTCGGAGAAGTGCACCACGGAACCCTCGAACCGGTCGATGACCGGGAGCTCCTCCATGCCCTCGGGCCAGGCGAAGCCCTGCGGCTTCGACCGGTAGCTCATGGTGACGGACGTCGCGCCCATCTTGTGGGCCTGCACCCCGATGTCCTCGGCGGAGTAGGAGCCGCCGATGAGCAGAACTCGCTGGTCGGCGAGTCGCTCGGCGCCACGGAACTCGTGGGCGTGGATGATCTCGCCGGGGAAGCGACCGATGCCCTCGAAGTCCGGGACGTTCGGGAAGCTGAAGTGGCCGGTGGCGACGATGACGTGGTCGAAGACCTCGGTCAGCGTCTTCTTCGCGCGCAGATCCTCGACGGTGAGGGTGAAGGTGGCGTCCTCCTCGTTCCACTCGACCCAGCGCACGGCATGGGCGAACTTCACTCTGTCCTTGGTGCCCTTGCCGCCGTACTGGGACGCGCGGCCGTCGATGTAGTCCCACAGCACCTCACGGGGCGGGTAGGAGGAGATCGGCCGGCCGAAGTGCTCGTCGAAGGTGTACTCGGCGAATTCGAGGGCCTCCTTGGGTCCGTTGGACCAGAGGTTCCGGTACATCGAGGAGGGGACCGGTTCGCCGTAGTGGTCGGTGCCGGTGCGCCAGGAGTAGTTCCACTGGCCGCCCCAGTCGTCCTGCTTCTCGTAGCAGACGATCTCCGGGACGATCTCCCCCTCGTTCCCCTGACGCTTCGCCGCGTCGAATGCCCGCAGGGCCGCCATCCCACTGGGGCCCGCTCCGATAACTGCTGTCCGCTGCTGTCCGTGCACGTAATCCTTTCCACCCGGAGGAGTCTCCCCAGGGTGCACATGAGGTCATTTGTGCATCCGGGGGATGGTCGACGGGTTGTCCGATCGGGGACACTGTCGGCGCAGATAACCCGGATACGCAGATAATAATAACTGGTGCTTATCTGCCAGGGACAGTTCAGGTAACCCTTCTAATCTGTTTCCCGCGTGTCTCTCCGCTGTCTCCGGCCTCCCCGGGCAGACGACGGAGGGCGGGGTTCACCGACGGCTCACCCGCCGGAGGGTTACAGTGGTTCTCCATGAGCCTGAAGGACGCCGCAGTCAGCATCGCCGGTAGATTGACCGATCACATCCACATCGGAAATGGTCTTGACCAGCGGGACCTTTCCCCGGTCGGATGGTTCGAGCACGGACAGGCCGTCCAGCGTCTCACCGACAGTTTCGCCGCCGTGCCCGCCGGCAGGCGCGTCCGCCTGGCGAAGAAGACCTCCAACCTCTTCCGCGGCCGCTCCGGCGACATGGCCGGCCTCGACGTCTCCGGCCTGCATTCCGTCATCGCCGTCGACCCGGTGAACAACACCGCCGACGTCCAGGGCATGTGCACCTACGAGGATCTGGTGGACACGCTCCTGCCGTTCGGCCTGGTGCCCACCGTCGTCCCGCAGCTGAAGACCATCACCCTCGGCGGCGCGGTCACCGGCATGGGTGTGGAGTCCACCAGCTTCCGCAACGGCCTGCCGCACGAAGCCGTCCTGGAGATGGACGTGCTCACCGGTACCGGCGAGATCGTCACCTGCTCGCCGACGCAGAACGCCGACCTCTACCGCGGTTTCCCGAACTCCTACGGTTCGCTGGGCTACTCGGTCCGGCTGAAGATCACCTGCGAGAAGGTGCCCGCCTACGTCGAACTGCGCCACGTCCGCTTCGACGACGTGGAGTCCGTCTCCGCCGCGCTCGCCGAGATCAGCGAGTCCAAGGAGTATGACGGCCAGCAGGTCGACTACCTCGACGGCGTGGTCTTCTCCCTCGACGAGGCATACCTGACCCTCGGCCGGCAGACCGACGAGCCCGGCCCGGTGAGCGACTACACCCACGGTGGCATCTACTACCGCTCACTGCAGCACCCGACGGGCATCTCCTACGACCGCCTGACGATCCGCGACTACCTCTGGCGGTGGGACATCGACTGGTTCTGGTGCAACCGCGCCTTCGGTACCCAGAACCCCACGATCCGCACCCTGTGGCCGCGTGACCTGCTGCGCTCGAGCTTCTACTGGAAGATCATCGGCTGGGACCGCAAATACGACCTCGCCGACCGGATCGAGGCGCACAACGGCCGTCCGCCGCGTGAGCGCGTCGTCCAGGACATCGAGGTCACCCCGGCGAACCTGCCGGAGTACCTCACCTGGTTCTTCACCCACTGCGAGATCGAACCCGTGTGGCTGTGCCCCATCCGGCTGGCCGACGGCGTCGAATCCCTGGCAGGACGCACCGAGGTGCTCGACACCGACGGTGCGGCGACGAGCCCCTGGCCGCTGTACCCGCTGACCCCGGGCGACACCTGGGTCAACGTCGGCTTCTGGTCCTCGGTCCCCGCCGACCTCATGGGTGCGGACGCCGCCCCCGGTGCCTTCAACCGGGAGATCGAGCGCGTCGTCGCCGGTCTCGGCGGCCACAAGTCGCTGTATTCCGAGGCGTACTACTCCGAGGAGGAGTTCGCCGCCCTGTACGGCGGGGATCTGCCGCAGAAGCTCAAGGCCGTGTACGACCCGGACGGACGCTTCCCCGGGCTGTACGAGAAGACCGTCACCAGCATCTAGAAAAAAACCAGAAGACACCAGAAGATAAGGAGCCGTAGATGAGCAGCAGCCGCGCCGCTTTCACCCCACTGACCGTGGGTCAGATCGTCGAGAAGGTCATCGCCCCGCCGATGCCTTTCCATGTCACCGCCTTCGACGGTTCCACCGCCGGGCCGGAGGACGCCGAGCTGCGCCTGGAGATCACCTCCCCGGACGCCCTGGCCTATGTTGTCACCGCCCCCGGTGACCTCGGCCTGGCCCGCGCCTACATCACCGGTGGCCTGAAGATCTCCGGCGAGCACCCCGGTCACCCGGTCGCGGTCTTCGACCACCTGCAGCACCTCTACGACCAGTTCCACAAGCCCTCGGCGTCCGAGATGGTCGAGATCCTGCGCACCCTGAAGCACCTCAAGGTCTTCCGGTTCCAGCCGGCCCCGGTCCAGGAGACGCTGCCGGGCTGGAAGCGCGCCCTGCTCGAGGGCCTGTCCCGGCACTCCAAGGAGCGTGACAAGGAGGTCGTCAGCCGTCACTACGATGTCGGCAACGACTTCTACGAGCTTTTCCTCGGCGATTCGATGGCCTACACCTGCGCCTACTACCCCGAGGACGAGGGCCTGGACAACATCCCCGGCCCGGCCGGTGACTGGAACCCGGAGAACTGGGCCAAGGGTGTGGACGCCAACGCCCCGCTCACCGCCGCCCAGGACAACAAGCACCGCCTGGTCTTCGACAAGCTGGGCCTCAAGCCCGGCGAGCGGCTGCTCGACGTCGGCTGTGGTTGGGGCGGCATGGTCCGCTACGCCGCCCGCCACGGCGTGAAGGCCGTCGGCGTGACCCTGTCCCAGGAGCAGTACGAGTGGGGTAAGGCGAAGATCGAGGAGGAGGGCCTCCAGGATCTCGCGGAGGTGCGCTGCATCGACTACCGCGACGTCAAGGAGACCCACTTCGACGCGGTCAGCGCCATCGGCATCCTCGAGCACATCGGCGTGCCGAATTACGAGGCCTACTTCGAGTTCCTCTTCTCGAAGCTGCGTCCCGGCGGACGCATGCTCAACCACTGCATCACCCGGCCCAACAACGTGAAGACGAAGACCGGCCAGTTCATCGACCGGTACATCTTCCCCGACGGTGAGCTCACCGGCTCCGGCAGGATCATCACGATCATGCAGGACACCGGCTTCGACGTGGTCCACGAGGAGGACCTGCGCCCGAACTACCAGCGCACCCTCCACGACTGGTGCGAGCTGCTCGCCGCGAACTGGGAGGAGGCTGTCGAGCTCGTCGGCGAACCGACCGCGCGGCTGTTCGGCCTGTACATGGCCGGTTCCGAGTGGCACTTCGAGCACAACAAGATCCAGCTGCACCAGGTGCTCGGTGTGAAGCCGGACGACGGCGGCTACCTCGGCGTCCCCACCCGTCAGTGGTGGAAGCCCTGAGGGTCGGTACTATCTCCCTCATGCGAAAGACCACCTCAGGCGCCCGGGCGCTGCTGTCCGCCACAGCTGTGGTGGCGGCGGCCGGCCTGGCGCTGACCGCCTGCACCTCCGACGACAGTTCCACCCCGGAGGGCGGCGACACCTCCGCTCCTGCCCCGGAGACGGACGTCGACCCGGCGACCCTGGGCCTGGCGGTGGGCGACTGCGTCGCCGATCTCGGTGCGGCCGCCGGTGAGGTGGCTCCTGCGGACCCCGACGCGGACGCTGAGGACGCCGGGGACGCTGAAGAGGCGACCACCGGGGACACCGAGGCCACTGACGAGACGGCCACCGACGTGCCCGAGGGCATCGACGGGACGGTACCGACCTCCACCGCCGGTGTGGTCAAGGCGGACTGCGATGATCCCCATGTCGGCGAGGTCTACGCGCAGCAGGACCTCGACAACCAGGTGCTCTTCCCCGGCGCCCGGATGTCGCAGTTCACCGCCGCGGTGTGCACCGGTGAGGCCTTCGAGGACTACATCGGGTACCCCTTCGACTCCTCGATCTTCGACGTCATCACCTACGCCCCCTCCAAGGAGAGCTGGGCGACCGGTGACCGTACGGTGACCTGCGTGGTCACCGACCCGTCGGCGGACTACATCCCCGGCACCCTCGAAGGTGCCGGGTACTGATCCGGAGTGACCGGGTACTGACCCCGGTCAGTTCCCCGTGCCGAGCATGGTCACCAGCTTCAGCCGGTTGGACTCCTCCAGGTGGTTCACGGTGATCTCCCAGGCCTTCGCCGGTGGCAGCACCGTCCTGGCCTCCACGTCGGCGAGCATCTGCCCGTAGACCTCCGTGACCGGCCGCGCGGCGTCCGGAGCGGTCTCCGGGATCATCGCCACAGCCTCCGCCGAGCCCCACACCGCCGGGTCGGCGATGTAGAGGTGTCCCTGCACCGCCGCATAGCCCAGTGCGGCCTCACGCAGGTCACTGACCTGTTCCTCGGTGAGCGTGCCGGCCGAGGCGGCGTCCTCGATCAGCGGGACGCGGTCGACCGGGCGGTGGACGTCGACGATCCCCTTGATCAGGGGCGTCGGCAATGTGCGCAGGGAGCGGGACGCCGCGGTGAAGACGTCACCGGTGCGGAGGTAGGGGCGTCCCACCACGATGGTGCGGGCGAGTTCCTGGCAGGCGGTCATGAACGTCAGCAGCGTGGTCAGCTGGTCGGCGGGGGCGGTGTTGAAACCGTCGAGATCGTGGACTGCCGGGGTGGTGGCGGGGCGGGTCGCGAACAGGGGGGAGAAGGGTGAGGAGTTCAGCGTGTTCATGTCCGCAGTCTTCGCCCCGCGGATTACGCGGGTGTTTCTACTGTGCGAAGTCGTCGATACCCACGACGTCGAGGGCGGTGAGCAGGGAATCTGTCTCCGCCTCGTCGGTGATCGTGATGCGTACCCCGTCACCGTCGAAGCACCGCACGACGATGTGGCGCTCGGCCATTGCGTCGGCGAACTCTCGGGCACGGTCGCCCAGCGGCAGCCACACGAAGTTCGCCTCCGCCTGGCCCTGCAGCGACTCCGGCAGCCGGTCGAGGACGCGACCCCGCTGCACCACGGTCTCGTCGGTACGGGCCAGCAGTTCACGCCGGGCGTCGATGCTGGCGATCGCGGCGGCTTGGGCGACGGCGTTGTTGCTGAACGGGATGCAGACCTTGTTCAGGGCGTCGACGAACTCCGGGCGTCCGATGACGTAGCCGACGCGCAGCCCCGCCAGACCGTAGGCCTTGGAGAACGTCCGGGCCACGGCCAGGTTCGGGTACGCGGCCAGCAGTGACAGGCCGTCCGGGGACTTCTCGTTACGGACGTACTCGAAGTACGCCTCGTCGAGCAGCACCTGGATGTCCTGCGGCACCTTGTCGAGAAAATCCTCGAGCTCGTTGCGGGTCACCGTCGTGGCGGTCGGGTTGTTCGGGTTGCAGACGATGATGAGCCGGGTGCGTTCGGTGATCGCCGCGGCGATGGCGGGCAGGTCGTTACGCAGCTCGGGGGTCAGCGGTACCTCCACGGCGGTCGCTCCGGCGACCTGGGCGAAGATCGGGTAGGCCTCGAAGCTGCGCCACGGGTAGATGACCTCGTCCGGGGCACTGCCGTCGATCCCGTCGCCCCCGCGGCAGCATGCCAGGACGGCCTGCTGGATCAGGGCGGAGGAGCCGGCGCCGACGGCCACGTTCTCGGCGGTGATGGGGAGGGAGGAGTCGATACCGTGCCACTGGGCGATGGCGGTGCGCAGGCCGGTGGCCGCCATGTCCGGGTAGCGGTTGGCCTTGGCGAGGGCGTGGGCCGCGGCCTCGACGACACCAGGCAGCGGGCCCTGGGTGATCTCATTGCTCGAGAGCTTCAGACCCTGGGGGTCATCGGAACCCTGGGCATAGGACGGGAGGGCGGAAAGTGCAGGCCTGATCATGGGGAACAGCCTAGTCTCGGTGCAGGTTTGTCGTGCCGCGGGGGCTGATGTACTGTGACGGGAGCCGTTGCGCGAGCAACGGTGTGGAGACGTGCCAGAGCGGCCGAATGGGACTCACTGCTAATGAGTTGTCTTCCTAACAGAGGACCGGAGGTTCAAATCCTCTCGTCTCCGCCACTTCAGCTTCCCACGGCTTTCGTGAGGATGCGTCAGAAGCCGTCCGGATCTTGTGGTGAGTTCCGGGCAACATGGACTCGGTCCCGTTATACGGGGTGTGTGGTGTACCCTGGGACCGTGTGACGTACTCCGTCTGGTGGTGTGCCGGGGAAACTGAAGTCGCTGGAAACAGCGGGCGCCCGTAGCTCAACGGATAGAGCATCTGACTACGGATCAGAAGGTTGGGGGTTCGAATCCCTCCGGGCGCACGCTTTTCTTGAATCCCGTTCCGGGGTCGTGCAAACGACCACCGGGACGGGATTCTTTTGTTAGGTTCGCTGCTGTGACTAACACTGCTTCCTTCACCACCCTGATCACCGGCGCGAGCTCCGGCCTCGGCGCCGAACTCGCCCGCCAGTCCGCCGCCCTCGGCCACGACCTGGCACTGTGTGCCCGGCGTACCGACCGACTGGATGAGCTGGCGACCGAGATCACCGCGTCCAACCCCTCCGTCACCGTGCGCACCTACGCCCTGGACGTCACCGACGGGGACGCCGTGCGCGAGGTGTTCCGTACCGCGGACGCCGACGCCGGCGGACTCGACCGGATCGTCGCCAACGCCGGGCTGGGCAAGGGCCGCAAGATCGGTTCCGGGGAACCGGACGCCAACCGGGAGACCGCACAGACCAATGTCCTCGGCGCGCTGGCGCAGGCTGAGGCGGCCATGGAGATCTTCCGCGAGCGCAACGCCGGGCACCTGGTACTCGTCTCCTCGGTCTCGGCGATCCGCGGCAACCGGAAGGCGATGGCGACCTACGGGGCGACGAAGGCCTTCGTGGCGAACCTGGGGGAGGGGTTGCAGAGTGAACTCCTGCAGTCGAAGACGCCGATCGACGTCACCGTGATCCTGCCCGGCTACATCGAGTCCGAGATGACCGCGCGTAAGGAGGGTGACGACGGGAAGGCGAAGCGTCCGCCGTTGATGACCTCCACGGAGAAAGGCGTGCAGTCCATGCTCACGGCGATCGAGGAGCGGAAGCGGAAGGCGTACGTCCCGGGGTGGCCCTGGCGGGTCATCGGGGCACTGCTGCGGGTCGCTCCGTTGAAGCTGGTCGGGAAGATCAACTGACGGTCGGTCCGCCGCCGGGTTTATGGGCTGTGAACTGGTCTTTTGTGGAATCTTCCGCAGCTGTGTAGGCTATCTCTTCGTTGCCGGGAGATCGGCAGCGAAGGTAAGCGCCCGTAGCTCAACGGATAGAGCATCTGACTACGGATCAGAAGGTTGGGGGTTCGAATCCCTCCGGGCGCACCACAGCGGCCCCGCCGCCGGACAGAGTCCGGTCGCGGGGCCGTTTCTGGATGTCTTCGATCTGCCCGGGATGCCCGGGATCGGGTGCGTGTACACGATCATCACGTTTCCGGTCCTTGCGTTGTACCGGCAGGCCCGATCCGTGATGATCGTGCACGCCGTCTCTCCGCCAGGCACCCCGGACGGCCACCACACCTCACACGTGCGTGCGGATGAACTCCCCGATCCGGTCCGGCCACGCCGCCACGTCCTCCGGCGTGTGCGCGATGGTCGTCTGCGCGGTCGGCAGCAGCTCCGCCAGCTCATGGAGCACCTCCAACGGATGCCCCTTGTCCTCCACCCAGCCGAGGATGAACACCGGGATCCCGGTCTTCCCCAGCTCGGCGATCTTCTCCCGGGGCGGCAGGTCATTACCGGCTGCACCCCGGTACACCGACGGCAGCAGTGACTGGTCGATGTCCGGCCAGGTGAAGGGCACATCGGCACCACGGGTCGGCGGCACCGGCTCAGCCCGGGTCGTCTCGGCGAAGGCGGCAAGTCCGTGTTCCTCGACGAAGCGCGCATTCGCCTCGTAGATCCCCGCCCGGTTGCCGCGCAGCTCCCAGGCCGTCGGCGGGATACCGAGCACCAGGCACGAGAACCGCTCACGGGCGGTCGCCGGATCCGAGGCCGCAGCGGTGAGGATCGTCGCCGCGCCCATCGACTGACCCACGGCCGCGACCGGCGGGGTGACCGTGGCACCGTCCTCGGTCTCGTCGAAGAAGTGCGCCATCCGTCCCAGGTCACGGGCCAGGGAGGTCCAGTGGTAGAGCGCGGGGATCCGGGCGCCGAGTGAGTGGCCGTGGCCCCTGGCGTCGTAGCGCAGTACCCGCAGGTCGTCCTGACCGGCGGTGAGGTCGAGGTGGAGGACCACGTCGCGGGCGCGGCTGGAGGTCAGCCCGTGCAGCTGCACCACCGGGATGCCGGAGGCGGGCCCCCAGGCGTCGTAGGCGAGGCCGTCGATGTATCCCGCTGTCGCATCGGTGGGGGCCGCCTCGACTGTGCCTGTCGAGCCTGTCGGACCGCCCGTGGTGCCGCTCATGGTTTGTCCCTTTCCGGAAATACCGCTGTAATCCCCCGTGCCTAGATTCCGGGGTATGAGACTCACAACTGTAGCCCGTATGGACATTTCTGCAGGACAGGTTCACGTGTTCGAGACCACAGTGGCCCCCGCACCCGGCGCGCACCCGGACGGGCACGCGGCGTCCTTCGACCAGGCGAGGCACGCCGCCGCCGGTTCCCGGCCCGGCTCGTGGCTGGCGGTGGCCTTCGCCGTCCCGCCGGTCGGGCTCGGGAGGATCGGGGACGCCTGGCGCAAGGTCATCGACCGGCACGGGACACTACGTACGGTTCTCCGGGAGGACGCCGCCTCCCGGACAGCCCCACCCGGGTCACCACGGTTGATCAGGACACATGACATCGTCGTCACCGGGGGTCAGTGGCGCCGGGTCGGTGACGGCAGCGCCGACCCGCGTGGCGTCCTGCGGGAGCTCTTCGACGTCGCCTGCGACCCCTTCGGTACCCCGTCGTACCGGCTGACCGTCACCACGCACGCGGACGGCACCCGCACCGCGGTCATCGGTCTCGACCACTGCCACGGAGACGCCTGGTCCCTGCTGGTCCTGGCCCGTGACATGCTCGCCGGTCTCGGGGGCGGGGAGCATGAGGGGGTGGACCTCGTCGACGGTGGCGTCCCGGAGATGCCGGCGTCGGTGCCGTCCTTCGCCGACCACACCCGTGACCTGGAACGGCGTCCGACCGCCCCGACGGAGGTCCGCAACCGCTGGGCCCGGATCATGGCGGACGGGGACGGGGTGATGCCCCGCTTCCCGCTGTCGCTCGGTGACGTCTCCAGCCCCCGTGACGAGGTGGTGGAGGTCGTCGACGTGCTGGACACCGACGGTGTCGCCGCTCTCGAGCGGGCGGCACAGGACGCCGGCGTCCGGCTGCTGCCCCTGGCCGTCAGTGTGCTGGTGGGGGTGAACCACCGGATGGACGCCGGGGCACTGCGCGCGGTGTTCCCGGTGCACTCCCGGCGTGGTCCGGACGGTGACCGGCGGAAGTGGGCGGACTCGGTCGGCTGGTTCATCACCAACTCGGTCCTCGAATGTGACTCGGCCGATCCGCTGGAGTGCGACGCCGCGGTCTCCGACGCCATCGGTCTGGGCGCGTACCCCCTGGAACCGCTGCTGCGTCCCTGGGGCGGTATGCCGCAGACCCCGGGCATGTTCGCCCTGTCGTGGCTGGACAACCGCCGGCTCCCGGTGCAGCTGCCGGCGGAGGCACAGCCCCAGCACGTGTCCGCCTGGATCCGCACCGACGGGGTGATGGCCTGGTTCGTGCTCAACAACGACGGGATGCGGCTGCGGGTGCGCTACCCGCAGACCCCGGAGGCCTGCCAGACCGTCGGCACCTGGTCGCAGCTGGTGACCGAGGGGCTGCGGGAGATCGCCGGGGTACAGGACGCGGAGCCCGTCGACATGGTCAGCTGACACATCCGGCCGGTGGGAGGACGCCACCGTAACTGTGCCCCGAACCGACCGGGGACTGTTCAGAGCCGGGGAGGTCGGTCAGGACCTTCACCGCCTCGACCGGGTCGGCGAGCAGTGACAGGGACAGCTTCCCCACCGGGTCGTCGTCGTTGAGCTCGGAGACGGTGCACCGGTCGGCCGGTGCGGGGTCGTCGTCGCCACCGGGCAGGCCCTGCCACAGGGCGACGGAGACGGCGTCCGCCAGGGCGGGGTCGGTGTCGAGGATGTCGGATCCGACGGCGGCGCCCAGGCTCTGACCGTGGACGATGATCTCCGGGCGGTCGTTGTCGGGGTAGGTGGCGACCCGGTCCGCGACCTCCCGGATCAGCGCTTCGGCGGAGTTTTCGGCGAGGTCACGCTGCAGCAGCAGGACAGCGGCAGAGGGGGCGGAGGAGTAGCGCACGGACACCGAGGCGATGTCGCCGTCGGCCCAGTCCTCCATCGCCTCGACCTGGTCCGGGTCGACCCACCCGGAGCCGGTCGGCAGGTCGATGCTGACGTAGCTCCGGTCGAGGCCACCAGCGGCTTCCAGGGCGTCGACGGTGTCGCGGGCGGCGGTGGTGGCGTCGACCCCGGGGTAGTCGCCGAACACGCGGACCGCCCCGACCGGGGACGCCTCGGTGAGCACGTCGCGGGGTGACTGGGCGAACGGACCGGAGTCCAGCGACCACCAGACCGCCGAGCCGGCGATCCCGTGGGGGAATCCGGCGAACAGGACGAGGAGCAGCAGCGACAGTCCGGCGACGGTGCGGTGGGCCCGGGACAGGCGCGGCGGGTGGGAGGTGGGCGTCGCGGT
>NHCFJ05603__coassemble_944_pt1 | contig 16469 bp, 10 predicted proteins | sample NHCFJ05603__metabat2_low_PE_007 | metagenome-assembled genome bin NHCFJ05603
GCGCCCTCGACCGGGGCGACCTTGTCGGCCCCGTCTACGCCGGCTGCGCCGTCGGCGATGAGCTGGGCGATGTAGTCCTGCGCACCGAAGGCGTTGAGCAGGTCCAGGACACCCTGCAGGGTGATCTTGCCGGAGCCGTCGCCGAGGACGCCGGACACCAGCTGCGAGATCTCGGACTCCGGCAGGGTGACGTCGGAGTCACGGGCCTCGGTGCCGGCGGAGGTGATCGCCTGCGAGGTCTCGGCGTCGAAGCCGGCATCGGTGGCGGAGCCGAACACGGCCTCCGGTCCGACTTCGCCGGCGACCAGGCCGAGCAGGTTGACCAGCATGTCGGTGGTCAGGGGGATGTCGGGGATCGGGATGCCGAGTGCGGACGCGCCGTGCTCCACGGTGTTGGTGAGGCCGGCCTCGGCGACCGCGGCGTCCCGGATCGGGCGCAGTGCGTCGGAGGCGTTGCCCACGGCAGTGCCCGCGGAGGCGGAGCCGGCCAGGGCCTGCAGCTCGGCGTCGGAACCGTAGTAGGTGTTCAGGTCGACGTCGGTGATGACGCCGTCGACCTGGCCGCTACCGCTGTACTGCCAGAAGGTCGGGGCGTCCCAGCCGCCGGGGATCTCGTCGGGCAGCTGCTCGTTGTAGTACGCCAGCCACAGCGGGTACTCGGAGAACTCGGTGGTGTTGCCCATCGAGCCGATCCAGAAGGAGTAGTAGGTGTAGATGATCGGATCGCGGCCGGTGAGGGTCTTGATCTCGTCGATCCAGTCACGCACCCAGTTCTGCAGCTGCTCCGGGCCCAGACCGCCGGTCTCCTCGAGGTCGAGGGTCGGCGGCAGCGACGGGTTCACGCCGGTGGAGAGGACCGAGGCGTAGTAGCGGGCCTGGGAGCGGGCGTCGTACTCGGGCTTTGCGTAGTGGTAGCTGCCCGGGGTGACGCCGGCGGCGGAGGCCTTGGCGGAGTCCGAGGAGAAGTAGGGGTTGGTGTAGCCGGTGCCCTCGGTCGCCTTGATGAAGGCGAAGGACTGGCCGGAGTCGGCGACAGTCTGCCAGTCGATGGCGGAGCCGCCCGGGTGCTGGTGGCCGGCGACGTCGACGCCGTCGAGGTCAGCCCAGGAGGGGGAGGGCAGGACGTCCGTGGCGACAAGCGCGGCGACGGTTGCTGCCGAGCCGAAGAGGACGGTGGCGGTCAGTCGGGCGGGAGTGGTGGTGCGCGCGTGGCGGCGCCAGGGAAGAGAACGCATGAGCCACACCATACACACAAATCACGCTAGTCACATCAGTAACATCGGCGTGTCGCGACCATCATCACACCAGGTCACCGAATGACAACAGTGTGATTTGTTGACCGGGGCGCAGCAAATGCCCAGCGCCCGGACAGGTCGGGGACATGAGAGAGCCCGGCCTACCGCAGAGAAGCGGTGGACCGGGCGGGGCGGAAAGTTTTTCGGGGAGGTCTCCGGGAGGACTGACCTGATCAGACGGCGGCGGCGAGGGTGTTCGCTGCCCAGACCACGTCGATACCGGCGGCCTGGGCGGCGCCGAGGGCGGCACCCGGGTTGGCCAGCACCCAGTCGATGGTGGATGCAGGGACGCCGTAGTTGAGGGCGGCGGCGTAGGTGGCCTCCGGGTTCGCGGTGAGGGTGGCGACGGTCTCCGGGCTGACACCGGCGGCCAGGGCCACACCGGCAGCACCGGAGAGATCCTGGACCTTGGTGGTGGAGACGGCCGGGGCGGGGGCCTCGGGGGACGCGCCGGCGGAGGACGCGATGCCGATGCCGGCACCGGCGACAGCGAGGCCGGTCAGTCCGACCATGGAGGCGCGGACGATGCGGGAGGGGGAACGACGGGCGGACGCAGAACGGTGTGAACCGTGAGACTGGAGAGACATGGCAGCCATGCTATCGGTTCTTCCCGTCAGCGCAAGCCCGGTGTGCAGGGTGAATCTCCGCCCGGACCTCCGTGATGCAGCTACCGGTACCGGGAAGCGGAAGTCAGGTACCTGATTTCCGCACCCCGGTACTGGTGGCTTCACTGCTGCACTCCCGGTTCTAGTGCTGACCTGGATCCGGCCACCGGGGCGGGTGCTGGGGGTACTGCTGAGGCCACTGCTGCGGGCTCTGCGGGAACTGCTGGGCCGGTATCACCGGATAGCCGGGAAGAGGGGCAGCCGGCGGATACCCCGGATATCCCGGATACCCCGGATATCCCGGATGCTGCGGGTAGCCGGGCATACCGGGCATTCCGGGCAACCCGGTCATCGGAACTCCGGCCACCGGACGCTTCCGGTAGACCGTGACCACCGGATACATCCCGGCGGCCGCCGCCGCCCGGGCCTCCCGGTGGGAGTGCACCCAGATGGTCACCAGCACCGCCGTACCGCCGGCCCACACCAGGGCCATGCGGATCAGGCCGGCCGCGGTGGAGTCCTTCTCCCAGTCGGGCATGAGGTTCCACAGGGCGTGCACCGCGAAACCGGCACCCCAGCCGCCGAGGACCCAGCCGACCCGTTGCACGCCGGTGAGATCAGCCCGCAGCAGGGCGACACCGATCGCGTAACCGACCAGTCCGGTGCACAGCGCGTGCAGCAGCGGGCCGGCGACGAGGCGGATCAGCCACATCTCCAGCACACCCTGCACATCCGAGACCGCGTGGGTCGGGGCGAGGGAGATCGCGTAGAGCGCATTCTCGAAGGCCTCGAAACCCACGCCGACCAGCACACCGGCGACGAGTCCGTGCCAGGGTCGGTTCCACCAGGTGCGTCCGGCGAACAGCAGCAGCACCACGCCGAGGGCCTTGGCGGTCTCCTCGGGCCAGGCACCGGCCAGCGACCAGGCGATCTGCGGCGTACCCCACCCGACGGCGAGCTCCGACAGGTGTTCCGAGGAGGTGAATCCGCCGAGCACCACACCGCCGGTCACACCCCACAGGATGGCGGCGAGGGCGAGCAGGACCGGAGTCCCGCGGTAGAGCAGGGTGCGGGAGACGATGAACCAGACCACGGCGGCGAAGACCACGCCCAGACCGAGGGCGAGGATCGTCGCTCCCGGCCCGGGGAAGAGCATCCCGCCGAGCACCGTGAACCCGGTGACCAGGGCACACAGGATCGTCACCACCAGCAGGGAGATGGTGAAGACGTCCCAGAAGAACTTCAGACGCGGACGCGCGGTCGGTGGGTGGGCGTCGTGCCAGGCGCGGGGCACGGACACGATCTCCCAGTCAGGACTTGTCTGCGGTGTAGTCATCGCATCCTCCCCAGCAGGTCAGGCAGCGCAGTGGACACCTCGTGCGGCGAGGCACCGCTGATCACGAGGGTGTACATCACGTCATTCGGTCCGGTGAAGGCCACCGCCTGCGCGTAGATGCTGTAGCGGGCGACGCGGTCGTAGCGGGGGGACGCGTCGGACGCGTCGGGCGCCGTGCCCGACACACCACGCGGCGTGTAGTTCACGTCCTGGACGTCGCCGCCACCGCCGGGACCGCCGAATCCGCCGAAGCCGTCCTCCGGCGACCAGTCATTCCAGTCGTCGTCGGAACCGTCGTCGTAGTCGTAGACGAAAGCATCACTGACCAGGACGTTCTCCACGGAGGACGCCAGATCCGGGTGGAACATCGATGCCACGTCCTCGCGGGAGAAGTTCATCGGATCCTGGTCATCGGACCAGGCGGCCCGGACCGCCCGGTCGGCGGAGCGGGCCAGGTCGGAGTCCGTGCCCGAGGCGTCCACCCCGGCAGTGCCGACGAGGTCGACGAGTACGGAGCCGCAGTCGGCGTAGAGGCTCGCGATGCCCGGCTGCATGCGCGGGGCACTGCAGGACGAGTCGAGGTCTGAGAGATCCGGGGACCAGTCACCCCAGGTCAGGACGGTGTCGGAGGCGGCGTCATCGAGGGTGTCGTAGTCACCGTCGACGACGTCGTGGTCGACGGGCAGTGCGAAAGGCACGCAGAGGACCAGCAGCGCCACGCCGAGGACACCGAACCACACCGAGGTGCGGCGGGTGCCGGTGGGCAGGGTGCGGTACCGGCCCTCGGGATCGGGGTCCGGGTACGGCGTCAGGTCAGGTGCGCGCGGTACAGGTGGTTCAGGGGGAATGGCGGAGATCGGCACAGGGAAATCTCAGCCGTCACCAGATGGTGACGCGCTGGTCCTCGTCGAGCCACATACCGTCACCGGCGGAGACCCCGAAGGCCTCGTAGAACTCCGCGACATTCGAGACGACCACGTTGCAGCGGTACTCGCCGGGGGAGTGCGGGTCGATCGCCACGTACTGCGCCGCCATCTGCGGGCGGATCGCGGTCTGCCAGATCTGCGCCCAGCGCAGGAAGAACCGCTGCAGCACAGTAAACTCGGCGAGCTCACCCTCGAGTCCCTCGACCGGGGCGGTCGGCGCGGTTTCCACGGTCAGCCCCTGCTCGCCGAGCCAGCGCTTCAGCGCGACCACGGCGATGCCGAGGCCACCGAGGTCACCGATGTTCTCGCCGAGGGTGAACTTCCCGTTGACGGTGTGCTCGGTCTGGCCGCGGTCGGCGAGCCCCGTGGGCACCAGGCCGTCGTACTGGCCGACGAGCTTGTCGGTCAGGTCGGTGAACGCCTTCCGGTCCTCGTCGGTCCACCAGTCGTTGAGGTTGCCCTCGCCGTCGTACTTGGAACCCTGGTCGTCGAAACCGTGGCCGATCTCGTGCCCGATGACGGCACCGATCGCCCCGAAGTTGCCGGCCATGTCCGCGTCCGGATCGAAGAACGGCGGACGCAGGATCGCCGCCGGGAAGGTGATGTCGTTGCGGACCGGGTTGTAGAAGGCGTTGACCGTCTGCGGGGTGGCGAACCACAGCTCCGGGTCGGAGGGCTTGCCGAGCTTGCCGACCTCGAACTCGTGGTTGAACTCGGTGATGCGCCGGTAGTTGTACATCAGGTCGGCACCGGCGGGGCTGAACTCCACCGCCGAGAAATCACGCCAGACCTCCGGGTAGCCGATCCGGGCGCGGAAGGTCGACAGCTTCTCCAGCGCCTTCTCACGGGTGGTGGGTGTCATCCACGCCAGGTCACTGATCCGCTCACGGTAGGCGGCGAGCAGGTGGTCGACGAGATCGACCATCTTCGCCTTGTACTCCGGCGGGAAGTGCTCCTCGACGAAGACGCGTCCGACATCCTCGCCGATCGCACCGTTGACCAGGCTCAGGGCGCGCTTCCAGCGGTCGCGCTGCTCGGTGGCACCGGAGAGCGTCCGACCGTAGAAATCGAAGGACGCCTCGGAGAACACCCGCGGCAGTTTGCCTGCACGTGCGGTGACGACGTGCCAGTAGGCCCAGAGCTTCCACTCGTCGAGATCGTGGGCGGAGTATCCCTCGCCCCCGGCCGCGCCGGGTACGAGGGTGGCGACGTGGTCCAGGTAGCTCGGCTGGGAGACGATCACCGAGGGAGAGTTCTCCTCGGTGATGCCCACGCCGTCGAGCCAGGCGGCGAAGGGGAAGCCGGTCGGCAGGTCCGCGTGGGTGGTGGGGTTGTAGGTCTTCTCCGCGTCGCGGCTGGTGACCGTGTCCCAGTGGCCCTTGGCCAGGTCGGTCTCGAAGGCGATCAGCGCGTCGGCGGCCTCTGCGGCCGAGTCGGCACCGGTGCCGGCGAACCGGCCCGGCCGCTCCTGGGCTTCGGTGAGTTCCAGGTAGCGGGCGACGAAGCCGCGGTAGGCCTCGCGGGTCTCCGCGTGCTGGTCCTCGCGGTAGTAGGCCTCGTCCGGCAGCCCCAGGCCGGTCTGCACCAGGTAGGGCACCTCGATGCCGGCCGTGTCACCGGAGCCCCCGGCGTCCTTCTCGGTCCAGAACCCGAGGACGCCGCCCACGCCGCTGCGGTCCAGCTGCGCCAGCACGTCGACGAGCTCCTCGAGGGAGGACGCCGCGCGCACCGGGTCGAGGTCCGCGTCGAGCACGCCGAGCCCGGCGGACTCGATGCCGTTGTCCCCGTCCTCGTCCATGAAGGAGGAGTACAGCGCGCCGATGCGGGTGTCCGGGGCGGCGGCCTCGACGATGGCCTTCACATCCAGTTCCGCGCGGTCGCGCAGGGCGTGGAAGGTGCCGTCGACGGCGCGGTCGGCGGGGATCTCGTGGGTCGCCAGCCAGGTGCCGTTGACGTGCCGGTAGAGGTCGTCGGCGGCCGTGGGGGTCGGCCGGGCGGCCTCGGTGATGTTCTCGGGGAGCTGGTGGGCGGCCTGGGGAGATTCAGTCATGCCCACCACTCTAAGGACGCCGCGGCGCCGGCGCTCCCGGAGGGGTGACCGGGTCTGTCAGCTCATCGTGAACTTCATCGGACCGTCGGACCACAGACCCGAGCGGGTGTGCTCCTCGGTGGTCAGCTCGGCCTCCTTCGGCAGCTCGCCGGTGGAGGACTCGAACGGGGTGAGCTGCATGAGGATGCCCCAGTCACGCTGCCAGTCATCCTGCAGGTAGGTCGGCATCTCCTCGCTGGTGGTGGTCATCTGGACCAGACCACCGGCGCCGCCGCCGTAGTAGTCCTGCACCGGGGAGTGGCCCTTCTCGGCGGAGTGGTCCGGGGCGATGCGGAAGGTCGGGACCTCGGCGACGCCGGCCCAGTGGTCGTAGGGGCGCTGGCACGGGAACTGCAGCGGGGTGGCCCAGTCGATGAGGGTGGGCTCGTCGGGTCCGACGACGTCGTTCATGCTGACGAGGGTCGGAACGCGCGGCGGGGTGATCGCCAGCCACTGGTCGGCGGTGACGTTCTTGTCCTTGGCGACGATACGGACGACGTCGGCGTCCTCCGGCAGCCACTCCATCGGGACGCGCAGGTTGCGCCACTGCGGGGCGGTCTCGATGTCGAGCGGGACAATCGAGCCCATCGGCTCGAAGGCTCCGTCTTCGCTGTCCCCGGAACCACCGGTGGACTTCCCGTACTCGATGGTCAGCTCCTGGCCGTACTGGAAGACACCGTTGAGGTCGTCATGGGCGACCTCGCCGGCGGCGGAGACCACGAGCAGCGGGGCGTCCTCGCGGCGCTCCGGCAGGGAGAACCAGGAGCTCGTGGTGTTCGCGACCTCCTGCAGTCCGTCGGTGTAGGAACCGACGACCGGGACGCGGGCTGGGTCGATGCCGAAGGGCAGCGTGGCGTAGGAGCCGTTGATGCCGGCCTCGGTCTGCAGACCACCGGCGGTGCCGTCGGTGGCGGCGTCCTCGTCGGAACTGCCGAAGGTGTTCCCGGCGGTGGCGGAGGTCGCCGGGGTGCCGGTGCCGTCGTCGTCGCCGGAGTCCTGGATCCGGTCCGGGATGTTGTTCGAGGTGAAGCCGCGGGTGGAGTCGCCGACGAGGGAGTCCTTGAAGTCGGTGCCGTCGGCGGGTGTGAGGAAGGAGTCGTTCGTGTCGGACTCGACCCGGACGTCCGAGGCGGCGTTGCACTTGTCGCCGGTCAGCGACATGAGATTGCCCTTGCCCACCGAGTACGCCGGCCACTGGGAGATGAAGCCCTTGCCCAGCGAGCCGAGGTTGAAGACGACGACCAGGGCGGTGAGGACCGCGATGGGGGCGGCGGCGACACCGCTGAGCTGACGGGCACGGTCGCGCTCCCTGTCGTCCGCCTCGGCGACCTCTGCGGCGGTGGTGGCCTTCGCCTCACGGATGTCGGCGAGGAAGCCGATGACCACACCGACGAGCATGATGATGACCGACCCGACCATCATCACCGTGGAGATCTCGATGCCGGCGATCTGCACCGGCTTGTCGAACCACGGCACGCCGAAGCTGGACATGTACCACCAGCCGTTGGTGCCTGACAGTGAGAAGGCGAACAGCAGCAGGCAGGCGCCGATGAACAGGATCCGGTTCCGGGCCGAGCGCATCGCCATGGTGGACGCCGCGACGGCCGCCAGGGCAGCCAGACCGGCGGCGATGCCGGCGTACACGCCGAAGTGGTGGGTCCACTTGGTGGGCGTGAAGGTCATGAAGAACATCGTTCCGACGACCACCAGGGTCAGACGGACGGCCGGGCCGTTGGCGGTGCCGGGGACGCGGCGGTTCCGCAGCATCGAGGCGACCACCACGCCGAGGCAGAGCAGCATCATGAGGACGCTGAACCGGCGGGGGAAGGATCCGTCGACGGTCTGCTTGAGAAGCTCGGTGTAACGGTTCGGCTCGTCGTACCAGGACAGTGCCGGGCCGACCGCGCCGCGGACGCGGATGGACTCGATGACGGTCGAGAGGGTCTGGTCACCGAAGACACAGATGAGCACGGCGGTGCCGGCGGCGAGGAAGGGGGCGATCTGCGCCAGGACCGCGCCGAAGATCTTCCCCTTCGACGCGCCCTTCCCGGCGCCCAGGGCGGGCAGCCGGCGGATGACGATGCGGATCAGGCCGGACAGGGCGGCGAGCAGTGCGGCGACGGCCATGAGGCCGGTCGGGCCGGCGGCCAGCGACAGGGCTGCCACGATGACACCGAAGGCGGCGGGCAGCAGTCGGCTCGTCGCGATGGCTCGCTCCATGCAGACCCAGGTCAGCAGTGCGCCGAGGGCGATGACCGGCTCGGGGCGGGTGCCGTTGTTGAAGGTCATCCAGAAGACGAGGAAGACGGCGGCGGCGGTCCAGTGGGCGACCCTGCGGTTGTTCAGCGGGGCACCGAGGCGCGGCAGAACCTCGCGGGACAGCAGCATCCAGACGAGGAAACCGGCGAGCAGGCCGGGCAGACGCATGAACGTCGAGGCGTCCGTGATGCGGCTCATCACGGCGAGCAGGTCGTAGTACGGGGCGCCGAAGGGGGATTCCGGTACACCGAACCAGCGGTAGTAGTTCGCCATGTAACCGGACTCGTGGCTGGCCCGGGCCATGGTGAGCAGGTAGCCGTCGTCGGAGGTGTTCGCTCCGATGAAGTACCAGATCAGCAGGATGCCGCCGACGACGCCGTCGAGCCAGCGCGGTCGCCACCAGTTGGCCGGCAGGAAGCGGTGGTGGGTGCGGGTGCGACCGTCGAGGCGGTCGATCCGGTGCAGGGCGACCAGGGAGATGACGGCGAAGATGAGGCCGAGGACCGCGGCGGCGATCTTCATGGCCGAGGGGGAGGAGGTGAAGCGGGAGTCGATCGTGACGTCGACCTTCAGCCCGGCGTCCACGGCAGCCTGCGTGTTCTCCGGGGAGTCCGTCATCTCGGTGTAGATACCGGTGAGCATCGGACGCATGTCGTCGGGAGCGAGACCGGTGAGGACCGCGCCGTCGGAGGTCTCGAGGGCGGCACCGGAGATGTCGGCGATGCCTGCGGCGTCGGTGGCATCTGGGACCCAGGCGCGGGTACCGTCGGCGCTCGAGGAGATCCGCAGCACCGCATCCGACGGGAGGTCGGCGAGGGTGGCGTTGTCGATCGACAGCAGGACCGAGTTGCGGTTGATGACGTCGAGGCCGTTCGCCGTGGAGCGGACGAAGAGGCCGCGCAGGGTCTGGTCCTCGGAGTCCTCCGGGACGGTGGACAGGACCGTCGTCTGGTCATTGTTGAGGTCACGGACCTCGGAGACCGGGATGGTGATGTCCAGGTCCTGTGCCTGGTAGGAGACCAGCGGGGAGGTGACGCTCTGCAGGTCACCACCCTGCGGCCAGGAGTAGCTCGACTGGACCTGCTGCACCGGCAGAAGCGGGATCAGGCAGAACATCAGCAGGCCGAGGAGACCGGACACGATGGCCGTGAGCTTCAACCGGGAGGTGTTCACCGGGGACGCCGGGGCGGCCGGTGAGTCCTGTGGAGAGTGGGACGCGTCGGGGGCTGCTTCATCGACTCGTGACATAGGAGCACATGTTACGTCAGCACTGCAGTGCGTCCTAAGTGGTTGGTGCTATTGCATTACTCACGTACCGCCAGCACGAACGGTCCGATCTGACGCAGCGTCCACCCCTCGCTGAATGCGCTGGCATGGAAGCTGACCGGGCGGAACCGGACATTGGGGTCGTTGGGGTAGATGTCCTCGGAGATCCGGTAGGAGAAGGAGTCGATCTCACCGCTGCCGTCGTCCTCGAGCTGGCCGCGCAGCAGCAGGGCGTCCGGCGAACGCCAGCCCCGGTCGCGGTCCGCGGTGTCCATCGCCTCGCGCAGCTCGGTCGGGTCGTCGATCTGGGTCCACCGCTCGATCTCGGCGTTGCGCTCCTCGTACTCACCCAACGGGTTGGCGTAGTGCGAGGAGATCGCCTGGAAGACCGGGTAGGAGTTGTAGGCCACGAAGCTCTGTTCGTCGGTGAGGACGACGGTGTCCGCCGGGTTGTCGCCGCGCAGTTCGCGGATCGCGGCGTCCACCTCGTCGAAGTAGACCGTCGAGTCCGCCGGGAGCGTGTCGCCACGCTCGGCGTCGCCGTCGGTGTCGGTGTACGCCAGGTCGATCTCGTCACGCAGGTGCAGTGGCACGGATACGGCGTACGCGGCGGTGGCGAACACCAGCAGGACGCCGAGTACCGCGGTGACCTGCGGCGCGCGCTGCGGGGTGACGAGGGCGGGGTAGGCCTTCGCCACGCCCGAGCGGCGCAGCTGCTCCAGGGCGAGGACGCCGCCGGTGACGAGGAACAGGGAGATGGGCAGTTCCATGCGGAAGCCGAGCAGTGTCGTCCCGCGCAGCGGCATGATCATCGACAGCACCACCCAGGCGTAGGCCACGACCAGCCCGGAGAGCAGGCACTGCACGGTGCGGTCCCGGAAGTTCAGCACCATCCACACGATGCAGACCAGGGACAGGGCGCCGACGACCGAGAACTCGAAGAACGGGGTCGGCAGTTCGGTGCCGATCTCCGGGAGGTAGTGCTGGGCGCGGCCGGTGGACCCGTGGGAGGAGGTCAGCAGGTCGTAGAAGTAGGGACCCCAGCCGATCAGGGCGATGATGCCGGAGCCGACGCCCACGGTCACCAGGCGCAGCAGTGGCGGCCAGGGGGAGGTGCCGGCGTCGGTGCGGCGTCCCCGCCAGGCCTGCCAGGCGATGACGAGGGCGACGAGCGTGACGGACGCCGCGGAGATCCCGGTGTAGAGGGTGTAGAGGTTCGCCGAGAGGCCGAGGTAGATGATGAGCCCGGCGATCGCGGCACGGGACCCACGCATCGCACGTCCCGCGATCGCCGCGGCGGCGGGCATGCCGAGGGCGACGACGGCACCGTAGGGCTCCTCGGGGGCGACGTAGAGGAGGGTGACGGTCGTCGCCGCGGCGATGATGGCGGCCAGCGGCAGGGAGCCGGTGATCCGGTGCCACACGGGTACCAGGACGGACGCCGCCACCGCGAGGGTGATCAGGGCCCAGGGTTGGAAGGCGGCCCAGCCGGAGAGCCCGGCGAGCTTCGCGAACATCCCGCCGGTGAGGAACCAGAGGCGCGGGTAGAAGCTCGGCATGTCCGGGTAGGCCATGTCGCCGAAGCCGGGGTCCTCGGTCATCCGGGTGAGGAACTGGGTGCGGAACGCCTGGTCGACGCTGATGCCGCCGAGGTAGAGGCGGGTCGCTGCCAGGGGGATGCCGATAAGGGCGATGACCAGGGCGGCGGGGGCGAGCCAGCAGACGAGGGTGCTGAGGACGCTCTTCCACCGGGGTGTTTCTGTGCCCTGGGAGCCCTGGGTGCCCTGCTTCCGCGGGTGGAGCATCCGGTAGATCACCAGGCCGAGGACCGCGAGCACGAGGATCGCCCCCGCGCTGGCGAGCGCCTTGGTGACGTTCGAGTTGGAGAACGCGGGCAGGTGGGTGCGGGCCAGGACGATCCACGCCGCCAGCGTCATCAGTGCAGCGAGGACGCCGGCCCCGATGACCTGACCCACGAAGTTCAGAGCACCGGGCCGGGGTGCGCCGGCCGGCGTGGTCGCCGGGGTGCTCTCCGTGGCACTGTCCGGGACGGTGTCCGTATCGCTGCCAGGGGAATTCGACGCGCTGGTGGGGGCGGAGTCTGTCATGGTCGTGATTGTTCCACACCGTGCTGTGCCGCCGGGGTAGGGGCGCAGTCCGGTGCCTGCCGGAGGCCAGTGCCGGTACCGGTCGGGCTTCACTGTCGCCACCAGTACGGAGGCGCGGTGATCAGGTACCTGAATTCCGCACCTCCGTACTGGTGGCTTCACAGTAAGTCAGTGGCCCCGCGGGTTGCGCAGGATGCCCCGGATACCGGAGTGGAAACCGTCACGCAGGTGGATGCGCTGGTTCTCCGAGAGGGTGACCTCGTGGAGGGTCTGGCAGGCGAACTGCACGAGCGGCTGGTTGATGGCCTGGGGGAGGCCACCGCCGGAGAGGGTGTGGACGTCCTCGCGCTGGCCGGGGGTCGCGGCGTGCTCGTACCACCACACCGCGTACTGCTGGCCGACGTCGAAGGGACTCTGTTCCCCCGCGCTCTGCCAGATCTCGGTGGGCAGCGGCACATAGCGGCTGCGCACCCGACGCCGCGGCGCCATCATCGACGGATTGGGGCGGGCCGCCGGGGTGTCGTCGGCGCACTCCGGGGCGCCACCCGGGGTCAGCGGGGCGGGTGCGGGCTGCTCCGCGTCAGGCGCGGTGCCCTGGGCTCCGGACGCCGCATCAGCCGCCACCTCGGACGCTGCATCAGCCGCTGCTGCAGCGTCCGTCGCGGTCTCCGGGACCGGCTTGTCGGCGACCTCGGCGACCTCAGCGGCCGGTGTCTGCGCCGCGTCGTCCTGCTCTGCCTCTGCGACCTCGGTGTTCGAGGTGTTCTCAGTGTCCGAGGTGTCCGAGGTGTCCTCCACCGGCGCGGGTGCGGCCGGATGCCGCTTCCTCTTGCGCAGGTCAGGCACTACCGAGGTGCCGCTGAGGTCCTCGACGGGCTGGGCGTCCCCCAGGGGCTTGTACTGTGCCTGGCTCTCCGGCGCGGGTTCGGTGGTGGAGACCGGGGCGTCCGGGGCGTCCGGGGCATCCGGCATGTCCTCGGCGCTCTCGGCGTCCTCGTTCTCCCGGGTGGGGCAGGAGACGGCGGCGGGTAGCGGACCCTCGAGGATCTGCAGGCGCATGCAGTCGCGGAAGTCCTCTCGCGGGTCGAGGATGGTGGTGGAGTCGCAGGCGAAACGCAGGTTGGAGGACATGGAGTCCCAGCCGAAGCCGTAGAGGTGCACGCGTACGCCGGCGTCCACGGCCTCCTCGACACCGGGGATCATGTCGGCGTCGCCGGAGACCAGGATGATGTCGCTGCAGGTGCCGGTGAGGGCTGCCTTGACCATGTCGGCGACCAGACGGGTGTCGACGGCCTTCTGGGTGCGGCGGTCGCCCCACTCGATGAGCTGGCCGGCGCGCAGCTGCACGCCGGGCTCGGAGCGCAGTGCGCGCTGGTAGCGGTGGGGACCTGAATCGGGGATGCCGTCATACCAGTTCTGCCGGTGCACCGGCTGGTCAAGCTGGTTGACGGCCATCCGTTGGATGACGCTGACCACCTCGGGGAGGTCTATCTCCAACTGTGACCTCGCGCCGGTTTCCCAGGAGTTGTAGAAGCTCGCCAGGAGGTAGGAGGTGTCCACGAAAACAAGGGTTCGCTCAAGCATGACTGTCAGTCCTCAATCACAGTTATCGGAAAATGTGTAGGCCCCAGTGTGCCCCAAGGGGGACAGGACAGGGGGAGTGCCGGTGCGCGGGACCCTTGTCACGGGCACCGGTCCCGGTCTAGGTTAGTTACTAGAGTAACTAACCAACTTACCATAACGAGGACGCCGCGAGGACGCGCCGGGAAGGACGGGCATGGACGAGACCACCGCACCGCTGTTCCGGCAGATCGCGGACCTTGTCGAGGACGCCGTCGTCGACGGTTCCCTCGCCGAAGGTGACCGTGCGCCGTCGACGAATGAACTGGCGTCCTTCCACTCCATCAATCCGGCGACCGCACGCAAAGGCCTGCAGCTGCTGGTGGACCGCGGGATCCTCGCGAAACGCCGTGGCCTGGGCATGTTCGTCGAACCGGGGGCCCGTGACCGGGTTCTGCACCGGCGCCGCGAGGCCTTCGCCACCGACTACCTCACCCCCCTCATCGACGAGGCCCGCTCGCTCGGACTGACCCGTGCCGATCTCCACGACCTGGTCGAACGCACCGCAGAAAGCAGAGGACTGGAACCATGACCCTCACAACCATGACCGCCTTCCATCTCCACGACGTCACGAAGAGGTTCGGCCGCACCACCGCGCTGGACGCCATCACCTGCGATATTCCACTCGGCCATGTCCGCGGACTCATCGGCCGCAACGGTGCGGGCAAGACAACACTGCTCCGGACCCTCGCAGGGCAGATCCGGGTCAGCGGCACACTGACGCTCGGCGACGCATCCGGGGCGGCATCCCCGGTGTGGGACAACCCCGGCGTCCTCGACCATCTCGTTCTCGCCGGCGCGGACGTCCCCTACCCGTCCGACATGTCCGTCCGGACGCTCATGGACATCGCCGCCGCCCGCTGGACCACCTGGGACGAACCCTTCGCCACAGAACTGGTCGACCGCTTCGGCGTGGACCCGAAAGCCCGGTTCTCCACACTGTCCCGCGGACAGAAGACCCTGGCCAGCCTGGTGATCGGGCCGGGCGTCCGCGCGCAGGTCACGCTGCTCGACGAGCCCTACCTGGGTCTCGACGTCCAGAACCGCGACCTCCTCTACAGCGTCCTGCTCGACGAGATCACCGATGACCCGACGCGTACCTGGATCATCTCCACCCACCACGTGGAGGACGCCGCCCTGCTCCTCGATTCCGTCATCCTCCTCGATGAGGGTCGTGTGACCGAGGTCTGCCCGGTCGATGACCTGACCCGCGGCACCGCAGTGGTCGAAGGGGCATCGACGGCGGTGGCCTCCCTCCTTGAGGACGGGCAGTTCCCTGTTCTCCGGGAGGACGCCGCGGCCGGCCGACGTCGCGTCACCCTGGCGACCTCCGTGGAGGACGCCGGCCTCGACGCCTGTGCTCGTGACCTGGGCCTCCGGCTCAGTGAACCGGATCTGGAGCACGCGGTGCTGGCGCGGGGAGGCGAGCGGTGATGGCATCCAAGAGGGAGAACAACCTCCTGCCGTGGCGGACCCATCTGCGCATCTGCCGGAGCTCCGTGCTCTCGCACCGGATGTACCTGGTCTACGCGCTGCGGTTCCCGGTGCTGGTCATCATCGTGGGGAGTGAAGGTGTCTGGTTCCGTATCGCCGCGGTCCTTCTCGTGGCATCATTGCCGACCGGACTGATGACGGCAGCGGCACTGAATGGTGAGCAGCTCAGGGCTTTCGGCCTTGTGGCGGCTGACCAACGACGGCACCGCATCACGCTGATCCTCATCACACTGGTTGTCTGCGTGATCTCGTTCGGGGTGGCCGCTGTGGTGATCGCTTTCACGGGACGATTTCCCTGGTGGTGCCTCGGTGTGGCGGCACTGCTGTCACTCGCTGCGCTCGTCCTCCGGGCGATCCCGTCCGGAGCCAGTGGTGATGACAGGGATCTGAGCCAGTCAGTGCCGGGCCGCACGCTCACTGCAACTGCGGTCAGCAGTGGTCTTCTCGTGGACGCGGTACGCCGACAGTTCCTCCAGGTAGTGAAGACTTTTGCTGTGCTTGTACTGGTCCAGATGATGGTGCGCATCCTGCTCCCGGGAATCGCCGGGACCGTGATGTCTGTCCTGATGATGGTGGTCGGGATGACCGCTATCGCGACTGGGGCAGCGCTGTCGGGCACGCTGACCTCGGTGATGGTCTTCGGCGGGTCGCGGAAACACTGGTCACGGACTGTTCTGCGGGAAGGTTCGCTACTCCCACTGGCCGGCCCGCTCGGGGTTGCCGTGGCGATGGGCATGGAGAAGGTGTTCGTCGATTGGCTGGGATGGGCGGATCCTAGCCTGCTGGTTGAGACCGACGGGATCTCGGACGTTGTGTTCATCCTCCTGGCCGGGACGGCAAGTGGAGTGATCGTGCTCCTGGTGACGCTTGTCTCCGCACTGGTCGACCGGGTCCTTCCCGGGTGGGCTTCGATCATCGCACTCATGATCGGGGCTGCGGCGGTTGTCGGACTGATGTACCTCGTGTGGCCCGCGGCAGCTGACGGATGGGACCGGGACTGGTGGACGCTGACAGGAGGACTGACGGTCTGCGTGGTCGGTGGCATCGGGCTGGCGCCGATGCTGACCAGGCTGGTGTCGAGGTGCTCCATGCGGGAAGACCGCGACATGGCGGACTGGTACGGATTCAGGACGCAAGACGCTGTCCGGGTATGAATATCCCCTTCACCTGCAGGTTTGTCGTGGTGAGGGCCGCTGTGTAGATTATGACGAGTCAGCGCGACCGATACCGCCGGTCACACACCCGAGAGGGTGACAGACTGTGGCGGAGGACAACGGCGCTGGGAGATGTACGAGACATCAGGTAACAGATCGTTTACCTGGCGGACATCCTGGGTTTGCGACTGCATGCCGGATGTTGTACAGTTTCGGTCACAGCCGCTTCGGAGCTCACCTGAACAAGGGTGAGCGATTCGTTGTGTGCGGATGTTGTTTGAGAACTCAATAGCGTGATGAATCAAGTTTTTTGTCGC
>NHCFJ05603__coassemble_970_pt1 | contig 15897 bp, 11 predicted proteins | sample NHCFJ05603__metabat2_low_PE_007 | metagenome-assembled genome bin NHCFJ05603
AGTAAGCACCCAGGGCGTCTTCCGGAAACGGGAGGCGCCCTTCTGCTGTGCCGGGATTTCCGGGGTCACCGCCCCCGTGCGGCTACCGGCGGCCGGTGAGCTCGCGCAGCAACATGTTCTGCTCCTCCTGGAGTGTCACCAACTTGTCGATACTCTCGTTCAATGTGGCGAGCTCCTCCCGGGTTCTCTTCGTGTTGTTGAGGATGTTGTTGCCGTTGCCCGTGAACCAGTTCATGTGAGGGTGCCTTTCTGTCGGACGGGAAGACTCGGGGACAGTGTACCGACACGGTGCAGCCGTCCTCTCCCGTCCGCTGTGAACCGGGGGAGGTGACATACAGGAACACCCCGGGTGCTCCGTGTCGGAGCTCCCGGGGTGTCGGTGTGCAGTGGCTGCTACGCGCGGCCGGCGAAGGCACCGAGGACGCGGTGGCCTTCATCCGTCATGTGCAGCGGCAGGTTGCGACGCGCGGAGGTGGTGTCGATGATGCCGGTGATGTACCGGTCGTTCGCGCACATCTCGTGGCCGCGGCTCGGACCCTTGAGGGAGACGAAGCGTCCGCCACCCTCACGGGCACCGTCCTGACCGGCGCGCTCCATGGCCCGCTCGACATCGCCGATGTTGATGCCGAAGGTCGGGACCTGGACGCCCGGGATGAGGTTGATGGCACAGACCTCGCCGGCACCGTTGGTGATCTGCGGCATGCCGAGGACCTTGACGTCGGCGGCACCGGCGTCCTTCGCGGCACGCACGGCCTTCGCGATGGCGTTCTTGAGGTTGTTCTCGATCTGGGGGACCGGCATGTGGTCGTTGAGAATGTAGGGGTAGGTGTCGTTGGCACCGGCGAGCAGGTAGACGGTCGCACCGGCGACATCACCGTTGCGGGCGGCCTGGTTCACCTGGTCGATGACGTGCGCGCCACCGGTGCGGTAGGACGCGCCGGCGCAGGTGTAGTTCTGGACGTTCTGGCCGGAGCCGCTGGCGATGGCGTCACGGAACCGGTTGTCGGTGCCGCAGCCGGTGCGGGACAGGACCGGGTCCGGCAGCGGGACACCCTTACCGGCGAGGTAGTTGTAGATGTCCGGGTTGGCGACCAGGGAGTCGCCGGCCAGGACAGCGCGGCCACCGTCGGCCTCGGCTGCAGGGAGACCGTTACCGGTGACGGCGACCGCACCGGCGGCGATACCTGCGACGGCGAGCACTGCGGTCGCAGCGGTGGCGATGCGGTTACGCAGCCGGTGGCCGGAGGTCATGGTGTGGCGTGAGCTCATGGAGTCGAGCGTCCTCTCGTTGTGTCTGTCGTCGGCGATACGTCATGGAGACGCCGACGGCGCGCGGATTCACGGTGGTCCAACGCACAGGTCGTCAGGAACGTTACACATTCGTGACCAATAGTGCGAGCCTCCGTTTCACACTAATACCTTTAGCCCCACAAGCACCATAGGTGACGTCAAACTACGGGCCTGTAATTTCGGGTGTGACCAGCCAGGGGTGGGGGTGGCGGGTAGTGAGGACACCCGTTAGCGTCTCTGTCCAGTAACGTTTGACGACCGAAGAACGCTGTTATTTCAAGGGGGCTACCTGCTCCCGTTATAGTGATGGCCCTCATGGTGTCGACGGACACCCGCGTACGACCACCCCGACTGGAAGGCTCCTTTCCCCGTGATCAACCTGTTCGACAGCTCTGAACGTCAGCAGTTCCTCAGTGACACCCGCGGACTTCTGCGAGGTGGCAAGGCCGTTCTGGGCACCGGTCTGCTCAAGGGAGGGACGCCGGGGGAGCACCTCGCCTCGGCCCGGAATCTCGCGCGCTACGGCGCGTCCATGACCGGCCTGCTCGAGGCCGGCACCGCCCGCTTCCCGGAGCGCATCGCCCTCGTCGACGACGAGGGCGAATTGACCTACCGGCAGCTGCGCACCCAGGCACGTCTCACCGCGCACGTCCTGGCCAGCCGGGGTATCACCGAGAAGAGCCGGGTCGGCATCCTCGCCCGCAACGGCCGCGGTTTCATGGTCCCGCTGTCCGCCAAGGGCTACCTGGGGTACACGGTCTTCCTGCTCAACGTCGGTGCCAGCAAGCAGCAGCTCCACGACATCGCCGTGGAGCACAATCTCGACATGATCTTCGCGGACTCCGAGTTCGACGAGAAGCTCCCGACCGACGTCGAGGGTCTGACCCTGGTCCACGCGTGGGCCGGCCCGGACCACCGTACCGACATCGACTTCCCGACCATCCAGGACCTGTGGGCCGCCCCCGGCGACCAGGACGACTCGCTGCCGAAGAAGGTCAACCAGGGCGGCGTCGTCCTCATGTCCTCCGGCACCTCCGGGACCCCGAAGGCCGTCAACCACAGCGAGCCGATGCTGCCGTTCGGTGTCATCGGCCCGCCGCTGGAGGCGTTCCCCGTTACCGCGGGCTGCACCCTGCAGGTGACCGCGTCCATGTTCCACGTCCTGGGCTGGGGTGTGTCCGTCATCGCCCTGATGGCCGGCTGCCGGATCGTCACCCAGCGTGTCTTCGACCCGGAGAAGGTGCTGCAGCAGGTCGACGAGTACAAGTGCGACGGCATCATCAGCTCCGCGGTCTTCCTCAAGGACCAGCTGGCCTTCGATGTCGCGAACCCGGGCAAGTACGACCACTCCTCGGTGAAGTTCATCATGAACGCCGGCAACGCCATGAGCGAGGACCTTGTCCTCGGCCTGGAGGAGCAGTACGGCTACATCCTCGGTTCCGGTTACGGGTCCACCGAGGGGCTGCTCGTCGCCTTCGCCGGTCCGGAGGACCTCAAGGCGGACCCGAACACCGCCGGGTACCCGGTCTGGAACGGTCGCCTCGAGGTTCTCGGCGAGGACGGTAAGCCGGTGGCGCCGGGCGAAGTGGGCATCATCCACGCCCGCAACGTCATGTCGATGGAGGGCTACCTCGGCAACCGCGACGCGGCGGAGGAGACCGACGGCATGCTCAACCTCGGTGACAAGGGCGTCATCGACCCGGAGTCCGGGCGTCTGCGCGTCCTCGGCCGCGACAACGACATGATCATCGTCGGCGGGGAGAACATCTGGCCGAGCTCGGTCTCCGACCTCATCTGCAAGATGGACGGTGTGGATGACGCATACTGCGTCGGCGTCGAAGATGAGAAGACCTTCCAGCGCGTGAAGGCCTACGTGGTCCTCGACGGCACCACCGAGGTCTCCGAGGATGACGTGCGCTCGCACATCGAGCACAACCTCATCGTTCCCGCGATCCCGCGTGACGTGGTCCTGCAGACCGAGGCGCTGCCGCGCAACGTCATCGGCAAGGTCGTCAAGCGCGACCTGGTCGGTTAGGACGCTGCGGGACAACGGCTGGGGGGCGTCGCGCCAGGGCTGACAGACTGACGGGTGGAAGTCTTCCTGCGGGGGCTGCGACCGTAGTCCTGTGCGTGGCGTTCCGCACCTGTTTCACGTGAAACCGATCACCCTGAACGGAACGGTCGGGCCAAAAACAGACAGCATGGTCTACTCGATGCATGCTGAACAGATACCGCCGACCGGCGCGGGCCACCGCCGTCCTGTCGTCCGTCCTCGCCGCCGCGCTGCTGGCGTCCTGCACCTCTGCGGTGGGGGAGCGCCGGGACGCCGCGGACGGCGCGCCGTCGACGGCGGCACCGTCCGGATCGGTGCCCTGACCGACCTGCGCCCCAAGACCCTCTACGCCGCGGCAACCACCGCCGAACACTCAGCCTCCGGACTCGTCTTCGATACGCTGACCAGCTACGAGACCGAGGACAGTACCGCAGCCCTCACCCCGCAGCCCGCGCTCGCCGAATCCTGGGACGTCAGCGGCGACGGACTCACCGTCACCCTCCACCTGCGGCCCGGCGTCCTCTTCCATGACGGCACCCCTTTCACCTCGGATGACGTGAAGGCCAGCCTGACAGACTACGCGGACCCCACCCACTCCGGGCAGCTCGCCCGCACCGCCGCACTGATCAGCGAGGTCGACACCTCCGACCCCGCCACCGCCGTGCTCCACCTGGACCGGCGGGTCAACAACCTCTTCGATCTCTTCGACATCGTCCCGGTCATCGACGACAAGGAGGTCGACGCCTTCAATGCCGGCACCGGGTTCAACGGCACCGGTGCCTTCCGGTTCGGGGAGCGGCACCCCGGTGCCAGTCTTGACCTGCCCGCCAATGAGCAGTACTGGGGCGGGGGCCGCGCCTGGACGACGCGGAGATCGTCGTCCCCGATGAGTGCACCCTCTACTCACAGCTCCGCTCCGGGCAGCTCGACGTGGTCTACGACGGCGGTGCCCGTGACGCCGAAGTGCTCGAGGGCAACGACCTGTTCAGGGTGCTCGACCGGACCGGTGTCGACGGCAACATCTACGCCGGACTGAACACCCGCCACCCGGGGCTCACCGATGGGCGGGTCCGGCAGGCCATCGGCAGCACCATCGACCGGGACCACATCCTCGAGGAGGTCTTCCGCGGTCGGGGACGCGCGACCTCCCTGCCCTGGCCCACCTACTCACCGGCCTAAGACGAGGTGGCCAACGAGCACTACACCCGCGACACCGACCGGGCGAGGCAGCTTCTCGCCGAGGCCGGGGGAGCGGAGACCGTCCCCGAGATCCCCGTCTCCTACACCGCGGGCAGCGGCAGCGAGCAGAACATCGCGCAGATCATCGCCGCGAACCTCGACGAGATCGGACTGCGCACCCGGTTGGACCCCCAGGAGAACGCTGTGATGATCGACAGGCTCCGCGGCGGCACCTTCGACGGCCTCTGGGTACTGGGCCACAGTTTCGCGCAGTACACCCCCTCGACACTGTCGGTCAGCGCCTTCCCCTTCAACTCCGAGAAGAACGCCTCCAACTTCCTCGACGACGACTACGCCACCCACGCCGACAGTCCCGGGGCCTCCACGATCTACCGGCGGCTCAACAACGACCTGCTGGAGGCCGCCTTCATCCTCGAACTCGTCGCCCCGGACTCCCCACTGGTGACGACCTCCGCCCTGCACGGCGTCACCTGGTCGAAGCGGTCCGAACTTGACCTCGCCCACGCCTACCTCACGGAGCGACCGTCATGTCCAGTTTCCTTCTCCGCCGGCTCCCGGCTGCCCTCGGCGTCATCGTCGCCGGCTCGATCGTCGTCTTCGCCCTGCTCCGACTCATCCCCGGTGACCCCGCCGCCTCCCTGGCCGGACCCGGTACGTCCGCCGGACGGAGCCCCGAACGTCATCGTGGTCCTCCTCGACGACATGGGCTACGCGGACATCGGCCCGTTCGGGTCCGAGATCCCCACCCCGGCGTTGCAACGGCTGGCCGATGAGGGGTTCGCCTTCACGAACTACCACACCACCCCGGTGTGCTCGCCGGCCCGGGCGGCGGTGCTCACCGGTCTCAACCCGCACCGCGCCGGGTTCGCCACCGTCGCGAACTCCGATCCCGGCTTCCCCGGTGTCCGGCTGGAGCTCGGCGAGGACGTCTCCACCCTCGCCGAGGTGCTCCACGGTGCCGGCTACGCGACTGCAGCGGTGGGGAAGTGGCATCTGACCAGGGACTCCCTGATCCACGAGGGGGCCGACAAGTCCTCCTGGCCGGTACAGCGGGGCTTCGACCACTACTACGGGTCGCTGGAGGGGCTGAACTCCTTCTTCCACCCGAACCAGATCGTCCGGGACAACACCGTGGTGCAGGTCGAGGAGACCCCGGAGGACTACTACATCACCGACGACTACACCGATGAAGCGCTCCGGTTCATCCAGGGGACGCGGGCGTCCGCGCCGCAGGAGCAGCGGCCGTTCTTCCTCTATTTCGCGCACACCGCCATGCACGGGCCGTTGGGCGCGAAGGAGTCCGACCTGGCGAAGTACCGGGGCCGGTACTCGGAGGGGTGGGATGTGCTGCTGCGTGAGCGCCACGCCCGGCAGATCGACCTGGGCATCATCCCGCCGGAGACGCCGTTGCCCGAGTCAGTCGGACGGTTGGGGAAGGAGGTCATCGACTGGGACTCGTTGGACGGGGAGACGAAGGATCTCTACGCGCGGTACCAGGAGGTCTACGCCGCAATGGTCGATTCCGTTGACCAGTCCCTGTCGCGAATCATCGATCTTCTCGATGAGTTGGGGGAGAAGGACAACACCCTCGTCGTCTTCACCTCCGACAACGGCGGTTCCGCGGAAGGAGGTCCGGAGGGTACCCGCTCCTATTTCAGTCGCTTCGCCCATGTGCCGGGGCTGCCGGAGGACTGGACCGCGGACGTTGACCGGGATCCCGAGTTCATCGGGGGGCCACGGTCTATAGCGCACCATCCGGAGGGTTGGGGCATGGCGTCCAACACCCCGTTCCGCTTCTACAAGGGACAGACCTTCGCCGGAGGCGTCCGCGTGCCGCTGCTGCTGAGCTGGCCCGCGGGCCTGGCGGCGGGTGGACTGCGCGACCAGTACCAGTACGCCACGGACCTCACCCCGACGATCCTCGACCTGGTGGGCGTCCCCCATCCGTCGACGGTCAACGGGACCCGTCACGGTGTTCCGGTGGAGGACATCGACGGGGTGAGTTTCGCTCCGGTGCTCCGGGACGCGTCCCACCCCTCCACCAGGCCGGAGCAGTACGCCGAGTTCGGCGGCAACCGTGGGCTGTACCGCGACGGGTGGAAGATCCTCACGAACCACCGGCCCGGTACGCCCTTCGAGGACGCCGAGTGGGAGCTCTACCACGTCGACGAGGACCCCACCGAGATCCACGACCTCGCCGGACAGTTCCCTGACCTGGTACGTGATCTCGCGGCACGCTGGGAACGGCTGGCCTGGGAGAACACCGTCTTCCCGTTGAACGACCATTCCGATCCGCGGGCGGAACTGCGGCGTCCTGCCGACGAGGTCTACGGGCAGGCGCTCACACTGCTGCCCGGGACGCCGAAACTGGAACGGTGGCGGTCGTCGCGGCTGACCCAGCTGCGCAGCTTCGAGGTGGTCATCGACGTGACCGTCGCGGAGGGGAATTCCGGTGTCCTCGTCTCCCACGGTGACCAGGGTGGCGGGTACGTGGTGTGGGTCGACGCCGGCCGGGTGTGGCTCGCGGTCAACGAGTACGGCGAACTGCATGAGACATCCGTGCCGGTGCCGCCGGGGCGGCACACCGTGCGACTGCACTCGGCGGCGCTCGCTGACTTCCGGACGACGTGGACCCTGGAGGTCGGCGGGGCCTCGGCGGAGATCCCGGAGGTGTGGGCGCTGCTCGGCATGGCCCCGTTCAGCGGTATCGACGTCGGCGTGAACCGCGGTGGTCCGGTGCACTGGGACAACTATGTCGACCACGGCTCCTGGCGGTACTCCGGCAGGCTGCACTCGGTGCGCTACGAGCCGGGGGAGCGGGCACCGTACAGTCCGGAGGTGCTCGCCGAGATCGCGAGGGATGCTGCGGAGGTCTTCGACTGAGACTCGCGACCGTCACCGTTTCACGTGAAACAGGAGCCGCTCACGGGTGGGGATAGCTCCGGAACGTCCGGACGATGTCCCGCTCGGCGGTGGCGCTCAACGGCCGGAAAGGGGAGAGGCTGAGGTTCCGCGAGACGCCGCTCTTCGGAGCACGCCAGGTCGCCACGAACTTCCCGCCCCGCACGACCGTCTTGCGGAAGGCGCCGTTGTTGCCGGGGGCGATCTCGTCATGGTGGTTGTCGGTGAGGAAGGCCAGGCGGTCGCGGTAGCCGAGCATCAGCTCATCGAAGGCCGGTAGGAGGAAGGTACCGTGCCCCGCCGTGGCCGCGGCGGTGATCTCGTCGACCAACCCGGGGCGTACCCAGGCGTCCTCGCCCAGGGCAGGGGAGAAGGACGCGGCGGGTTCCACCTCGTCCCGGACCAGCGTGAAGGCGTCCCTGATGAGCTTCACCGGGAGCTTGGTCCACCACGCGAAGTCCCGTAACCCGGCCGGCCCGTGACCGTGCAGGTACCGCAGCAGCAGTGCGGCGGTGGCGGCCGTGGTGTCTCCGTTGAAGCGTTCCTCCAGGCCGGAACCGGCCGGCAACCAGGTCTCCGCGGGTACGACAAGCTGGTCGCCGGACCCGGTGACCGGACCGTAGACGGCCGTGCCGTGGAGCAGCATGTCGCGCACCAGAAGATAGAGGAAAGAGCGGGTCTCCGGCAGCCCGTGGGACGCCCACAGTGCGGCGAGATCCGCGCGGCTCAGTCCACCGGGGTGCTCCAGCAGCAGGTCGTGGGCTGTGGCGATGTCGGTCGGGGTGAGACCGTCCTTCGCGAGGCGGCGTCGGGACTGTGTGCGCTGGGGTGCGGCACAGAGCTCGGTGACCCACGCGGCGTCCTCCGCAGCCAGGGCGAAGACGGTGGCGCGCATGGGGTAGCCGCGGACGATCGAGCCGTCGGTGAAGGCCTCCTGCACAGTGGCGGCGTCCTGCCCGGTCAGCCGCAGGGCGATCGAGGAGGTGACGCCCGGCAGTTCCTGCCCCTGCATAGGCCCGAGGTCTGTCAGTACCTGTGCCGGGGTATCGCGTGAGGGGGCGGCGAGTCCGAGTGCGGTGAGACGGGCTTCGACGAGGGCGGGATTGACCATGCGGGCCAGCCTAGTGGGCTGACGGACGGCTTCGGTTCACGGTGACGCGAATGCTGGGGTGTGCCGACGAGGGACCGTAGGGTCGGTATCCACACCCGGAACAGACCGAGCGGTCTATTTGTCCGGAACCCTATTCGACTCCTGCACCACCGAAAGGCACCACCGTGACCAGCACGCTCTCCCGCCCGACCGACACCGCGGACACCGCCGGTTCCGCCACGACCCCGACCGTCACCCGCCTGGGCAAGAACATCGGCGCCGTCATCGAGGGGATCGACCTCTCCGGCGACATCACCGACGACGAGGTCGAGTTCATCCGCACCGCGCTCGCCACCCACAAGGCCGTGGGTTTCCGCGGCCAGTTCCTCGACGACGAGAGTCAGTACGCTTTCGCCTCCCGGATCGGCACACCGACGCTCGCCCATCCCACCGTCCACTCCACCGGACTGGACCGCCTGGTCATCGAGGGCGCGGCGAACTCCTGGCACACCGATGTCTCCTTCGTCGACCGGGTGCCGAAGATCAGCGTCCTGCGGGCCGTGACTCTGCCGCCCTACGGCGGTTCGACGCTGTTCGCCAACACCGTCGCCGCCTACAACGCACTGCCCGAGCCGCTGCGCGTCCTCGCCGACAGTCTGTGGGCGACGCACTCCAACGAGTACGACTACGCCAACAGTCACGACAGCAACAAGGACAAGACGGAGTACCGCCGCGAGTTCACCCGGGTGCCCTTCGAGACCGAGCACCCGGTGGTCCACCTGCACCCGGAGACAGGCGAGCGGTCCCTGCTGCTCGGCCATTTCGTCCAGGGGTTCCTCGGTCTGAAGACCCGTGAGTTCCATGACCTGTTCGCCATCTTCCAGGACCGCATCACCCGCCCGGACAACGTCTTCAGCTGGGACTGGCAGGAGGGGGATGTGGTGCTGTGGGACAACCACGCCACCCAGCACTACGGCGTCAACGACTTCGGTGACCATACCCGCAACCTGCACCGGGTGACGCTGGCCGGTTCGGTGCCGACCGCCGTCGACGGTTCCCGGTCGCGCATCCTCACCGGGGACGCCTCGGAGTACTCCGTCATCGACGAGGTGCGTCCGCTGGTGGGCTACGTCGGGGACGCCGCGGAGATCTGACTATGAGATCCATCGACCGGGGTGTATGCTCTCTCGGTGTTGTCTTCGGAGTACTCCGGAGGCGGCGCATGACGGGGCTATAGCTCAGTTGGTAGAGCGTTGCGTTCGCAATGCAAAGGTCTGGGGTTCGATTCCCCATAGCTCCACAGCAGGTCAAGGGCACTTTCCGGGAAACCGGGGAGTGCCCTTTGCTGTATTCCGCATCATCGCTCAGCGGGACCCTCCGGTCGGCTGCGGTGCATCCACAACCGGGCGATGGACCGGAAGAACCGACCGATCCTGCCGGGCTTGCGGCGTTGGGAGGCTGAGCGGAACGGAGAGTTCGCGGAGGGCTCGGTCTCCTGGGGGACTGAGGTGTCTGCAATCCAGTACTGGCTCATACCTCCCCACCCAGGCACACACGGGCCCGCGGACCCCTCAATTCGGGGGCAGCGCGAGGCGGCGGTCATGCCTAGGGTAGGGAACTCACCAACCCACGACATCACCGGAAGGGGATGAGCACGATGACCGATCAGGACAAGAAGACCGGTAAGCATCACGCCGAGGACGCCCCTGCGCCCGAGGACACCAAGAAGGACCCGAAGCACACCGCGGAGGACAAGGACAGCAAGGACACAGACACCGGGCTTCCGCAGCAGGGACCCGGAACGATCGAGGAGACGATCGACGAATGGGGCGAGGAGACCTTCCCCGCCAGTGACCCGCCCGCGAACTACTGACCTGCGGATGCGGGGCACCCTCGGGGCTCGGCCGCTGTGAGATCAAGCACATTAGGCCAGGCTCACCGATGCGACAGGAAAAAGTCGACGTGATGTGGGTACGCTACCCGCATGACGTTGAAGATGAGCCGCGTGTCGCGCGGCGCCGCCACCATGATCCTGGCCGCCGCCACCGCCGGCTCCGCGCTCGTTGTCGCACCCGCTGCGGCAGCGCAGGACGTCCCTGCCCCCACTGACGAGACCACCTGCAGAGACGCCGGCACCATCTCCGTGCTCGCCGCCTTCGACCAGATGGCCTCCGAGACCAAGGCCGGCATCCCGGCCCAGTTCGCGTCGATGTTCGACACCAACGTGAACAACCTGCGGGCCTCCCTGGTCAGCACCAGTGTCGCCTATGTGGACGTCTCCCGCGACGCCTCCGAGATCAACGCCGAGGCCGAGGACAACGAGGACCCGTACGCGAACTTCGCGGTCGCCCGTCTCGACAAGATCCGCAACGGCGAGGCGGACGCCGTCGTCGCCTTCCAGGATCTCACCCTCTCCGAGGTCGTCGAGACCCTGGTGCTCGGCATGTACACCTTCACCGTGCCGCTGGACGTCGTCGCGGCCGGCATGCCGAGCATCGGCCCGACCCCGCTCACCCCGATCGCCCAGGGTGTTCCGCTGGTGGGCTCGATGCTCACCAGCTACACCACCATCGGCTTCTTCGCGAAGCTGCCTTTCCAGTACGGTTCCCGCGGTATCAAGCAGCTCGCCGTCGCCTGGCAGAACAATCTCACCGCCCGGTGCTGGGACGGGGAGGCGGCCCCTTCCGACGAGGAGCGGCTGTCCGACGGTGGCGCCCGCCCGGTCGTCCCGGTGCAGCCGCAGGAGCGCGCCAATGCGGAGTACATGACCCTGGATGACGCCGAGACCTGCGTCCCGGCCTCCGCCGAGACCCTCGGTGCGGCCCTGGACCGTGTGGCCGAGGGCATGCGTGGCCAGGTCCCGGCTGATAGGCAGGGTGCCTTCGACGCCGAGGTCGCGCGCCTGCAGAACAACGCCCGCACCGCGCGGATCACGAACAACTTCATCATGAAGGAGCCGGAGGACCTCAACCCGGTCCTCGCCTACATCGATGATCCGATGGTCACCTTCGCCTGGGGTGCGATCCAGGGTGCCCTCGACGGCACCGCGGCCGGCACCACCGCCGTCGCCGACCTCACAGTCGGCAACGGTGTGGACTACGCCTATGTCGCGGACTCCCTCGTCGGCATGATCGTCTCGAAGATCTGGGGCACTGTGGTGCCGGGTGTGGAACTGCCGGTGGGTACCGGAACCATGGAGTTCTCGGTGGTCCCGAACTTCCCGGCCGTCGCGTCCTACTTCTCCGGCCAGGCCCTGGACACCTACGACAACATCCTCGACACCATGTGCCTCGTCCATCCGGAGGACGCGGAGACCGGCGAGTAGCCGTGCCGCAATGGTCAGGTGACCGGACGACCTGACCTGCAGACACTCGTGCTCCTGCGGCGCGTCCGCGACCCCGCCGGAAACCTCCTGCGCATCCAGGAGACCCCGACCCAGGAAGGGAACCAGCACCATGTCCGGATTCAGCGATGAAGAACGCGCTGCCATGGCCCAGCGCGCCGAGGAGATCCGCTCCACCAAGGGGCTCAAAGGCGCGGCGAAGACCGCCCGTGAGCTCGAGGCCTGCGTCGCCGCGATCGACGCCCTCGAAGGCACGGACGCGGCCGTCGCGGCCCTGCTGCACCGCGTCGTCACCGAGGAGGCACCGCAGCTCGCCCCGAAGACCTGGTACGGCTTCCCCTCCTACGCCCTCGACGGCAAGGTCATCGTCTTCTACCAGCCGGCCTCGAAGTTCGACGTCCGCTTCGGCACCGTCGGTTTCTCGGAGGACGCCACCCTCGACGACGGCCCCATGTGGGCCACCAGCTTCGCCGTGGTCGAGGTGACCCCGGCGGTGGAGGAGCGGCTGCGGGACCTCGTGCGGAACGCCGTGGGAGGCTGAGCGGTCACCTGAGCCGGACCTAGCCCCGCCCGCCCCGCCCGCGGAACAGCACCATCGCCACGGTGCGCAGGGACATGAGGAAGCCGCAGAACAGCACCACGTACCCCATCGCGGCATGCCAGGTCAGCTCGTCGACGAGGACGGGCCCGCCGTCACCGAAGGCGATGAGCATCACCCCGCCGAGAATGCAGAATCCCGCCACCATCGCCACTGTCACCTGCTGCAGCAACCCGGTGAGAAAGGCCCGGTCGCCGGGGTTGCGGAACATCCGCATACTCACCGACATGCGGCCGTCCTGCAGGTCACCGACGATGCCGGAGACCTGGCGCGGCAGGTCCCGCAGCAGCGGCAGGGACTCCATGAGGACGCTCTCCGCGGCGTCCTTCAGACCCGCCGGACGGAACCGGTCGCGCACCAGGTCCGATCCTTCACGCCGGGCGGTCTCCACCAGCGGGTAGTCGGGGTCGAGGACGCGCAACGTGCCCTCCAGCTCGGCGAGACTGCGCAGGGCGACGGCGACCGTCTCCGGAACGACCAGCCTGTAGTCGTTGAAGAGCCGGGTCAGCCGGCTGAAAAGTGCGGATCCCTCGCCGTACTCGATCCCGCCACCGTAGCGGGCCAGCAGCGCACTGACGGACCGCTGCAGGGCACGGACGTCCAGCTCCTCCGGTCGGTCCATGAGGCCCAGCAGCGCATCGGTGAGGACCCTGGCGTCCCCCAGATCGATGGCGGCGAAGACGGACGCCAGCGCGGCGCGGTCCGTGGAGTCCAGGTGGCCCACCGCACCGAAGTCGAGCATGCCCAGCCCGGTCTCCCGCGTGGTGACCGTCTCCTCGTCCGAGCCGGCGCTGACGTGCACCCGGCCGAGGCTGTGCGCGTGCTCCGAGGAGGACGCCGACCGCACCGTCACATCGTGCATCACCAGCACATTGCCCGGATGCGGGTCAGCCTGGAAGATGCCGTACTCCATCATCTGCCGCAGTGAGGCACCCATGAGCAGGTCGCCGAGTTCCCGGCGCAGTTCCGGGGTCATTGCCGCGAGCTCCCCGTCCGGCCCGGACGCCGAGCCCAGGGGAGTGCCCACCAGCTCGTCCATCACGAGCAGCCGCTGCGAGGAGTACCTGTCGTAGACCTTCGGCATGACCATGCCTGTCGCCGCGACCGGCTCCGCCATCTGCCGCATGTTCGTCGCCTCGGTGCGGTAGTCCAGCTCCTCGGCCAGCGTCGTGGTGAAGGAGGACGCCAGCTGCTTCAGCCGCATCTCCCGGGCCCACTGCGCGGAGTTCTCCAGCCGGGTGCAGATCCGCAGCACGATGTCGGTGTCCCGCATGACCTCCTCGACCACACCCGGACGCTGCACCTTGAGCACCACCGCTGTGCCTTCGCTGCCTTCTCCGCCTACCCGAAGCCGCGCCCGGTGCACCTGCGCCACCGACGCCGCCGCCATCGGCTCATGCTCCACCGAGGCGAAGACCTCCTCCGGGTCCGCGCCGAGGGCCTCGGTGAGTGCCTCTTTGATCTCCGACCAGGGGGCCGGGGAGGCGGAGGTCTGCAGCCGGGACAGTTCGTGGACGAACTCCGGCGGCAGGGTGTTCTCCCGGGTCGACAGGTTCTGGCCGAGCTTCACGAAAGTCGTCCCGCACTCCTCGAGGGCTTCACGGAAGGACTGCGCGATCCGACGGGTCGCGTCGGCGTCCTTCCCGGAGAAGGAAGGACGCCCCGAGGTCAGCCCGTGACGGACGAACACCGCCGTGACCTGCCGGTAGCGCCGGTTGCGGCCGCGGGCGTCGCGCAGTCCGCTGAACCAGGACAGCGGGGAGCCGCCCATCGCTCCGGTCGGGGCGATGAGTTCCAGGACAGTGAGCGCCGCCGCGCCGAACCCGAGCATCCACAGCAGTGCGATTCCGCCGAGGATGACCGCCGGGCCGGCGTCCACCCCGGAATCCCAGAACTGGTCGACCGCCAGGTAGACCAGGCCGCCGGTCGCCAGAGAGACCACCAGGGCCACGGCGATCGACCGGGGCCAGCCCACCGGTACGCCGAGGACCCGGCGCATCACGGTGGCCAGCAGCCAGGTGACGGCGGCGAGGGCCACGGCCCCGATGATGATCAACAGCGGCACGAGGACCCAGGTCGCCACCGAGGCGGTGCGGGTGCCCTCAGCCGCGGACAGGTACGGTGAAACTGTCGACACGTCAGGAAACATGCCGCCAAGGCTACCGACGTGGAACAATGTCCCACCCCCGGAATTCACCACCTCGGAAAGGTTCCCATGACCGATAACGGCGAGCCCGACAACCCGGCACAGGTCCACCTCAACCTCTTCGCCAGTGGCTGCGGTCACCATGCCGCGGCCTGGCGCGCGGCGGACTCCGACGTGGACCGGCTCGGCGACATCTCCTGGTGGGAGTCCCTGGCACAGACCGCCGAACGCGGCAGGCTCGACGCCGTCTTCTTCCCCGACGGTCAGGCGGCCCGCACCGAGGCGCTCACCGCCGGCCCGACCTGGTTCCTCGAGCCGATGACCACCCTCGCGGCGATCTCGCAGGTCACCGAACACATCGGTCTGGTCTCCTCGGTCTCGTCGACGTTCTGGGACCCGTTCCACGCGGCGCGCTTCATCGCCAGCCTCGACCACATCTCCGGTGGACGCGCCGGGCTGAACATCGTCACCTCCCAGCTGGACGCCGAGGCACGCAACCACGGGATGGACGCCCTGCCGAACCACGCGGTGCGCTACGCCCGCGCCGGGGAGTTCGCCGAGACGCTCAAGGAACTGTGGGGGTCCTGGCCGGCAGAGGCGATCGTCGCCGACCGCTCCGGCCGGTACACCGAGACCTCCCAGATGAAGAAGATCAACCACGACGACCGGTGGTTCCGGGTCGACGGCCCACTGAACATCCCCACCCCGCCGCAGAAGCAGCCGGTGATCTTCCAGGCAGGTGTCTCCGAGCCGGGCCGGGACCTCGCCGCATCCCACGCCGAGGGCGTCTTCACCGTCGCCTGGGACTCCCAGGGCGCCCGCGGTTTCCGTAAGGACGTCCGCGCCCGCACCGCCGCCATGGGGCGCAACCCCGATCATGTGCGCGTCATGCCCGGTCTCGTGACCTACATCGGCTCCACCGAGGAGGAGGCCCGCCGCTACCAGCGGGAGCTCAACGAATTGCTTCCGGTCGAGGCGGCACTGCGCGACCTCTCCGCCTTCCTCGGGGTGGACGCCACCTCCTGGAACCCGGACGCCGAGTTCCCCGAACTGCCGCCGGTCAGCGAGTGCGATGCGGCACCTGGACGCTCTGCCCTGGTCCGCCACATCATCGAGCATGCCGGACGCCGCGGCGGATCCAGCAGCGGCCCCGACGACCTGCGCCGCCCGACCGTCCGCGAGCTGCTCGGCTACCTCGCCGCCGGTGGCGGCCATGCGACTCTCGTGGGCACCCCGGAGCAGGCCGCGGACGAGATCATCCGGTGGATCGACTGCG
>NHCFJ05603__coassemble_975_pt1 | contig 15860 bp, 14 predicted proteins | sample NHCFJ05603__metabat2_low_PE_007 | metagenome-assembled genome bin NHCFJ05603
CATCGGCGGTGGTGACTCCGCCATGGAGGAGGCCGACTTCCTCACCAAGTTCGGTGAAAAGGTCACCTTGATCCACCGCCGCGATGAATTCCGTGCGTCCGCGATCATGGAGGAGCGCGCCCGGAACAACCCGAAGATCGACATGATCATGAACGCCACCGTCTCCGAGGTGAAGGGGGAGGGGACCGTCCAGGCCCTCACCCTCCTCGACACGGTCACCGGCGAGACCCGGGACGTCCCCTTCGACGCCATGTTCGTCGCCATCGGCCACGACCCGCGCACCACCGTGTTCGAGGGCCAGGTCGAGCTCCAGGACAACGGCTACGTCAAGGTCGCGGAACCCTCCACCGCCACCTCGCTGCCGGGCGTCTTCGCCGCCGGCGACCTGGTGGACCACCACTACCAGCAGGCCATCACCGCGGCCGGTTCCGGCTGCCGTGCCGCGCTCGACGCCGAAGCCTACCTCGCCGCACTCTGACTCTGTCAGACTCTGCCGTCGGTTCCCCCGGTCACCGCGTCAATGCCCGGATAGCACCCGTTGCCGGGTATCCTCTGGGTATTGTCTGTCACTCCCACAACCCCAGGAGGATCTCCCATGACAGAAGCCGTCACCGTCACCCAGGACTCGTTCCGTTCGTCCGTCATCGACGCTGATCAGCCGGTCATCGTCGACTTCTGGGCCAGCTGGTGCGGGCCCTGCAAGCAGATGGAGCCGGTCCTCCGGGACATCGCCGAGGAGTATGACGGACGGGCCACGGTGGCCAAGGTCAACGTGGAGGAGGAGCGACTTCTGGCCTCGATGTACCAGATCATGTCCATCCCGGCACTGCTCGTCTTCAATGAGGGCAAGAAGGTCGCGGAGTTCCACGGTAAGCAGTCGAAGGCGCAGCTCACCGACGCGCTCGACGCCCTGGTCTGAGCGGCAGGACATCGCAGCAGTGTACGGCGAAGTGTACAAACTGGGTGACCGCGGCCCCCGGGTCGCCGAGGTCCGGGGCACTCTGGCGCGCCTGGGGTTCATCGACGGTTTCGCCGGTGACGCCACCGGTGAGGCGAACCAGCGGTGGCGCCCCGAGGACGAGATCTTCGACGAGGGGCTGGACTCTGCCCTCCGCGGCTTCCAGCAGCACCGGGGCATCGTCGCGGACGGCCACATCACCGAAGGCACTCTCCGGGCGCTGCGCGAGGCGTCCTACTCGCTGGGTGCCCGCGTCCTGTCCCTGCAGGGCCCCGGCCACTACCTGGTCGGCGACGATGTGGCCGAACTCCAGGAACACCTTCATGACCTGGGTTTCTTCACCTCCCGGATTGACGGTCACTTCGGCCCGATGACCCACGATGCGGTGGCGGCCTACCAGCTCAACGCCGGACTGAACCCCGACGGTATCGTCGGCCCGGCGACGCTGCGCGCCCTGTCCTACCTGGGTCGCCGCATCACCGGTGGATCACCCCAGGCGATCCGGGAGCGCGAGCAGATCCGTGCCGCCGGCCCCCAGCTCACCGGCAAGCGGGTCGTCCTCGACCCCGGCTTCGGTGGCAGCGACACCGGCAGCATCGTCCGCGGCCCCTACGGGGACATCGCGGAGGAGGAGATCCTCTGGGACCTCGCGACCCGCACCGAGGGACGCATGATCGCCGCGGGCATGGAGACCATCCTCTCCCGGCCGCGGACCGACAACCCGTCGAACCTGGAGCGCACGTCGATGGCCAACGCCTTCGGCGCTGACCTCATGATCTCACTGCGCTGTGACTGGTACCCCAATGACAAGGCCAGCGGCGCGGCGACGTTCTACTACGGCTCGGAGGCCGGGGCGTCCTCGATGACCGGCGAGCGCCTGGCAGGCATCATCCAGCGTGAGGTGACCGCGCGTACCGCGCTGGGCGACAACCGCCCCCACGGTCGCACCTGGGACGTACTGCGCACGACGAAGATGCCGACCGTCCAGCTGGACGCCGGATACATCACCAACCCCGGTGACGTCGCCCTGCTGACCAACCCGGACACCCGCGACGCGATCGCCGAGGCCATCGTCGTCTCCGTCAAGCGGCTCTACATGTTCGACAAGGACGTCGCAGAGACCGGCCAGTACTCCTTCTCCGAGCTGCTGGCCGAGGAAGGGCGCCTCTAGCGTCCACCGCCGAGCACCGTGGACAGGGGACCGCGGTCATTGAGCGCCTCATGGGCGTCCTCCCCGAAGGCGGAGAACAGGTTGGACCCGGCGTTGAGGTCCTTACGGTACCGGGGGAAGCGTCGGTGGGGGCCGATGACGTAGAACCCCTCCTGCTCGAGGATGTCCGCCGAGAGCACCGGAGCGGCCTCCAGAGCGTCATCCGAGCCCTCGGGACGCTCCTCCCAGCCGTGGTAGCCCTCCGGGATGTACATGTCCATGGCCTCGCCCGAGTCATTGCGTCCGAAGGCCTCCACGGCCTTCACGCCGCGGCGTTCGGCCTCGGTGAGGACCGTCTCGATGAGACTGTGCTCCAGGTAGAGGCCCATGTAGGGCTGGTCGACGAAGACGGTGGAGATGAGCACCGCGTCGGAGGACGCCGGTCCCGAGGGAAGTGCGGCAGCACCCGGGAAGTACCCCGAGGGCGCGAAGAAGACCGTGGCGGCGGGACGCTCCACCGAGCCGGTGTCCCCGGTGGCGACATAGGCCGTGTAACCGCAGATACCCCACCGGTAGAGGACGGACTGCATCCACATCTGCTTGTCGAACTCCGGGTCGTCCGGGTGGGTTCCGACCGGCAGCTCCCAGAAGATGCTGCGGGACGCCTGCTCCTCGAGCTGCGCGCCCCCGTCATGGCTCACTGCGCTGTACCTGATATCCACCCGTACTCCTCGCCGACCGTCCGATTCAGCCGAAGTCTACCGTCCGGAACTAGTCCCGGGGCAGCTTCAGCAGGTCAGTGATCCTCTCGAAGTCATCGGAGTCACCGAACTCGACCACGATCTTCCCCTTCTTCGCGCCCATCTGCACGGTGACGCGGGTGTCGAGCGCGTCGGCCGCGGAGGTCGCCCATTCGCGTACTGCCTCGGGCTGCTCACGGGGCTCGCGCTTCTTCGGCTTCTCCTCGGCGCCGTCACCACGGTTGAGCAGCACCACGGCCTCCTCGGTGGCGCGGACGCTGAGCCCCTCGGCGACGATCCTGCCGGCGAGGGCCTCCTGGGCCTCCGCCCCGGCCTTCACGCCGAGAATGGCGCGGGCGTGGCCGGCGCTGAGGACGCCGGCGGCGACCTTGCGCTGCACCGGGACCGGCAGCTGGAGCAGACGGATCATGTTGGTGATCAGCGGACGGGACCGGCCGATCCGGCGGGCCAGTTCGGCCTGGGAGACGTCGAACTCCTCCAGCAGCTGCTGGTAGGCGCTCGCCTCTTCCAGCGGGTTGAGCTGGACGCGGTGGATGTTCTCCAGCAGGGCGTCCCGCAGCATGTCCTGGTCGTCGGTCTCCCGCACGATGGCGGGGATGACCTCCAGGCCGGCGAGCTCGGTGGCGCGCAGACGACGCTCACCCATGATGAGCTCGAAGGCGACCTCGGAGCCCTGGGGGAGGGGTCGGACGACAATCGGCTGCAGAAGTCCGAACTCGCGGATGGAGTGGACCAGTTCGCCGAGCGCCTCCTCCTCGAAGACCTGGCGCGGGTTCTTCGGGTTGGTCCGGATATCCGTCAACGGGATCTCGCGGTAGGTTGCACCGAACTCGTTGACGGCGTCCGTGTCCGCGGTGACGGCGGCATCAGCCGTCGCAGTCTCGGCAGCCTGGGCGGCGTCCACGACCGCCTTCTCGACCTCGGGGGACCCGGCGGTCGTCACCGCCGTGGACACCGGGGCATCCCGGGTGACGCCGAGGGCGCCGAGCGCGCCGCCGGCGGCGGCCTTCTCCGACATCGTGGACCGCGTGGACGGCCCGAGGATCACGTCGGCGGCACTGTCGCCGAGCCGCGGGCCCGACGGTGCGGTGGGGATCAGTGCGGAGAGGCCGCGTCCGAGGCCACCACGGTGGGTGTCCATCTTCGGCAGCTGCGGGTGTGCAGGCTTCTTCGTCTTCTTCTTGTCGGTCATGACCGCTCAGCCTCCAGTCGCAGCTCCGGCGCCACGCCGATCGGCGCGGTGCTTTCCGTCGGAAGATAGTCACCCCGGGCCGCGAACTCCACCGCGGCATCGAAGTAGGCCATCGCACCACGGGATCCCGGGTCATACTGCAGCACCGTCTGGCCGTAGCCCGGAGCCTCGGAGACCTTCACGCTGCGGGGGATGAGGTTGTTCAGGACCACGGACCCGAAGTGGGTCCTGACCTCGTCAGCGACCTGCTCGGCGAGCTTGGTGCGCGCATCGTACATGGTCAGCAGCACGGCAGAGACGTGGATCTGCGGGTTGAGGTGCATCCGGATCATGTTGATGTTGCTCAGCAGCTGTCCCACACCCTCCAGCGCGTAGTACTCGCACTGAATGGGGATGAGCACCTCGGTGGCGGTGTTCATCGCGTTGATGGTGAGCAGACCGAGGGACGGCGGACAGTCGATGAAGACGTAGTCGAAGCCGTGCTCCTCGAGGAAGTCCTCGTTGAGGGCGTCATGCAGCCGGTACTCGCGACGCACCATGGAGACGAGCTCGATTTCGGCACCGGCGAGGTCGATCGTGGCCGGGATGCAGTAGAGGTTGGGGTTGGCCTCGCTCTGCTGGATCGTCTCCTCGGCCTTGTTCTGCCCGATGAGCAGTTCGTAGCTGGACGGGGTGCCCATCCGGTGCTCGGCACTGCAGGCGGTGGAGGCGTTGCCCTGGGGATCGAGATCGACCACGAGCACCTTCATCCCGTGCAGGGCCAGGGTCCAGGCGAAGTTCACGGTCGAGGTGGTCTTGCCGACGCCACCCTTCTGGTTCGACACCGTGATGAGGCGGGTGCGCTCAGGGCGGGGGAGGGACAGCTTCGAGGGATTCCGGATGATCGATGCACGGCGTGCAGCCTCGGCGATCGGGGTCTCGTCCCACTCAACTGGACTCATGGAGTTCCTATCTCTTACGTCTGTGTCGCGTCTGCTGCCCACCGGCGACGTGTTTCACGTGAAACAAGGGCAGCGGTCCCCTCGGTTACCGCCACCAGCCTAGTCCGCCGCCGTCGCAGCGACAACGGCGGACAGGGCCGACCGTCCCACGACATCCCCCGCCGTTTCACGTGAAACGGGTGAGCAGACCGGTCGGCCCCCAGTCAGCGCAGTCGCTCGACCTCGGCGACGAAAGTCGGCTGGTCGAGGACGCCGTCACCCACGGTGAGGACGCGTCCTTCGGAACCGCCGGCCTTGCGGATCTCGACCGCGTCCCGCTGGAACTCCTCGGCGACACTGGAGCCCTTGAGGGCACGGACGAACCCGCCCTTGCGTGCCAACGGCAGAGACCAGCCCATGAGGCGCCCCACCGGGGCCACGGCGCGGGAGGTGACCACGTCGGCACCGCCGACCGCCGTGACGATCGATTTCTCCTCGGCGCGCCCCCGGTGCACCTCCACATTGTCCAGCCCCAGATCCTCGACGACCTCACTGAGGAAGGTCGCCCGACGTAGCAGCGGCTCGACAAGCTGGACGCGGAGATCCGGACGCGCGATCGCCAGCGGGATGCCGGGGAGGCCTGCACCGGATCCGATGTCCACCACGCGCGCACCCTCGTCGATGACCTCACCGATCACCGCACTGTTGAGGATGTGGCGGTCCCAGAGCCGGTCGACCTCGCGGGGCCCGATGAGCCCCCGGACCACCCCGGCGTCCGCCAGCCAGCCGGCGTAGCGCACGGCGAGGTCGAGGCGGTCACCGAAGATGCGGGCGGCGGCCTCAGGGGCGTCGGGGGGAGTGGGAGAGGAAGGCTCAGTCACGCCGTCCATCCTAGCCGGTGCCCCCTCAGGACAGACGACACCCCCGGCAGCGACCTGGGTGTGGTCGCCGGCCGGGGGTGCCGGTGCGGTGGGGGAACTACCGCTGCTCGTCGCGGTACTGCCTGAGCACCGCGAGACGCTTCTGCTTCTTCGCCCGCTTCTTCGTCGCCGGGTCCTTCAGCTGGGTCTCGATCTCGTCGATCGTGGCGTCCAACTTCTCCGGACTCATGGCGGCAGCCTCGGAGCGGTAGGTCTTCACCTGCTCCTCGGACAGCGGCGGGCCGGCCGGGGACTCCTGGGACTCTGCTCCGGTGAAGGGGTTCGCCGGCGTGGCGCTCTTGGCGTCCTTGGCGTCCTTGGTGGCGTCCTTTTCATCCTCGGTGTGCTCGAGAACAGCGGTGGAGGTCGCCTGGGCCTGGCCGTGATCCTTGGGCTTCTTGCCGGGCTTCGGGGCGTTGGTCCGCTTCGCGGCGAGCTTGGCCTCCTTCTCCTCGGCCTCCTCGCGGTCCATCTTGCGGTAGACGAGGACCTGCTGGACGAAGGTCCAGGAGGTGTTGGTCAGCATGTAGACCGCGAGGCCGACGTGCCAGAAGTACGCACCGACCAGGGACAGCACCGGCATGACCCAGACCATGAGCTTCTGCATCATGGCCATCTGGTTCTCCATCATGTCCTGCTGAGGAGTGGTGGCGCCCTTCTTCTTCGTCTTCGCCTGCTCCGCCTTCCTACGGGCCTGGCGGGCCAGCGAGTGCTTCGCGTTGAAGTGCATGATGACCGCGGCGACGAGCATCATCGGGATGACCACGAAAGCGATGTTCGCGCGGGTGAAGTCGACCGAACCGTCATCGGTGAAGGCGCCGAAGGAGTCCGTCGGCATGGAGATGTAGGAGGACAGCGGCGCGCCGAAGAGACGGGCGTCCAGGAAGGACTGGACCTCGTCGACACCGAAACCGTAGTTCGCGGTGTTACGCGTCTCCTCGATGGACATCCCCAGCTGTCCGGTGCCGGTACCGGTGCGGTTGAAGGACCGCAGCACGTGGAACAGACCGATGAAGATCGGGATCTGGACCAGCATCGGCAGACAGGAGGCGAGCGGGTTGACGCCCATCTCCTTCTGCAGCTTGCGCATCTCCAGGGCCTGCTGCTGCTGGTCCTTGGCGTATTTTCGCTTGATCTCCTGCATCCGCGGCTGCATCTCCTGCATCTTGCGGCCGGAGCGGAGCTGCTTGATCATCGGTCTCAGCAACAGCAGACGCAGCGTGACCACCAGGAAGATGATCGACAGGGCCCACGTGACGCCGGAGTCCGGGTCGAGGATGAGGCCCCAGGCCTTATGCCAGAACCAGAGCACCCATGAGATGGGGTAGTAGATGAAATTGAGCACTGCTTGTGGACTCTCCTTGCGTGGACGAGCTGGTTGTCTGCGGACGCCGGAAGTGCGGCGGAAGGTGTGGTGCTACCGCCGGTGACGCCGACTCCCCGCAGGCGGGACAGGGTCCCATCCGCCGGGGTGCCAGGGGCCGCATTTCGCCAGCCGCGCGACGCTCAGGAAGAAACCCCTCACCACTCCGAACCGGGCGAAGGCGGTGAGGGCGTAGGCGCTGCACGACGGCGTGAAACGGCACGACGGCCCCAGTTTAAGGGGTGAAAGGTAGTTCTGGTAACCGAGGATCATCCGTCGGAGGACGCGGGCCCGCCCGGTGGACAGGTCGCCGGGGGCGGGACCGTCAGCCCGACCGTCAGCCCGACCGTCAGCCGAGGAGTCGGCGGAGTGCGTGTCGCACATCCCGCTCCAGCTCCCCGGAGGTCGCGGTCGCGGCGGCCGGCAGAGCGCGCAGCACGATCGACAGGTCAGGACGCAGCGTCCCGGCCAGCTCCGCGTCATCGAGGACGCGGCCGGCGGTGTGGCGCAGGCGTCGGGAGACGGCGTGCCTGGTGACGGCGTTACCCACCGCCTTGGAGACGACCAGGCCGACGCGCGGTCCCCCCACGGTCACGGGCGCTGCGGACGGTCGTCCGGCGCCGGGCCCCTCGAACTGCCCCTCATACACGTACACCACCGCAGTGCGACTTCCCTTTTTCCTGCCCCGGCGGACCGTCTCCCCGAACAGGGAGGTGGACCGGAGGCGGTGTTCTTCAGGAAGCACTGCGGTGGTGTGACGTCAGTACCGCGCGGTGATTACGCGGTGAGGGACTTGCGGCCCTTGCTGCGGCGCGCGGAGACGATGGCGCGACCGGCGCGGGTACGCATACGGGTACGGAAGCCGTGCTTGTGGGCACGACGGCGGTTGTTCGGCTGGAAAGTACGCTTGCCCTTGGCCACGGTACTCACTCCTTGTTCTGTCGTCCGCGCTCGACGTGCCAGTGCGGGTGACCGTCCCCGTGTGGGGGAGGACGCCGCGTTCCGGTCGCCGACCGCGGTTCATGCGGTCATTGTTGGTGTGGCCGACGGCGACGGGGGACCCGTGCGGTGCCGACCGTCCGCCCCAGTGGTTCCGGGCGGGGGAGTATCGGGAACGTCGGACAGGGTCCGTCGTTCAGTGACACTCAGAGACGATGGCCAATTTACAGGCATGACCTCGCTGTGCAAAATCTGACACGCATCACAACCTTGTGATTTATCCACCGGGACAGGGGGACGGTCCGGACGTCGGCGGGGAAGACCCGCGGAAGGCTCACAGCCGGTTGGCAGACTTCTCCGTGCAGGTCAGCGTTTTATGTCACGGGGTCACATCCGTGGAACCCACAACCTGTGGACAACTTTTTCCGCCCCCGAACCGTAAAGGTGTAGTTTAGGGGAGATCATTGCAGGTCAGAGAGTTATCCACCGTCGCCTTGGGGTTGTCCACAACGGTGGAGTAGCCTGTTGACAACGAAGCCGGAAAAGTTATCCACAGGTGTGCACAAACCTGTGGATGCGCAGGCCACACCAGTGCCGGGTTATCCACATCCCGGTGGGTTTCTTTCCGGTGAACCTCTGGTGTCCCCTGTGTATCAATATGGCGTCCGGGGCGTGTTCCACGCTCCGGGTACTCTTGCATTCTCTGCTCTCCACTCTCCCGATCTGTTCTTCCGATCTGTACGCCCTGTAATGAAAGGACCCGCCCACGATGACCACAGCCGAGGACTTTCCCACCGTCTGGGCGAACCTCGTCACACGGTGGGTCACGTCGGACGCCGCGTCCGCCGAGTTCCCCGAGGTCACACCGCGCTCCAGGTCCCTGCTCCAGCAGCTCGACCCGGTCGTCCTGGTCAACGGCATCGCCGTCCTCACCGCACCGTCGAAGTGGGTACGTACGGAAACGGAGAAGAAGCTCAGCGCACACATCAGTGAGGTCCTCGAGCGCGAGATCGGTATGCCGGTCACCCTGTCCCTCAGTGTGAAGGAACTCGCCGCCGAAGCTCCCGCGGAGAATGCACCGGCCGCCGCGACCGCGCAGCCGGTGGAGCCGCCGGTCCAGGCGGTCGACGCGGCCGAAGCCTTCGAGGAGCCCCGCCGTTCCTCCCAGTTCGGTGACCTGCCGTCGGTCCCCCCGGGGCCCGTCCACACCCCTGATCTCTGGGAGAACATGGACGACGCCGCGTTCCCGCACCCGGAGTTCACGAAGAACACCCAGGTCAACCAGACCGCTGCGTCCTCTTCCGTGTCCTCCGCCGCCCCTGCCACCGCCGCCTACGCGGAACCCGCCCAGGTCGCCGAACCGGTCACCGTGACCGCCGGCGTCCCGGTGACGACCGCCGCCACCGCGCCGGCCGCCGCAGCGACCCACGCCGACGATGAGAACCGACTCAATCCGAAGTACACCTTCGACACCTTCGTCACCGGCCCGTCGAACCAGTTCCCCGCCGCAGCCTGCCGGGCCGTCGCCGAGAACCCGGGCAAGGCCTACAATCCGCTGTTCATCTACGGTCAGCCGGGTCTGGGCAAGACCCACCTGCTGCACGCCATCGGGCACTACGCCCGGGAGCTCAAGCCGGAGATCCGGGTGCGGTACGTCTCCAGTGAAGAGATGACCAACGAGTTCATCAACGCGATTCAGGGTGGCCCGCTCGCGCTCGACCAGTTCAAGCGGAACTACCGGAACCTCGACCTCCTCATCGTCGACGACATCCAGTTCCTCCAGGGCAAGGAGTCGACCCAGGAGGAGTTCTTCCACACCTTCAATGCCCTCTACCAGGCGAATCACCAGATCGTGCTGTCCTCTGACCGTCCGCCGTCACAGCTGACGACGCTGGAGGACCGGCTGCGTACCCGCTTCGAGGGCGGGCTCACCACCGACGTGAAGACGCCGGACCTGGAGACGAGGATGGCGATTCTCGCCAAGAAGTCCCTGCTCAACGGGGCGGAAGTACCGCGTGATGTGCTGGAGTTCATCGCCAGCCGCAACGAGTCCTCCATCCGTGAGCTCGAAGGTGCGCTGACCCGGGTGGTGGCCTACTGTTCCATGACCGGTGAGCCGATCACGATCGCCGCAGCGGAGGTCGTGGTCAAGGACATCCTGCCGCAGGACGTCAAGATCACCCCGGAGATGGTCATCGAGGTCATCGCCGACCACTTCACCGTCTCGATCGACCAGCTCACCGGTCCGTCGAAGGTCCGCAAGATCGTCACCGCCCGACAGTTCGGCATGTTCCTCACCCGTGAGTACTGCGAGATGTCGACGACGAAGATCGGTGAGGTCTACGGCGGACGCGACCACACCACGGTGATGCACGCGGAGAAGAAGATGCGCACCGCCATCCAGGAGAACACCGCCATCTTCGAGCAGTTCCAGGAACTGACCCAGAAGATCAAGTCCCGCGCGCGTCAGCGCTGACGGAGGACGCAGGGGGACGCTAGGGGACGCGACCGGTGGGGAACCGGGCGCAGTGGACAACATCGACCGGTATCCACATTCTCCACAGGGTTATCCACACCGATGTAATTACAAGAATGTGAGTAGGCCCCGGCCTGCACTGTTCAGACACCCGGGCCACGATCCGGGGCTCCGGCATCCACTGCCCGTGGATAACTCCACCTCTCCTGTGGACAAATCACAAGAATGTGTTTCCGCAGGCCGAGCTGACCGGCCTCCGACGACCGGAAACAGCATTCCCGCAGGTCACAGAGGTGCACTAGATGTGGATAAATCATCGTTTCTCCGTGCATCACCCGGTGGACATGCGGTGTACACCGGAACCCCCACCGGAGTTATCCACAGTTCCGCGAAGTTATCCACAACTCCGGCCACCACCGGCTCCACACGGCCGCAACCGCTCCGAACTGCCCGGATCCCCGGTTATCCACAGCGTCCACACCCCCTACTGCTACGACTATCGATCTACATGAAGTCCTTCAAGAGAAAAAGGTGGTGGGGACAAGTCAGCTCGATCGTCAGGGCCCGGACACACCCCGGCCCACAACGGAAGGCAGGGACAGGAGAAGAGTGGACGGGCCTCGCGGGAGTCCACCACTGTGGACTACTCTGGGGGCACACAACGGGCCCGTGAACCCGTGCCGGGAGCGCCGGGGGAACCCCGACGGCGCCGGTGTTCGAATGATGTTCGAATGGATGACCTGCAGAAAGGTACGAACGAGTGACCACCGATCAGCTGGGGGACCAGCAGTCCGTCAGCTTCACCGTGGCCAAGGACGACTTCTCCTCGGCACTCGCCTGGGTGGCACGTAGCCTCCCGAGCAAGGCCTCGCAGCCGATCCTGCGCGGTGTGCTCATCGAAGCCACCGAGGACGGGCTCCAGCTCTCCGGCTTCGACCGGGAGGTCTCCACCAAGGTCCGCGTCTCCGCGGACGTCGCCGAGCCCGGCCGGATCCTCGTGGCCGGCCGCCTGGCGTCCAACATCATCGGTGCCCTCCCCGACAAGCCGGTGCGCATCGACTACGACGGCACCAAGGTGCTCGTCAACTGCGGCAGCTCCCACTTCGAGCTGCCGGCGATGACCATCGACGACTACCCGGTCCTCCCGGAGTTCCCCGCCACCGCCGGTTCCCTGGACCCGAACCTCTTCGCGGAGGTCATCAGCCAGGTCGCCGTCGCCGCCGGCCGGGACGACACCCTGCCGATGCTCACCGGTATCCGTATGGAGATCGACGGTGAGCATGTCGTTCTCGCCGCCACCGACCGCTTCCGCCTCGCGGTGCGCACCGTCGACTGGGCCCCCGCCCGTGCCGACATCTCCGCCGAGCTGCTCATCCCGGCCCGCACCCTGGCAGACACGGCCCGCTCGTTGGACTCCAACGGTGAGCCGGTCGAGATCGCCCTCGACACGGACGCCGCGTCCGGCGGGAGCCGTCTGCTCGGCATCGCCACCGACGACCGTCGGTCCACGACCCGGCTCATCGACGCGGACTTCCCGAAGTTCCGTCCGCTGCTGCCGAAGCAGAACACCGCCCTGGCCACCGTGGAGATCACCCCGCTGCTCGACGCGATCCGCCGCGTCTCCCTGGTCACCGAAGGTAATTCCCAGATCCGGATGGCCTTCGAGGAGGGCGGGCTGACCATTTCCGGCGGTGGCAGTGACATCGGCGTCGCCGAGGAGCAGCTGCCCTGCGCCTTCGTCGGCGAGCCCCTGGTCATCGCCTTCAACCCCGGCTACCTCAAGGACGGCCTCGGCGCCATCCACACCGACCGGGTCGTCTTCGGTTTCACCCAGCCGTCCCGCCCGGCGATCCTGTTCCCCGAGCCCGAGGATCTGCCCGAGGCAGGCCCGGACGGTGCCTTCCCGACCCCGGAGACCCCGTTCACCTACCTGCTGATGCCGGTCCGCCTCCCGGGCTAGGTCCGTCACCTGCATGTATCTGCGTTCCCTGCATCTCGGCGACTTCCGGTCGTGGGCGTCCCTCGACCTGGAACTCACCCCCGGCGTCACCGTCTTCGCCGGCCCGAACGGCAACGGGAAGACGAATATCGTCGAGGCGGTGGGCTATCTCGCCCACCTCAGCTCACACCGGGTCAGCGGGGACGCCGCCCTCGTCCGCGAGGGTTGTGATTCCGCCCGTGTCTCGGCCACCGCCGTGAACCACGGTCGTGAACTCACCGCACACCTGGTCATCAACACCCGTGGTGCGAACAAGGCCGCCGTGAACCGGACCTCCCTGCGTAACCAGCGTGGTCTCGCCGGCATCGTCCGGACCACCATGTTCGCCCCGGAGGACCTCGCCCTGGTCCGTGGTGAACCGGAACAGCGTCGGCACTTCCTCGACCAGGTCGTCGCCGCGCGCTACCCGCGACTCGCCGGTGTCCGGGCCGACTACGACAAGGTCCTCCGGCAGCGCAATGCCCTGCTGAAGTCTGCGTCTTCCCCGGTGGCGGTGGCCGACACCCTCGACGTGTGGGACGCCCAGCTCGCTCACCTCGGCGGCGAGATCATGTCGGCACGGGTGCAGGTCGTGCACGATCTCGCGCCGCATGTCGAGGAGTCCTACGCCCGGCTCGCCCCCGGTTCGCGGCCGGCGCTGATCAGCTACACCTCCACGGTGGATGCCGAGCTCGCCGACGTCGGCGTCGACCCCGGCGGCACCTACCTGGTCGACCCGGATGTCGCCGAGGCGGTGCTGCTCTCCCGTCTCGCGCAGCGACGCAACGCCGAGGTCGAGCGTGGAATCACACTCACCGGTCCGCACCGGGACGACCTGCAGCTGATCCTCGGTACCCAGCCGGCCAAGGGATTCGCCAGCCACGGCGAGTCCTGGTCCTTCGCGCTGACGCTGCGCCTGGCGTCCCACCGGATGCAACGCGCCGACGGCACCGAGCCGCTGGTGATCCTCGACGACGTCTTCGCCGAACTCGACCGGGCCCGCCGCCGTGCGCTCGTCGATCTGGCGGGGGAGGCTGAACAGGTGCTCATCACCGCCGCCGTCGACGAGGACATCCCCGCCGATCTCCGCGAGATCGCTCAGGTCCATGCGGTGCGCGCCCACATGACCGATGATGGACGCGTCTCAGAGCTGGACCCTGCCGATGACTGACCCCCACGATCCCGTCGCCGCCCAGTGGGAGAAGCTGCGTGGTCTCTCCGGGCCGGCGAAGAAGACCGGCGACGACCTCTCGGCGTCCCCCGTCCCGCTGCGTCAGCCGTTCAATCCGCGGCGTCGCGGGGCGAAGCCGAAGCGCATGAAGACCCGCTACGACGGGCGGATGGACCGTAGTTACAGGGATCCCGGTCTGTTCGGTGACCTGGTGCAACGCGAGGTCCGGCGCAACGGCTGGAACCGGAACTTCGCGGTCGGCACGATCCGGGGAAACTGGGCGGGCATCGTCGGCGAGGATGTCGCCCGCCACACCAGGGTCGTCATGTACAAGGAGAAGGAGCGCCAGCTCCACATCGAATGCGACTCCACCGCCTGGGCCACGAATCTGCGTCTGATGCAGACCTTCATCCTGCAGACCATCGCGAAGAAGATCGGCGGTGACGTGGTTGCTGAGCTGCGCATCTACGGTCCGCGTCCGCCCAACTGGCGGAAGGGCCGGTACCACGTCAAGGGCCGCGGCCCGCGGGACACCTACGGATAGCGCCTGCTTACACCAGGACGTCTGACCGGGTAGGATGGAATGGTTAAAGCTCTACCTATCAAGGAGTGGAAAAGGCTGTGGCTGAGGCTGAGATGAACGCTGGACCGGAATCCCACCACGGGTCCGGGGATTACGGTGCAGACCAGATCACCATCCTGGAAGGCCTCGAGGCTGTCCGTAAGCGCCCGGGCATGTACATCGGCTCCACCAGTGAGCGCGGTCTCCACCATCTCATCTGGGAGGTCGTGGACAACTCCGTCGATGAGGCGATGGCCGGTTTCGCCGACCGTGTCGAGGTGACCCTCAAGGACGACGGTTCCGTCCAGGTCTCCGACAACGGCCGTGGCATCCCGGTGGAGATGCACCCGACGGGGCGTCCGACCGTTCAGGTCGTCATGACCGAGCTGCACGCCGGCGGTAAGTTCGACTCCCAGGCCTACGCGGTCTCCGGTGGTCTGCACGGTGTCGGTATCTCCGTGGTCAACGCCCTGTCGACCCGCGTCGAGACCGAGATCAGGCGTGACGGCTACCTCTGGCACCAGGTCTTCGACCACTCCATCCCCGAGGAGCTGGAGCAGGTCAAGAAGGCCCGCGGATCCGGCACCACCCAGCGGTTCTGGGCGGACCCCGAGATCTTCGAGACCACGACCTACAACTTCGACACGGTCTCCCGCCGTCTCCAGGAGATGGCCTTCCTCAACAAGGGCCTGACCATCACGCTCACCGACGAGCGCACGCAGGTCGTCGAGCAGGCCGAGGATCTCGAGGACGCAGCCGCCGACGAGGCAGCTGCCCCGAAGACCGCGGACGAGGAGGCCCGGGAGGAGAAGAAGGACGCACCGAAGGTGCGCACCAAGGTCTTCCACTACCCGGACGGTCTCAAGGACTACGTCGACCACCTCAACAAGTCGAAGACCCCGGTGCACCCCACCGTCATCGACCTGGAGGTCAAGGGTGACGACCACGAGGTCGAGATCGCCCTGCAGTGGAACTCCGGTTACTCGCAGTCGGTCCACACCTTCGCCAACACCATCAACACGGTCGAGGGTGGTACCCACGAGGAGGGCTTCCGCGCTGCGCTGACCTCCCTGATGAACCGCTACGCCCGCGACCACAAGATGCTCAAGGACAAGGAGCCGAACCTCACCGGTGACGACTGCCGTGAGGGCCTCGCCGCGGTGATCTCCGTGCGTGTCGGCGACCCGCAGTTCGAGGGCCAGACGAAGACCAAGCTCGGTAACTCCGAGATCAAGGGCTTCGTCCAGAAGGCCACCAACGAGCACGTCGCCGACTGGTTTGACGCTAACCCCGCCGAGGCGAAGGCGATCGTCAACAAGGCCGTCTCCTCGGCCCAGGCCCGTGTCGCCGCCCGTAAGGCCCGTGACCTGGTGCGACGCAAGTCCGCCACGGATCTCGGCGGCCTGCCCGGCAAGCTCGCCGACTGCCGTTCCAAGGATCCGGTGAAGTCCGAGATCTACATCGTGGAGG
>NHCFJ05603__coassemble_985_pt1 | contig 15646 bp, 14 predicted proteins | sample NHCFJ05603__metabat2_low_PE_007 | metagenome-assembled genome bin NHCFJ05603
GGTCGCGCCGAACCTGCGACGGCTGACGCTGCGTGGAGCAGGTCTTGCTGCTCTGGAGCTCACCGGCCCGGACGAGTACTTCGGGCTGCTCATGCCGGCGCCGGGTCAGTCGGTGCCTGATCTGGAGGCGGACGGGTTGAACATCCGCGCCGCCGTCGCCGCACTGGATGAGGCCGAACGGCCGGGGCTGCGCTGGTACACCGTGCGGCACTTCCGGCAGGACGCCGGGACGGACGCCGGTTCCGGTGAACCGGTCGGCGAGATCGACCTCGACGTGGTGATGCACGACGACCACCCCGGCCCCGGTGCTCAGTGGGTGTCTGCGGCGTCTGTCGGTGATGAGGCCGCGATCTGGCTGTGCAACGCGATCTGGATCCGGCACGCGTCGCGTCCCCTGTTCGTGGCGGACGCCTCGGCGGTGCCCGCGCTGCGGGCCGTCCTCGAGTTCACCGAGGACCACCACCCCGATGACCTGGTGAAATACCACGTCCGGGTGGTCGCCCACTCCCCCGACGAGCTGGAACCGGGCCTGGCCGAGGAGTGGACCGAACGGGTCGGGTCGCTGACCATCCTCTATGTCGCGCCCGGGCTTGAGGCCGAGGCGATCTGTGATGCGCTGCGCCGTGACCGCGAGGCCGGGCATCCCGCGGCGTCCCCGGAGTACCTGTGGGCGTCCGGCGAGGCGGGGATGACGAAGGCCGTCCGCAAGATGGCCGTCGACGAGTGGGATGTCGACCGGGACTTCGCCGACTGGGTGGCCTACTGGATAGAAGGCCGCCCGCGGCCGTAGGTCGGGCGCCTCCCCTTACTCTCCAGGTTGACCGCCCAGGGTTGGTCTCGCCGACTGATTCCACCCCTGGACGGTCAGCTCGGCGCACACCCCCGATGATCAGTGCCCCGCCAGCTCCCGCCAGTGGGTGGCCATCAACTCGTCGTCGATGACGGTCCGCTTTCCCGCCAGCACACCGAGCACACCCATGAGCACCGCGGTACCCACCAGGACGATGAGGATCCCGTCCCACGCCCCGACCTGCTCATGCACCACACCCAGCACGAACGGCCCGAGGCCGGCAATGAAGTAGCCCAACGGCTGGACGAAGCCGGACAGTCGTGCGGTCACCAGCGGCGTCCTCGACCGGGCCGGGATCAGGGCGATGGCCGTCGGGAAGCAGCAGCCGCCGATGCCCAGCAGCACCGCCCACAGCAGCGGCACCGTCGACGGCGCCAGCCACAGCCCCACATAACCCAGCCCCGTCAGCGCGGCGAAGACCGCGGGGAAAGGACGCAGGTCAGTCACCCGCGCGATGATGCCCGGCATGAGCAGTCCACCGACGATATTCAGGGCACCGATCACGCTCAGCCCGATGGACGCGGTCGATGAGCTGACACCGTTGTCCGTGTAGATCTTCGGCAGCCAGCCCATCTGGATGTAGGCGTTCATCGCCTGCAGCCCGAAGAACAGCATGAGGAACCGCGCGGTCGGCGACCGCCAGAGGGAGGTCTCGCGCAGTCGACGGGCGGTCTCGGCGTCCTCCGTCGTGGCGGAGGTCGGCCCTGCACCGGGAATGTCGAGCCCGGTCCGTGGCACCACGAACGCCCAGACCAGGACCTGGGCCACGGCGAGGAAGACCCAGATGAACAGTGCCCATTTCCAGGCGTCCTCCCCGGAGAACCACATCGTCGAGAGCGGACCGAGCGCACCGGACGCGCCGAGCCCGGCGGAGTAGAGCGTCATGAGGACGACGGCATGGCGCCCACCGTGACTCTTGATCCACGCCGGCAGCAGCACGTTGCCGAGCGCGATGCCGCCGACGACACATGCCGTGAGCACCAGAAAGACCGCGACATCACCGACCCACGGGCGGACCGCGAGGCCGAGGAGGGTCAGCAGCATCCCGCCGAACAGGGCGCGGCTCAGACCGATGCGCGTGGCCAGTGGGACGGCGGCGAGACCCATGATGCCGAAGAAGACGCCGGGCATCGCGGTGATCGCGCCGGCGAGCGAGCCGGACGCCCCGAACGCGTCGAGGACGTCATCGAGGACCGGGCCGAGCGACGCGATGCCGGTGCGCAGATTGAGCGCCGCGACGGTGACGGCGAGGAGGAGGAACAGCAGAGAGAGGTTCTTGCGCACCCGCTCACCGTACCCGGACCCGGTGGAGGACGCCCCGCTGGCCGTCGCTGAAATTGTCGTCCGTGGCGATGAGGAGTTCGGGGAGTTCGTCGGTGGTGCCGGGATGCCGGCCCGGCGCCCACGCCATCGCTTCAGTATTGCCGACATCGCTGTGACCGATCAGCGCGCCGAGGTCTGCGACCAGTTCCCGCTTCAGGACGCCGGTTCCGGCGCCTCCCGTACCGGGGAGCGTGGTGCGCCAGATCATCGCGCTGTTGCCTCTGCCCCCGGTGTAGCCGCGTTCGAGGACGAGGAGTCCGGTGGCGTCGGTGGGATCGGCGAGGATCTCGGAGATGCCCGTACCGGGCCAGTTGTAGGACGCCACCTCCCGCTCCCCCTCGTAGACCGTGATGACCGGGTGGTCGTGGCCGTCTGGCGCGGCCTCGGTGGCGGTGATGATGCGTTGGTCGTCTGCGGTGTCGGTGACGGTGTCTGTGCCGGCACCGGTGACGGCGAGGCCTTCGAGGCCCTGGTTGCGCCGGATACCCTCTGCGACCGGGAGTGTTCCTGTCGCACGTCCGTGCCGGTCAGCGACGGTGACAGTGGGTGTTCCTTCGGCGGTCCAGACGAGGCCGGCGTCCCTGCTCGTCTCGGTGCTTGCGCTGGCGTTTGAGCTGGCGAACCGGATGCTCTCCGGGTCGACGACACCCGGCCGGTACGGGACGCCGCGTCCATCGGTGAGCACGATCGGCTCCCCCACCTCGCCAGTCTCCGGGTCGAGGTCGTAGGCGCGGACCGGGCCGCGCCGCCCCGGGTCGTCGCTGATCGCGATGCAACGGGAGTCAGTGCCGTCGGCGGTGCAGTCGATGCCCGAGATCCCACCCAACGGGACGTGCGCGTAGATGCCGCTGCGGGTGGCGTCCGACGCCGTGATGTCCACCGTCCCGAGGTACTCGGCCTGAGGTGTCGGGCCGGTGTCGGCGTCCTGCGTGGCGTCCTGCGATGTCTCCTGAAATGGCGTGTCTCCGCGCAGCTCAATGAGCTGCATCGCCCCACCCACACCCGGCACCACCAGCAGCGACAGCGCAAGCCCCGTCGCCACGGCGAGCGTGCACCCCGTCCGCCGCATCTGCCACCTCCGCCTCGCCGACCTCACCCACCCCAGACTACGGCGGCAACTGCCCCTGATCACAGGTGCCGGCGGAGCTCATCTGCAAAACCCGGAACACCGCAACGGCGCAGTGCAGCCACCAGTTCATCGACGCTACGAGGTGGACGACGGTTCGCGCCGATCTGCTGATGCAACGCGGTCAACACTCTGTATGGTTCGAGATCCAACTGGCTGAGGAGGAACTGGTCGGGGTGGACCACCTCAACGTCCCATGGCTCGACACTGTCCATGGGAAAGTCCGTGAGGTTGAAGGTGACGATCGTATGGGCCTGAGACCTCAACGTCGCAGCCAACACATGCCTGTCCTTGGGATCATTGGCCATCACCGGCACCAGACCCTCATATCCGGTGACTTCAGCGAACGGAAACGCCTGCCGCATGGCGTCAAGGCGTCTGTCCGCCGCATCCTCGGGAACTCCGAGCCTGAGCATGTTGCGTCGCACCTCGCCCAGGATTTCTTCCGACCAGCGGACGCCGTATCCACCAGCTTCAGCGATACGCAGCATGGTGTCGTTCAGCGTGGCAGGAATGATCACGCAGGCGTCCAGCACCACGGTGAACATACCGGTCACCCTTCAGAAGGAGGGACATCGAGCAGCTCGTACAGCCCGTCCTCCTTACTCTGCTGCTGCATCCGGTCGAGTGCTTCGCCTCGTCCACGTTCCAGGGCAATCTGGTAGTCCAGTACATCCTGGAGGCGGACGCGACGGTGCGAACCCCGCATCTCGAACGGGATTCTCCCCTCTTCCAGCACCTTGATCAGCGTCGGCCGTGACACATTGAGCATGTCGGCTGCCTCCTGGGTGGTCAGCATCCGATGACGCGGCACCACGGACACTCCCTGCCCCTGCGCCAGAGCCCGTGCGACGGTGGCGAGGAGATCAGCAAGGTTCCGCGGAAGCTCATGCCGGACGCCGTCCGCGGTGACCAGCGCCGGCTGTACCTCGACGGCATTTCCGCGCGCCTCAAGAGCAGCGACCAGATCGAGGATCTGAGCTGTCTGGCGTTCGTCGGGAATGATGGTCTCAACTTCGGAGCGGTGCGTCGCTGGCGTCATAACCGAAATTATCGCAAATCTGCCGACGCTTAACCACCCTCGCACTCGCGACGACGGTATGAGCAACAGATGCCGGCAGCCCTTCCATTCAGGGCGCGCCGATCCATGGCACCCCGCACAGACCGAGTGGTCTACTCGTGGCCATGAGCACACCACACACCCCGGACAACAAGAACAACGCTCAGCATCCCCGGCACACCCCGACCGACGCACCCCGCAGCATCGCGATCATCGGCGCAGGTCTCGCCGGCACCGGAGCAGCACTCGCCCTGGCCCGCGCCGGTTACCGCGTCGACCTGTACTCCGACCGCACCCGCGACGCCCTGCGCGACGAGGTCCCCGCCACCGGCACCGCGATCCTCTTCGGCGCGTCCCGCACCGCCGATGCGCAGATCATCGACGACCTCTACGCCGACAATCCCGCAGCCCACTTCGCCGCCAGCGCCGCGGGCCTGGCCAACCCGGACAACCCGTCCGGTGTCGACAGCTTCCCCGCCCGCTACACCTACGAGGCCCAGTCGGTGGACGCCCGGCTGCGCGCCGACGACCGCCTCGCCGCCTTCCTCGACCTCACCGGAGACTCTGCCGGGGATTCTGCCGGGGATTCTGCCGGGGACGCCACGGGCTCCGCCTTCCACGTCACCCGCGTCACCCCGGCCGACCTCGACCGCATCGCCGCCGACCATGACCTCACCCTCGTCGCCACCGGCAAGGGCGGACTGGCCGACGCCTTCACCACCGACCACGAGCGCACCCCCTACCCCGGCCCGCAGCGCCGCGTCCTCACCGTCACCGCCGCCGGCCTGCCCTCCGACCACCTGTTCAACGGCCGCGCCGAGGTCCCCGGCGTCAACAACGCCCTGCTGTCGCTGCATGAGGAAGGCGAGGTCTTCGTCGGCCCCTACCTGCACAAGGACGGCATCGACGCCTGGGTCATCCTCGCCTGGGCCAAGCCCGGCACCGCCACCGAACAGGCCTTCTCCGAGGCCACCGACGCCGAATCGTCACTGCGTATCCTCCAGGACCTGCACCGTCGCGTCCTCCCCGATGTCGCCGACGACCTTGACCAGCTGCGTCCGATCGAGGCCGACCCGCACTCCTGGCTCGCCGGTGCCGTGACCCCGCGGGTGCGGCGTCCGGTCGGCTACACCGACGGCGGCAGTCTCATCGCCGCCCTCGGTGACACCGCCATCGCCATCGACCCGATCGCCGGGCAGGGCGCGCAGCTCGGCGACTTCCAGGTCGCCGCCCTCGTCGAGGGTCTGACCGCCGCCGAGACCTCCGGACAACCGTGGGACGCCGACCTCCTCACCGACCTTTTCGAGGCGCACTGGGACAAACACGGTGCGGCCGGCGTCGCCGTGACCTCGCTGTTCCTCGGCGACCCGCTGTACGCCGAGGTCGCCGGCGCCTTCTTCGGCAACGCGGGCGCCGATCCCGCCTACGCCACCGCCCTGTTCTCCCTCTTCTCCGAACCTTCCCCCGCCCTCACACTGCGCACCGCGGAAGACGTCGCCGAGCTGGCGGCGTCCTTCAGTCAGAAGGTCACCGCATGACCCGGATCCGCTTCAACGCTTTCGACATGAACTGCGTGGTCCACCAGTCGCCGGGGCTGTGGCGGCACCCCGAGGACCACTCGCGTGACTACACGGACCTGCGCTACTGGACCGATTTGGCGCGGCTGCTGGAGACCGGCTACTTCGACGGGCTCTTCCTCGCCGACGTCCTCGGCCTCTACGACCTCTACGGCGCCTCCCCGGACGCCGCCCTGCGCGCCGCCACCCAGGTCCCCGTCAACGACCCGTTGCCCCTGGTCAGCGCCATGGCCGCGGTGACAGACAACCTCGGCTTCGGGCTGACCACCGGCACCGCCTTCGAGCATCCCTTCCCCTTCGCCCGCCGGATCAGCACCCTCGACCACCTCACCGACGGACGCCTCGGCTGGAACGTCGTCACCGGCTACCTGCCCTCGGCGGCGGAGAACACGCAGTCCCGCGGCCAGCTCGACACCTTCGAACACGACGCCCGCTACGACCACGCCGACGAGTACCTCGAGGTGCTCTACAAGCTCTGGGAAGGTTCCTGGGAGGATGACGCCGTCCTCGCCGACCCTGTCTCCGGCGTCTACACAGACCCGGCGAAGGTCCGTCCGATCAACCATGCGGGGACGCACTACACGGTGCCCGGCATCCACGTCTCCGAACCGTCGCCGCAGCGGACACCGGTGATCTTCCAGGCCGGGGCGTCCTCCCGCGGCAGCACCTTCGCCGCCGACCACGCCGAGGCGGTGTTCGTCGCCGCACCGACGAAGGAGGCGCTGGCGTCCACCGTCGGCACGCTCACCGCGAAGCTGGCGGACGCCGGGCGGTCACGAGAGGACGTCGTCATCTACGCCCTGTTCACCGTCATCACCGACGCCACGGAGGACGCCGCCCGCGCCAAGGCCGCCGAGTACCGCAGCTACATCGACCACGAGGGCGCGCTGACGCTGATGTCCGGGTGGATGGGTGTCGACTTCTCCTCCTTCGACCTCGACGACCCGGTCGTCGGCATCGAGTCCAATGCGATCCAGTCCGCCGTCGCCGCCTTCCAACGGTCGGCCGGCGAGGAGGGACGCGAGTGGACCGTGCGCGAACTCGCCGAGTTCGGCGGCATCGGAGGGCTCGGCCCGGTCGTCGTCGGCTCCGGCGAATCCGTCGCTGACCAGCTGGAGGACTGGGTGGAGGCCACCGGCGTCGACGGCTTCAACCTCGCCTACGCGGTGACGCCGGGGACCTTCCGCGACGTCATCGACCATGTCGTCCCGGTGCTCCAGGCCCGCGGTGAATACCCGACCGCCTACGCCCCCGGCACGCTGCGCGAGAAACTCTTCGCCGACCGCACCGGTGCCGGACCACGTGTCCCCCACAACCATTCCGCCGCCCGGTACCGCCCCGCGGCCGCCGCGTCCCAGCCCCTGACAGGAGCCACCTCATGACCACCTTCTCCCCCACCCCGACCGACGCCGACCTCACCGCCCGGTTCCGCCCCGTCCTCGACAGCATCGCCCACGGCGCAGTCGACCGCGACCGCAACCGCGAACTGCCCCGGGAGCAGATCCGACTGCTGCGGGACGCCGGCTTCACCGCCCTGCGCGTCCCCGTCGAACACGGCGGCCTCGGGGCGACCGTCCGCCAGACCTTCGCCCAGCTCACCGACCTCGCCGCAGCGGACCCGAACCTCACCCAGGCACTGCGCGTCCACTTCTTCACGGTCGAGGGCTTCCTCGCCGACGGGGACGCCGAGGGTTTGCGCCGTGCCGGGGAGGGGATCATCTACGGCAACGCGATCTCGGAGAAGGGCATCGGCGCCGTCGACCGCTACCAGACCCACCTGACGCCCACCGATGACGGGAACTACCAGCTCAACGGCACGAAGTACTACTCCACCGGAACGCTCTACGCCGATGTCATCAGCGTCGCCGCGGACCTCGACGGCCGTCGGGTGACGGTCCTCATGGACGCCGACGCGCCCGGCGTCCACCAGTTCGACGACTGGGACGGCTTCGGCCAGCGCCTCACCGGGTCCGGGACGACCGTGTTCACCGGGGTGGCGGTGGATGCCGGGGCCGTGACCGAGGGAGGCTACGGGGACGCAGGCCATGTCATCGACACCGCTTACCTGCAGTTGTTCCACCTCTCCGCCCTCGCCGGCATCGCCCGACGTGCCGCCGACGACGCCCGCGACAGGGTCGGGACACGGGAGCGGACATTCAGCCATGCGCCCGCTGACCTGCCCCGGGAGGATCCGCTGGTGCAGGCGGTGCTCGGGCGGGTGTACTCGGCGGCGTCGGTCGCCCGGGCTTCGGCTCTGGCGGTGGCGGACGCGGTGGCGGCGTCCTTCAACTCCCCCGGCGACATCGCGCTGATCGACGCCGCGGAGCTGGCGTCCTCCGAAGCACAGGTCGTGCTGGTGCCGCTGGTGCTGGACGCCGTGTCCGAGGCCTTCGAGACCGGTGGGGCGTCGGTGGCGTCCGAGAAGCTCGACCTCGACCGGCACTGGCGCAACGCCCGGACGCTGGGCGTGCACAACCCGGTGATCTACAAGCAGCAGGCGGTGGGTCGCTTCCACCTGACCGGCGAGGGCCTGGCCTTCGCCTGGTCCGCCGGCGTGCGTCCCGCCGACTGAGGCCGGCGTCCCGGCGTCCCGCAGGCTGAGGCTGGCGTCCCGGCATCCCGGCACCCCGGCATCCCGCAGGCCCCATACGCCCCATTTCACCCTCTCGCCCCACACGCCCACTCCGTCATGTGCAGCAGATCTGCGTCAGGCACGAAACCCGGATCCTGTGCCACAGAATGCCCGATCCGTGCCTGACGCAGATCTGAAGCCCTCCAGCCTCCCGACGCCGGCGATCCTCACAATCGCGAAGACGGCTTCAACAACGCATGCCAGTACTGCGCCGGGTTGTCCAGGAACAGAAACTCCTTCAACGTGCGCCTCCGACGCGTCCGCGGATGACGCAGGTTGTAGCGCACCGTATCCACGACCATCTCGACCATGTGCTCCGGGAGCCACCGCACCGTGTCACCGGTGAAACGCAGCAGCTCCCACCCGGCGCGCACGGCGGTGTTGCCCTTCCACCGGTCCAGCTCGAACGTGCGCTCGGCCGACTCTCTGCCGCTCGGACCGTGAAAGGTGAAACTGTCGATCTCGATCAGCAGATCAGCCTCCTCAATGACGAGATCGAACCGGTATCCGGCGACGACATGGTTGACCTTCACCGTGACGTCGATACCGTTAAGTCCTTCGAGAATGTACTTCACCGCCTTCAGCTCCAGCTTGCTCGCCGTGCCGGTGACCAGGCCGTCGAGCAGGTCTGTGGCGTCCTTCCTGATCCGGGGCGGAAGGGCGACGAGATCCTCGGCGAGCGCGTCATTCCCCTTCGCTCCCCTGTAGCGACCGGTGAGGAAGGTCCGCAGCTTCTTTCTGTCCCAGCCGGCGGCGAGGAGTTCGACGGCGGTCTCGATCGGCGAGGTGACGGACACTCCACTGACGGTCACCGCACGCTCCGTCGCGCCGACCGAGAGGATGAGCAGTTCACCACCGTCCCTGCTGCTCTTCACGTCCACCCTTCCGGTGGCCGGCCAGACCATGTCGCCGAGCCCGTAGACGTGGGCGGCGGTGACGCCTGTGTAGGTGACACCCCGGCGCCGCCGCTTACTCAACACCTGCAGTTTGAGCAGGTCGGTCGGCGATTCTGTGCTGTAGACACCAGGTATGACCCGGTGAATCTTCCCCTCGTCGACTGCCGCAGCGATCTGGGCCGAAGACTTGCCCTGCCTGCGCAGCCGGGCAGTCGTCCAGAGTTCCGGCTTCTGTTGCTGCGTGTCTGCCTGTGCATTTTGCGTCATATGTTCCCCCGTTGTCAGGTGCACGACCCCCTGTCGCGCTGCCGTCATCGTAGGTCAGTGGAATCGTGTGCACCGCAGAACCACCGGAACTCCCGTGACCGTCATGCAGCACAACTGCGTCAGGCACGGATTCCGGATTCCGTGCCACAGGTTGCCGGATTCGTGCCTGACGCAGATCTGAAGCCCCGGCACAGAGAGAACGCAGCGAGGACGCAGAGAGGACGCAGCGAGCCCCCGGACCCTTCCATTCAGGGGTTCTGGTATTCATGGCGTCCGATCCAGACCGAGTGGTCTACTCGTGGACATGACAGCACCGACCTCAGCAGCAGCCCACTCGACCACCGACCACACCACCAACCGCTCCACCACCCGCACCACCACGAAGACCACCACCACACCGCTCTCCCCCACCGAGCTCCGCTCCGCGTGGGCGTCCATCCCGACCCCGATCACCACCCTCGCCGCCGTCGTCGACGACAAGCCCATCGGCCTCATCGTCGGCTCCTACGTCGGCCTTTCACTGGAACCCGCTCTCGTCGCGGTCAGCGTCCAGAAGTCCTCCCGCTCCTGGCCGCTGCTGCGCACCGCCGACCACCTCGGCATCTCGGTCCTCACCGCCGACCACGCCTCACTCGTCCGCCAGCTCGCCGGCCCGATCGACGAACGGTTCGACGGCATCTCCTGGGACAACGACCGCAACGCGGTCCTCGTCGAGGACGCCGCAGTCCATCTCACCGGCCACATCATCAACGAACTCGACACCGGCGACCACGTCACCGCCGTCCTCGAGGTCGACCGTGTCGCCCAGCACGCCCCGTCCGCCGCGCCGCTGGTCTTCCACGGCTCGCAGGTCACCACGATCGGAGAGCTGTAGTGTCCACCGCACAGATCGCCGATGACCTGCAGTTCGCCTACTGGGTCCCGAACGTCTCCGGCGGACTCGTCGTCTCGGACATCGAGCAGACCACCGACTGGGGTATCGACTACAACCGCCGCCTGGCCCGTACCGCCGAGCAGGTCGGCTTCGACTACGCCCTGACCCAGGTCCGCTACCTCGGCTCCTACGGCGCCGAGTCCCAGCACGAGTCCGTCAGCTTCTCCCTCGCCCTGCTCGAGGCCACCGAGAAACTCAAGGTCATCGCCGCCGTCCACCCCGGATTCTGGCAGCCCGCCGTCCTCGCCAACCTCGCCACGACCGCCAGTGAACTCTACGACGGACGCTTCGCCCTCAACGTCGTCTCCGGCTGGTTGAAGGACGAGTTCCAGAAGTTCGGCGAGCCCTGGCTGGAGCATGACGAACGCTACCGCCGCTCCGGCGAGTTCCTGCAGGTCCTCCGCGCGATCTTCGCCGGCGACCACGCCGAGTTCAACGGAGACTTCTACCGACTCCACGACTACTCCATCAGCCCGCACCCGAGGATCGCCCCCGAGCTCTTCCAGGGCGGCAACTCGTCGGCCGCACAGTTCAACGGCGGGCACTTCGCCGACTGGTACTTCCTCAACGGCGCCCCGGTCGATGAACTGAAGCTCCAGATCGACCAGGTCCGCCGCCATGCCGAGGAGGCCGGACGCGAGGTGAAGATCGGCGTCAACGGCTTCGTCATCCTCGAGGACACCGAGCAGCAGGCCCATGACAGGCTCCGGGACATCATCTCGCAGGCCAACCAGGACGCGGTCGAGGGCTTCGCCGCGTCCGTGAAGCAGGCCGGCCAGTCCACCGCCGACGGCAAGGGCATGTGGGCGAACTCCTCCCTGGAAGACCTCGTGCAGTACAACGACGGTTTCCGCACCGGGCTCATCGGCACTGCCGGGCAGATCACCGAACGGATCGAGGAGCTGCGCAGCATCGGCGCGGACCTCGTGCTCACCGGGCACCTCAACTTCCAGGAGGAGGTCGAGCGCTTCGGCACCGAGGTCATCGCACCGCTGCGGGCCCGGACCCGCGGTCACATCCCGGCTCACGCATGACCGCTGTACTCACCGGTCCCGCCTCCGCCGCCCGTGCGGTGGCCGCCGTCGTCTCCGCGGACGACCGGGCCGCCACACGCACAGACCGTGCCCACCGGATCACGGACGCCGTCACCGCACTGAAGTCCTCCGGTCTGCTCGCCGCCACCGTCCCGGCGCGTCTCGGCGGTCCGGAACTCCCGCCGTCACAGATCGCGGACGCCCTGCGGATCCTCGCCACCGCCGACGGTTCCCTCGCACAGATCCCGCAGTCGCACTTCACCTTCAGCCGCTGGCTCTTCGCCGGCGACCACCCCGAAGACGAGGAGTACTGGGCCGAACGCCTGCTCACCGGCACATTCATCGCCAACGCCCAGGCCGAGCGGGACCCCGTGACGCTCCACCAGAGCCGTCTCACCGGCACCAAGATCTTCTGCACCGGCTCCCCCTTCGCCGATGTCCTGGCGGTCACCGCGCGTCGCCCCGGCGACGACCGCCAGACGATCGCCGCGTTCCTCGACGCAGGCTCCCCCGGCATCCGTGTCCACGAAGACTGGGACGCCCTGGGTCAACGCTTCACCGGTTCCGGCACGGTCACGCTGGAGGACGCCACGGTCCCCGGCCACCGCGTCCACACCTTTGACCGCGCGCTCGCACTTCCCGGCTACGGGGCGTTCGCGCAGCTGCTGCACACGGCGATCGACGTGGGTATCGCATCATCTGCCCTGGACCGTGCCCTCGTCGCCACCACCTCGACCGATGACCTCACCGCGCAGCTCGCCGGCGAACTCACCGCGCAACGCTTCGCCGCCGAGGCGGTCCTGGAGAAGGCCGGCCGGGCGCTCGACGCCCTGTGGTCGCGCCCCGACCCGACCGACGCCGACCGCGCGGATGCCGCCCTGCAGGTCGCCGCCGCGAAGGTCACCACGGGGGCACTGACGGTCGATGTGGCGTCCCGCATCTTCGAACTCACCGGCACGCGCGGCACGGCGGCCCACGGCGACGAGGGACTCGACCGGCACTGGCGTGACCTGCGCACGCACACTCTCCATGAACGACGCCGCGACAAGGCCGCGGTCCTGGGCCGTGCCGCGCTCACGGGCGAGGCACCGGAGCTCGGGCCGCAGCTGTGAGCGCCGCGGACGCCGGTCACCGCGTCGCGGCGTCCTCCCCGTAGAGGAACAGGCGCACCCGCCGGTCAGGGCGCTGCTGCCGCTCACCCCGGTCGATCCACCCCTCACGGCGCAGCACCGCATGGACCCGCCCGTTGCGGTGGTCCGGCTCGCCGACCACGACCCGGCATTCCAGATCAGCGTCGAGCAGCGCAGGCGGCAGGGCACCGAGCATGGGCCCGACGATCCCCTGCCCGACCAGCTCAGGGTCGCCGACGGCGATGTGCAGGCCGAGGTCGTGCGGCTCCGACGCGTAGACCGCACCGATCTCGTCGCGGTGGGGCCGGTAGATCTCCATGTAGCCGATGTCCTCCCCGCGCAACGAGAGGATCAGGGGCACCGAGTAGGTCGTGGCGAGCTTCGCGCGCCAGTCCCCGGCCCAGCGCTCGGGTCCCCAGGGCTGCTCCCAGGTCTCGACGAGGTGCTGACGCGACATCCACTCGGCGACGAGGGCTGCGTCCCCCGAATCGGGCGAGGGCGAGGCGACTCGGAGGGCGAAATCAGCGAAGCCCCCGGTCAGGACGGGCACCGGGGGCTGGGAGGGAAGTACTGAGGTGGCGGGCAGATCGGTCCGTAGACGTGACAGGACCGGTGAGGGAGCGCCTGGCATGGAGAGTTCCTTAGGGGTGAGGGGTCAGGATGACATGGGGTAGGGGTGTCGCCGGAGATGCGACGGAGGCGACCCTAACACATGATCCTGATCAGGCTGCGCGGTCCCGGTCAGTGTTCCCGGTCGAACAGCCGCGCCTGGGCGTCCTCCCCGTCCGCCGGCCAGAGGAACAGCCGGACGCGACGGTCGGCACGCTGCTGCCACTCGCCGGCGTCCACCGCGCCGAAGGCCCGCAACCCGTGATGGACGCGCTCATTGCCGGCGTCCGGCTCGACGATGACCAACCGGCACTCCGGGTCGGCCGCCATAAGCGCCACGGTGAGGTCGCGCAGGAACGGTCCGAAGATGCCGTTGGAGGTCAGGGAGGCGTCACCGATGGCGACGTGCCAGCCGAGATCGTGCGGCTGCGAGCGGTAGACCTTGCCGATCTCGTCGCGGTGCGGCCGGTAGATCTCCATGTAGCCGACGTCGCGGCCCTGGTAGGAGACGATGACGGGCACGGAGTAGGTGGTGGAGAGCTTCGCCCGCCAGTCCGCGGCCCAGCGCTCGGCGGGCCAGGGCTGCTCCCACGCGGCCTCCAGCTGCGGGGTCTGCATCCATTCGGCGACCATCCCGGCATCCTTCTCCGGATCGGCGGGGCGGACCGCGAAGTGTGCGTCGAGGCCGCGGCCGAGTTCGGCGGGCACCGGCGGAGGGTCGGGGAGGAATTCTCCGGTGGGCACGTCGGTGCGCAGGCGGTGCAGGACGCTGAGATCGACGTCGGGATCCACCGGCTGAGCGGCGGAGTGTGTAGGGTTCGGGGTCACGGTGCGACAACCACTTTCGGCTCATTCAGTAAGGTAGCCACCCTTTACCTTTGATCAGGGTGACCTTCCCAGGGTACCCTACCCACGTGAAGTCACTCGTCATACTCGGCGCCGGCCCGAAAGCGGTCGCCGTCCAGGCCAAAGCGCACGCCCTGCGCAGCCTCGGGCTGCCCGCCCCCGACATCACCGTCGTGGACTACCAGGGCATCGGCGGAAACTGGCGGTCCGGCGGTGGCTGGACCGACGGACGCCACCAGCTCGGCACCTCCCCTACCAAGGACGTCGGCTTCCCCTACCGCACCCGCATCGCCGGGTCCGGGGAGACCGATCCGCTCAACCGTTCCGTCGACCGCGAACTCATGGCGGTCAGCTGGCACGCCTTCCTCATCGCCACGGACCGCTACGCCTCCTGGGTCGACCGCGGACACCCCTCGCCCCGCCACTACCTCTGGGCGGACTACCTGCGCTGGGCGGCGGTGAACTCACACATGAACCTGGTCAACGGCCAGGTCACCCGCATCGGACTGCGCAACACCCACGGCACCGGCAACCTCGGCGCCGACGGCTGGTCGCTGTCCGTCGACCTCGCCGACGGCACCACCACCCGCGTCACCGCGGACGCCCTGATGATGACCGGCCCGGGACGCTCCGACCGCCGCATCGCCCCGCTGCCGAGCGTCCTCTCCGTGTCCGGTTTCTGGTCGGCGGTCGGCGCAGGACGCCTCCCCGCGGCCAGCCGTGTCGCCGTCATCGGCGGCGGCGAGACCGCGGCGTCCGTCATCGACGAGGTGGTCCGCCACGATGTGGTGGACATCGCCGTCGTCTCACCCACGGCCACGATCTTCTCCCGCGGTGAGGGCGTCTTCGAGAACGAGATATACACCGACCCGCGGGCCTGGGCCTCCCTCGACGAGGACGCCCGGCGCGACGTCATCGCCCGCTGCGACCGGGGCGTGTTCTCCGCCCGGGTGCAGACCAACCTCATGGCCGAGGACCGCGTCAGCCACCTGCGCGGACGCGTCAGCGCGGTCACCGGCGAGGCCGGGGCGACGGCGGTGCACCTCACCGAGAGCCTTCCGGGAGGACGCACCGGTGAGCGCACCGAACTGTTCGACCTGGTCATCGACGCCCGCGGCAATTCGCCCCTGTGGTTCACCCGGATGCTGGACGAGCGCACCGTCGCCTCGCTGATCTCCGCCTGCGGTGGCGCGGTCACCGCCGGAGCCGTCGAGGACCGCATCGCCGACGACCTCTCGCTCGAGGGCATGTCACCCACGCTCTTCCTCCCCACCTTCGCCGGATTCCGGCAGGGCCCCGGCTTCGCCAACCTCAGCTGCCTGGGTGAACTCTCCGACCGGGTCCTCGCCGGACTCGGCGTCC
>NHCFJ05603__coassemble_988_pt1 | contig 15556 bp, 14 predicted proteins | sample NHCFJ05603__metabat2_low_PE_007 | metagenome-assembled genome bin NHCFJ05603
GGGGCGGGGACGTCGCAGGGTGGGGCTCATGCTCTCCGACGCTAGAGCGCGGCGCAGGGCAGGACATCCCTCTCCAGAGTGATTCGGGGGACAGGGAAGATCACTGCCGTGAGGGATCCGGGCGGCGGTCGGTGCTCCATAGCGTTCACGGTCATGACACGCCTCTCTGCACGTACCCTGCTGACCCGCCCCCGCTACCTCCTCACCTCCCGCGTCGCCGTCGCGCTGGTGTTCGCCCTCGGCGGGTCGACCGCGGCGGCCTCGCCGGTGGATGCGGCACCGGGCGCAAACACTGCTGACGTTGTGGACGCGGCTCCGGCACTGCCCGGGGCCGCCGTCGCCGCCGCGCAGGACCTCGCCGCCGTGGGCGTCGACGGTGATGAGGACCCAGAGTCTGACGCAGCGGCATGGATCGCGGCCCTGCCCGGGGAGATCACCGAGGCTCTGGGGTATCAGCCGGTGGTCGTCGACGGCGTCCCCTCGGATCCGGAGGGTGACTGCTCCTCCCCGGTCCCGCTGCCGGCGTCCTTCACCCCGGCGTGCCTCACCCATGATCTCGGCTATGACCTGCTGCGCGTCGCCGACGCCACCGGTGAGTCCATTCCGACGGGGGTGCGTCCGGCACTGGACCGGCAGCTGGGGTCCCGGATGACCGGGTCCTGCACGGAGGCCGGGCTGCGTGGGGCGGGGTGTCGGGCGATGGCCGGTGTCGCCGATGCCGCGGTGACCGCCAACAGCTGGCGGCAGAACGACGGTGCGCCGGTGAAGGAAACCTGGCCGTGGTCCTGACTCCGGGGCCGTCCGGTCCGTGATCTACAGTCACATCCATGACCGATACCCGAGCCGCTCCGACGCGGCGACGCCCCGGCCGGTGGATCGTCGGCACGGTGCTGCTCGTGATCCTCGCCGTGGTTGTCGCCGTTCTCATCGTCACCGGCAGGGACGGTGACGCGGCAGCGGGGGACGGGGACGCCCGGGCGGGCAGTGCAGACGGACTCGACCCTGACCGGATCCCCGCCGAGATCGACCGGATCGTCGGGAAGGTCTCCCGGGAGTACGACGCATCCCTGGGCGTCAGCCTGAAGTCCGACGGTGAGGTGCTGCACGCCGGTGACCTGCAGGAGCTCCACGCCTGGTCGACGACGAAGGTCCCGGTGGCGATTGCGGCACAGCAGCACGCCGAGAAGAACGGCACTACCCGGTACAGCGCCGACGACATCGCCGCCGCGATGACCATGTCCGACAATGACGCCGCGATGCGCCTGTTCGCCAGCCTCGGCAGCTGGCAGCAGGGGTCGGCCGCGCTGACAGCGGTGCTCAAGGAGAGCGGTGACCCCACGGATGCTCTCGCCGCGGAGAGCGAGCCGGACTACACCGGCTTCGGTGACATCCACTGGAGCCTCGACAACCAGGTGACCTTCGCCGACCGGATGGCCTGCCTCGACGGGTCGGAGCCCGTCCTCGACGAGATGGGACAGGTCATCCCCGTCCACCGGATGGGGCTCGGCGTGCTGCCCGGTGCCCGTTTCAAGGGCGGGTGGGGTCCGGAGAATGACGGAACCTATGTGCTGCGTGAATTCGGGCTGGTGGGGGAGAAGGACCGTCAGGTCCCCGTGGCGATCGCCGTGGTTCCCGATGACGCCCTGGACTCCACCGCCCGGGAGGCTGCCCAGGCCCTGGCTGAGGCACTGGAGCCGGTGCTCGACGCGGCGGCGGACAACGGTGGCACTGCTGAATGTCAGGTTCCGGCGGGTGTGCCGGACGCCTCAGACGAGGAGCCGATGTCTGTCGAGGAGTTCATGGCGCAGTGATTTACACTGAAGCCCGACTCAGGAAAATGTACGGAAGGAAACACAATGACCCAGGGCTGGGGCTACACTCCCCCGGAAGGTTCCGGGAGCGGCAGGCCGGGCGGCTCGGGTGCCGGTGAGGATGACGCCACCCGCGTCTTCCCTCCGGTGACACCGGGCCAGGCCGGCGCTGCAGGGGCTGCGGGCGCTGCGGGCGCTGCGGGCACAGCCGGTGCCGGCGGTTTCCAGCACAATCCCTTCCAGTCCGGGCAGTGGGGCCAGCAGGGCCCGCAGAGCCAGCAGGGCCAGTACCAGACTCAGGGGTACCCGCAGGGGCAGCCGGGTCAGCAGGGGCAGCCGGGCCAGCAGGGCAACGGCGGTGGCAACGGCACGAAGATCGCCCTGATCATCGTGGTGATTCTGTTGGTCATCGCCCTCGGCGTCCTGCTCGCGACCCAGTGGAACAGCCTCTTCGGCTCCGACGACTCCGACAACGGTGCGTCCTCCCCGGCCACCACCACCGTCGTCGTGCCGCCGGATGCCGGGGGCAGTGGAGACACAGATGACTCCACCCCGTCCACCACCGCCTCCCAGGCGCGGCCCACCACCGCCGACCTGCCCGGTGGCGTCACCCCGGTGAACGCCGCGGCGTCCAACGGTGAGCCCACCGGAAACTTCAACTCCATCTGGTTGTCCGGCCCGACCACGCCGGGCTTCGCCGAGAACGTGCGCAACGCCTACGTCGAGGCCTACCGCGTCGACCGGAACACCGACCAGACCGTCATCGCCTCAAGCCCGACCACCGGCCAGGCCTACACGATGAGCTGCTCGGACCAGGGGAGCTACATCCACTGCACCGGAGGCAACGACGCCCATGTCTACATCGCCTGACCGGCGTCTCGCGCGGCTCGCCCCCACGGTCGCCACCGCACTTCTCGCGGCGGTCACGCTCAGCGGCTGCGTCATCGGCACCGTCGACGACGGGGACGCCGACGGTGACGCCGGGCAGACCGTCGTCACCGTCACCGACGACGGAGCGCCGGACCCCACCGGTCCTGCCACGTCCACCTCCGCCGCACCGGCCGCCGGTTCCGCCGGTTCCGCTGAGGGTGCGGAGGTGAACACCGACGTCCCCTATGCGCTGGCCTACCTCGACAACGGCAGCGTCGTCACCGCCGGTGACCTGGAGACCACCGTCGCCTGGTCGACGAGCAAGGTCCCGGTCGCCGTCGCCGCCCTGCGCGCCGTCGAGGACGGCACCTCCCTGTCGGACGCGGCGACCGTCCAGGGAAACGTCACCTCCGCGATCACCGCCTCCGACAACGGTGCAGCCCAGGCCCTGTGGGACTCCCTCGGGGATCCCGCGACCGCCGGGGCGAAGGTCGAGGACGTGCTGCGCGAGGGCGGGGACGCATCGACCACCGTGCAGACCCAGGTCGTCCGTGACGGATTCACGTCCTTCGGCCAGACCCTGTGGTCCACCGCCGACCAGGTGCGGTTCGCCGGCGAGCTCTCCTGCCTCGCCGGGGCACAGCCCGTGCTCACCGCCATGGGGCAGATCTCCGCCGGGCAGGACTACGGTCTCGGCCGGATTCCGGAGGCGCGCTACAAGGGTGGCTGGGGCCCCGACACCTCCGGCAGCTACCAGGTCCGCCAGTTCGGACTGGTGCCCGGCGCCGACGGCACTCTGGTCCCGGTCGCTGTCGCCGTGACCTCCCCGGACGGCAGTTACGAGTCCGGCTCCGCCGCCCTCAGTGGCATCGTCGACCAGCTCAGCGGCACCCTCAGCGGCGTCCACGGTGTGGAAACCACCTGCTGACCAGTGTTTTCCGACTCCTGTGAACGTCCACAGGTTGATGCTCTATGGTCGTGGGGTGGCAAGTTGGAACGAAGACGGAACAGACGGAACTGACGGGCAGGGCCGGGGCGGCACCGCGGGTCTGTGGACCCTCGGTGCCATTCTGCTGCTGATCCTCAGTGTCACTGTCTTCGTCAAGGCCCTGAACTCGGGTTCCTCTTCCGAGAGCTCGGCGGACCGTGAACAGTCCGCGCTGGAGAGCGCGGCCTCCGAGGCATCCCGTCCGACCGCACAGGAACAGGCCGAGGACGCGACCCGTCGTATCGAGTCCGTCGTCAACGACATCAGCGAGCGTTTCGATGCCCAGGTGGGCATCAGTCTGCGGGCCGGAGGCGGAGTGGTCCACGCCGGCGAGTCCGGCGATCTGCACGCCTGGTCCACGGCCAAGGTCCCCATCGCCTATGCCGCCGTCCAGAACGCGCTGGACGCAGGGGAGGACCCTGCCGTTCTCGCCGATGACCTCACCTTCGCGCTGACGCAGTCGGACAATGACGCCGCCCTGCGGCTCTGGGAGACCCTCGGTACCGACGAGCAGTCCTCGGCCGCAGTCGACGGTGTCTTCCGGCAGGCCGGTGACCCCACCGACGCCGAGGGGGACCGCAGCCGCGAGGACTACGAGGGGTTCGGTGACATCCACTGGACCCTCGACAACCAGGTCATCTTCGCCAACCGCATGGCCTGCCTGCCCGGTGCCGAGCAGGTCCTCGACCAGATGGGTCATGTCGTCGACGAGCACCGGGACGGTCTCGGCCAGCTGCCCGGCGCCCGGTTCAAGGGCGGGTGGGGTGACGAGAACGACGGCACCTACCTGTTCCGCGAGTTCGGGCTCGTCGGTGAGGCAGACCACCAGGTCCCCGTCGCCTTCACGATCGTGCCCGGTGACGCCACCGACGCCACCGCCCGGGAGGCCTCCGCAGCCCTGGCCGAGGCACTCGCCCCGGTGATCACCGACCTCGGCGCCGAGGGGGGCGTGGCGGAGTGCCAGGTCCCGGCCTCCGTTCCGCCGTCGGTGTAGCTGAAGCCGCTCTAGACCTCCAGCAGGCCGATCTGTGCACCGATGCTCTCGGCGTAGTGCAGCTGGTCCAGCCAGCCGGTCGTACCGGGCCGCAGCTGGATGTACGGCCGGTTCGTCGGCCCACCCTTGACCCGACCGGCCCTCGCCTCGTACCGCAGCCGGGCATCATGACCGGCGTCGACGAGCCCGGAGATGTCCCGGTGCGGGTCCGCCAGATTCTCCCGCGCCGCAGCCAGCAGCTCCATCGTCTCGTCGAGTGCGGTGACCAGGGCCTCCCGGTTGTTCTCGCACATCGCCCGGACCAGGCCCGGTTCGGTACCTGCGACGCGGGTTGCGTCCCGGAAACTCGATGCGGCCAGTGACAGCGCCAGCGCCCCACCCTGGTCCGCGGTCACCGCGAGGGCTTCGGCGAGGACGTGGGTGAGGTGGGAGATGCGGGCGACGGCCCCGTCATGCTTGCGGGCACGGGCCGGTACGACCACCGCACCGACCTGCACGGCCATGTCCACGACCCGGCACCAGATCTGCAGCCAGTCGGCGTCCTCGGGGGAGCCGTCCTCCGGCGCACCGTCGGTCGTCACGACCCACACCGCCCCCTGGAACAGGCCCTCCAGTGTCGCGTCCCAGCCGGAATCCGCGGTGCCGGCCATCGGGTGGCCACCGACGAAACGACCGGACAGGCCGTGGGACTCGACGAGCTGCAGCACCTCGCCCTTCACCGAGGTCACGTCGGTGAGCCCGCAGGACGGGGCATGGGTGGCCACCGCCTCGAGCATCGCCGGCAGGGCGGGGACCGGGACACCGAGCACGATGAGGGCGTCCTCCCGCTCGGCGCGGGACAGCGTGGCGACGAGGTCGCCGGAGACGTCGAAACCGTCGGAGGACGCCGCCTCCACCGTCGCGGTCGACCGGTTCCACCCGAAGGCGGGGGTTCCTGCGGCCGTCAGATCACGCAGCAGACTGCCGCCGATCAGACCCAGCCCGAGCACGCACACCGGACCGGACCTGCCGGGGGAACGGGGGTGGACAGCGGGCTGTCCGTCGGCATGTGCGGTGGTCAGGTCGGCATTCGGAGAAGTCACCTACCAAGTGTGGCACAAAGCCGACTACCGTAGCGCCCATGAGTGGTTTCGTCGTCGCAGCACACCTCACCGACGGGGTCTGGAATCTGCGCGTGGTGCAACGGTCCGTCCCCGACGGCCTGGCCCCGCTGGTCCGTCGGCTGCGGGATATGCGCGCGGAGGGCGTCCTGCTGGGACTGGTCTCCGTCGACGACGACTGGGCGGCCCTGGTGCGCCCCGCACCAGGCGGTGCCCGGCTGCTGCTCGGTGACTCGACCGTCGCCCTGGAGGACGAGGACGATCCCGAGGTCGACGGGGTGCGGCTCGCCGCGGACATCCTCGACGAACTCGGCCTCGACGCCCCCACCGACGAGGAGATCGAGGACGCCGACGACCCCGACGCCCCCTGGCCCGAAGGCGACTTCGGCATCCTCACCGACCTCGGTGTCGGTGAACAGTCCCTCTCCGTCCTCTTCGACGACGCCGAGATCTACGCCTCCGACCAGCTGCTCTCCATCGCCGGGGACCTGGGCTTCGGTGACGAGCTCGCGGACCTCTTCGACGAGGAGCTCGCGGACCTTGTCGGCGACGAATAGCCCCCTGATCGGCGACGGACTGCCGGAACCCGCGGCCGCGGTGCGTGACCGCGCACGGATGGCCCGGGCACTGGAGGTCGCGGCGTCCACCCCGGACGGTGATGTGCCGGTCGGCGCGGTCGTCTACGCCCCCGACGGCACCGAACTCGCCGCGGCGACGAACCGCCGGGAGGCGGACGCCGACCCCACCGCCCATGCCGAGGTCCTGGCTCTGCGGGCCGCTGCGGTGGCCCACGGGGACGCCTGGCGCCTGACGGACTGCACCCTCGTGGTGACCCTCGAACCCTGCGCCATGTGCGCCGGGGCGATGGTCGGTGCCCGGGTACGCACCGTGGTCTTCGGGGCATGGGAACCGCGCACCGGGGCCTGCGGGTCGGTCTTCGACGTGGCCCGTGAATCCCCGCTGCACGCGGTGGAGGTCCGGGGCGGTGTCCTGCTCGACGAGTGCGAGGATCTGGTCCGGGAGTTCTTCAGTTCCCGGCGGTGATGTGCCCGGGGTGTGTATTGTCGGCCACACCGACCGGGCTTCCGTCCCGGGCCACCGAACCCCCGAAGGGAATCACCATGGGCATCGACGACCTGAAGAAGTACGCGGACAAGGCCAAGGACGCCGTCTCCGACAACCGTGACAAGATCGAGGGCGCCGCCGACAGCGCCATCGACAAGGTCGCCAAGGGTGACAAGGGCGAGAAGGCCAAGGGTGCCGTCCGCAGCGGCCTCGACAAGCTGACCGGAGAGTAATTTCCGTTACCGTCACCGGTGCGTTACCCTGTTCCACGGTGGCGTGTCCGAGCGGCCGAAGGTGCTCGCCTCGAAAGCGAGTGTTGTGTAATAACAACCGGGGGTTCAAATCCCTCCGCCACCGCCAGAGAAGAACCCCGGTACCGGATCTCCGGTGCCGGGGTTCTGTCATGGTCACAGAGTTGAGGAAGGTCAGGGCACAGTGCCGAAACCGGTGGACAAGGGGACGAGGTATGTCCCGGGGTTGGACGGACTGCGCACACTCGCGGTCACTGTGGTGATTCTCTTCCACCTGGGAGTCGGCGGCGTCCCGGGCGGACTGCTCGGCGTGGGTGTCTTCTTCACACTCTCCGGCTACCTCATCACCTCGAACCTCATGCGGTCCTGGGACCGGCGCGGCAACCTCGGCCTGAAGACCTTCTGGCTACGCCGGTTCCGGCGTCTGGCCCCGGCGATGATCGTCACGGTCATCGCCGTCCTCCTGCTCACCGTCGCCCTCGACCGCGGCGCACTGACCGACCGGGCCGGTGAAGGACTCTCGACGTTCTTCTACGTCAACAACTGGCACACGATCTTCTCCGAGGCCTCCTACTTCGACAACTTCGGTGGCCCCGGCCCCCTGGACCACATGTGGTCCCTGTCGGTGGAGGAGCAGTTCTACCTGGTCTGGCCGCTGCTCCTGCTCGGACTGCTGTTCCTGCTGCGCAGGCGCCGGACGCTGGTGGCCTGGGCGACGATGGTCCTCGCCGTGGCGTCCTTCGGACTGATGTGGTGGCTCGCGAGCGCCGGTGCGGACAACACCCGCGCCTACGAGGGCACCGACACCCGTGCCGGTGGGCTGCTGCTCGGCGCCGCGCTGGCCGTCTGGCTGTCCTCCCGCCGTGCCGCCGGGAAGTCGACACAGCCCAACGGGCCCGCCGCCGCGGTCCTCGGACTGATCGGCGTCGCCGGCATCCTCGCGATGGTCATCCTCGTCGACCAGGACGACATGTTCCTCTACCAGGGCGGCATCGCCCTGCTCAGTGTCGCCGCGGTGTGCGCGATCCTCGCGGTGCTGCGCCCCACCGGCGTGTGGTCGGCGATCTTCGGTTGCCTGCCGATGCGCTGGCTCGGCGAGCGGTCCTACGGCATCTACCTCTGGCACATGCCCGTCATCGCCTTCCTCCCGGCCGGCTGGGTCGAGGACAGGCTGCTGCTCTCCCTCGTGCTCACCGCCGGCATCTCCGTGGTGCTCTCCGCGGTGAGCTGGAAGTACTTCGAGGACCCGGTCCGCCGCCACGGCGTGGTCGGTCCGGTGAAGGACTGGTGGGCCGAGTGGAAGCTCGACAGGGCTGTCCCGGTGAAGCGTCGTGGTCGGATCCAGCGCTACGCCGGGGCCGGCTCCGGTGTGGTGCTCTCCGCCGTCATCGTCATCGGTGCCCCCGCCGTCCTCGCCGACCCGGACGGTGGTGCGTCCGGCGGGTCCGCTGACGGCACCGGTGGTCAGGCCATGGAAGTGGAGAACGACGGCCCCGTCAGCGCCGACGAGTCCGAGGCCGCCGAGGCCGCGGCCAACGGCATCAGCCAGATGGCCTGCACCAAGGTCATCCACGTCGGTGACTCGACCTCGCTGGGCATCTTCAACCCGGACATGCTGCCCGACCCGGCCGACATCGGCGAGAACCAGTACATCGAGCACGGTGCCCCCGAGGTCGAGACCAGTGTCTTCGGTGGACGCAACACCACCGAGGGCTTCGAGGACTACCCCTCGGCGGTCGATTCCGTCGCCGAGCTGCTCACCTACGACCAGCCCGAGGGCACCTGCTGGGTCATCGGCACCGGTGTGAACGACGCCGCGAATGTCGCCGCCGGCGCGAACTACGACGAAGAGACCCGCGTCCGCATGATGATGGACCAGCTCGACGGTCAGCGCGTCATGTGGTCCACCGCGAAGACCCGCATCGACGACGGCTACTACGCCGACGCCAACATGCAGAAGTTCAACGAGATCCTCGAGAACACCATGAAGGACTACCCCAACGCGGTCGTGTGGGACTGGGCCTCCGAGGTCGCCGACCACATGGACTGGTTCCTCGACGGTGACGACGTGCACTACAACGCCGAGGGAAATGCCGCCCGCGGCCGGATGTTCGCCGCCGCCCTCGCCAACGCCTTCCCAGCCGGCGGACCCGATGAGGTGGCAGGCGGAACGGTCGTGAACTCGGGGACGGAGTAGTCGTCTTTCCTGACCTTCCCAGCTGTGTCGCCTAGGATGGTCGGCCATGGCAACTTTCCTCTTCCGCCTCGGTCGCTGGTCCTACCTCCACCGCAAGTTCGTCCTCGTGGTGTGGCTCGGCGTCCTCGTGGTGGTCGGTGGCCTCTCCACGGCGTTCCAGAAGGGGTACAACGACCTCTTCGCCATCGACGGTGTGCCCTCCCAGCACGCCACCGAGATGCTGATGGACAAGTTCCCCGGCACCAAGAACCCGATGGAGGACGCCGGGGTCACCCTGGTCTACCAGGCACCGGAGGGGAAGACGCTCACCGACCCGGAGGTCGCCGCCGCGGTGGACGAGTCGATCGCCGCGGTGAAGGACAATGTCACCGCGATGACCGACGAGGCCCGCGATGCCCTCACCGGCCCGGTCGCCGCGAATGACGCCCAGACTGACCTGCTCATCGGGCAGGAGACGGAGATGGGCCTGCCGAAGGAGGTCGCCGAGGCAGATGCCGCGAACGTCGCCCTCGTCAGTCCTGACGGGACGACCGGCACCACCAGTTTCTCCTTTGACGTCGAGCTGCCGGCCGACGTCACCCCCGCCGACAAGGACGCGGTGACCGACGCGCTGCAGATCGCCCGCGACGCCGGGCTGCAGGCCGAGGCCGGTGGCGCGGGCTTCGGTGACCCCATCGAGATCGAGCCGATCAGTGAGGTCATCGGCGTCATCGTCGCCTTCATCGTCCTGATCTTCACCTTCGGGTCGATGCTCGCCGCCGGGCTGCCGCTGATCACCGCCGTCATCGGTGTGGGCCTGGGCGCACTGGGTATCACCGGGGCGACCGCCCTCGTCCCGCTGAACAACATCACCCCGGTTCTCGGCATCATGATCGGCCTGGCCGTCGGCATCGACTATGCCCTGTTCATCATGAGCAGGTTCCGGGACGAACTGCGCCACGGCAGATCGAGACCCGACGCGGTCGGACTGGCGGTCGGCACCGCCGGGTCCGCGGTGGTCTTCGCCGGACTGACGGTCATCGTCGCACTCGTCGGTCTGGCCCTGGCGGACATCGAGTTCCTCACCTACATGGGCTTCGCCGCCGCGGCCATCGTGCTCATCGCCGTGCTTGTCGCGCTGACACTGCTGCCCGCACTGCTGGGCTTCGCCGGGGACCGTGTCTTCCGGAAGGACGCCGCCTCCGGTCGGCTCAGGCAGAGCGACATCCCGGACAGCACCGGGGCGAGGGGACGCCACGGTAAGCCTCGGAAGCCGGGGGTTCTCGCCCGACTGTCCGGCCGGTCCGGTGGGGCCTCGCGTGACGCGCGCACGGCCCGCAACCCGTACGCGCCGACGTTGGGTACCCGCTGGGTGACGCTGATCCACCGTGCCCCGGGAGTGTTCGTGGTGATCGTCATCGCGGTGCTGGTGCTGCTGACCCTGCCGGCGAAGAACCTGCAGCTCTCGCTGCCCTCGGACATGACCTCGCCGGAGTCGACGACACAGCGCAAGTCCGCCGAGCTCATCGAGGAAGGCTTCGGTGCCGGACGGAACTCGCCGCTGCTGGTCATCGTGGACGCGGAGAACGTCGATCCGGAGGCTGAGTCGTTGAAGCCGCTGGTGGCCGGCGGTATCGAGCCGGCCCAGGCGTCCTTCGTGATGATCAAGGACCAGCTCGGCAACAATGTCGGCGTGAAGCACGCGCAGCTCATCGGGGCGTCCGAGGACGGCTCGACCGCGCAGATCCTGGTGACACCCACGACCGGGCCGATCGACGAGAAGACGGTGCAGCTCATCGGCCAGTTGCGCGGCGAGCAGTCCCGGATCGAGGCGGAGACCGGGGTGGACATGGGTATCACCGGGTTCACGCCGATCCAGCAGGACGTGACTGACCGGCTGGAAGGCGCGATGCCGGTCTACCTGGGACTCGTCGTGGGTCTGGCGCTGGTGCTGCTGCTCATGGTGTTCCGCTCGCTGATGGTGCCGCTGGTCGCCGCGACCGGGTTCCTGCTGTCCATCGGTGCCGCGTTCGGAGTGACGGTGCTGTTCTGGCAGGAGGGTCTGTGGGGCCTCATCGACTCGCCGGGCCCGCTGATCAGCTTCATGCCGATCTTCCTCATCGGCGTGACCTTCGGGCTGGCGATGGACTACGAAGTGTTCATCCTCTCCCGGATGAGGGAGAGGTGGACGAAGCACTCGCACCGGGCGGTGGCCGACGGATCGGCCGGGAAGTTCAACGCCGTCGAGGACTCCGTGGTCCGGGGCTTCGGCATGGGCGCGCGGGTGGTGACGGCGGCGGCGCTGATCATGATCGCCGTGTTCGCCTCCTTTATCGCCCAGCCGCTGCCGTTCATCAAGGTCTTCGGCTTCGCCCTCGGCGCCGGTGTGCTCTTCGACGCCTTCTTCATCCGCATGACGCTGGTGCCTGCGCTGATGTTCATCACCGGTCGTGCCACCTGGTACATGCCGAAGTGGCTGGACAAGGTGCTGCCGACCTTCGACGTGGAGGGCGAGAAGCTGGAGGAGGCCTACGCCTCCGGTGCGATCGAGACGATGGACGATGAGCCGGTGAAGGAGAAGAAGGGGAGGAAGTCCCGGAAGTCCCGGCAGGCGGCACAGTAGTCCCGGTTGCCCCGGTTGCCGTTGCAGGTATTCGGACGCGGGGTGCGAAGATGACACGGGTCTCTGACCTGCGCACCCGCGAGACGATTTGACTGTGTGTCAGGCGTCGGCCATTATAAAGGTGGAAAGAGGGTACCCCGCACCGGAGAGCAGTTCCGAGGAACTGGACGGTGCGGGGTTTTTGCGTTGCCGGGGGAGGCGCTGGAGCGGTGCTGCGGCTGGTCAACCCCGGTCACGGTCCTGAGGCGGGCGTAGTGTGGGGAGTACCACACATTCCGGGCCGGGCGCCCACCAACCGGCCCCACCACAACCCAGGAGCGCAGCGTCATGTCTCTTCTCCTCGTTGTCGGGTACGGACCCGGCAATTCCCGGTCCATCGCACACCGTTTCGGCCGTGAAGGCTGGAAGGTCGCCCTGGTCGGACGCAACGCCGACCGCCTCGCCGCCGGTGTCACCGAGCTCGGGGACGCCGGTACCGAGGCCCATGCCTTCATCGGGGACGCCTCCGACCCGGCGTCCATCAGAGACACGGTCCGTGAGGTGCAGGCCCGGCACGGACCGGTGTCCGCGGTCGTGTTCTCCGCCTACCGTTCCGTCATCGTCGGGGACGTGCTCTCCGATGACCCGGACACCGTCGGCAGGGTCTTCGACATCGGTGTGTCCGGCCTGGTCAGCACCGTGCAGGCCACACTGGACGACCTGACATCACAACGCGGGGCGGTGCTCGTCCTCAACGGTGCGCTGGGCCTCCAGGATGACCGGAAGGACGCCTACGCGGTGTCCTTCGGCGCCGACGGCGTCGCCCTGGAGTGCGCCGCCAAGACGAAGCTCGTCGGACTGCTCGCCGCGCGGTTGCGCGGTCAGGGCGTGTACGCCGGTGAGATCGTCATCGACGGATCGGTCAAGGGTGCCCCGGGCGCAGGGCCGGACGCCATCGACCCGGACGACGTCGCCGAGCAGGTCTGGGCGATGAATTCGTCGCGGACGGAGGTGCACACCCGGATCGGCGGGGCGCAGGGTTAACGGCGACCTGCGCGACGTCCTGTTCTGTGCCCTGCGCTACCGCCCGCGCAGCTCCGGGGCCTTGTTCGCGTAGTAGCGGCCGAGGAACTCGTCGCGGTACTCCGTGAAACGGCCCTCCTCGATGGAGGTCCGGATGTTCCGCGTCAGCGTCATCATGAAGTTGATGTTGTGCAGGGTGCACAGCGTTCCCGCGAGGAATTCCTTCGCCTTGAGCAGGTGGTGGATGTACGCGCGGGTGTAGTGCTCGTTGACGTAGCCGCCGGTCTCCGCGTCGATCGGGATGAAATCACGCTTGTGACGGGACGCCATGAGGTTCAGCCGCCCGTCCAGGGTGTAGACACCGCCACGGCGGGCCAGCCGGGTCGGGGCGACACAGTCGAAGGTGTCCGCACCGGCGGCGATGCAGGTGAACAGGTCATCCGGTTCGGAGATCCCCAGCATGTGGCGGGGCTTGTCGTCGGGCAGTTCATCGCAGACCCAGCCGGTGATGGTGCCGAGGTTCTCCTTCTCCAGGGCGCCACCGATGCCGAAGCCACCGAAGCCGCGGCGTCCGTCCTTCTCCGCTTCGGCGGACAGCTCCACCAGCCCGCGGGCGGCCTGACGACGCAGGTCCTCGTACTGCGCGCCCTGCACCACGCCCCACAGTGACTGCAGCGGGCGGTGCGTCCGCTCGGTCGTGAGCCGGTCGTGCTCGACGAGACAACGACGCGCCCAGCGGTGCGTCCGATCGACGGACTCCTCCTGGTAGCGGCGGGTGTCGACCAGCGTGGTCAGTTCATCGAAGGCGAACATGATGTCCGCGCCGAGGCCGTGCTGGATCTGCATCGACTTCTCCGGGGTGAAACGGTGCATCGAGCCGTCGATGACGGACTTGAAGTCCACGCCGTCCTCGTCGACCTGCGCCATCCGCTCCTTCTTCGCCGCGCGGATGTCTGCCTCGGTGAGATTGGCGACGTCCATCGCCAGCACCTTCTTGAATCCCACACCCAGGCTCATGACCTGGAATCCGCCGGAGTCGGTGTAGGTCGGGCCGTGCCAGTTCTCGAACTCGGCGAGGCCGCCGGCGGTGTCGACGATGTCCTCGCCGGGCTGCAGGTAGAGGTGGTACGCGTTCGACAGGATCGCCTCGGCGCCGGTGGAACGGACCTGCTCCGGGGTCAGCGTCTTGACCGTGGCCTTCGTGGCGACGGGGATGAATGCGGGGGTGTGGATGTCGCCGTGCGGGGTGTGGATCACGCCGGTGCGGCCGTGGACCGGGGCTCCGTCCACCTCGCCGATCCTGGAGCCGAGGTCGAAGGTGGTGTCGGACGCCGTGCCGGACGCAGTGTCAGTCATGGTTGACCAGTCTATCCGGCGGTGCGGCCCGACCCGACCGCGCCAGGTGCGACCCGGGAAGTCGGTTCCAGGCCGTCGGATCACCCGGTCGAGTCGTTCCCGGTGCCTCTCCGGAGCAGGGTCGGGTGCTTCAGGGTGGCCAGGGCCGCTGAAACCACCCTGCACCACCCGACCCGCAGCGTCGCGACCCGGGATCGACGACCGTAGCTACCCTCGGGGAGGACAATCATCCCCTCGTCAAGGAGCACCAGGAGTCGTATGAGCACCCGCACCGCACGTCAGATCGTCCTCGCGTCCCGCCCGGAGGCCGCGCCCGGCCCCGAGCACTTCCGCACCGAGACCGTCGACCTCCCCGAGCTCGCTGACGGTGACATCGAGGTCAAGGTCCACTACCTCTCCCTCGACCCGTACATGCGCGGCCGGATGAGCGACGCGAAGTCCTACGCCGAGCCGGTGCCCGTCGACGGCATCATGGAGGGCGAGACCGTCAGTGAGGTCGTCGCCTCGAAGAACCCGGACTTCGCCGAAGGCGACCTTGTGCTCTGGCGTACCGGCTGGGTGGACGCCGCCGTCATCCCCGCCGACAAGGTCCACACCGTCCGGAAGGTGAGGACCTTCGGTGCACCGGAGACCACCGCACTCGGCGTCCTCGGTATGCCCGGATTCACGGCATGGGCGGGCATGAAGTTCATCGGAAAGCCGAAGGCAGGGGAGACCGTGGCGGTCGCTGCGGCGTCCGGCCCGGTCGGGTCGATGGTCGGCCAGCTCGCGCAGCTCGCCGGGGCCCGTGCCGTCGGCATCGCCGGTGGCGGGAAGAAGTGCGCCTGGGTCAGTGACGGGATCGGCTTCGACGCCGCCGTCGATCACCGTGACCCGGACTTCTACGGCAACCTCAAGGCCGCCTGCCCGGACGGCGTGGACGTCTACTACGAGAACGTCAGCGGTCCGGTGTGGGACGCGGTGCGTCCGCGGCTCAACCTGTACTCGCGGGTGCCGGTGTGCGGCCTCGTCGCCAACTACAACACCGGTGGCCTGGGCGATCATGACCGCCTGCCTGCGACGATGAACACGATCCTCACCCAGAGTGTGCTGGTCCGCGGGTTCATCCAGACGGAGTTCGCCGAGCACTACGACGAGTTCCTCGACGAGATCGGTCCGAAGGTCGCCGACGGCACCATCGTCCACAAGGAGGACATCGTCGAGGGGCTGGAGAACGCACCGGAGGCCTTCATCGGTCTGCTTGAGGGGAAGAACTTCGGCAAGCTGCTGGTCAAGGTAAGTTAACCGTCATGTCCCACGTCAGTAAGGTCAGTAAGGTCA
>NHCFJ05603__coassemble_1041_pt1 | contig 14183 bp, 13 predicted proteins | sample NHCFJ05603__metabat2_low_PE_007 | metagenome-assembled genome bin NHCFJ05603
AGGGCGAGATCGGCGTGCTCCCCGGCCACGAACCGCTGCTCGGCCAGCTGGTCGACAACGGCGTGGTCGTCATCCGGACGGCCGAGGGTGAGAAGCTTGTCGCGGCGGTGCAGGGCGGATTCCTGTCCGTGTCGTCGTCCAAGATCACCATCCTCGCCGATTCCGCTGTCTGGGCTTCCGAGGTCAAGACCTCCGAGGCTGAGGCCCGGGCGAAGGACGCCTCGGCGTCCGCGCTCGAGCGCGAGACTGCGGTCTCCGAGCTGCGCGCCGTGAAGCGGCTGCAGGAGAAGTAGTTCCTGACGCCGTAGTAGCGCCTGACACCACCGACGGGCGGTTCCCCTGGATCACCAGGGGGACCGCCCGTCGGTGTTTTCCATGTTCGTCTGCCGAACCCCGCGTCCCTGACGACACTGCTTTTGGTGGCCTCGGCGACCCCCGGTAAGCTCGTCGAAAAGCCCTGCATAGAGCCGACGGATGACCACCGCCGACAGGGTATGACGACTAGTGACGACAGTGACGACACTGACGAAGGGACGTGGCTGGTGCTCTGGACCATCCTCATTATCGTGGCCGTATGTGTGGTCGCCTTCGGGGCGATCCTGGCAGGGGGCAGGTTCCTCACCCTGCGCAGTCGCGGAATCCCCGTGGTGGTCAGAAGTGTGCCGAATCCCGACGGCAGGCACTGGCGCCACGGGGTTCTCGTTTACGGGGGGCTGCAGGCGAAGGTCTACAAGCTACGGTCGCTGCGTCCGGAATCCGACCTGAGCTTCTCCCGGCAGAGCACCGAGATCACCGGACGTCGTCCGATCTCCTCCCTCGAGGCGTCCTTCCTGGAGGATGACCTCCATGTGCTGTCCCTGACCGACGGTCCGGCTGACTGGGAGGTCGCCCTCGACGATGCCGGGGACACCGCCCTGGTCGCCTGGCTGGAGTCCGCACCGTCGACCCGCAAGGAGCAGTCCGTCAACCGGATCGACCGTCGCCACGGACTCGAGCGACCCTGAGCGGGCCCGCCGGACACGCCTGCTAGCCTGTCACCCATGCGTCTGGTGATCTGCCGTTGTGCCGTGGAATATGAAGGCCGCCTGGAGGCCTACCTGCCTGAAGCCGACCGTCTGGTGATGGTCAAGGCCGACGGGTCGGTGAGCATCCACGCCGATGACCGTGCCTACAAGCCACTCAACTGGATGACCCCGCCCTGCACCCTGCGCGAGGAAGAACCGGGTGAGGAGCAGAATGACGCCGGGGTCGTCGACCTGTGGACGGTGCAGAACCCCAAGGGGGAGAAGCTCACCATCCGGATCTTCGAGGTCTACTCGGACACCGCCCACGAACTGGGGGAGGATCCCGGTCTGGTGAAGGACGGCGTGGAGGCTCACCTCCAGGAACTGCTGGCGGAGCAGATCGAGATCCTCGGTGCCGGATACACACTCATCCGCCGTGAGTACCCGACCGCCATCGGTCCGGTCGACATCCTCTCCCGGGACGACCTGGGCGTCACCGTCGCCGTGGAGATCAAGCGCCGCGGCGGCATCGACGGTGTGGAGCAGCTCACCCGCTACGTCGAGCTGCTCAACCGGGATGAGCTGCTGGCCCCGGTCCGGGGCGTGTTCGCCGCCCAGGAGATCAAGCCGCAGGCCCGGACCCTCGCCGAGGACCGTGGATTCCGCTGCGTCACCCTGGACTACCAGGAGATGCGCGGCGCGGATTCCACCGAGCTCCGACTCTTCTGATCCCATGCCACGTCATAACCGACGCGCCACCCCGGCGCCACGCGGACGGGCCGAACTGCCCCGCGACGGCGCGACCTACTGGGGAACCCGCCGTGAACCAGGTCCGGCCTGGGCTGCGGGGGAGGACTGGTTCGTCCGTCACATGGGTGCCGGCTCCGCGGTGAAGTTCTACGTCTGCCCGGGGTGCAACCAGAACATCCCGCCGGGGGTCGCCCACGTCGTCGCCTGGCCGGACGGACACCGTGGTGCCGAAGACCGACGGCACTGGCATGCGGGGTGCTGGGCCAGACGGTGAGCACCGGTCCCTGGCCGCGGCAGCCGTCCGCGTTAGAGTGGACGGCATGACTTCACCCCGCCCGGCCGGACCGGCCGATTCCGCCCCCAACCGTTTCGCCGCCCGCGCCGTGGACCTCGGTGCCGTGAAGGAGGCGGCGGACGCCCGGGACCGCGCGAAAGAGGAGGCGGCCTCCGGGGCGCCGGTCGCCCTGGCCGCCCCGGTCACCGCGGAGAGCTTCGAGCAGGACCTCGTCGTCCGTTCCACCCAGGTCCCGGTCATCGTCCAGCTCGGCAGCTCACGGGCACCGGGATCCGACGAGATGTCCCAGGCCTTCGCGGCCTCCGCACTGGGGCAGACCGAGCCGGCGTCCTGGGTCTTCCGCTACGTCGACGTGGACACCGTCCCCGAGATCGCCCAGGCTTTCGGCGTCCAGTCGGTGCCGACCGTGCTGGCCCTGGCCGCGGGGCGTCCGCTGACCAGTTTCGAGGGCGTCCAGCCGCCGGAGCAGACCGACCGTTTCATCTCCGCGGTGCTGCAGGCCACCGCCGGCAAGCTCCCGGGGCTGCCGTCCACCGGCGAGCCCGCCGGGGACGGGGAACCCCCGGCCGATCCCCGGTTCGCCGAGGCCGCCGAGGCCCTGGACCGTGAGGACTACGTCGGTGCGGTCGCCCTGTACGACGCCGTGATCGATGACGCGGGTGCCCCCGCCGAGGCCGTCAGTGAGGCCAAGGCAGCCCGCGCGACCGCCGTCCTGCTGGGCCGTTCCGCCGACGGTTCGGCCGACGACATCGACCGGATGCTGCTGGAGGGACGCCGCCGCGAGGCCTTCGACGTCCTCATCGACCGGATGCGCACCTCCGCCGGAGACGAGAAGGATGCAGCACGCACCCGCCTGCTCGGGCTGTTCTCCCTCTACGACCCGACGGACCCCGAGGTCATCGACGCCCGTACCCGGATGGCCAGCGCGCTGTTCTGACCGGCCGTATGGCACCATGGGGGAGTGAACGATCCCACTCTCATCTCCACTCCCGCCACCGCTGAGGCCCTCGATGAGGACCTGGTGATCGACTTCCGCGACGTCAGCGTCATCCGGAGTGGTCGGGCCCTGCTCGACCAGGTCAGCTGGCAGGTCGAGGTGGATGAGCGGTGGATCGTGCTGGGCCCCAACGGGGCAGGGAAGACCACGCTGATGTCGATCGCCTCGGCGATGCTCTTCCCGACCAGCGGCACGGTGCGGATCGTGGGGGAGACGCTGGGCAAGGTCGACGTCCGTGAACTGCGGACCGCCGTCGGCCTGTCCTCGGCGGCCTTCGCCCACCGCGTCCCCGAGGAGGAGAAGGTCGTCGACCTCGTCATCTCCGCGGGCTACGACGTCCTCGGCCGGTGGAAGGAAGAGTACGACGACAGTGACCGCGAGCGGGCGCTGGAGATCCTCGAGACCGTCGGCGCTCTGCATCTGGTCGACCAGGAATGGGGGACGCTCAGTGAAGGCGAGCGTAAACGCGTCCTCATCGCCCGGTCCCTGATGACCGACCCGGAGATGCTTCTGCTCGACGAACCGGGTGCCGGTCTGGACCTGGGCGGACGCGAGGATCTCGTCGCGTTGCTCTCGGAGATGGCGGTGGATCCGGACGCCCCGGCGATGGTTCTGGTGACCCACCATGTCGAGGAGATCCCCCCGGGATTCACCCACGGTCTGATCCTCGACGAGGGACAGGTTGTCGCCCGGGGGCTCATCACCGACGTCATGACCTCCGAGAACCTCACCCGCGCCTACCACCAGCCGATCCAGCTGCGGGTCGAGGAGGACGGGCGCTACTTCGCGCGCCGCGCACCGCGGACCGGCCGGTCGCGTCACCGCCAGAACTGACTAGGGTGGGGAACATGGTTGACAGTCAGGCACGGAACCCAGGGTCTGAACCGGGGCCGGTGCCACCCCGGCACGCGTCCACGGTGATGCTGCTGCGCGACACGCTCAGCGGGCCGGAGGTGTACGTGCAGGAGCGGGCGTCCACGATGCGGTTCTGTGCGGAGATGACGGTGTTCCCCGGCGGTGGCGTCGATGCACGCGACATGCCCGGTGACGTGGACGGGGACGGGACGAACTCCCCGGAGATCGGCTGGAAGGGACCGTCCACCGAGTGGTGGGCGGACCGGCTGCGGACCTCCCCGGACATTGCACGGGCGCTGGTCTGTGCGGCGGTGCGCGAGACCTTCGAGGAGACCGGCACCCTGCTGGCCGGTCACCGGGACGGCCGCACGGTGCAGGACACCACCGGTTATCTGCCGTTCCGCGCAGAGCTTGAGAACCACCGGCTGGCCTTCACCGATTTCATGGAGCAGCATGACCTCGAGCTCCGCGGCGACCTGCTGCGCCCCTGGGCGAACTGGGTGACCCCGGAGGGGCAGCCGATCCGCTATGACACGGCATTCTTCGTCGCCTCGATGCCCGAGGGGCAGGCCGCCTACGGTGACACCCGGGAAGCGACCTCCACCGGGTGGTTCCGTCCCGGCACCCTGCTCGACGGCTGGCGCAACCGGAAGATCAACCTCATGCCGCCGACCTGGTCCCAGCTGAAGATGCTGGACACCTTCCGCAGCGTCGAGGAGGTCATGGACTTCGCCGCCCAGCTGACCGTCGATCCGGTGGTCAAGGAGCCGGTCGATCTGCCGTACATGGCGGAGTACTACCTCATGGAGACCCGGATGTACGGGTACCCCGAGCGCGTCTTCGCCCCGGGGATGAAGTTCGCCGTCGACCCGGAGGATCTCCCTCCCAGCCCCTTCTCGTGAGTTTCACGGTCGCCGAGGTCCGGTGGTTGGCGACTCATCCTGAGGCGGTCGAGGCCGCCGGACAGTTGGACCTCACGGCATCGACCCAGCTGTCCGACCTGACCCGGCTGCGGGAGATCGTGGCGGGTACGGCGGGCACGGAAGTCACGGGGGCCACGGGTGCCGCCGACGCCGTTGATCCTGCCGCGACAGCCCGTGCACTGGCGGAACTCATCGGCGCCCGCCGTGCCGCGGTGCGTGGTGCGAAGGTCCCGGTGAATCCCGACGGAACTGCCCGCACGGCCTGGATGGCCTGCACCGACTCCGCCCAGCAGGCCACCCCGGCCGCGGTGGCCGAGGTCCGGGTGCAGCATCTGCTCACCGTGGCCGAGGGGCGCAGTGTCGCCGATGTGACCTGTTCGGTCGGCACCGAACTGGCCGGTCTGACTGCCCCGGACGTCCGCGGACGCTTCGGCACCGTCATCGGTGGTGACCTGGACGCCGCCCGGTTGGCCATGGCACGGATCAACCTGCCGGAGGTGCCGTTGGTGCGTGCGGATGCGGTCGTGCCGGCGCTGCGGGCCGACGTCATCGTCGCCGACCCTGCCCGTCGGACCGCACGGGGACGCATCCGCGATCCCCGCGACCTGCTGCCCCCGCTGCCGGATCTGCTGGCGGTGTGGCAGGCGGCCGGTGCGGAACTGGCGGTGAAGTGTGCCCCGGGCATCGACTACTCGGAGTGGGAGGGACAGGTGGATGTCGTCAGTGTCGCACCCGGCGGTCCCGGTGCCCCGGGGGTCAAGGAGGCGTGTCTCTACACCCCGGGGCTTGCCACTGTCCCGGGGACAGGCGGGCAGCACAGCCAAGGCCGGCGCGCCGTGGTGGTGGGGCAGGACGACACTGCCGTGCTCACGACCGCGGACGGGGAGTCCGAGGAGGTCGGGGCAGTGGGCCGTTACATCCTCGACCCGGACGGCGCGGTGGTCCGGGCAGGACTCGTGCGTCAGTACGCTGCCCGACTGGGCTGGTGGCGGGTGGACCCGCACATCGCCTATCTCTCCGGTGACCGGCTCGACGACACGGTGCGGGATGCCCTGCTGCCGGGGCAGCGCGTCTTCGAGGTCCTGGACACGGTGCCGGTGAAGAAGCTGAAGGCCGCGTTGGCAGCCCACGACTGCGGTGCGCTGGAGATCCTGGTGCGTGGGGCCGACGTGGACCCTGATGTGCTGCGTAAGAAGATGCGCTCCGGCGGGGTGCTCAGGGGAAGTGCCCCGTTGACGGTCGTCATCGCCCGGATCGGGCGGTCGCCGGTGGCGGCGGTGTGTCGTCCAGTGCAGTGAAACGACATGTCGTACCGTGAAACCTTGCACCCCCGGGGGTGACGGAAAAAAGATATTTTTTTGTAGCATTTTCGCAACGGTGCAGGTCATAGGATCGCAGAAACAGTGTTTTTGTGGTAGATAGGTCTATTTTCACGTGATTGTGGGGTAGGTCACGGCCGAATCTGAGTAGACTGACCGACGATCACATCGAACCCAAGGCAGGAAGGCCAACGAATGTCGAACATCGTGGTTCTGGTCAAGCAGGTGCCGGACACCTACTCCGAGCGCAAGCTGACCGATGACGACTTCACGCTCGACCGGGAGAACAGCGACGCTATCCTGGACGAGATCAACGAGAACGCCGTCGAGGCGGCCCTGAAGCTCAAGGAAGCTGACGGTTCCCGCAACATCATCGTGCTGAGCGTGGGCCCCGCGGGCGCCACCTCCGCCCTGCGTAAGGCGCTGTCCCTCGGTGCAGACGAGGGAATCCTCGTCACCGACGACGCCCTCGCCGGTTCGGACGCCCTGGGTACCGCGTGGACCCTGTCCAACGCCCTCAACCAGGTCGAGGACATCGAGATCATCCTCGCCGGCAACGCCTCCACCGACGGTGGCGCCGGTGCCGTGCCCGGCCTGCTCTCCGAGTACCGCCAGATTCCGGCCGTCACCAACCTGCGCTCCCTCGCAGTCGAGGGCGGCAAGGTCACCGGTGAGCGCGTGACCGAGGACGGCATCTTCACCGTCGAGGCACCGACCCCGGCGATCGTGTCCGTCACCGAGAAGGCGAACACCCCGCGCGTCCCGAACTTCAAGGGCATCATGGCCGCGAAGAAGAAGACCATCCGCGAGCTGGGCATCGGCGACATCGGCGTCGCCGCCGAGAACGTCGGCCTCGGTGCCGCCGCGACCAAGGTCACCGCGTCCGCCCCGAAGGCCGCGAAGACCGCCGGTGAGATCGTCACCGACGAGGGCAACGGCGGCGTCCAGCTGGTCGAGTTCCTCGCCAAGCAGAAGCTCATCTAACTCACCCCACACACGGAAAGGACTACTGAAACCATGACCAACGTCCTGGTCCTCGTTGAGCACTCCGAGGGTGAGCTGAAGAACAGCACCCGCGAGCTCATCACCGCCGCCCGCGCCTTCGGCACCGTCGGTGCCGTCGTCGTCGGCGCCCCCGGCACCACCGAGAAGCTGCAGGCCGGTCTGGCCGCCGCCGGTGCCGAGAACATCTACGCCGCTGAGGCCGACTTCGCCGCCGAGTACGTCGTCACCCCGCAGGTTGACGCCGTCGCCGGTCTGGCCGCCGCCCTCCAGGTCCCGGTCGTCATCGCCGCCGGTGCCAACGGCAACGAGATCGCCGGCCGCGTCGGCGCCCGCGTCGCCTCCGGCGTCCTCTACGACGTGATCGGCATCAACGCCGACCGCTCCGCCTCCGGCTCCATCTTCGGCGGCGACTTCACCGTCGAGTCCACCGCCGGTGGCACCTCGCCCGTCTACACCCTGCGCGCCGGCGCCGTCGACCCGGAGGACCAGGCTGCCGCCGGTACCGTCCAGGCCGTCGAGCTCCCCGCCCCGGGTCCGACCGCGGTGAAGATCAACTCCTTCGCCCCGGCCGAGAAGGCCGACCGCCCCGAGCTCACCGAGGCGAAGATCATCGTCTCCGGTGGCCGTGGTGTCGCGGGTCCGGAAGGCTTCCACGACGTCGTGGAGCCGCTCGCCGACACCCTCGGTGCCGCCGTCGGTGCCTCCCGTGCCGCGGTCGACGCCGACTTCTACCCGGGCAAGTTCCAGGTCGGACAGACCGGTAAGACGGTCTCCCCGAACCTCTACATCGCCCTCGGTATCTCCGGTGCCATCCAGCACAAGGCCGGTATGCAGACCTCCAAGACCATCGTCGCCGTCAACAAGGACGAGGAGGCCGGCATCTTCGAGATCGCCGACTTCGGCGTCGTCGGCGACCTGTTCAAGGTCGCCCCGCAGGCCACCGAGGAACTCGCCAAGCGCAAGTAGTTCCCGCCGCCGCAGGTGAATACCGGTGAAGAACCGGTGACCGCCGCGCGATAGACTTGACGGAGAATTCCGTCAGAGCAGGCACTGTGACCGCAGGACAACAGGGTCCGCACCCCGACGGGGTGCGGACCCTGAGTCTTTTCCCGCACACTTTCTGCAGTCCCCACCGACCACTCCGACCCCCTGGACAGGATCCGACTGGATGACAACCCTGATCATCGTTCTCGCTCTCATGCTCTTGACCGTGCTCACGGTGGGAGTGGGCGACAGGATCGGTCTGCCCTGGCCGGTCCTGCTGCTGCTGGTGACCACCGGCGCGATGTTCATCCCGGGGATGCCGACAGTCGATGTCGAACCGCACCTGATCCTCCCGTTGGCACTGCCCCCGCTGCTGTGGGCACTGGCCCGACGGACCTCCTGGGGCATGTTCCGTGACCAGTGGCGTTCCATTCTCAGCCTCTCGGTGCTCCTGGTCATCGTCACGGTGGCCGTGGTCGCCGGTACGGCGATGTGGATGATCCCCGGGCTCACCCTCGTCGGTGCCCTGGCGCTGGCTGCGGCCGTCGCCCCGCCGGACCCGGTGGCGGTCGAGGCTGTGGCGGAGCCCGCCGGTATCCCACGTCGAATCATCGGCACGCTGCAGTCCGAGGGCCTGTTCAATGACGCCGCGTCCCTCGTCATCTTCAGTGCGGCGGTCACCGCCGCGGAGTTCCACGACGACATCCACTGGTTCGAGGCCGGCGGAACCATGGTCTACAGCGCCCTCGGCGCCGTCGCCCTGGGCTGGGCCGTCGGACGCTACTCCGCGAAGTTCGTCGAGTGGCTCGATTCCCCGGTCGCAGGTAACGCCTTCACCTGGGTGCTGCCGTTCATCCTCTACCTGGTGTGCGAGGAGATCCACATCTCCGGCGTCATCGCCGTGGTCGTCGCCGCCGTGGAGCTCAGCTCCCGGCTGGACGCCACCGCCGCCGACGCCAGGCTCGCCGGTTCGGCGTTCTGGGAGGTCATCGAGCTTCTCGTCACCGGTATGGCCTTCGGCCTGATGGGCATGAACGTCCGGGAGTCGTTCTTCGACGACGAGGTCGAGCACCTCAAGCCGGTGCTCTGGGGCCTGGTCATCTCCCTCGTCCTCATCGCCGTCCGTGCGGTGTGGATGAGCGGTCTGTTGTGGGCGAACTCGAGGAGCAGAGGCAGATACCGTGCACCGGTGCGCTGGACCGATGTCCTGTTGCTCACCTGGGCCGGCATGCGTGGTCTGGTCACCTTCGCCCTGGTGCTGTCATTGAGTCCCACAGACTTCCCGATGCGTGACGAATTCACGATCGTCGCTTTCGTCGTCCTGCTGTGCACGATGGTGATCCCCGGGCTCACCCTCCCGACGCTCACCGCCTACCTCAAGCGCAACTACGATCTCCACGACACCGCCGACCACGCCACCGAGGAGGCTCTCGACGACGCCTACCGCGCCGCTGTCGCCGTGGTCAGCAAGGAACTGGCCAGCGAGAATCTCACCCCGGAGGCCGCGGCCCGTATCAACGAGCGACTCCAGGTGATCCGGTCGACCTCGGCTCTCGACGACGGTGACGACGGTCTCGAGGACGCCGACGAGCACGCACGGATCCGACGGGTGCGCCGTCAGAAGGCTGCCCGCCGGGCTATCGAGATCCGGCGTCGCTCCCTCAATGAGGCGCAGCGCAGTCTCGCAGCCAGCCGGTACCGTAAGGGCGTGGACCCGAGCGCGGTGGCCGAGAAGATGCACGAGATCGACCGCCGTCTGCTGGCACTGCCCCACGAGGGGGAGTGATGTCGGGGATGTCCCGTATCTATCTCGACCACGCGGCGTCCGCCCCGTTGCGTCAGGAAGCCGTGGACGCGCTGGAGCGCACCACGTCCCTGCTCAATCCGGCCGGCCAGTACGCGTCCGGCCGTGAGGCCTCCCGCATCGTGGAGGACGCGCGCGAGCAGATCGGTGGGCTGCTCGGCGCTGACCGGGCCGAGGTCCTGTTCACCGGTTCGGGGACTGAGGCGGACAATATCGCCGTCCAGGGCCTCGCCTTCGGCGCGCTGCGTACCCGTGGTGCCCGGCGGATCCATGTCTCCGCGGTCGAGCATCCGGCGGTGGGGGAGTCCGTCGACTGGTTGTGCGGGGGTCTGCCCGTTTCGGGCGGTCCGTTGTTCGAGCGGGTGGAGATCCCGGTGGATGCTTCGGGCCGCCCGGGCGCGGTCGGGTTGCTGGACCCCGCCTCCGATGCTCTGGTCACCGCGATGTGGGTCAACAACGAGACCGGCAATGTCACCGACCTGGCGTCCGTGGTGGAGCCTGCGGTGAACGTCGGGATCCCGACCCATGTCGACGCGGTCCAGGCTGTCGGGCACCTGCCGGTGGACTTCCACGGGCTCGGCGTCGCGACGCTGGCGGCCAGCGCGCACAAATTCGGTGGGCCGAAGTCCGTCGGACTGCTGCTGGCCCGGCGTGACGCGGTCATCGACACCCCGGTGCGCGGTGGCGGTCAGGAGCGCAAACTGCGGTCGGGTACCGTCAACCCGCAGGGCGCGGCGGCCACGGCGGCGGCACTGGCTGCCGCGGTCGCTGAGATGGACGCCGAGCACGCCCGACTCGCCGGCTACCAGGAACGGCTGCTCGACGTGGTCCGGTCGATCCCGGACGCGGTGGTCTACACCGACCCGGACGGCGGTGCGCTGCCGTCGCATGTCCACATGAGTTTCCCCGGCGCGGAGGGAGACAGCCTCATCATGCTGCTTGACGTCGCCGGTGTGGACGCCTCCACCGGCTCCGCCTGCTCGGCCGGGGTGAACCGGGCCTCCCACGTGCTCACCGCGATGGGTGTCGACGTGCACACCGCCCGCGGCGCACTGCGGCTGACCACGGGCCCGGCGACGACGGATGCCGACATCGACCGGATCTGTGCCCTTCTGCCCGGGGTGGTCGAGCAGGCCCGTGCCGCGGGCACGGCGTACTGACCACACCTGTTACGCTGACGCGCTGTGAAGCGCATCGGCATTATCGTGACAGACCCGGCGTCCTACCCGCCCCAGGACACCGACAACGACACCGCACCACTGTGCGCGGCACTGCGGGAGCGTGGTGCGGATGCCCGTGCCCTGGTCTGGCACGACGCATCGGTGGACTGGGCATCCTTCGACCTGCTGGTCATCCGCAGTCCCTGGGACTACGTCGATCATGCCGCGGAGTTCGCCGCTGTCCTCGACCGGATCGAGGCGACCGGAGTGCCACTGCGCAATGACGCCGCGGTCATCCGGTGGAACATGGACAAGCACTATCTCGCTGAGCTGGCGGACCGGGGGATTGGCGTCGTTCCGACCCACTACTGCGACAGCTCCGGGGAGGTCGATGCCGCACTCGCGGCGCTGGCGGAGACAGGTGCCGGGCGCGCGGTCGTGAAACCGACCGTCAGCGCAGGTTCGTCGCGCACCGGGCTGTTCGGCGTCACCGACCCGGCGGCGCGTGAGCTGGCCGACGGGATTCTGGCCGCAGGTGGCACCGTCATGGTCCAGCCGGAGATCCCCGAACTGTCCGAGGGCAGGGAGAAGGCGCTCTACCTCGTCGACGGACAGCTGACCCACGCCATCGCCAAGGGAGCGCTGCTTGCGCCGGGTGGCGGTTTTATCGGTGGGGTCTACCAGGAGCATCCTGTCCCGGTGGACGCCAGTGAGTCGGAGGAGGCGTTCGCGGTGAGCGTTCTGACAGCGGTCGCCGAGGCCACCGGCCGCGTCCCGCTGTACGGTCGCATCGACCTGGTGGAGTCTGCGGAGTTCGGCATGGTCCTGCTGGAGGCGGAGCTGTTCGAACCCGACTTCCACCTCGACGTCGTCCCGGAGGTGGTCGGTCCCTTCGCCGAGGCGATCCTGGACTGCGCGGGGTATGTCGCCGGACGCTCCACGGTGTAGGGTGAAGGGCTGTTCTGCAGGCGGTACGTCAGGAGTGTGACAGGAAGAATGCGGGTAGTTGCGGCGATGAGCGGTGGCGTCGATTCCTCGGTGGCGGCGGCGCGTGCGCTGGCTGAAGGTCACGAGGTCATCGGCGTCCACCTGGCCCTGTCGCAGTCCCCGGAGGCGGTGCGCGCGGGCTCGCGCGGTTGCTGCTCCCTGGAGGATTCCGCCGACGCCCGCCGCGTCTGCGACTCCCTCGGTATCCCCTTCTACGTCTGGGACTTCTCCGACCGTTTCAAGGCGGACGTCATCGACAACTTCGTCGAGTCCTATGAGATCGGGGAGACGCCCAACCCCTGCCTGCGCTGCAACGAGAAGATCAAGTTCGAGGCGCTGCTCGACCGCTCCATCGCCCTCGGCTTCGACGCCGTGGTCACCGGCCACTACGCGCAGCTGCACGACGGCGTCATGCGCCGCGGCATCGACGACAACAAGGACCAGTCCTACGTCCTCGGTGTCCTCACCGACGAGCAGCTCGCCCACTGCATGTTCCCGGTCGGTGACACGGTCAAGCCTGAGATCCGCGCCGAGGCGAAAGACCTGGGGATGGGCGTGGCGTCCAAGCCGGACAGTCACGACATCTGCTTCATCCCCGACGGGCGGACGCAGGCCTTCCTCGGCACGAAGATCGGGATGCGCCCCGGGATCGTGCAGTCGGTGGAGGGGGAGACCCTCGCCGAGCACGACGGCGTCTACGGCTTCACCATCGGCCAGCGCAAGGGCCTCGGACTGCCCGGCCCCGCCGCCGACGGCCAGCCCCGGTATGTCACCGACATCAACGCCTCCACCGGCACCGTCACCGTCGGGCGCAAGAAGGACCTGCGGATCGGCCACATCACCGCCGACCGGCTCAAGCGGCTCGACCCCGCCAAGCACGGTGAGACCTTCGAGTGCGAGGTCCAGGTCCGTGCCCACGGTGGCGTGGTCCCGGCGACCGCGACGCTCACTTCGGACGCCGTCGAACTCGAGCTCCACGAGCCGCTGCAGGGCGTGGCCCGCGGCCAGGCTGCCGTCGTCTACCTGCCGGACGCCGAGGGCGACATCCTCATCGGCTCGGGCACGATCAGTGCGACCGCACCGTGGGTGGACTCCGCCGACACGTCGTCGGAGAAATCTGCGTGACCCGCTTCGGCTGGTGGGAAGATGTCCGGACCACCCACACCGATCTCCGTGCGTCTCTGGCCGCCGCAGCCCGGCGCACCCGTGACGTCGATGAGGACGTTGGCGTGGTGCCACCGCTGAGCCTGCCGCGGTCTGTCGTGGACGACGGCCTGCTCATGGAGACTGCCGCGATGGGCGTGACCGTCGGCGGACCCTACCTGCGGTCCCACGCCCGGGGCTGGGAGGTTGCTCCGGGGAAGACCCTCGACATGCGTGCCTTCCTCGGACGCCGTCACGAACTCACCGACATCATCGCCGAGGTCATGCCGGGTACCGACCGGCTGATGGTGCACGTCACCGGGCCGTGGACCTTCGGAGCCTCGGTGGAGTACCGCGGGCATCCGCTGTGCTTCGACCGGCCGGCGTTCCGCGATGTCGCCCTGGCACTCGGCGAGGGTGTGCGGGAGTTCTGCGACGCCGTCGGCGCCTCGGTCGTGCACGTGCATGAACGACGCTTCGCCGAGGTGACCTCCACGCTGGTCGGTGCCACCGACTTCGAGACGATGAGTGTGGACCGGGAGATCGCGACGAATGTGGAGCGACGGTTCCTTGAGCAGGTGCGCGGTGATCATGGGGAAGATGGTGGCCGGGAGATCATCCTGGACGCCGGGTGCCTGTACCCCGAGCTGGCATCCCTGGACTCCACCCTGGTGGTGGACCGGCTGGATGACGAAGTCGCCCGACTGGTCGACGGCGGAACCACGGTGGCCTGGCGGGTCGGTGGTGAGCGCTCCAGCGAGGAGCTGGCACATACCGTGATGCGCACCTGGAAGCAGTGGACCTTTGACGGGGAGAGCCCCGAACCGCAGATTGACCTGGTGGCGTGCAGTGAGTTGGCCGGTGGGAGTGAGGCAGGCGTCCTCACCCCGAATGCGGCGGCGGAACTGGCGCGGACCGTGCGCGGCGCGGCGGCGCTGCTGCACCGGAACTGAACGG
>NHCFJ05603__coassemble_1050_pt1 | contig 13989 bp, 8 predicted proteins | sample NHCFJ05603__metabat2_low_PE_007 | metagenome-assembled genome bin NHCFJ05603
CGGTGGACTTCATCCACGGCCGCAACGGCATGACCCCCGATGGCCTGCTCATGAGCCCCACCTACGCCGTGCCGCGCCTCCTGGAGCGCAACGGCCTGAGCCTGCAGGACTTCGACTTCTACGAGATCCACGAGGCCTTCGCCGGCCAGACCCTGGCGACCCTCAAGGCCTGGGAGTCCGAGGACTACTGCAAGGACCGCCTCGGTCTCGACGCCCCGCTCGGCGCCATCGACCGTGCCAAGCTCAACGTCAAGGGCTCCTCGCTCGCCGCCGGCCACCCCTTCGCCGCGACCGGTGGACGCATCATCGCCACCGCCGCGAAGATCCTCGAGGAGAACGGCGGCGGCCGCGTCCTCGTCTCCATCTGTGCCGCCGGTGGCCAGGGCATCACCGCCATCATCGAGCGCTAGTTTCCGGTGTGCGGGCCAGGCTGCAGGGGTAGCCTGGGCCGCATGCACATCATCGGACTCACCGGAGGGATCGGCTCCGGGAAATCGACGGTCTCCGCCCGCCTCGCGGAACTCGGAGCCACCGTCGTGGACGCCGACCTCATCGCCCGTGAGGTCGTCGAACCGGGGGAACCCGCACTGGCGGAACTGGGGGAGGCCTTCACCGGCGTCATCCGCCCGGACGGCACCCTCGACCGCGCGGAGCTCGCCCGGCAGGCCTTCGCCTCGCAGCAGGGCACCGAGACCCTCAACTCCATCACCCACCCCAGGATCCACGAACGCACCCTCCAGCAGTTCGAGGACGCCCGCGCCGCGGACGTCCCGGTGCTGGTCTACGACATGCCGCTGCTCATCGAGAACGGTCAGACCGACATGGTGGACACTGTCCTCGTCGTTGACGCCCCTGACGAACTGCGGATACAGCGCCTGGTGGAGTACCGCGGTCTCGACGAGGAGGACGCCCGGCGCCGCATCGCCGCGCAGATCAACCGGGAGACCCGGCTCGCCGCGGCGGACGTGGTGCTCGACAACTCGCAGGATGTGGCCTCCCTGGTGAGCCAGGTCGATGAGTTCTGGGCGAGGTTGACCCACCGGTCCTAGACTGGGTCCATGGCCTTCGCAGCTGAACACCCCGTCCTCTCCGAATCCGAGTTCCGCCCGGTCGGAGAAGTTGAACGTACCGACTCTGCCTTCGAGGTCATCAGCGAGTACGAACCCGCCGGTGACCAGCCGGCGGCGATCAAGGAGCTCGACGAGCGGCTCAACCGGGGGGAACGCGACATCGTCCTCATGGGTGCCACCGGTACCGGCAAGTCCGCGACCGCGGCGTGGCTGATCGAGAAGCAGCAGCGTCCCACCCTGGTCATGGCCCCGAACAAGACCCTGGCCGCCCAGCTGGCCAATGAGCTGCGCAGTCTGCTGCCGAACAACGCCGTCGAGTACTTCGTCAGCTACTACGACTACTACCAGCCTGAGGCGTACATCGCGCAGACGGACACCTACATCGAGAAGGACTCCTCGATCAACGACGACGTGGAGCGACTGCGTCACTCGGCGACCTCGAACCTGCTGTCGCGTCGTGATGTCGTCGTGGTCTCCTCGGTCTCCTGCATCTACGGCCTGGGTACCCCGCAGTCCTATCTGGACCGTTCCGTGGTCCTCAAGGTCGGGGAGGAGGTCGAACGCGACCGGTTCCTCCGGCTGCTCGTCGACATCCAGTACGACCGCAACGACGTCTCCTTCACCCGTGGTGCCTTCCGGGTGAAGGGTGACACGGTCGACGTCATCCCCGCCTACGAGGAGCTGGCGGTGCGCGTCGAGTTCTTCGGTGACGAGATCGACAGTCTCTTCTACATCCACCCGCTCACCGGCGATGTCATCCGGGAGGTCGAGGAGATCCGGATCTTCCCGGCCACCCACTACGTCGCCGGGCCGGAGCGGATGGAGAAAGCGATGGCCGATATCCGTGACGAGCTGGAGCACCGGGTCGCCGACCTGGAGAACCGGGGCAAGCTTCTCGAGGCGCAGCGGCTCCGCATGCGCACCGAGTACGACCTGGAGATGATCCAGCAGGTCGGTTACTGCTCGGGCATCGAGAACTACTCACGTCACATCGACCAGCGGGAGTCCGGGTCCGCCCCGGCGACGCTGATCGACTACTTCCCGGACGACTACCTCACGATCATCGACGAGTCCCACGTGACCGTGCCGCAGATCGGCGGCATGTTCGAGGGTGACATGTCGCGTAAGCGCAACCTGGTCGACTTCGGTTTCCGGCTGCCGAGTGCACTCGATAACCGCCCGTTGACCTGGGAGGAGTTCGATGACCGCAAAGGGCAGTGCGTCTACATGTCGGCGACTCCGGGTAACTACGAGATCGCCGCGGCCGGTGGAGAGTTCGTCGAGCAGGTGATCCGTCCGACCGGTCTGGTCGATCCGAAGGTCGAGGTGCGTCCCACCGACGGGCAGATCGACGACCTCATCGAGCAGATCCGGCAGCGGGTGGAGAAGAAGGAACGCGTCCTGGTCACCACGCTGACCAAGCGGATGGCCGAGGACCTCACCGACTACCTGCTGGAACACGGGGTGAAGGTGCGCTACATGCACTCCGACATCGACACCCTCAAACGTGTGGAACTGCTGCGCCAGCTGCGGCTGGGGGAGTACGACGTGCTCGTCGGCATCAACCTGCTGCGTGAGGGGCTCGACCTGCCGGAGGTGTCGCTCGTGGCGATCCTCGACGCCGACAAGGAGGGCTTCCTCCGTTCGGAGCGCTCCCTGATCCAGACCATCGGCCGTGCCGCCCGTAACGTCTCCGGCGAGGTGATCATGTACGCGGACAAGATCACCGACTCGATGCAGTACGCCATCGACGAGACGGAACGACGCCGCGCCAAGCAGATCGCCTACAACACCGAGCACGGCATCGATCCGCAGCCGCTGCGCAAAAAGATCGCCGACATCCTCGACCAGGTCTACGAGAACCGTGGCGAGGACGGTCCCGATGACGGAGCCACCCGGATGGACGGGACGACAGGATTCGGCGCCGACGTGGACATCGCGGCCGGCCCGTCGGGGGTCTCGGCGGTATCCGGACGCGACGCCGGCAACCTGGCGCGTCCCGAGCTGGAGAAACTCATCGCCGACCTGACCTCGCAGATGCAGGACGCGGCCCGGGCACTGAAGTTCGAGCTCGCCGGGCGGCTGCGCGACGAGATCGCGGACCTGAAAAAGGAGTTGCGTGGCATGGTCGAGGCCGGCCTGTGATGGGGTAATCTGGGCGCCATGAGCTACAGCACCATCGTTGTCGGCACCGACGGTTCAGAGTCCTCTCTTCTCGCTGTGCGGCGGGCGGCAGCGCTTGCCGCCGCTTTCGACGCCACGTTGGTCATCGGCTGCGCCTATTACGCTGACCAGGACGCGGCAGTCCAGGCCGTGCGGATGGACTCGAAGACGGTCGTCGGCGATTCCCCGGCCCAGCAGAACCTGGAGTCCGCGGTGGCCGCGGCGAAGGAGGAGGGCTGCACGTCCGTCGAGACCGCCATCAAGGCGGGGTCGCCGGTCGAGGCCCTGATGGGGATCGTCACCGACGTGAAGGCGGATCTCCTTGTCGTCGGTAACCGGGGGATCAATTCGCTGACCGGGCGGCTGCTCGGCTCCGTGCCGGCGGACGTCGCGCGTCAGTCCGACTGCGACGTCATGATCGTCCACACGGTGTAGCTTCAGGCGAAGTAGTCGCTGACCTTGTCGGCGAGCTTCTCAGGCTCCACCAGCAGGACGCCGTGGGAGTAGCCGTCGACGGTGACAAGTTCACCGCCCATGGCACGGTGCATGCCCGTGGCACCGTCGGCGGTCACGGCGGTGTCTTTCGTGTAGCCGATGTTCAACGGAGCGCGGTCCAGAGCCTTACCCGAGATCTCGGTCGGCGTGGTCGTGGCATCCCAGCCGGCGCAGAACATCCCGGACGCAATGTTGTCCTCGTTGTAGCGCAGGAGATCACCACCGGTGAACCGGGTCTCCAGTGTCGGGAGAATGAGTGAGGTGTCCGGGGCGACGGTGTTCTCGTTGCAGATGACCGCCCGCTCGACGGTGCGCAGTTGGGCTTCGAGCTTGTCCGATGCCGCAGCCTGCTCCTCGGAGGGATCCTCCATGTCGGAGAGTTCAGCCTCTGTCTCAGCGGCTGCTGCGTCCGGATCCCGCAGTTGCTCGCCGATGACCGGCCAGAGACTCTGGTCGTAGAGACCTTGCGCGATTCCTGAGAAACTGGACATGACCCCGATGTAGGCGTCCCCGTCACCGAGCATCATGCGGGTGGTGTCCGCCAGTGTCCCGGCGCGCCATTGCGTCCGCACCAGGGTGTCGGTGAGCTGTGCACCGAGTTCGCCGGGGAGTACCGAGGACCCGGCCGACAGATCGTCGTCCTGTGCAGACGGTGGGGTCACCGGCATCTGGACACCGTACGGGCCGGCGGTGACCTTCGCCCACCGCTGGTAGACCTGCAGCGGAGTGGTGCCGAGATGGTACTCGTCATCGCGCTCGGCGAGCTAGGCGAACATCGCGTTGAGCCCGTCGATACGGGCCTGTTTGCGCGCCGCACCGAGACCGAACCAGCGCTGGTCCGGAGATCCAGACGAGTCCAGCAGGACGCGGTCGGTGTTCTCCGGGAACAGTGTGGCGTAGGTCGCCATGAGCGGACCGCCGTACGAGACGCCGTAGAGGTTCAGCCGGTCCTCGCCGAGTGCCTTGCGGGCCTCCTCGAGGTCGCGGGCGGTGTTGTCGGTGGTGATGGTGGACGCGTATCCGGGATCAGTGGACTCGCAGGCCGCCAGAATGTCGCCCGCCGTGCCGAACAGCGACTCCGGTGCCGGGCAGTCCAACGGGGTTCCCCAGGCCAGACCGCGGGGTTCCACCGCCAGCAGGTCGTAGTGCTCCCGGACATCGGCGGGCATGGTGATGCGTCCTTCGGCTTCCGGGGTGCCGGCGTCCGTGGTGGCGAACATGCCCAGTGCGTCCCCGCCGGGGCCACCGGGATTGCCGGCGATGGTGCCCTTGCGCTCCCCGGTGGCCGGGACGCGGCTCATGGTCAGGGAGATCGTGGCCCCGTCCGGATCGGAGTAGTCGCGGGGGACCTCGATCTCGGCACACTCCGTCGGAGCCTCGGCACCTGACCCGACAGGACAGGGCCCCCAGTTCAGTGCCGGACCCTCACCTGTGGGATCAGCACCTGCGGTGCCGACCGGGACGACCAGGGCGGTGGAGAGGGAGACGGTGAGCAGGATGCGGAGTGAGGTCCGGGGCGGCACAGGGTTCCTTTCGGTCAATTGTGCCGCCCAGACTAACATCTGCTGAGAATCACCAGGGCAGGTCGGCGTCATGGACGAGAGTGAGGCCCTGCGTGGCACGGGTGACCGCCACATAGACGTCATTGAGCCCCTGCGGGGACGCGGCGACGATCTCCGCGGGCTCCACCAGCACGACCTCATCGAACTCGAGTCCCTTGGCGCCGTTGACGTCGGAGACCACGATCTCGCCATGGTCTCCGGGCAGTGCCTCCGATGTCCGCGCAGCGAGGTCCTGCAGTACAGCGAGCCGCTCCGGAGCACCGATGAGCCCGGTGAGGCCCTCGCCGGCGGCAGCTGCAGCCTGCGTCACGGCGTCCTCCAGATCGGCGAGATCACCCTCGCGTACGCCGGTGCCCGTCTCGCGCAGGCAGGAGGGGACCTGCTGGTCCGGGGCGACCTCCGCCTGGATCGCCGTGGCGATCTCGGCGATGTCCGCCGGGGTGCGGTAGTTGACGGTGAGCTCGTGGAGCTTCCACCGGTCCTTGACGAAGGGGGACAGCGCGTCCGACCAGGATTCCACGCCGGCCGGGCTGCCGGTCTGTGCCGGATCGCCGACCAGGGTCATCCACCGGTTCGGGGCGCGGCGGAAGACCATCCGCCAGGCCATCTCCGAGAGTTCCTGGGCTTCGTCGACGATGACGTGGCCGAAGGCCCAGGTGCGGTCCGCGGCGGCGCGCTCGGCGGTGGACATGGTCTCCCGGACACGCTGGCGCTCGGCGAGCTGCTCGGCGTCGATGACGTCGTAGGCCATGAGGATCTCGGCGTCGGTCCCGTCATCGAGGTCCTGGTAGGCGGAGCCGGTGAGGATGTCGAGGGCCTCCTGCGCCTCGGCGACCTGGGCCTGCCACTTCTTCTGCTCCTCGGCCTCCGCCTCTTCGACGCCGACGATGCCGAGGATCTCGGCGAGTTCGTCGAGCAACGGGGCATCCGCCTCGGTCCAGTCGTCAGGCTGGACGGAACCGTCAGGTCCGTCGCTGCGCAGCAGAGCCTGCCGGGTGAGCTCGTCATAGTCGGACGCGGCGGAGTCCACGGCCTCACGGGAACCGTAGAGTCCGGCGAGGACCTCCTCGGGGGTCAGCGTCGGCCAGAATCCGTCGAGGGCCTCGAGGACCTGTTCCTCGCTGCCGAGATCCTCACGCAGCTGGGCCCGGTCGGCGGCGGACAGCAGATTCTCCCCGCCGAGCGGATCGGCACCGATCTTGTCGGCCATGGCGTCCCTCAGGCGGTCGAGGGCACTGGCGAAGAACCGCTCCCGGGCCTGGTTGTGCGGACGCCGCGACCGGCGCGCGGTGGTCCGGGCGGCCTTCACCATCGCCGGGGTGAGATGGATCGTCACCCCGTCGACAAGGAAGGTCACTGGACTGTCCGGTACGGTCTGCAGTTCGCGGACGGCGTTGCCGAGGATGCCCACCATCTCCGACGACCCCTTGACCTCCTGGGACAGCAGCGGTTCAGCACTCATCGGGCGGGTGGTGATGCCCGGGTAGAGGGTGCCCGGAGTCGCCAGCACCACGCCGGTCTCACCGAGGCTCGGCAGGACCTGGGAGATGTAGTCGAGGAAGCGGGGGTTGGGGCCGACGATGAGGACGCCCGTCCGCTCCAGCTGCTCGCGCCACGTGTACAGGAGGTAGGCGGTCCGGTGGAGGGCGACGGCGGTCTTGCCGGTGCCCGGGCCACCCTGGACGACAGTCACTCCGCGGTGGTTCTCGCGGATGATCCGGTCCTGTTCCGCGACGATGGTGTCGACGATGTCGGTCATGTGCCGCGAGCGGGCGCGGTTCACCGCATAAAGCAGTGCGCCCTCCTGGGCGACGGAACCCTCACCGCCGTCGGCGGTCACGCCGGTGTAGGAGCTGTCCCCGCTGAGCCGTTCATCGGCGGCCGCGGTGACGGTGCGTCCTGAGGTCCGGATGTGGCGCCGGGTGTGGACGCCCTCCGGGTGCAGGGTCGTGGCGAGGTAGAAGGGGCGGGCCAGAGGTGCGCGCCAGTCCATGAGCAGGGTGCGCATCTCATCGTCGTCGGCGTGCAGTCCGATGCGCCCGATGTAGCGGCGGTCCAGGGTGCTGCCGTCGCCGCCGGGGCCGTCGTCGGTGACCGGATTCTCCGGGTCGGTGTCCTCCACGTCGATGCGTCCGAAGAAGAGACCGATCTCGGCGGCGGAGTACTCGGCGAGGCGCTGGGAGATCTCGTAGGTCTCGTGGTCGCGTTCGAGCAGTGCCTGCGGGTGGTCGATGTCCGCGGTGAGCCGTTGGACAGCGCGGGCCCGGTCGGCGAGGCGTTCGCGGGCGGTGTCGACATGGGCGAGCAGCTCATTGAGCCGGTGCTGTTCCTCGGCGACGGCGGGAAGGGGAGAGAGGGGAGAGTCGGAGTGGTCGGACATGATCTCCAGGTCTGAGTGTGAGTGGGTTACTCTCACCAGCCCCGGTCGCGCCAGGTGTCCAGTGCGGGACGCTCGGCACCGAGGGTGGTGTCATCGCCGTGGCCGGGGTGGACCACGGTGGAGTCGGGGTAGCAGAAGCAGCGCACGGACACGTCGCCGAGAAGACGGGTGAAATCCTCCGGGGTGGCGGTGTTCCCCACTCCACCAGGGAAGAGACTGTCCCCGGTGAACAGGTGGGTCGGGCCTTCCCCGGTGGACAGGGCCAGGGCCAGTCCGCCCGGTGTGTGCCCGCGCAACAGGACGACAAGCATACCCAGTTCGGCGAGTGCGGGCGACGCCGGGGTGAACAGCTCCCCGGCATCCCCTTCCGGCGAACGGTCATCGCCCCAGGTGCAGTCAACCGGGGCGGGCAGCGCCCGGGCGTCCGGGGCTGGGGCATGGTGGCGGGCACCGGTCGCGGCCAGGACCTCGGGGAGGGCACGTACGTGGTCATGGTGCTGGTGGGTGGTGAGTACGTCGGTGATCTTCACGCCCAGTTCCCCGGCCAGTGCCAGGAGGTGCTCGGCGTCGTCGGCCGCGTCGATGAGCAGTGCGTCCCCGCCGGTGGCGATGAGATAGCAGTTGTTGTCCATGTCCCCGACAGTGGTCTTCACCAGGGTGATCGGCCTTACCCCGTCGTCGGTGGTGGTGATGCTGCGCGTCTCCCGCGGAGCGTCGAGGTGGCTGAATACGCCGGTTGCTCCGGCGTCGGTGGTGTTCTCCGGGATGATCATGGCACCACCCTAGTGGCGTGCCGGGCATGGTGCTGTTCTCGATTACGCGTTCGAGAAAAAGCCGTACACTGACGTAGACTGCAGGCTGACTGCACCGACCGAGAAGAATCCAGGAGTTCACCGGTGGCTGAGATCCTCACCGTGCGCGGCGCCCGCGAGCACAACCTCAAGGGGGTGGACATTGACCTGCCCCGCGACCGGATGATCGTCTTCACCGGACTGTCCGGCTCCGGCAAGTCCTCCCTCGCCTTCGACACCATCTTCGCGGAAGGCCAGCGACGCTACGTCGAGTCGCTGTCCTCCTACGCGCGCCAGTTCCTCGGTCAGATGGACAAACCGGACGTCGAGCTCATCGAGGGCCTGTCGCCGGCGGTGTCCATCGACCAGAAGTCGACGAACCGGAATCCCCGGTCGACCGTGGGTACCATCACCGAGATCCACGACTACCTGCGACTGCTGTTCGCCCGCACCGGCATCGCCCACTGCCCCGAGTGCGGGGCGCGGATCGAACGTCAGACACCGCAGCAGATCGTCGACCAGGTCCTCGGGATGGAGGAGGGGCTGAAGTTCCAGGTCCTCGCTCCGGTGGTGCGCACCCGCAAAGGTGAGTTCGTCGACCTCTTCGAGGATCTCGCCGCCCAGGGCTACGCCCGCGTCCTCGTCGACGGGGAGGCCTACCGCCTCACCGATCCGCCCCAGCTGGAGAAGCAGGTCAAGCACGACATCGACGTCATCGTCGACCGGCTGCAGGTCAAGCCGTCCCAGAAGCAGCGGCTCACCGAGTCCGTGGAGACCGCCCTCGGCCTGGCCGACGGTCGCGTGGTCCTCGACTTCGTCGGTCTCGAGGATGATGACCCGGACCGTCGTCGTCGGTTCTCCGAGAACATGGCCTGCCCCAACGGCCACGCCCTGGCCATCGACGAGCTGGAGCCGCGCAGCTTCTCCTTCAACAGCCCCTACGGTGCCTGCCCGTCCTGCGACGGTCTCGGCACGAAACTCGAGGTCGACGAGGCCCTGATCATCCCGGACGAGGACGCCCCGCTCGTCGGCGCGATCGCGCCCTGGGCATCCTCCCCGAACCACCGCTACTTCGACAAGCTGCTCACCGCACTCGCGGAGAACCTCGGCGTCGACCCGGACACCCGCTGGTCGGAACTGACGAAGAAGGAGCGCAAGGCGGTGCTCACCGGGCACCCCGAGGAGATCACCGTCCGCTACCGCAACCGCTACGGTCGGTCGCGGCAGTACTCCGCGCCGTTCGAGGGCGTCCTGCACTACCTGCACCGCAAGATCGACCAGGCGGAGAGCGACAACCAGAAGGAACGCTACCTCGGCTACATGCGCGAAGTGCCGTGTCCGGCCTGTGGCGGTACCCGGCTGCGCCCGGAGATCCTGCAGGTCACCATCGACTCCGAGTCGGGGGAGAAGTCCATCGCCGACGTCTCCGCGATGAGCATCGAGGACGCCAGCAGCTTCCTCGACAGCCTCACCCTCAACTCCCGTGACGAGATGATCGCCGGACGCGTCCTCAAGGAGATCCAGGCGCGACTGCGGTTCCTCATCGACGTCGGCCTGAACTACCTGTCCATGTCCCGCGCCGCCGGCACCCTGTCCGGTGGAGAGGCGCAGCGCATCCGGCTGGCGACACAGATCGGTTCCGGTCTGGCCGGCGTCCTCTACGTCCTCGACGAGCCGTCGATCGGCCTGCACCAGCGCGACAACACCCGCCTCATCGCCACACTCAAGCACCTGCGGGACATCGGCAACACCCTCATCGTCGTCGAGCACGACGAGGAGACCATCCGTACCGCCGACTGGCTGGTGGACATCGGTCCGCGGGCCGGCGAGTTCGGCGGCCACGTCGTCTACCAGGGGGAGCCTGAGGGCATTCTCGACTGCGCCGAGTCCATCACCGGCCAGTACCTGTCCGGGCAGCGGATCCTCGCCGTGCCGGAGCAGCGTCGTGAGGTGGACACCGACCGGGTCATCACCGTCCACGGTGCCACCGAGAACAACCTGAAGAACGTCACCGTCGATTTCCCGCTGGGGGTGCTGACCTGCGTCACCGGTGTCTCCGGATCAGGCAAGTCCAGCCTCGTCAACGGGATCCTGGCCCAGGTGCTGGCGAACCAGCTCAACGGCGCCCGTCAGGTGCCCGGTCACCACCGTAAGGTCACCGGGCTTGACCAGCTGGACAAGCTGGTCCGGGTGGACCAGAGCCCGATCGGCCGGACGCCGCGCTCGAACCCGGCGACGTACACCGGCGTCTTCGACAAGATCCGCAACCTCTTCGCCGAGACCGCCGAGGCCAAGGTCCGTGGCTACAAGGCCGGCCGGTTCAGTTTCAACGTCAAGGGCGGACGCTGCGAGGCGTGCCACGGTGACGGCACACTGAAGATCGAGATGAACTTCCTGCCGGACGTCTACGTCCCCTGCGAGGTCTGCCAGGGTGCCCGGTACAACCGGGAGACCCTGGAGGTCCACTACAAGGGGAAGTCGATCGCCGAGGTCCTCGACATGCCGATCAGCGAGGCCGCGGAATTCTTCGGCCCGGTCACCTCGATCTCCCGCTACCTCAACACGCTGGTCGATGTCGGGCTGGGGTACGTGCGGCTCGGTCAGGCGGCGACGACACTGTCCGGCGGTGAGGCACAGCGCGTGAAGCTGGCCAGTGAGCTGCAGAAGCGGTCCAACGGCCGGACGGTCTACATCCTCGACGAGCCGACCACCGGTCTGCACTTCGAGGACATCCGCAAACTGATGCTGGTCATCCAGGGCCTCGTCGACAAGGGCAACACCGTCCTGATCATCGAGCACAACCTGGACGTCATCAAGGCCGCAGACTGGATCATCGACATGGGCCCGGAGGGCGGTGCCGGCGGCGGCACCGTCGTCGCCGAGGGGACGCCGGAAGAGGTGGCCCGTGTGGAGGCCTCCCACACCGGCCGGTACCTCAAGGAGATGCTCTAGGCGGTTCCCGGGTCACCGGGGCCGTCGTCCCCGGGGGCGGTCCTGCTGCTGCGGTCACGGAACGCGGCGCAGGCCAGCAGTATCAGGCCGCAGATGATGAATGCCGCCACCTGGATCAGACCGTCGAGCGCGGCGAGGTCGTAGAGCACGAGCTTCGCCGTGGCCAGCAGGGCGATCCCCAGGCCGATGGCGGCGTCCACCCGGAGCAGGAAGAAGACCCCGACCAGCATCCAGAGCACCGAGACAATGAGATGTCCGGTCATGAACGAGTTGTCGGTGTCGGTGATGTCGCGGGCCAGCAGCGGGATCGCGGAGGTTCCGAGAACCAGCAGGACGCCACCGGCGACGATCTTGCCTGGGCGGGTGAGGCGCAGGGCGTCCTCCCGGTACAGGACGAGCAGTCCCGCGACCAACAGGAGCAGCGGAGGCAGCCACAGTGGGCGGGCGTCCATGTCGATCTCACGGGTCCAGGCCGGGCCGAGGAGATGGAGACACGCCAGGACGGTGAACCCGCCGAAAAGCCAGGGGACCACCGGGGGAAGTGCGGGGGAGAACCACACCAGCGCACCGGCGACCACCACCACCGCGCACAGCCACCAGGTCCAGTCGGAATTGACGTACAGGCTGGTCATGACGACCCCGAGGGTGGTCAGACCGGTTGCCAGGGCCGCGCGCATCGCATCGGCGACGGACGCGGGGATGACAGGTCGCGGCACCGGGATCACGGGGTAACCGGGCGGTCCGTGCTGGATCGGCGGCATGGCCGGCGGGGCCTGCGGACGGCGCGGCAGGGCGAGGGACTCCCTGGTGATGATCGACCGCACCCCCGGGACGGCGCAGGTCACCAGTCCGATGACCAGTGCACACCAGCGGGCGGAGGTGTTTCCGGCGTCGTCGTGGTAGCCGGACCAGGCAGCGGTGTTGAGCAGGATCAGTGCCGGCATCAGTACCGCCGGGACCCACCGGGCGAGCAGGTCGATGACCGCGGCCGACGTGGACGAGGGAGCGACGGGGAACAGTCCGAGTCCGGTGAGGACGACGACGGCGACCAGGGACGCGGTGGTCAGTGCCACCGGGGCGTCGCTGTCCGGGACGAGTCCGGCGCCGCTGAGGAAGACGAGGGCGGCCGCAATGTCCACGGGAAGCCAGTATCTGCCGGCCGTCGACGCCCACCCGATGATGCCGAGAGTGAGCAGACACGCGGCTTCAACGGTCGGGGACCGGTCATCCCAGTCAAGCCAGAGTGTGGCCGGTGCCAGGAACAGGCCGCCGGTGACCATGAGCACGAAAGCCAGCCAGACCTGGTCCCACCACCGGGCGATCCCCAGACCGAGGGCGCAGGTCAGGCTGATAAGTACCGCACCGACCCAGGGCTCGATCCACTCCAGGCCGAAGACGGTCACCCAGATGTCCGCGAGGAGCCCGAGTACGGCGACGGTGAGCAGCGCCGGTGCCACCGGCCCGTCCGGTGACCTCCGTTGTGCCACGAGTGAATAGGCGCCGACCATCAGACAGATCGCTGCGGCCAGGGTGACGGCTGCTTCCGCACCCAGCCAGTTGTGCTCGACAGCCTGGACTGTGAGGAAGATGAGTCCCAGGACGAGAATCGCCGCGCCGAGCCAGGAGATGACGGTGGTGACGGTGTCCCGCGCGTTGCCGGGCCGGGGTGGGGGAGCGCCGTAGCCGGGAGGCGGGCCGACATATCCGGGTGGCGGCCCTGCGTACCCGGGCGGGGGGCCAGCGTAACCCGGGAGCTGCCCGGCATATCCGGGCGGCGGGACGTATCCCGGCGGTGGGCCGTAGCCGGGCGGCGGCCCGTACCCGGGCGGTGGCGGGTTGACGGGCGGTGCAGGCTGTGCCGGTCGGGCAGGTCCCCCCTGGTTGGGACGACCCTGCGGATTCTGGTTGACTGAGGGTGTGGTGCCAGGGGTTGGTCGGCTTCCCGACGTCCCCCCGGACTCATGATGAGTGCTCATGACATGACGTTACATGACGGCAACCACCCCCGGGCCGGACAGTTTCTCCCGGCGGGGGAGGCTCCGCCACCGGGCAGGGTTTGGACTTCTGCGCTGAGGGTGCTAGCATCGATGGCACTACCGCCCGTCGACCTGACGGGCTGCAAGTGGAGTATCTCCCACCTGGAACCGCTCACGAGTTGGGTCCGGGTCACGAAAGTCCGTTCTTCGACGGCGTCTGTGGTGGACACGTACGGAGGGCGGTTTTCATGCGGTGCATGTGCGCCGTGGGGGATCCATGGGGACGGACACCGTCCACACACACTCGCAGTACGCGGTACACGTTTCTACCACTGCTACTGAGGAGTTCTCATCAGCGCTCAAGCTCGCATTAACGACCGGATTCGCGTTCCCGAGGTCCGGCTCGTCGGCCCGGGTGGCGAACAGGTCGGCATCGTCCGCATCGACGATGCACGCAAGCTGGCCTATGACGCCGACCTCGACCTCGTTGAGGTCGCCCCGAACGCCAAGCCGCCCGTGTGCAAGATCATGGACTACGGCAAGTTCAAGTACGAACAGGATCAGAAGGCCCGCGAGGCCCGCAAGAACCAGCAGCAGACC
>NHCFJ05603__coassemble_321_pt1 | contig 13868 bp, 12 predicted proteins | sample NHCFJ05603__metabat2_low_PE_007 | metagenome-assembled genome bin NHCFJ05603
ACGGCGATCTCGAGGAGGATGACGTCACCACCGCCGCACAGCGCGTCGCCGACCTGGCGAACCGGCTGCACAGTTCCCACGATGCCGCCGCGTCCTTCGACGATGCCGCCGTCGACGCCCACCATGACCTCGCCCGCGAGGCCGCGGCGTCCTCCGTCGTCCTGCTGAGCAACGAGGAGGTCGACGGCCGTCACCTGCTGCCGATCGCCGAATCCGGGGTCACCGGCTCCGTCGCCGTCATCGGTGCCTTCGCCGACGTGCCCCGCTACCAGGGCGGCGGCAGTTCCCACGTCAACCCCACCCGTCTGACGTCCCCGCTGGAGGCCATCCGCGAGACCTGGGAGGCACCTGTCACCTACGCCGCCGGATTCACCACCGACGGCTCCGGGGTGAATCCGGCCCTCCTCGCCGAGGCCGTGGAGGACGCCGCCAACGCCGATGTCGCCCTCGTCTTCCTGGGTCTGGCCGCCGAGCAGGAGTCCGAGGGTTTCGACCGCACTGACCTGGCGCTGCCCACCGAGCAGATCAATCTGCTGCGCGCGGTCCGGGCCGTCCAGGAACGGGTCGTGGTGGTGCTCTCCCACGGTGGCGTCCTCGATCTGCGTCAGGTCCGCAAGTACGCCGGCGCCATCGTCGACGCGAACCTCACCGGTCAGGCCGGCGGCGCGGCACTTGCCGAGGTGCTCTCCGGGCGCGTCAACCCCTCGGGAAAGCTCACCGAGACCATTCCGCTGCGTCTGCAGGACACCCCCGCCTACCTGGACTTCCCCGGCGAGCACGGGCATGTCCGCTACGCCGAGGGGCTGCACGTCGGTTACCGCTGGTACGACGCCCGCGAACTTTCCGTCGCCTTCCCCTTCGGCCACGGGCTGAGCTACACCACCTTCGCCTACGACGGGATCTTCGCCCAGCCCGACGACGACGGCGAGGGCATCACCGTCATCGTCGGGGTGACGAACACCGGGTCCCGCCGCGGCCGGGAGGTCGTCCAGGCCTATGTGGCCGTGCCGGAGTCTGCGGTGCAGCGCGTCCCGCAGGCCCTCGGCGGATTCGGGTCGGTGACCCTGGACCCCGGCGAGCGTGCCGAGCTGGAGATCCACATCGACCGCCGTGACCTGGAGTACCGCGACACCCGCACCGGAGCGTCGGTGCTGGAACCGGGCCGGTATGTTGTCGCCGTCGGTGCGAGCAGTCGTGATCTGCGTGGATCCACCGAGGTAGAGCTCGAGGGCGAGGTGGTGCACGTCCCGCTGACGCTGACCTCCACGCTCGCCGAGGCGATGGCGAGCCCGGTGGTCGCGCAGGCGATCGGGGACGCCATGGGTGCCGTCACCGGTGGCGGTGAGAGTGGCGGTGCGGGTGCAGGTGACGCGCTCGGCGTCGACCTCGCCGCGATGATGGGCAGTGTCCCGCTCGAGCGGCTGGTCGGCTTATCCTCCGGCGCGGTCACCACCGACCAGCTGCAGCAGCTGCTGGACGCCGCGAACGAGGCGCACTGACCGCGATGCGCGGTCGGTGACGCACCCGCGACCTGAATCGGTGATCTGTCCACCATATGGCTTCGACGGGGATACAGTTCGTGTCATGAATCCTCATTCCACGGTGTATTCCCTGCGGCGGAGGGCATGCGCCGCGCTTCTGGTCCCGGCTCTCGGCCTCGGAACGGCGGTGGTGGCGGCCCCTGTCGCCGGTGCCGACGAGGCGGTGACCACAGTGGGCGCTGCGGCGGCCACGGAGATCGCGACCGTCCCGGGGGACGCCGACTTCTTCGCCCTGCCGGATGCCGCGGACACTGCATCGGCTGATCTGGCGTCCCTGGCTCCGGGGACGCCGCTCACGCAGCGCAGCGTCCCCGCCAGGATCAACAACCTGGGCGACATGCCGGTGACCATGACCCAGGTCCAGTACCGCACCACCACCGTCACCGGTGAGCCCACAGTGGCGGTGACCAGTGTCCTCCAGCCGCCCGTCGGGGTGCAGCGCACCGGGGACACGGTCATGTACGCCAGCTTCTACGACTCGATGAACCCCGAGGACGGGCCCTCCCGCGTCCTGGCCCGTGGAGCCCAGTCCGGGATGCTGGACTACGCCGAAGCGGCGTTCGTCACCCCGCTGCTGGCCGCCGGGCACACCGTGGTCATGCCGGACATCCAGGGCGAACGCGGTATCTTCGCCGTCGGTGTGGAGTACGGCCAGATCATCCTCGACGGCCTGCGCGCCGCCCGCGACACCCCGGCCGCCGGGGTCGCCGCGGACTCGAAGACCGCGTTGACCGGCTACTCCGGAGGCTCCATCGGGACGGGCTGGGCGGGGATCATCGCCGACGACTACGCCCCGGACATTGCGCGGAACATCGTCGGTGTCGCCGAGGGTGGGGTGATGGTGCGCCCGGAACACAACCTCGCCTACGCCGGCGAGGGAGCGAAGTGGTCCGGTGTCGTCGGCATGGCGCTGACCGGTATGGCGGCCGCCTACGGAGACGACCTCAGCCCGTACCTCACGGACCTGGGGAAGAAGGTCGTCGCCCAGATGGTCGGCGTCAAGATCGATGACGCGGAGAACACCTACGACCACCTGCGGTGGGAGGAGCTCTTCCGGCCGGAGTACCCCACTCCGGACGATGTGCCGCCGATCCGTGCGGTCCTCGACGACACGAACATGGGGCTCGCACCGGTGCCGTCGTACCCGTACTACATCGGGCAGTCCGGGGGCGGGGCCGACCAGCAGAAGACGCCGGTGCACCCCACGCTCGGTGACGGCGACGGCGTCATGCTGCTCGGTGACACCCGGGGTCTGGCGCAGTACTACTGCGACGCCGGGACCACGGTGCAGTACGAGGAGTACCCGCCGATCGGCCACACCTACGCCGGGCCCTACTGGGCCACGCAGATGGTGCCCTGGGTCAATGCCCGGTTCGCAGGGCAGGCGGCTCCCTCCACCTGCGGTTCCGTTCCTGCGGGGAACTCGCTGACGGACTGACTGACCGTCGTGTTCACGGGGGATCCGTGTCCGACCCTTGACTGAAGTGAGATTCAGGTCACATAATACTGGATAGTATTGCTGATCAAACAGCGGTACATGCCAGTCACACGGACACGCACGCGCCCCCGGGCGCAGGGAAGGACACCCATGAAGGACTTCGCAGGACAGCGCCGATCCCCCCTGACGCAGGCGGTCAGCCTCGCCCGGGTTGCCGTCGCCTCCGGTGGGGGTGCATGACCATGGCCATCATCTCCGCACGCCCGGCGTCCTCCGACCATCCCGATGCCCCGGACATCCCGCCGACGCCCGCCGACCACGTCCACTGCCGCGCCACCCGCAAGGCGATGCTCCGGCTGATCCCGGTGCTCGCCATCATCTACTTCATGTCCTACGTGGACCGCACGAACATCGCGATGGCGAAGACCCAGCTCCAGGCGGATGTGGGCATCAGTGTCGCCGCCTTCGGTCTCGGCGCCGGCCTGTTCTTCATCGCCTACGCCTGCCTGCAGGTGCCCGCGAACCTCATCATGTACCGGCTCGGCGCCCGGCGCTGGATCACCGTCATCGCCATGCTCTGGGGCTCGGTCACCGTCGGCATGATGTTCGTCAGCAGCGAAGTCATGTTCTACGGGCTGCGTATCGCCCTCGGCGCCTTCGAGGCCGGGCTCTACCCGGCGATCCTGTTCATGGTCACCCGCTGGTTCGCCCAGAAGGACCGCGCGACGGCCATCGGCTACGTGCAGGCGGCGTCCTGCCTCGGTGTCATCCTCGGTGCTCCGCTCGGCGGATTCCTCATGGGCTTCCACGGCGTGGCCGGTCTCCACGGCTGGCAGTGGATGTTCCTCATCGAGGGTGTCGCCACCGTCCTCATCGGTCTCACCCTCATCCGGCTCCTGCCGGACCGCCCGCGCGAGGCCCGCTGGCTCGGGCCGCAGGAGGCTGCGGCCCTCGAGGACGCCAGCGGTGCCGGGGACGCCGGGAATGAGACCTCGTCGTTGAAGGGCAACCTCTGGGCCGCCTTCGGCCGTCCGTTCATCCTCATCATCGGTGCGATCTACTTCCTGAACCAGATCGTCATCAACGGGCTGTCCTTCAATGTCCCGGCGATCATCGAGGGGATGGACGTCAGCTCCACCTTCGTCATCGGCATCCTCAGCGGTGTCACCGCGGTCGGTAGCCTCGTCGGCGTCCTGGTCACTCCGCGGATCGCCCGCCGGATGAGCAATGAGACGGTGCTGCTCGGCGCCCTGACCCTGGGCTGCACCGTCTTCGCCGTCCTCGCCTTCGCCGCCCCGTCCTTCGCACTGCAGCTGGTCTGCATGGCGGTCATCGGCGGCCTGGCGACCGGCTGCATGCCGATCTTCTGGTCGATCGCCATGCCCCGGATGACCGGCGTCATCGCCGCGGCCGGCCTGGCCTTCATCAACACCATCGGACAGCTCGGCGGCTTCTTCGGTCCCTATGCCTTCGGTGTGGTCGAGTCGAAGACCGGCGACCCGATGTCCGGGCTGTGGGTCATCGCCGCGGTCGCTGTCATCGGTGGTCTCCTCGCGGTTCCGCTGAGCCGCGCGCTGCGCAGGGAGGACCGGAGCGCGGAGGTGGCGTCGCAGGACGCCTGACGCACACAGGGGGACGCAGGGAGGATGCAGACCGGGCGCGGTCGGCGTCCTCCCTTTGTTGTGTACTCAGAGAGATGCAGGTCACAGTAGATGGGAAACTGTTATTCTCGGAACGTCTTGACAGGGAGAGATGTACGTCACATAATACTGAGCAGTATGGCAGGTCAGAATACGAAAGGGCACTCATGAAGGACATGGCAGGACAGATCGCGGTCATCACCGGAGCCGGTGGCGGACTCGGCCGGGCACACGCCCTGGCACTGGCGAAGCGTGGCGTGAAGATCGTCGTCAACGACCTCGGTAACGCCCGGGGCGTCGTCGACGAGATCACCGCCGCCGGTGGCGAGGCCGTCGCGGACAGCACCGACATCTCCGACCGCGCCGCCGCCGCGGCGATGGTCGACGCCGCCGTGGAGCGCTGGGGGCGCATCGACATCCTCGTCAACAACGCCGGTATCCTCCGCGACAAGTCCTTCGCCAAGATGGACCTCGACGACTTCGACAAGGTCATCGCCGTCCACCTCACCGGCTCGGTCAACTGCACCAAGGCCGCGTGGCCGTACATGGTGGAGCAGGGCTACGGCCGCATCCTCATGACTACCTCCGCGTCCGGCATCTACGGCAACTTCGGCCAGTCCAACTACGGCGCCGCCAAGTCCGGCCTCGTCGGACTGATGAACGTCCTGGCCATCGAGGGCGCGAAGAAGGGCATCAAGGTCAACTCCCTGGCACCCACCGCCTTCACCCAGATGACCGACGGCCTCATCACCGAGGAGGCCGCCGCCGTCCTCGGCCCGGAGACCGTCGCCCCCGCCGCCGAGTTCCTTGTCTCCCCGGACGCCCCGACCGGCGTCATCCTCGGCGCCGGCGGCGGAGTCTTCGCCGTCTCCGAGATGCGCGAGGCCGCCCCGGTCTCCCTCGGTCAGGACGCCACCGCCGAGGGCATCGAGGGCCGCTGGGCGGAGATCTCCGACCTCAGCGACTCCCACCACCTCGCCGCCGCCTTCGAGCAGACCCGTCTCTACGTCGAGACGGCCGCCGCGGGGGAGGATGCATGACCGACACTCCTGCCCTCTTCGACGTCTCCGGGCACACCGTCCTCGTCACCGGCGGAGCCCGGGGCATCGGACGCTGGCTCGCTGAAGGCCTGCTCGCCGCCGGTGCGACCGTCCTCGTCTCGACCCGGCGTCCCGACGCCGCCGCCGAAATGGAGACGGAGCTCGCCGAGGCCGTCGCCGCCGGACGATTCCACGCCATCGCCGCGGACATCTCCACCGAGGAGGGCTGCCAGGCTCTCGTCGAGGGTGTCCGCGGGTACACCGACCGGCTTGACGGCCTGGTGAACAACGCGGGCGCGACCTGGGGCGCACCCTTCGACGAGTTCCCCCCGGATGCCTGGGACAAGGTGCTCGGCGCGAACCTGAAGGCACCGTTCCGCCTCTCCCAGCTGCTGCGTCCGCTGCTCGACGCCCGTGCGGACGCCGGTCTCGACCCGGCCCGTATCATCAACATCGGCTCCATCGACGGCCTGGCCGTGCCGAACTACGAGAACTACTCCTACGCGGCGTCCAAGGCGGCGGTCCACCACCTCACGAAGGTCATGGCGAACTCGCTGGCGCCGAAGATCCTGGTCAACGCCATCGCCCCCGGCCCGTTCCCCACCCGCATGATGAAGTGGGTGCTCGACGAGCGTGGCGAGGAAGTCAACAAGGCCAACCCCCTGGGCAGGATCGGACGCCCCGAGGACGTCAACGCCCTGGTGACCTTCCTCCTCGCACCGGGCAGCTCCTACATCACCGGCACCACCATCCCCCTCGACGGCGGACTGACCTCCACCATGTCCGTCGCCATGTACGACGACAACGAATAGGACACAACAGACCCATGCGCGAAGCAGTCATCGTCTCGACCGCCCGTACCCCCATCGGCCGCGCCTACCGGGGTGCCTTCAACAACACCCAGGGCCAGGAACTCGCCGGTCACGCCATCGCCGCCGCCGTCGAGCGGGCAGGACTCGACGGCTCCGAGGTCGAGGAGGTCATCTTCGGCTGTGCGATGCAGGAGGGTTCCACCGGCCTCAACGTCGCCCGCCAGGGAGCCCTGCGCGCCGGCCTGCCGGTGAGCGTCCCCGGCATGAGTGTCGACCGGCAGTGTGCCTCCGGCCTCATGGCGATCGCCACCGCCGCCAAGGAGATCATCGTCGACGGCCTGCAGATCGCCGTCGGCGGAGGCGTGGAGTCCATCTCCCTGGTGCAGAACGAGCACCACAACACGTACCGGGCCACCGACCCGTGGCTGCGGGAGAAAGAGAACGGCCACGACATCTACATGCCGATGCTCAACACCGCCGAGATCGTCGCCGAGCGCTACAACATCACCCGCGAGCAGCAGGACGCCTACGCCCTGGAGTCCCAGCGCCGCACCGCCGCCGCCCAGGAGGCCGGCTACTTCGACGAGGAGATCGCCCCCTTCACCGCCACCAAGCTCGTCGCCGGTGAGGACGGCCAGCCGGTCGAGCAGGAGGTCACCCTGAGGCTCGACGAGGGCAACCGCCCGGGCACCACCGCGGAGGGACTGGCCAAGCTCAAGGCCGTGCTGCCGGACTCCGACGGCCACGCCGCGACGATCTCGGCCGGTAACGCCTCCCAGCTCTCCGACGGTGCCGCGGCCGTGGTCCTCATGGAGCGTGCTGAGGCGGAGAAGCGGGGCCTGGCGCCGCTGGGCACCTACCGCGGCATCGCGGTCGCCGGCTGCGAGCCCGACGAGATGGGCATCGGCCCGGTCTTCGCCATCCCGAAGCTGCTGGAGCAGCACGGTCTCACCGTCGACGACATCGACCTGTGGGAGCTCAACGAGGCCTTCGCCTCCCAGACGCTGTACTGCCGCGACACCCTCGGCATCGACCCCGAGAAATTCAACGTCAACGGTGGTGCGATCTCCATCGGCCACCCCTACGGCATGAGTGGCGCCCGCATGGTCGGCCACGCCCTGCTCGAGGGACGCCGCCGTGGGGCCCGCTACGTCGTCATCACCATGTGCATCGGTGGCGGTATGGGCGCCGCCGGCCTGTTCGAGCTGTAGAGACTGGAGAGTTCACACCATGGCTGACAGTGACGAGAGCGCACCCGGTTTCCGTGACGCGGCACGGGCGCAGATCCTCGACGCCGCAGCCGTGGTCTTCCAGGCCGAGGGCTTCGAGCGGACGACGATCGACGACATCGCCGAACGCATCGGCGCGACGAAGGGCCGGATCTACTACTATTTCCGCTCCAAGTTCGACATCTATCTCGCCGTCTACGAAGCGGGGATGAGCGGGGCCTTCCTGACAGTCGAGCCGCTTTCGCAGGAGCCCGGCACCGGCCGGGAACGGCTCACCGCCATGGCGGTGCGCCACCTGGTGAATCTCATGACCGACCCCGGCTACCACGACGTCATCTCCCAGGGTGTCGTCGCCGGGCGGTCCACCGCCCTCAAGGAGCACCAGCGTCAGGCCCTCATCGGGCTCAACGATATCCGCACCCGCTACGAGGACCTGTTCCGTGGCGTCGTCACCGACGGGATGGCGGACGGTTCCCTGCGTGCCGGGGACGCCCGCCTGGCCACCCGGTTCCTGCTGAGCAGTCTCAACAGCACCGCGATGTGGTTCCGTGTCCGCGAGAAACAGGACGCCTCGGAGATCCGTGACCTGGCGGAACAGCTTGTCGACCAGGCCATCGGGGGCCTGGCGTCCTGACGGTCGGGACCGGTGCCCCGTGAGGATCCGGGCTAAAGAGTGAGCACCCGCGCCACGGTGCGCCGGGTCTCCCCGACGTAGTCGCCGCCGAATACCGCGGCGTGCAGGTAGAGGACCTGGAGCCGGTGCAACGGCAACAGCTCACGCCATCCGTCGGGCAGCTCGGCGGCCTCGGCGTAAGCGTCGAGGACAGTCTCCAGGTGCGGGGCGCCGAACATCGTGAGGAAGCCGAGGTCCGTGAGCGCGTGGCCGCCGTGGGCGCTCGGGTCGATCAGGGTCGCCCCGTCGGGGGACCACAGCACATTTCCCGACCACAGATCACCGTGGAGCCGGGCCGGCGGGCGGTCGTCGTCGAAGTCACTGGAGCACAGCCGGTCGAGCAGCGCGTCGGTACCGGGGATCCCTCCGGCATGCGCATCGAGCGGGGCGGTGACGACCTCAGCGACCGGCAGCCCGCCGGTGTCCGTGGCCTCGCCCAGCCATGCCAGGCCGGCGGCCTCCCAGTCGCCCGTGCGGCCGGGGTTGCGTTTACGGAAAGTGGACATGGTCTTCAGGGTAGGGAATACCGGACCGCTCTGACGGGTTGGACGGGAAATGACATCTCTCTTCGACCCGCTCGACGCGGGAGCACTGCATCTGGACAACCGCGTGACGATGGCGCCGCTGACCCGCCAACGCGCAGCGGAGGACGGCGTCCCCACTGACCTGCACGCCACGTACTACAGCCAGCGGGCCTCCGCCGGCCTCGTCGTGACCGAGGGGACCTTCCCCGCCTTCGGCAACCGTGCCTTCCCCGGCCAGGCCGGTATCGCGAACGAGGAGCAGGCCGCCGGCTGGGCCCACGTCGCCGACGAGGTGCACGCCGCCGGCGGCACCCTCGTCATGCAGATCATGCACGGCGGACGCACCAGTCACCCGGACCTGCTGCGCGGTGGCGAACCCGAGGCGCCCAGCGCCATCGGTACCGGTGGCCCGGTCCGTGGCTTCTCCGGCAAGCTCGACGGTGTGGTGCCGCGTGAGCTGGGCCTTGAGGAGATCCCGCGGATCATCAGCGAGTTCGTCGCCGGTGCGCGCCGGGCGGTCGATGCCGGGGTCGACGGTGTGGAGATCCACGGTGCGAACGGGTATCTGCTGCACGAGTTCACCGCGGCGTCATCCAACCACCGCACCGACGCCTACGGCGGATCCCCGGAGAACCGGGCGCGCCTGACCGTCGAGGTGGTGCGGGCCGTCGCCGAGGAGATCGGGGCGGAGCGCACTGCGCTACGCATCTCCCCGGAGCACGGTGTCCAGGGTGTGCCGGAGGACGACCGGGCGGACGTCCTGGCCACCTATGACGCCCTGATCGACGGCCTGCCCGAGATCGCCTACCTCTCGGTGCTGCACGCCGACATCGACGGTGACCTGGTGGCGCACCTGCGCGAGCGCTTCGGCGGGACCTTCCTGCTCAACAGCGGTTTCGGACGCGTCACCGAGCTGCCCGAAGCCCGCCACATCGTCGAGGACGATCTGGCGGACGCCGTCGTCGTCGGACGTGAGCTCATCGCCAACCCGGACCTCGTCCGCCGGTGGAAAGAGGGTCTGGAGCTCAACACACCCGACCAGCCCACCTTCTACCTCGGCGGGGAGCGCGGGTACACGGACTATGCGTTCGTCGGCTGAGTGTTCCAGGCATCCTGCGCATCCGGCCCTGGCCGGCAGCTGCGCGGTCAGCAATCCGCGACAATCTCGGCGGCGACCCGTTTGGCGTACATGCCCACCCCGGTGATCGTCGCCGCGCCGGGACCGACCAGGTCCCCGTAACCCACCAGGTGCAGTCCCGGATGCCGGGGACTTCCGTGGTCGAGCAGGCCTCGGAACGGGCCGAGAGCAGGACGGAAGCCGGTGCACCAGATGAGGTGGTCAGCATCGATGTCGGCGAGGGAGTTCACCATCGGTGTGGCGGTGAGTAGCCCTGTATCACGGGCACGACGGACCTCGGGGACCATGACGATGTCGCCGAGGGTGGTGTCCGCCCCCGGGTCCTCATCACCACGCGCGACGGCCAGGGCCCGGGCCCGGTTGCGCCGGAACAGCACCCGCCCGTCGACGTCGTCCGGCATCCACCGGGGAGGATGCCTCGTGTACCAGGTCACGGGGTTGGCTCTGCCAGCTCCTCCGGTCCCGGCGTCGGCCGCGGCGAGGGCCAGCTCGGCGGCAATCTGTGCTCCGGAGTTCGCGCCGCCGACGACGGCCACCGTCGATCCCCGGAACGCCGCAGGACCGGGGTAGGTCACCGTGTGCCACTGTCGGCCACCGAAGGTGCCGGGTAGGGCGGGGACGAAGGGGGCGGACCAGGTCCCCGTGGCGGCGATGACGTGTGGTGCAGTCCAGGTCCGGGGGCCGGAGCCCGTCATGCCGTGGACGGTGTAGCGTCCTGCCGACCAGGTCACCCCGGTGACGCGCACCGGACGCTCCACCGGGAATCCGTAGCGTTCCTCGTAGGAGGCAAGGTAGTCGACGACGTGTGTGGCCGGCGGGAAGCCGTCGTAGCGGGACATCGGGCGGCCGGGCAGATTCGAGAATTCAGCGGTGGAGAACAGTCGTAGTGACGGCCAGGCGTGACGCCATGCTCCGCCGGGGCCCGGCTGATCATCGAGAATGACGAAGGGTACGCCTGCGCGACGCAGATGGAAGGCGGTGGCGAGCCCTGCCTGACCGCCGCCGACGATGACGGCGGTGGTCTGCCGTGTGTCGGGAACGGCCACGGTGTCAGCCGATCTGCAGGACGCGGCGGAGAGCGGCGAACGGTTCCGGCCGGACCTGGTGGAGGACGCGCCGACCGTCCCGGACGCGGTCCAGCAGGCCGGCATCGACCAGTTTCTTCAGGTGGTGGGAGACGGTCGGCTGGCTAATTCCCACCCGGGTCATGAGGTCACCGACGGTGACCGGGACGCAGCCGCCTGCGGCGATCTCGGAGAGGATGCGCAGGCGGGCGGGGTCGGAGAGAGTGGTGAACAGCCCGGCGTACCGGGTCGCTTCATCCGGGGACAGTGGGCCGGTCCCGAGGCTGCAGCAGTCGGAGCGGAGGTCGGTGTCCGGGAGGTTCAGGGAAACAGCCATGTGTCCACAGTACCCGAAACATATTGACGACTATCAATACATTGGCTATTCTCCGCTCTGCCGGGCATCCACGGACAACGACTTCCCGGACAGCTTCCTTACCGACCCGATGAAAGTAGGCCACCACGTGTCCCTCATCGACCGACTCCTCCCGGTGTGGATCATCCTCGCCATGGCGGCAGGTCTGCTGCTCAGCCACACCGGACTGGCGGACGTCCTCGGTGCCACCGAGATCGCCGGGGTCTCCCTGCCGGTCGCTGTCGGACTACTCGTCATGATGTACCCGCCGTTGGCGAAGGTCCGTTACGACACCGCCGGAAGGATCGCCGCCGACCGGCGGCTGATGGCTGTCTCCCTCACTCTCAACTGGGTCCTCGGACCGGCACTGATGTTCGCTCTGGCCTGGTTGTTCCTTCCCGACCAGCCGGAACTGCGCACCGGGCTGATCATCGTCGGCCTGGCCCGCTGCATTGCCATGGTGCTCATCTGGTCCGAACTGGCCTGTGGCGACCGCGAAACCACCGCCGTGCTCGTCGCGGTGAACTCGGTGTTCCAGGTGCTCATGTTCGGCGTCCTCGGTTGGTTCTATCTGCAGACCCTGCCGTCGTGGTTGGGTCTGTCGACGACCTCGGCGGAGTTCTCCTTCCTTGCTATCGCCGGCTCAGTGCTCGTCTTCCTCGGTATCCCGTTGGTGGCAGGTGCCGCCTCCCGGCTGCTCGGCGAACGGCTCCGCGGTCGTCGCTGGTACGAGGAGGTTTTCCTGCCGCGGGTCTCCCCGCTGGCCCTGATCGGTCTGCTGTACACCATTGTCATCCTGTTCACCCTGCAGGGGCACCAGGTCACCGACGACCCGTGGTCGGTCGCCCGCGTCGCCCTGCCACTGGTGGTGTACTTCGCTGTTATGCCCGCGCTGGCCCTGGCGCTGTCTCGCGCCGTGGGCCTGGGGTACGCCCGGTCGACCTCGGTCGCCTTCACTGCGGCGGGCAACAACTTCGAGCTCGCCATTGCCGTGGCCGTCGGTACCTTCGGTGCGGACTCCGGTCAGGCACTCGCCGGCACCGTCGGCCCGCTCATCGAAGTTCCTGTGCTGGTGGGCCTGGTCTACGTCATCCGACGCCTCGGCCCGTTGCTCTTCCCCGGCGATCCGACCCTGCCGCCCGGCACAGCGTCCTCCTCTGATCCCGTCCCTTCCTCCACCATCACGGAGCACACGATCCCATGAGTACATCAGACCGCGACCCGTCCGTCCTCTTCGTCTGCATCAGCAACGCCGGCAAGTCCCGGATGGCTGAAGCCCTCGCCAAGAGCTTTCGTATCACCGCTGGAGCACAGCTCACCGTCCATTCCGCAGGCACCCGTCCCGGTACCGCCGCGAACGCGGAGTCCGTCGCCGCCCTCGACGAGATCGGGGTCCCGACCCCGGACGCCGCGCCGAAGCCCGTCGACCCGGACCTGCTGCGCACCTCAGACCGGGTCATCCTGCTCGGTACCGATGTGCAGCTCACCCTGCCCGAGGGCGCCCACGGCACCTTGGAGCGCTGGGTGACCGACGAGCCTTCCACCCGGGGGATCGGCGGCATGGAGCGGATGCGGCTGGTCCGTGACGACATCGCCGCCCGGGTCCGTGAGCTCGTCAGGGAGATGACCGACGGGTACTGACGGGAACTCCTGATCAGGAACGGCTACAGACCACCCGCTCGCCGCGTCACAGTCGTCGGTGTCGTCGCCCCTGTCGTTCATCGAGCCGCACGAACGGATAACCCCCTATCCATTCGCTGACGATGCGACGGGCAATGGATAGCCCCTTATCCGTTACTCCGATCCGTCGATCACGAACGGCTCGAGCGGAAACCGCGCAGCCGCAGCGAGTTGGAGACCACGAACACCGAGGAGAACGCCATCGCCACGCCGGCGAGCATCGGGTTGAGCAGTCCGAACGCCGCGACCGGGATGAGGGCCACGTTGTAGGCGAAGGCCCAGAACAGGTTCCCGTGGATGGTCCGCAGTGTCTTCCGGGACAGTCGCACGGCGTCCACCGCAGAGCGAAGGTCATTGTTCATCAGGGTGATGTCACTGGCCTCGATCGCCACGTCCGTGCCCGCGCCCATCGCCAGGCCCAGGTCGGCCGTGGCCAGCGCGGCGGCGTCATTGACACCGTCACCGACCATGGCGACGTTCCGGCCGGCGTCCTGCAGCGAGGAGATCGTCGAGACCTTCTGTTCCGGGCGCACCCCGGCGATGACATGGTCCGGGTCGATGCCTACCTCGGCGGCGACGACTGTCGCGGCGCCGGCGTTGTCACCGGTGAGCAGGTACGGGGTCAGCCCGAGCTCCGTGAAGTCGGCGACGGCCGCGGCCGAGTCCTCCTTCACGGTGTCCCGCACGGTGACGACACCGGCCGGCGCACCGTCGACGGTGACGAGCACCGGGGT
>NHCFJ05603__coassemble_1086_pt1 | contig 13112 bp, 11 predicted proteins | sample NHCFJ05603__metabat2_low_PE_007 | metagenome-assembled genome bin NHCFJ05603
TGGTAGGTGGCGATGGTGACTGGGCGGATCTCCTTGCGCTCACCGGAGTACTCGCCGATCTCGTCCTCGGTCAGGCTGGTGCGGCGGATGAGCTCATCGCGCCACTGGCGTCCTGCGACGGTGTTGGTGACGAGGATCAGCGTGGTCGTCTTCGACTTCGCCATCGCCGCGGCACCGACCATCGTCTTACCCGCACCACAGGGCAGCACAACCACACCGGAGCCGCCGGACCAGAAGGATTCCGCCGCCATCTCCTGGTAGTCGCGCAGCTCCCACTGCTCGTGCTCGGTGGACAGCTCGATGGGGTGCGCCTCACCGTCGACGTAGCCGGCCAGGTCCTCGGCAGGCCACCCGACCTTGATGAGTTCCTGCTTGATCCGGCCGCGCTCTGAGGGGTGGACGATGACCGTGTCCGCGTCGATCTGCTCGCCGAGCATCGGCCGGATCTTCTTGTGCCGCTGGATCTCGGCGAGCACGGCGGCGTCCGAGGATTCCAGGACCAGGCCGTGGACCGGGGAGGTCGCCAGGGTCAGCCGGCCGTAGCGGTCCATCGTCTCGGCGATGTCGACGAGCAGGGGCTGCGGCACGGGGAACCGCGAGTAGGTCTCCAGGACGTGGACGACCTGTTCGGCGTCGTGCCCGGCGGCGCGGGCGTTCCACAGTGCCAGCGGGGTGATGCGGTAGGTGTGGACGTGCTCGGGGGCACGCTCCAGCTCGGCGAACGGCGCCAGGGCGATACGCGCCTCGGCGGCGGCCGGGTGGTCGATCTCGAGCAGGACTGTCTTGTCGGACTGGACGATCAGTGGTCCGTCACCGATGGGCACTGCGGACTCCTCATGGGCGGGGTGTGGTGAACCGGTCCATTCTAGACCGGTGCGGCGACCCAGGCGATGCGGTGCGGCTGGATCCGCAGCGAGACGCCGTCGGACTCGGTGACTCCCACGATGGACACCGGGCTCATCGTCACCACCGAGATCCACTCCTGCACCGCCGACCCGTCGGCGTTGACGTAGCTGATCTCCACCCGCGTCCCACGGTCGTAGGCGGAGCGCAACGTGGCCATGATCTGGTGCGGGTCGCGCACCGTCTCCACGTCAGGCAGGTTGGAGTCCTCGGCGTCGGACGCAGCCTGCCGGGTGCGGCGCAGGCCTTCCACGGTCCCGGCGAGCTGGTCCTCGACCTCCTCACGTGTGACGGAGGGACGCCGCGGGTCGGGCACCAGTGAGAGGACCGGACCATGGGCAGTGGCGGCGGCGTCCCCGTCCACCCCGATCCTGACCCCGGCGTCCTCCAGCAGGTCGACGACGCGGGAGAGCTGCGTGCGGCTGACCGCCACGGTCGGGGCGATGCGACGCAGGGCGGCGTCGCGGACCTCCCCGTCGGACAGGGAGGCCAGTGCGGTCAGTGCCGAGGTCAGCGTCGCCTCGTCGGGGGCGGTGAGGATGGTGGACGCCGTGCCGGCCGTCAGCGCGCCGCTGGACCGGAAGGCGTCGTTGATGAGGTAATCGAGGCCCTGGGGGATCTCCGGGGCCATGCCGGCGAGGAAGCCGCGGACCCGGTCAGCGGTCTCACCGGCCGCCGCGGCGCGCTTGAGGGATTCGGGGGAGATCCGCCACACGCTCGCCATTCCGGTGGACTCCACATCGGCGATCGCGCGCAGCATCGCCTCGTCGTCGGGGGCCAGCAGACCGGGGGCGAGGACGGTCATGTCGGCCTGGATGATCAGCATGCTCACCGGGGCGGGCAGCACGCCGGTCAGCGCGGTGGTCAGGGTGTCTGCCGGGGCGTCGGACGCCAGGGCGACCGCCGCGCTGGTGGGCTGCCCGTCGGCGCGCAGACCCAGGGCCTCGGCCTCGGCGAGGACGCCGGCCAGTGCCTGGGTCGGGGTCCTGGCCGCCAGGGAAGGACGCAGCCGCCACAGCTGGACGGCGGCATCGTGTGCATCGTCCGGTGCGTCCTGCGTGGTGCCCAGTACGGTCACCAGTTCCGCGGTGAGTTCGCGCAGCGCGGCGGTGGTGGGGTGGTCGAGACTGTCCTGGAGCAGGTGGGTGCCGGTCTGCACCATCTCCCACGGGGAGTGTGGACTCGTTGACCAGCCGGACAGCAGCAGTGCCCACCGCCGGGCCGTACCCGCGGCCAGGAATTCCGCACCGCGGTCGGTGACCCCCCACACCTCGCCGTCCGGGCCGGAGGTGTCGACCTCGGGGGCGGGGACGGGCAGGCCGGGACCGATGAGGTCGGCGTGGCGGCACAGCAGCAGTGTCCCGGTGACCTCGTCGGTGGTGGTGTCGGTGGCCTTGGCGACGCGGGTGACTTCACGGACACCGACCCCGCCGCCGCCCAGCGGACGCAGCGGTGCAGTGCCGAGCACGGTGAGCAGGTCGGTGACCTGCCGCAGTGTCTCCACCGCCCGGGCGACGCCCGCCCCGTCGGCCCGGTCGGTGACCGGGACCGGTTCGGGCGTGGTGAAGTCGCCACCGGGGTCCGGGGTCACCCGGCCGGCGATGACGGCACCGACCCGCGGCGACAGGCGCGCCGTCTCGGCGTCCACCCGGTCGAGCAGGCCGGCGGCGATCATCCGGGCCAGCGGACGCTCCGGGTCGTCGAGGGATGCCGAATGTCCGATCCCGCCGGCGGTGGCGAGGGTGTCGAGCAGTCGACGCTGCCGGTCGGGGAGTTCGGCGAGGACGCCCGGGAGATCCACGGTGGGGACGGGGCAGCGGTAGCCGTCGACCAGTGCCCAGGGCAGGTCGGTGGTGCCGGTGAAGAAGCCCTGGAGGTCACCGGGGATCGCGACGGGGAAGGGGGCCGGTTCATCACCGACACTGTCGCCGGCGCGGGAGTTGTCGATGTGCAGGCCGGGGCCGTAGGCCAGACCGCGGTGCGCCAGGGACCGCAGCACCTCCGGGATCTCCGCGGAGGTGGGGCGACCGGGAGTCGGCGTCCCCGCCTCGTCGAAGAGAGAGGTCAGGGCATCGGAGAGGGAGGCGGCGTCCACCGGATGATGGGCGGCACCGGCACGGGCCAGTCCGTGGAGGACGGCCAGGGACCGGGCGTCGAGCTGACGCAGTGCGGCGACATCGGCGGTGAAGGTCCGGCCGTGGAAGGCGCGCATACGCCACAGCAGGTCCACGAGGGTGGCGTCGTCATGGGCGGTGAGCCAGTCACCGTAGGACGGGAACGGTGTGTTGTCGGGCATGGTCCGGACAATTTTACCCGTACCTCCCACGGGGGTGGACGCGGCACGTTGTTCGGGCGTCAGGTACTGCCGTGCCGGTCAGGTATGGAATGATGGGTGACATGGCTGATGTTGAGAAGAAGCACTTCGTTGATCCGGGCTGGCCGCAGGATGTCCCCGAGGGACATCACGCCGTCACCGAACTCCATGCCGCCGACGCCGGCGCACTGAGCCCCTACGGTGACCTGGAGTTCCCGGTCCCCGCCGAGACCCTGCACTACGTGCACCCGTTCACCGTGATCAACGGCGCGGAGTAGAACCTCCCCGGAAGCACCCGGTACGCCGGGTGCTTCCGTGCGCCCGCGTGCTCTCCGGTGCGCCGACACTTCTCCGGAGACGCAGAAGACGCCCCACGGAACAGTGATGTTCCGTGGGGCGTCTGTGCATTCCGCACATGCGACCGCCCGGGGGAGACCCCGGTGGAAGTTCTAGAACTTCAGGGCGGTGGCGGCGGCGTTGAAGCCGTCGAGGGCAGCGCTGTACTGGTCGTTCAGGGCGTTGCGGTTGGCGTTGTAGGCGTCGGTGACTTCCTTCGGCACGGCGATGCCACGGGCGGCGGCCTCGTCGTTGAGCTGCTTCCAGACGGCGTCGATCTCGAGGACGTCATCAGCGGCGTTGAGCTGCTGGACCTGGTTCTGGGAGGCCGGGGCGGCGGCCGGGGCGCTGCGCTGCTCCGGAGCGGAGCTCAGGCCCAGCTGGGCGGAGCAGGAGGGCCACGCACCCCAGCCCTGGCCGGCGAGGACGCGCTCGCCGACGACGATCTGCTCTTCGCGGGAGGCCTGGTAGGCGTAGGGGGCGAACTCCTGGCCGCCGTAGCCGTTCCAGGTGCTCGGGGAGAACTGGAGACCACCGTGGAAACCGTTGCCGGTGTTGATGGCCCAGTTGCCGCCGGCCTCACACTGTGCGAGGCGGTCCCAGTCGGAGTCGGGGGCGGCGGTGGCGGCCGGGGCCAGGGCGGCGCTGATGCCGGCGACAGCGATGCCGGCGACGGCGAGGCGCTTGGTGGAGGTCAGGCGGGTGCGGGTGTTGTGGCGTCCCATGATGCGGTTCGTTCCTTCCGGTGCAGGGTGGTCGTTCCTGTGGGTCTGACGCTGCCCTGCAGAGTCCGTTGATGTCTCTGTGGATAGTGCAAGCGGGGACGTCCCCGCTCGGTTCGTTGGACAGCGTAACGGATTGGTCACGGTTTAGTCACGCCCTTGGGCTCAATTGTCCTGATTTTCGGGCAGGACGCGGGGTTTTCGGGAGTGTCGTGACCGGAGCGTTCCTCGGCTGTCATCGGGCCGTGATTCGGGAAAGGTGCTGGTCAGCACTTTCGTTATCGTTTCGTGCCCCAATTGTTACCGTATTGTGATTTTTGGGCACGGGGTCGGACTGTGGCGTTCGTCACACGGAGTCGATGCTGGGACTGCGGTGACTGCTGTGACTGTTGATAGTGGGGTAATGTCGTCTCTTCCGCTGTCGAGACCCGGTGGCGGAACGGAACAGAGAGTATGGAGGACACATGCCGACCGGCAAGGTGAAGTGGTTCGACGCTGACAAGGGCTTCGGATTCGTGTCTAACCCCGGCCACGACGACGTCCACGTGGGGCGCACTGCGCTCCCGGAGGGCGTCACGGAACTCGTCCCCGGCCAGCGGGTCGAGTACGACGTGGCCACCGGCCTGCGGGGCAAGGCCCCTGAGGCCCTGCGTGTGACGGTGCTGGACCAGGGGCCGCGGCGTGCCGCCCACAAGTACACCCCGGAGAAGCTGCACGGACTGGTGCAGGACACGGTCTCCCTGCTGGAGAACCGGGTCCAGCCGGTCCTGGAGTCCGGTAGGCGGCCGGGACGTAAGGAAGGCCACCAGGTCGCCGAGATCCTGCGGACCATCGCCCGCGAACTCGACTCCTGACCTGCGGCCCCCGCCCGGCCCTCGCTGACGTCACTTCTTCGGCGCGATGGACCAGACGGCGACGACGGGCTCTTCCTCGTCACCGGAGTCGTCGATGAGGACGCTCTGGATCTCGACGCCGATGAGGCGGGGATGGTTGCCCTCGTCGTCGGTCAGGCTCGACGACCCCTCGATGGTGACCTCCTTCGCCTCATTGGCGGCGTAGCTGCTGCTGGAGTTCGCCCCCTCATCGTCGTAGACCTGCAGCAGCGTCCAGTCGTGGTCGTACACGTCGGACGGCAGCTTGAGGGTGATCTCACCGTCTGCGGGGATGTCGAGGGTCGAGGGATCCTCGTCGTTGGTCCGCTCGTCGCCGTCCGCCCAGATGGACCACGGTGCCAGCTCCGTCTCCTCGCCGTCGGCGGACACGGCGGTGACCCGCAGGTCGGCCGGCTTCGTACCGTCCCGGGAGTCCATGTACTTCTGGATGCCCAGCACCGCCCCGGCCACCACGGCCACCAGCACGATGACGCCCAGGAACATGAGGAGCTGCTTGCGCTGGGCGGCCTTGCGCCGCTGCTTCTTGGTGAGTTTCGGGGCTGCGGAAGCCTCAGCGGACTCGTCCGACATAGGGACCTGCTTTCGCTCGGCGGGGTCAGGACCGTGACCGCGCCCGGCCGATGAGGGAACCCACACCGAGACCTCGGGACGCAAGGATCACATTGACGAAGAACACTGTACCGGTGGCGGCCAGGACGGCCATACCGACAGTGAGCTCGGTCGGCAGCAGCAGGCCCAGCGTCCCGCCGAGCACCCACGACAGCTGCAGCGTCGTCTCGGACAGCCCGAACGCGGACGCCTGGGCGGACTGGTTCAGCCCCGACTGGATCGTCGCGTCGAGACAGGACTTCGAGATCGCGGACCCCAGCGAGAGCAGAAGTGTCGCCACCGCCGCAGTGGGCACACCGTCGATCACGGCTGCGACGACCACGGAGGCCAGCGAGACGACGGCCAGCATGATGACGGTGAACCGTGGCCGGGAGAACTTCACCCGGGAGCCGACCGCATTGCCCAGGAAGGTGCCCACACCGCCGGCAGCGCCGACGACACCGAGCAACGCCAGCTGTTCGGCGCCGGAGAGGGTGTGGGAGGACTTCGCCACGAAAGCGACGTAGATCGTCATGAACCCGGTGCCGAGCCGCTGCATCGCGGTGCCCCACATCGCGGTCCGGGTGGCGTCGGGGAAACGCACGGACATCGACCGTCGCCACCGTCCGATCAACGACGAGGACGACGAGGACGACGAGGACGACGAGGACGACGAGGACACAGTGGACACAGTGGGAGCAGGGGACGCCACGGGCGCGACGACGGTCGGTGCGTCCGCCCCGCCCATCGTCGGCCCGAGGTCCTCGGTCGGGGCGAAGGGGTCGGCGAAGACCTCGTCGCCGCTGCTCTCCGCGGTCGACGGGATGAGGCCGCAGAGGTAGATGCCGACCAGCGCGCACACCAGCAGCAGCCACAGTGCCTCCTTGGGGGAGAAGACGAAGGCCACGGCCGCCGCCACAGCGCCCACCACCATCGACCCGCCGATGTGTCCGGTGATCATCAGCCGCGCATTCGCCCGCACGAGGTCGAGGTTCTCCGGGGCGAGTCGTGGCGTCACCGAGGATTTCAGCACCCCGTAGGACTTCGACAGCACCAGCATCCCCAACGCCGCCGGATACAGCAGCCAGGAGTCGAAGTTCTGCAGCAGCACCGCGGCGAGGATCACGCGGGCGGCGAAGGTCAGGGACATCGCGATGCGGCGTCCGGTCCGGATCCGGTCGAGCAGCGGGCCGATCACCGGGGCGAGGACCGCGAAGGGGGCGATGGTCACCAGCAGGTAGGCGGCGACAGAGCCCTTGGACTCGCCGGTCGTCGCCGAGAAGAAGAGGGTTCCGGCCAGGGAGACGGCGAGTACGGCGTCCACCGCGAAGTTCGCGATGGTGGCGTACATCAGGGCCGTCAACCCCGATTCGCGGGCCCCGTCGGCACCGAGCATGCCGTAGACCTTCGCGGTGAGCCGGTGCGCCCGGCTCGGCCGGTCGGTGTTCACTTCACGGTCACCTCGTAGACGGTGTCCCACAGCTTACCGGTGATGAGGAAGTGGTCGGTGGTGCCGGGCACCTTCGCGATGCCGTTGAGGACGTCCGCCCCGTCCTTCTCCCGGGCGGGAAGATCCAGGTCGGACGTGTCGAGGACACCGTTGACCGCACCGGTGGCCGGGTTGATCCGCAGGATGCGGTCGTCGTACCAGACATTCGCCCAGACGTCGCCGTCGGCGCAGTCCAGTTCATTGAGCTGGTCGACCGGGTTGCCGTCGAGGGTGACCGATACCTCGCCGGTCACCGCGAACGTCGACGGGTCCCGGAAGGTCAGCTTGTCCGAGCCGTCGGACATGACGAGGCGCTCACCGTTGGAGCACAGGCCCCAGCCTTCCCCCGTGTAGGACGCCTCGTCGGTCTGCTCGAGCGTGGCGGCGTCCCGCTTCACGGCCACACCGTGTTTCCAGGTCAGCTGCCAGATGTCGTCGCCGTGGCGGGTGGAACCCTCACCGAAGTACTGCGGGTCGAGGTCGGCGGACACGGTCGCCGCGTCATGGGAGGCGTCGGTCATCGGCGTCCGGTAGATACGGGACTGCCCCTCCTTGCCGGTGGAGACCAGCAGGTCGCCCTCCGGCATGACCTCGAGTCCCTGGGTGAAGGACGTCGGATCCGAGGGGTACTCCGCGACAACCTCCGCGCTGAGGGACGCCACGTCCCCGGTGCCCCCAGCGCCGCCACCGTCATCGGATCCGCAGCCGGAGAGCACGAGCGGGGTCACACTCAGCAGTGCGGCCAGAAGCCGCGCGCCGTGCCGCAAAGAGGGGCGTGAACTGGACGGGTACAGGGCCATGGGGACCATGCTGCCATAATGGGTGCCGTGAGTAGTCGAGGACATCAGGGACGGCCGTTGCACGACCGGACGCGACGGGGACGCGGTGTCCTGTTGTCGGCGCAGGGGATCAGCACCGCCCGGGAGGCCGTCCTCGATGTCGCCGGTCCGGACGGTGTCGGCGAACACCTCGGAGGTTCCTCGACAAGCCCGGAGACCGCCGTCCACCGGTTCGCCTGCAAGGAGCGCGGCTACCGGGGCTGGGAGTGGATCGCCGTCGTCGCCTGCCCGCCGGGGGCGGACTACGTCACCGTCAACGAGGTCGCCCTCCACGCCGGTGACCGGGCGCTGTCCGCTCCCGCCTGGGTGCCCTACGAGGACCGGGTGCGTCCCGGTGACCTGCAGCCCGGCGACCAGCTGCCGCTGAAGGTGGATGACACCCGGGTCGTCGACGAGGATGATCTCGTCGACGACGACGGGGTACGCCGCAACCCCGGCACCATGCGCACTCTCTCGCACGCCGGGTGGGACGCCGCGGTCCGCCGCTGGACCACCGGCGACACCGGCCCGGACTCCGAGTTCGCGCGCCGGGCGGAGCGGACCTGCGCGTCCTGTGCGTTCTGGCTGCCGCTGCAGCGTCGACGCCGGACCGAGGTCGGGGTGTGCGCCAACGAGTACTCCGCCGACGGCCGGGTCGTGGCCGCCGACTACGGCTGCGGTGCCCACTCGGACACTCCCCGGGACGAGGGCGAGGGGGCGGCGTCCCACAGCGCCTGGGACGACGGCGGGCCCGAGCGCTTCTGACGAGCTTCTGACGCGTTTCCGGCACACCACTGAGCGGACAACCCGGTCACGGAAAACCAGGTTCCGCTTGCGACCTGCGCGGGCAGGGGAGAAACTGGGACGTCTGACGTTTTCCTGAGCTTGAAAGCTGGTTTCACCCCAATGGCAACAACGACTGAACCCGACGGGTCGACGGACGTGAAGGAGGGGTCGTTCCTCGACCGCTTCTTCCACATCACCGAACGCGGGTCCACCATCGGTACCGAGGTCCGCGGCGGCGTGGTCACCTTCTTCGCGATGGCCTACATCATTCTGCTGAACCCGCTGATCATCGGCACTGTCGCCGACCACACGGGGGCAGAGCTGGGGGTCTCCGCCGTTGCCGCGGTCACCGCCTTCGCCGCCGGTGTGATGACCATCGCCTTCGGCGTGTTCGCCAAGTACCCCTTCGGAATCGCCGCCGGTCTGGGCATCAACACCCTGGTCGCGGTCACCTTCGTCTCGACCGAGGGGCTGACCTGGCCGGAGGCCATGGGACTGGTCGTCATCGACGGCATCATCATCGTGATCCTGGCCGTCTCCGGCTTCCGTGAAGCCGTCTTCAACGCCATCCCGGCGTCCCTGAAGTCGGCGATCACCGTCGGTATCGGCCTGTTCATCGCCTTCGTCGGCGTCGTCGACTCCGGCTTCGTCACCCGCAACACCGACGACATGAACACGACTGTCCCGGTGAGCTTCGGCGTCGGCGGTTCCATCGTCAGCTGGTCCGGCGTGGTCTTCGTCGTCGGCCTGGTCACCTGTGGCATCCTCGCCGCCCGTAAGGTCCGCGGTGGCCTGTTCATCGGCATCGTCACCACCACCATCTTCGCCGTCATCGTCCAGGCCATCGCCGGCGACGACAACCCGGAGTCCACCGGCTGGCACATGGCCACCCCGGACGTCCCGGACTCCTTCGGCGGTATGCCGGATCTCGGCCTGCTCGGTGAGTTCGACCTCTTCGGCGCGTTCACCCGCATCGGCTTCCTCTCCGCCTGCCTCCTCATCTTCACCCTGGTGCTGTCCAACTTCTTCGACGCCATGGGCACCATGACCGGTCTCGGTAAGCAGGCCGGACTGGCGAACGAGAAGGGCGTCCTGCCGAATATGCGCACCGCCCTGATCGTCGAGGGCGCCGGCGCGGTCGTCGGAGGCGGCGCCTCGGCGTCCTCCAACACGGTCTTCGTCGACTCCGCCGCCGGTATCGGCGACGGTGCCCGCACCGGCCTGGCGAATGTCGTCACCGGCGTGATCTTCCTCGCCGCGATGTTCCTCACCCCGCTCTACGAGGTCGTGCCGATCGAGGCCGCCGCGCCGGTGCTCGTCATCGTCGGTGCGATGATGATGGCGCAGATCAAGGACATCGATTTCGGCAACCTGGCGGTCGGCCTGCCGGCCTTCCTCACCATCGTCATGATGCCGTTCAGCTACTCCATCGCCAACGGTATCGGCATCGGCTTCGTCGCCTACGTCGTCCTCCAGCTGGGTACCGGCAACTGGCGGAAGATCCACCCGCTGATGTACCTGGTGGCGATCCTCTTCGCCGTCTACTTCGGCATCGACCCGATCAAGGACGCGATCGGCTGATTCCGGCTCGACTGAGTACGCTGAACGGGTGACCAACCCGATCAGCATCACTGACCCCGCCGACCCCCGCCTCGACGACATCCGGGACCTGAACTCCTCGGACCGGCGTCCTGACCTGCCGGGAGGGCGGGGTCTCGTCATTGCCGAGGGCAACCTCGTCGTGCCCCGGCTGGCGGCGTCCCGCTTCCCGGTCCGCTGTGTGGTGGGCTTCGCCCGCCGTCTGGAGGAACTCGAGGACGCCGCGTCCGCCGATCCTGCGGTCGCCGCCGGACTGGCGGACGTACCGTTCTACGAGGTGTCCCGCGAGGTCCTGGCCGAGGTCGCCGGATTCGACATGCACCGTGGCCTCGTCGCCGCGGCTGACCGCGTCGGGGAGCCGACGGTCGGTGAGGTGCTCGACGGGCTCGACGAGGGCAACCGTGTCATCGGTGTCCTCGAGGGGGTCGGGGACCACGAGAACATCGGCGCACTGTTCCGCAACGCCGCCGGCCTGGGCGTCGGCGCGGTGCTGCTGGGGGCCGGCTGCGCTGATCCGCTGTACCGCCGCGTGGTGCGGGTGTCGATGGGTCATGTGCTGCGGGTGCCGTTCGCCCACGTGCCCGGCAAGCCGACGACCTGGCAGCGCGGCCTGGTCGACCTGCAGGAGCGGGGCTACCGCGTGGTGGCGATGACCCCGAACACGGACAACACCCTGGCGGACGCCGTGCGCGGTGCAGACAAAGTCGCCGTGATGGTCGGGGCGGAGGGGCCCGGACTCACCGAGCATGCGATGCGGGCCGCGGACGTACGGGCGAAGATCCCCATGTCGCCGGGCACGGACTCACTGAATGTCGCCACCTCGGCGGCGGTCGGATTCTACGCGGCCCAGTTCTAGCCCGGTTCTGGGCCGGTTCTAGCGCCCGGTGTTGCGGGCGCGGCGGCGGACCTCGTCGCCGATCCGGTGGGTTCCGCTGCGGATCCATTCCACACCGGTGCGCAGCCCACGGCCGACGGACACCGCCGCCCCCTTCACCAGCTCACCGGTGGAGCGGGACTCGTCCTCGTTCTCCGGCTTGTCGGCGTAGTCGTCGTAGCCGGAGTCGGTGACCTCGCCGTCCATCGGGGCGGCGTCCGGCATGGCGGTGACGACGATGCGCCGCGGCGCGGGCGAGGCGTCCGCGCGTCCGGCACGGGTCTCCGGGCGACCGTCGACGGCGAAGGCCGCGACCGGGATGTCGATCTCGTCGGAGACCCGGAACCCCAGCCAATGGGCGATCGCCGCGGCAGCCATCTCCGAGGGACGGAAGGGAAGTTCGATACCTCGGGGTTCCGGGGCCTCCGACTCGCCGGCCCAGAAGGACGCCTCGTCGGGCAGCGGGACGCCGGTGTCCTCGATGATGCGCTCCCGCGTGGCGTAGAAGCAGCGGGTCATCCTCCCACCGACCCAGTGGGCGAAGCCGCCGAGACCGTCGCGGTCGGTCGGGGTGTGCACCGTGACCAGCAGGTCGGCGGTGGGGATCATCGAGATCAGGGTGTCGAAATGCTCGGTGAGCGTGGGGAGTCCGGACAGGGTCCAGTTCGACGGCACCTCGGGCAGCACGGTCTGGATCACGGTGAGACCCCGGTAACCGCCGATGTAGAACTCGCCCTCGCCGGGCGGGGCAGAGCGGTTCATGTCGAAGTCGCCGATGTGTGTCAGCGGCCAGGCCGGGTTGAGCTGGGCCAGGAGCTTGCGGGCGTAGCCGCGGTCCGCCTTCGGCTCGGCGACGAGGACGCCACGCGGATCGGCCGACGTGATGAACCAGAGTGTCACCACCTGCTGGTGGTCGTGGTCGGTCATCGTCGGCTACTTCTTCTTGCGCGGTGAGGTCCGGACACCGAGGAGGACATCCTCCCAGTGCGGGGTGCTGGTGCTGCGCTTACGCTTCGCCGGGTGGGACCGCTGGTCCGGGGTCGGGTCACCGAAGAGGTCGACGGTGGGGGCGATACCCGGTTCGTCGTGCACGGACCGGTGGCCCGAGGCGGGCACGTCGTGCCCGTCGGCCGGATCATCGTCCGGGGCGTCCTCGTCGAGGGCGGAGTCCTCGTCCTCGACGGCGGGGGCGGAGACGGTGCGGACCGGTCGGTTGAACCGCGGGTCGACGAGGTCGTTGGCCACGGAGTTCGCCGGTTCGACGGTCGAGGGGCCGGTGCCCGGGGGAGGGGCCGGGACCCACCGGAACTCGGCGACGAACTGGGTCGCACCGTGCCGATTTCCCCGGGTCCAGGTGACCGTGATGATCCAGTCGTCGGAGGAATCCATCGCGGCGTCCCAGGTGGAGGCGCGGACGTCTTCCTGACGGGCGGCGAAGGCCGTGGCGAGCGACTCCCAGAGGGTGTGCTCGGCGGGGCCGTCGGACAGCACCGGGTAGGCCTGACGGGCCAGCTCGGCGATGCGGTGGCGCTCCATCTGGATGGGGTGGGCGTAGGGGGTCAGGCGGGATTCCGGTGCCCCGGTCTCCTCCATGAGTTCAGCGACAGTCGCACCGTGGCGCAGCCGCTTCTGGATCTCGCGGGGACGCAGCTTCACCTTCGGCTTCGGCTCCTCGGCCGGACGCTCGACAGCGGTGACCGAGAGGGCCGGGGCGGGGGCGGCGTCCCCGGTGGAGGTTTCGGATTCTGCGGCGGCTGCAGGTTCAGCGGACGTTGTGGTGTCCGTCGTGG
>NHCFJ05603__coassemble_1087_pt1 | contig 13092 bp, 8 predicted proteins | sample NHCFJ05603__metabat2_low_PE_007 | metagenome-assembled genome bin NHCFJ05603
CCTCATCGGCCGCACCTCGATCCGCTACGGCCTCACCGACCACCTGCTCAACTTCGGTGGACACATCGGATACGCCGTCGCCCCGGAGTACCGACGCCGTGGCTACGCCACCGAAATTCTCCGGCAGTCCCTCGCTCTGCTCGCTGAGCGGGGCATCGGCAAAGCCCTGATCACCTGCGATGACGACAACGCCGGCTCGATCGGCGTCATCGAGGCCAACGGCGGTGTCCTCGACGATCGCCGCACCAACCCTGACGGCACGCTCATCCGCCGCTACTGGATCGAACTGTCACCGGAACCGGTCACCCGTTGATCACCTGCGGCACGGCCACCGCCTTGAGCCCCTCGACCCCGAACTCCAGGCCGTAGCCGGAGCCCTTCACCCCGCCGAAGGGGATCCGCGGATCGACCGCGCCGTGGTTGTTGATCCACACGGTGCCGGCCTCCAGCCGGGCCGCGACCTCGCGGGCCGCCGCAAGATCCGAAGACCACACTGACCCGCCAAGCCCTGCCTCCGACCGGTTCGCCTCGGCCACCGCGTCATCCAGATCCGAGTACCGGATGATCGGCAGCGCCGGGCCGAACTGTTCCTCGGTGACCAGCGCGGCGTCCCCGTCGATATCGGCGACCAGCGTCGTCGGGTAGAAGTTGCCCGGCGCGCCCCGGTCCGGGTCACCACCACACAGCACCGTGGCACCGGAGGCCTTCGCGTCCTCCACGAGCCGGTCGACGATGTCGAACTGCGCCCGGTTCTGCAGTGGGCCCAGCAGGTTCTCCTCCTCCAGCCCCATGCCCATCGGCACGTCCTCGGCAACGCGCACCAGCTCCCGGCAGACCTCGTCGTAGATCTCGTCGGGCACGTAGAGCCGCTTGAGCGCCGCGCAGGTCTGACCGGTGTTGATGAACGCTCCCCAGAACAGGGTCTCCGCGATCTCCCGACGCCGCTCCGGTGAGGCACCGTCGAAGAGATCGGGCAGCACGATACCGGCGTCGTTCCCGCCGAGCTCCAGGGTCAGTCGCTTGAGGTTTCCCGCGCTGGCCTCGACGATGCGACGTCCGGTCGCGGTGGAGCCGGTGAACATCACCTTGCGGATGTCCGGGTGCCCGGCGATGACCGACCCGACCTCCCGCTCCCCCGGCACGACGGTGAGCACCCCGGCGGGCAGCACCTGGTTGAGCACCCAGCCCAGCGCGAGGACGGACAGCGTCGTATTCTCCGAGGGCTTGACGATGACCGCATTGCCCATCCGCAGCGCCGGTGCGATCTGCCAGATGCTGATCATCATCGGCCAGTTCCACGGACCGATCGCCCCGACGATCCCCACCGGACGCCACGTCAGTGTCGCCCGCGTCCCCCCGCTCTCCGTGTCATCGACCACCGTCTCCTCCGGCACCTCGAGGGACGCCGCGGTCCGCAGCCACGCCGAGCACGCCCCGACCTCGAAGCGGGCGTTCGGACCGTTGAGCGGTTTGCCGGTCTCCCGGCTGAGCAGTTCGGCCAGTGGTCCGGCGACGGCGTCCACGGCGTCCGCCGCGCGGTTCAGCACCTCGGCGCGCTCCGCCGAAGACCAGGACGCCCACTCGGGCTGGATGTCCCTGGCCACCGCGACGGCCTCATCGACCTCCTCGGCGCCGTGAACCGGGGCCAGGCCGATGACCTGGCCGGTCGCGGGATCATGGACGGGCCGGGAAGAGACGACGTCCCCGTCCGGGCGACGCTCCAGCGGGACAGTGACGGTGGACAGCAGTTCGGCGACGGTGGTGGGCAACGTGGGGAGCTCAGACATGGCACCAGGGTACGACCGTTGCCCGGGCGACCGGGGGGTATCAGGTGTGACCAGGTAGGACGCCGCCCCCGAGCGTGACGGGCTGCAGTCAGTCCCTACTTCTCGTGGTAGGAGGGAGCCAGTGCGTACACCGGCGTGTCCAGCCCCTCATGCCGCGCCGCGAGCTGCAGCGACAGGTAGCGGGAGTAGTGACGGCCCTGGTGCAGGTTGCCACCCATGAACCACAGGTTCTCCTGCTGGGTCGGCTTCCACATGTTGCGCAGTTCGCCCTCCCACGGACCCGGATCCTTGGCGGTCTCCGAGCCGAGACCCCAACACTTGCCGACCTTGTCGGCGACCTCGGGGCTGATCAGCCGCTCGGCCCAGCCGTTCATCGAGCCGTAGCCGGTGGCCAGGACGACCACGTCGGCCTGCAGTTCGGTGCCGTCGGTGAGCACCACACCGTCTTCGGTGTAGTGGTCGATGCCGACCTGCGAGTGGACCTCGATGGACCCGTCGATGACCAGCTGGGACGCACCGACGTTGATGTAGTAGCCCGAGCCGCGGCGCAGGTACTTCAGGAACAGTCCCGTCTCGTCCTCACCGAAGTCGACCATGAATCCGGCCTTCTCCAGGTCGGCGTAGAACTTCGCGTCCTCCTCGCGGATGCCGTCGGAGGCCACACGCTGTCCCAGCGGCAGCAGCTTGTACGGCCAGGACGCGAACAGCAGGTCGGCGGTGTCGGTGTCGATGCCGGCCTCCACCGCCTCCTCGGAGTACAGCGGGCTGGTCACGTACTTGATGAACATGTCCGAGTTGACGATGTAGGTCGGCGACCGCTGGATCATCACCGGGTGCGCACCGTTCTCGTAGAGGTCGGCGCAGATGTCATGGGCGGAGTTGTTCGCGCCGAGCACGACCACGCGGCGTCCCTTGTCCACCTCACCGCCGGGGTGCTCCGAGGAGTGACGGATCTCGCCACGGAACTTCTCCTGGCCGGGGAAGGTCGGCTTGTTGGCGATACCGGACATGCCGGTGGCCATCACGAGCTGCTCGGGGTGCAGCACGACCTGCTCACCGTCCCGGTCGACGACAACCTCCCAGGTGCCGGACGCCTCGTCGTAGGACGCCCGCTCGCAGCTGGTGTTGTTCCAGTAGTCGAGGTCCATGATGCCTGTGTAGTGCTCCAGCCAGTCACCCATCTTGTCCTTGGGCGTGAAGATCGGCCAGTCGTCCGGGAACGGCAGGTAGGGCAGGTGGTCGTACCAGACCGGGTCGTGCAGGCACAGGGAGTGGTAGCGGCCGCGCCACTGGTCACCGGGGCGGGCGGACTTCTCCACGACCAGCGTCGGCACACCGAGTCGCTTCAGGCGGGACGCCAGGGCGATGCCACCCTGACCACCACCGACAATGAGGACATACGGCTGCTCGGAGTAGCCGAGGTTCTCGCGCCGCTCGGCCCGGCGGTCCGCCCAGTTGCGCGGGTCGGCGTGAGGTCCGTGCTCGGCACCCTTGATCCGGTTGCGCCCCTTCTTCTCCGGGCGGGCGTGCAGCTCACGGGCGGAGGTCAGCAGGGTCCAGCACCTGTCGACCGGGGCGTCCTCGGTGCCCTCGTTCTTCAGACGGATCAGCGCCCGTGACTTCACGACCCGGTTCTCGAAGGTGACGAAGGCGAAGATGTCCTCGCCGTCTCCGTCGGCAGCGTCCTCCACGACGGCGTCCCGGTCGATCTCGATGTTGCTGATCGTGAGGTTGCCGGTGCCGTGGGTGCCCTTGACCAGGTCCTCGATACTCTCCCGGCCCTCTGCGGTGTGCAGGTTCCAGGTGAAGGTGGTGAGGTCACGCCAGTAACCCTGCTCGACGAACAGGTCGGCGGTGGCGGAGGCGGCGGCCTCGGCATCCGGGGTCGCCAGGGCGTCGGCGAAGTCAGCGAACCAGGTGAGGACGCGGTTGTTGAGGTCGGTACGGTCGATCGTCGGAGCAGACAAGGAAGGTCCTCTCGGAGGGGATGCAACGGTAGAAACAGGGGGTCGCGCCGCCGAGGTACCGAGAAGGGTCACAGTGCAAGGTTTTTGTGCCCGGGGTCACATCGGCGGCGACGCGGCCTACGCTAGGCCGTTCCCCCACACCCGGGCGACCCTTCTATCAACATAGGTGTGCACACATACTTGACAACTCCCCCGTCTGCAGAGGTGGCGCCCCCTGAACATGACGACGACCGCCATCACAGCGGGGGTGCATTTCGCTACCCCCGCCGCGGTGGCGGTCGTCCCTGCCCGGCGCGCTGCGGGCGTCCTGCAGGCGTCCAGCGCGCGTCCTGCACGCGTCCTGCAGAGAGCCCTACAGGTGCGTCGGCAGACCGATCGCGATGTCCGCGGCCTCGGCCACCGGCTCACCCAGCGTCGGGTGCGGATGGATCGTCAGGGCGATGTCCTCGACGTTGAGCTGGCAGTTCACCGCCACGGACAGCTCCGAGATCAGGTCGGAGGCACCCGGACCCACGATCTGCGCACCGACGAGCGTGCCGGTGTCGATCGTCGAGACCAGGCGGACGAAGCCCTCGCCCTCACCCAGGGACACGGCACGCGCATTGCCGGCGAAGGGGAACTGGGAGGCGTGCACGGTCAGCCCGTTCTTCTCCGCCTCCGCCACGGTCATGCCGACCGTCGCGATCTCCGGGTCGGAGAAGCACACCGCCGGCACGGCGAAGTACTCGTTGGCGTCCGGGCGTCCGGCGATGGCACCGGCGGCGGTCTTGCCCTCCATGAAGGCCATGTGCGCCAGAGCCGGGCCCATGGTCACGTCACCGACCGCCCAGATGTGGTCCACACCGGTGAAGCCGCGCTCGTCGACCTTGATGAGGCCGTGCTTGTCGAGCTCCACACCCGTGGCGTCCAGCCCGAGGGAGTCGGTGTTCGGCGTCCTTCCGACGGTGATCATGCAGTAGTCGGCGGTGACCTTCTTCTCCTCGCCGCCCTTGGTGGCGTAGGTGACGGTGACCTCGTCCGCGCGCTGCTCGGAGTGCTTGGCGCGCACCCCGGTGAGCACGGTGACGCCCTTGGACTTCAGCTTCTTGACGACGACCTTCACCAGGTCCTTCTCGAACCCGGGGAGGATCTGGTCGGTGCCCTCGAGGATGGTGACGTGGGTACCGAAGTCGGCGTAGGCGCCGGCGAGTTCGGTGCCGATGTACCCGCCGCCGATGACGACGAGCTCCTTCGGCAGACTCTCCAGACCCAGCCCGCCGGTCGAGTCGATGACGCGTCCGCTGATCTGGAAGCCGGGGATCTCCACCGGGCGCGAGCCGGTGGCGATGATCAGGTCGGTGAAGGCGATCCGCCGCGGTTCGGTGACACTCATGAACTGCTGCGGCCCCGCCGGCATGATCTGGATCTCGGTGTCGCTGACCAGCATCGCCGAGCCGCGGACAACCTCGATCCCGTGCTTGGCGAACAGCCCTTCGATGCCCTTGGTCATCCGGTCGACGACCTTGTGCTGCTTCCAGTCCTGCAGGGCGGTGAAGTCGAAGGAGACCTCACCGGTGGTGATCCCGTACATGGTGGAGTCCTGCGCCTGGCTCAGCCGCTTGCCGGCCGAGATCAGTGCCTTCGACGGCACACAGCCGACGTTGAGGCAGATGCCGCCGAGGGTGTCGGACTCCTCGATGACGGTGACCTGCTGCCCGAGTTCCGCCGCACGGATCGCGGCGACGTAACCGCCGGGGCCTGCACCGATGATGACGGTGCCGTGTTGTTCCAGTTCCTTGGCCATGACTGTTCTCCTAACCTTCGATGACCAGCAGGTTCGGGTCGTGCAGCAGCCGCATGACCGTGTTGAGGATCTCCTGGCCGCGCACGCCGTCGATGATGCGGTGGTCGTAGGTCAGCGAGAGCTTCATCATCCTGCCGACAGCCAGCTCACCGTCGTCGTTGACGTAGGGCGCCTTGACCGCGCGTCCCACACCGAGGATGGCGGACTGCCCGACACTGATGATCGGGGTGAACCAGCCGCCGTCGACACCACCGAGGTTGCTCACGGTGACGCCGGCGCCGGACATGTCGTCCGCGGACAGCTTGCCCTCGGCCGCCTTGCCGGCGTTGTCGCCGATGACCTTGGCGATCTCGAGGACGTTGGCGCGGTCGGCGTCCTTGACTACCGGGGCGTAGAGCCCGCGCGGGGTGTCGGTGGCGATCGCGACATTGCAGGCCGCGTGGTAGACGATCTCGTTGGCCTCCGTGTCCAGCGCACCGTTGAGCACCGGGTACTTCTTCATCGCGGCGACGAGCGCCTTGACGATGAACGGCAGGACGGTCAGGTGCACGTCCTGCTCGGCAGCGTGCTCCTTGTACTTCTTCTGCAGCTTGAGCAGCGCGGAGACCTCGACCTCGCCGAAGTTGGTGACCGGCGGGATCGTCGCGTGGGATGCGGACATCGCCCGGCCGGTGGCCGCCGGGATACCCGCGTAGGCCTCGCGGCGGTCGCCCTCGGTCGGACGCACCGGCGCGGGTGCGGCGGCGACCGGGGAGGACGCCGCGGCGTCCTGCGCGGGAGCGATCTCTGTGGCTGCCTCGGTGTCGGCGGCCTTCGGAGCACCGTATGCCTTGTCGATGTCACCGCGGGTGACGTGGCCGTGGGCTCCGGTCGGGACGACCGTGGTGATGTCCACGTCACGCTCGCGGGCGTAACGGCGCACCGCCGGCATCGCGAGGACGCGGGTCCCCTCGGCCGCGGCGACAGCCGGGTCACCATCGTTGCGCAGCGGTGCGACCTCGGTCGGTGTCATGCCCGGTTCGGTGGGGGCGGCCGGTCGGGTCTGCCGGTTGACCGGGTTCTCCTGTGCCGTCACCGCCTCATCGGCGCCGCCCTTGGCGGAATGCTCCTCGTGGGCGGTGGCGTCGGCGATGACGGCCGGGTGGGAGGCGTCCTCGACGGCGTCGGCTTCGGTGTCCGGCGACCCGTCGTCGATGACGATGAGAACGTCACCGACCTTGGCGACGTCGCCGGGTCCGAAGTTGATCTTCTCGACGGTGCCCTCAACCGGTGAGGGCAGTTCGGTGACCGCCTTGTCGTTCTCGATCTCGACGAGGTCCTGATCCTCCTCGACCGTGTCGCCCTCGGCGACCAGCCAGTTGGAGATGGTTCCCTCGGCCAGGCCTTCGCCCAGCTCCGGCATGATGAATGAATAAGCCATGATGTGCTCCTAGTAGCTCAGGACTTCGCGGGCCTTGGCGACGATCTTGGATGCGTCCGGCAGCCAGGCGTGCTCGTCGACGGCGAAGGGGTAGACCGAGTCCGGGGCGGAGACGCGTCCGATGGGGGCCTCCAGCGACAGGATCCGGTTCTCCGCGACTTCGGTGACGACGTGGGCGCCGACACCGGCCATGTTCTGTGCCTCCTGGACGACGACGAGGCGGGAGGTCTTGTCGACGGAGGCGAAGATGGTGTCCGTGTCGATCGGCGAGATGGTGCGCAGGTCGATGACCTCGGCGGCGATCCCGTCCTTGGCCAGTTCCTCGGCGGCCTTCACGCACTCATGGACCATCGCACCGTAGGCGACGAGGGTGATGTCGGTGCCCTGCCGGACGACGTTCGCCTTGTCCAGCGGGATGCGGTAGATGTCCTCCGGGACGTCCTCCTTGATCGAGCGGTAGAGCTTGAGGTGCTCGAGGAAGAGGACAGGGTCATTGTTCTCGATCGACGAGACCAGCAGCCCCTTGGCGTCATAGGCGGAGGACGGGGCGACCACGCGCAGACCGGGGACGCCGGCGAAGACGTGCTCGATGCTGTCGGAGTGCAGCTCGGCGGTGTGGGTGCCGCCGCCGTACGGGGAACGCACGGTGATCGGCTGGGCGATGTCGCCGGCGGTACGGAAGCGGTTGCGGGACATCTGCCCGATCAGCGAATCCGCGGCCTCGAAGGAGAACGGGGAGAACTGGATCTCCGGGATCGGACGCCATCCGGTGGCGGCCAGTCCGATGGACAGGCCCAGGATGCCGGACTCCGCCAGCGGGGTGTCGAAGACACGGTCCTCGCCGAACTTGTCCTGGAGCCCCTGGGTGGCGCGGAAGACGCCGCCGTTCTTACCGACGTCCTCGCCGAAGATGAGGGTCTTCGGATCCTCCGCGAGAACGTTGTCGAGGGCACTGGTGACGGCCTCGATGTAGCTCATGGTGGTCATGGTTACTTCTCCTCAGCCTCTGCAGCAGCCGCTTCTTCCAGCTGCTTGACGATGTTCGGTGTGGGCTCCTCGAAGGTGTTGGTGAGGAACTCGGTGACGGTCTGGTGCGGAGCTGCCTCCGCCTCCTTGATGGCGGCGCGGAACTCCTTCTTGTAGGCGTCCTTCAGTTCGGCCTCGTGCTCGGCGGACCACAGGTCCTTCTCGGTGAGCAGCTCACGCAGGCGGTTCAGCGGGTCCTTGTCGAACCAGGGCTGCTCCTGCTCGTGGGTGCGGTAGCGGGACGGGTCGTCGCCGGCCGAGGAGTGGGCACCGAAGCGGTAGGTCAGGGTCTCGATCATCACCGGGCCGTTGCCGGCGGCGGCGAAGTCACGGGCGGCCTTGGCCACGGCGTGGACGGCGAGAATGTCCATGCCGTCGACCTGCACCGACGGGACGCCGGCGGCGACGGCCTTCTGGGCCAGGGTGCGGGTGTGGGTCTGGTAGTCGCGCGGCACGGAGATCGCCCAGCCATTGTTCTGGATGATCATGACGAGCGGGGCCTGGAAGGCACCGGCGAAGTTCAGTCCTTCGTAGGTGTCACCCTGCGAGGTCGATCCGTCGCCGGAGTAGGAGAACGCCACGGCGTCCTCCCCGTTCTTCTTGAGGCCGAGCGCCGCGCCGGCGGCGGCGATGTGCTGCGCGCCGATGATGATCTGCGGGAACCAGCTGCGGTGACCGTCGGCCATGCGGTTGCCCTGGACGTGACCGCGGGACCAGAGGTAGCCCTGGGCCGGGGTGATCGCGCCGTGCTCGATCATCTGCGGCAGGTCACGGTAGCTCGGGAAGAGGTAGTCCTGCGGCTGGAAGGCGGTGACGCTGCCGAGCTGGCTGGCCTCCTGGCCGAGTGTCGGGGCGTAGAAGCCGAGGCGTCCCTGCTTGGAGAAGACTGTGGTCTGCTCGTGGAGGATGCGCTCGCGGAGCATGATCTCCATGAAGTGGACGAGTTCGTCGTCGGTGAAGGTGTCGAAGACCTCCTGGTTGACGACCTGGTGGTTCTCGTCGAGGACCTGGAAGGGGTTGTCGTAGTCCTCGCCGAGGCCGGCCTTGATGGCGGCGAAGTCGACGACCGGGGCGGTTGCTGTGGTGTCAGACATTTGTGGTCACTGTCCTTTGCTAGACGTTGACGGATTCAGGGGTTGCGGTGGTGGCGGCGTCCTCTGCGGGCGGCGGGCCGGGGGCCTTGACCAGGAAGAGGATGACCGCGCCGATCGCGAGGAAGACGGAGCCGATGAGCAGGGCGGTGCCGAACTCGAGGGCGTCATTGGACATCAGGGTGTTGAAGATCAGGGTGATGACCGCGCCGCAGGCGAACCCCTGGTAGATGATCGAGTAGTTCTTCGCCTGGTTGTTGTGGCCGAAGTAGTCGCCGACGATCGTCGGGTAGATCGTGATGCAGCCACCGAAGGCGGCGCCGAAGAGCAGGAAGGCGAGGATGTAGAGCCACGGTTCCGGACGCCAGGCCAGGCCGACGACCACCGACATGATGGTCAGCACGGTCAGCGAGCAGGCGACGATGAGGGTGCGGGTGACGTGGTCGGAGAGCCAGCCGAAGAGGAAGCGTCCCGCGGTATTCGCCAGCGCCACCAGGGAGACCAGGGTGACGGTGGTGCCGATGAGGTACTTCTTCGGGTCGGCGGCGTCCGCGGCGGCGCCTCCGGCGTTACCGATGATGAACAGGCCCGCGAAGCAGAAGGCCGTGATGCCCCAGAAGAGCAGGTAGGCCTGCGGCTTACGCAGCATCTGGGTCAGGCTGTACTCGCCGGAGGACGGGGTGTCGGAGTGCGGGATCTCCGGGGCGTCCGCCAGGAGCAGACCACCGACGACGATGAGCACGGCGGCGATGACCGCCCAGAGGATGAAGCAGGTCCGCAGTCCGGGGTAGCCGTCCTCGGCGTCGCCGAGCACCGGGGTGACGACGAGCGGGAGGATGAAGGCGGGCAGACCGTAGGCTCCGACGCAGACGCCGGAGATGGTGCCGGACTTCTCCGGGAACCAGCGCAGGCAGTTGGTCAGGCTGAGCAGGTAACCGATGCCGTCCGCGATGCCGACCATGACGCCGGCGGTGAGGTACAGCAGGATGACGTTCGGCATGAACGCGGAGAGGAACAGGCCGACGGCCAGGACCACACCGCAGGCGACAAGCACATTGCGGACGCCGAACTTCGCCTGCAGCCAGTTGATCGTCAGGGTGGAGACCGACAGACAGATCATCATGATCGAGAAGGTGATCGCGATGCTGAAGGTCTTCGTGTCGTACTTGTCGGCCAGTGCGGGGTTGAGGATAGACCACGAGTAGACGGTGCCCAGTCCAAGTTGGGCGAGCACCGTCCCTGTGAGTACCCGGGTCCGGGGGTTCATTGTCTGCTCCTTCGAGTGAAGAACGTGGGGGTGAGTCCCGGGTTCCACTGTATGCCCGGATTCAGCGGAATAAACCACATACTCACCCCTGCAGACTACCCCCTCATGCGGGCGAGTTTCCGCATATCCCCTGGATGAACGGCAGATCCCCACCGCGACTACCCCGGAAACTGTGCCGCGAAACACCCTTGTGGGGGCGCCAGTGGTTACCCCCGTGCGAGAACGGAAATGCGTCTGACAGCATCCTCAACCGCGTACTCGGGATCCGCCGCCCAGCCCTTCACCCCGGCATCCAGCTCCGCGACGACCTGGACTGCGGCGGCCACCCCGGCCGCCGTCCACGCCCGTGCGAGCCGGACGGTCTTCTCCAGCTTCCACGGCGGCATGCCGAACTCCGCCGCCTGGGCACGGGCGTTGATCCGTCCCACCCCGTGCACCTTGGCGATGTCCCCCACCATCCCGGACAGTGCGGAGGCCAGCAGCACATGCGGGACGCCCAGCTGCAGTGCACGGCGCGCCGCCCCCACCGCCTGGTCGGTCCGCCCGGACACGGCGTACTCGGCGACATCGAAGCCGGAGACCTCGGCCGAGCCCTGGTAGTAGCGGTGGACCGCGGCGGCGGTGACTTTCCCGCCGGTGTCGGAGACGAGCTGGCTGACCGCACTGGCCAGTTCACGCAGGTCCGTACCCACGGCGTCCAGCAGCGCCTCGGTGACGTCCGGGCTGACGCGCACCCCGGCGTCCCGGAACTCGGCGTCGATGAAACCGGCACGTTCCCGGCCCTTGAGTTCCTCGGCGGAGAGCACCTGCAGGGCACCGGTGGGTGCCTTCTTCGGCAGGCTGGTGACCAGTGCCTTCTGGCGTCCCTTGCCGGAGTGCTGGAGGATCAGGACCACGCCCGGCGCGGGATCGGCGACGGCGGCCTCGATGAGTCCGGCGGTGTCCTTGGATGCCTCGGCCAGTCCGGTGACCGCGACGATACGGTCCTCGGCGAACAGGGACGGGCTGAGCAGTTCGGCCAGTTCCCCGGCGTCGATCTCGCTGACCTTGCGCATCTCCACCGGCAGGTCAGGGTTGCCGGCGGAGCGCCTGGCCTCCTCGACGATCGCGGTGCGCCGTCGTTCAGCGAGGAAGTCGTCCCCGCCGACGATGAGGTACACCTGTGCGGTGGCCGACGGGCGCGTGGAGGACACGGAAGACGCTGGAGCCATGCCCGCCATAGTAGACAGCGCACCGGACCAGCTCACCCCTGCCCCGAGGCGTGCAGTCCGTCGTCGGCGAGCAGTACTGTTCCGTCGCGGCAGGGGTAGGCCACGGGGACGCCGCCGGGGGTCATGCTGGGCATGCCGCGGGAGCGTCCGCAGGCGGTCACCACGTACAGGTCAGGACGCTGCGTGCCGGAGGCCGCCTGTTCATGACGCAGGACGCTCTCATCGTCAGGCAGGGTGATGACCTGCACGGTGTCGGCTCCGTGGCCGCCAGGGCTCAGCAGCTCAGGGCCGTCGTCGGTCCACCGCACCCCGATCCGCCAGTCGGTCACCTCGTCGAGGTTCTCGGCCCAGGTCCGGTCGATGCCTGCACCGAAGCGTGGCGTGGCCGCAGGAGTGGGGTACGGCCCGGCGGTCAGTGTTCCGCTCCGCCAGGCCAGTGTCCCGACCACCAGCGACATGCCGAGGACGCCGGCAGCGGTCGTGCGCCACCGGGCCGAGACCACCACCGTGACCAGGGCTGTCCCGACAGTCGCGACGGCCACCACCGCCCACCAGCCCGCGGTCGTCGACAGCACCGGAACCCTGGCGAGGATGTGCGCGACCTGCGTGATCCACATCGCGCAGGGCGCGCAGATCCACAACACCGCCGCACCGGCAGGCACCCACACCCCGGCAAGCAGGGCACCGACCATGCCGACCACCGTCACCACGGGCACGGCGGGTCCGACGAGCAGATTCGCCACCACGGCGGTCGGCGAGATGACCCCGGTCATGTGTGCGATGACCGGTGCGGTGACGACATCGGCGGCGAGACTCACCCCGATGAGCTGACAGAGGTTGCGCTGCCAGCCGACCGGGGTGCGGTGGTCGGTCCTCCGGTCCGCCTGATACTGCAGCAGGCGCCGGGAGATCAGCGGTGCGACGGCAACAATGCCGGCCGTCGCCACGACCGAGAGGATGAAGGCGTACTCCACCGCGAGGCCGGGGTCGATGAGCAGGAGCAGCAGTACCGCCGCCGAGCAGGCCGCGAATCCGTGGGTCCGGCGGGCGCTGACCACGGCGACCAGGCCGACCAACCCCATGACCGCGGCACGCAGCACACTCGGTTCCGGGCCGACGAGCACGACGAACGCCACGAGACAGACCGCGGCGAGGATGACCTGTATCCGTCTGCCCGCGCCCAGGGCACCGGCCAGCACCAGCACCCCGCCGGAGACGATCGCCAGATTCGCCCCGGAGACAGCGGTCAGGTGCGAGAGACCGGTGGCGAGGAACTCGGTGCGGGTGGCGGGATCCTGCCCACCGACATCGCCGACGACCATGCCCGGCACCAGGTCAGAGGCGCCGTCGGGAAGGTGGGACGCAGCATTCCGCAGTCCGTCGCGCAGATGAGCTGTCACCGCGGAGATGCCGTCGGGCCCGTCGGCGGGCTCCGGTGCGGTGACCGCCGACAGCGTCACCGGGGCAATGCCGGGACGGTCGGACGCCCGGACCGTCGCCGTGACCGCCAGTTCCGCCCCCGGCTGGAGGTCGAGGATCG
>NHCFJ05603__coassemble_1099_pt1 | contig 12926 bp, 11 predicted proteins | sample NHCFJ05603__metabat2_low_PE_007 | metagenome-assembled genome bin NHCFJ05603
ACTTTGCGGACGACTACGTGGACGACGAGGCAGTAGAGGACGTCGAAGAAGAGATGGAGGACGCGGAGGACTCGGAGGACGCTGCCGACGACGAGGATGAGGCCGCAGAGGAGGAGGACACGGAAGAGGCCGCGGAGGAAGAGCCCGCGTCCGACGACGCGCCTGAGACCGAGGCATCTGACGATGCGGAAGAGCCGGGGGACGAAGGGGACGGCACCGCCGAAGAGGACTCGGATGAGAACTCTGACGAGGCCGACGGGACAGAAGACGACAAGTGACGCTCCCGTCGCGTCGTCCTGCCATATGCCCCGGCATTCCCCGCGCGGACCGCACCCCGTAAAGTAGACGGGCGTGAGTGAGTCCACGCCCCCGGAGGTCCCCGTGCAGGGGAACCTGAGCCCGACAACACCCCTGCGTGTGGTCGTCCTGACCTCTGGTGAAGGTACCTTGCTGCAGTCCATGATCGACACCCTCGACGGTTCCGTCGAGATCGTCGCGGTGGGGGCCGACCGCCCGTGCCACGCCCTGGAGCGTGCCGCCGCAGCCGGACTGGACACCTTCCTCGTCGCGTACAACCCCGACCGTGAGCCCGGATACGACCGGGACGCCTGGAACCGTCGCATTGCCGACGCCGTGGCGTCCTACCGCCCGGACATCATCGTCAGCGCGGGGTTCATGCGCATTCTCGGGGGAGAGTTCGTCGGTCGGTTCCGTGGCAGGATCATCAACACCCACCCCGCACTGCTGCCCGCCTTTCCGGGTGCGCACGCGGTGGAGGATGCGCTGGCCTACGGCGTGGCACTCACCGGGTCCACCGTCCACCTCGTCGACGACGGCGTGGACACCGGCCCGATCATCGCGCAGCGGGAGGTCCCGGTCCTGCGCGGGGACACTCGGGCGTCACTCCACGAACGGATCAAGACGGTGGAACGGCGGCTGATCGTTGACGTCCTGCACCGCTCGGCCCGGCACGGCTACACCATCGACGGACGAAAGGTCTGGATCAATGACTGAAACCATCACCGACAACGGGCAGCGCCCGATCAAGCGCGCCCTGATCAGCGTCTACGACAAGACCGGCCTGGAAGAGCTGGCGCAGGGCCTGCACGCGGCCGGCGTGAAGATCGTCTCCACCGGCTCCACCGCCTCCCGCATCGCGGACGCGGGCGTGCCGGTCACCCCGGTCGAGGAGCTCACCGGCTTTCCGGAGTGCCTCGAGGGCCGCGTGAAGACGCTGCACCCGCGCGTCCATGCCGGCATTCTCGCCGACACCCGTAAGGACGACCACCTGGCCCAGCTGAAGGACCTCGGTGTGGAGCCCTTCGACCTCGTCGTGGTGAACCTGTACCCCTTCACCGACACCGTCGCCTCCGGCGCGGACTTCGACGCCTGCGTCGAGCAGATCGACATCGGAGGCCCGTCGATGGTGCGTGCCGCCGCGAAGAACCACCCGTCGGTCGCCGTGGTCACCGACCCGGCCGAGTACACCAACGTCATCAACGCGGCGAACGCCGGCGGCTACACCCGCCGCGAGCGCACCCTGCTGGCCACCCAGGCCTTCCGTCACACCGCGTCCTACGACGTCGCCGTGGCCACCTGGCTGACCGAGCAGACCGCCGAGGGCGAGTTCGCACAGTTCCCCGAGTGGATCGGTGAGGTCCACGAGCGGGCCCACACCCTGCGCTACGGCGAGAACCCGCACCAGGCCGCCGCGGTCTACACCACCCCGGGTGCCACCGGTGGCCTGGCCAACGCCGAGCAGTTCCACGGCAAGGCCATGAGCTACAACAACTACACCGACGCGGACGCCGCGTGGCGTGCCGCCTGGGACCACGAAGAGCCCTGCGTGGCCATCATCAAGCACGCGAACCCCTGCGGTATCGCCGTCGCCGCCGATGTCGCCACCGCCCACCGCGAGGCCCACGCCTGCGACCCGGTGTCCGCCTACGGCGGAGTCATCGCCGTCAACCGTGAGGTCAGCGTCGAGATGGCCGAGCAGGTCGCCGGCATCTTCACCGAGGTCATCGTCGCCCCCGGCTACGCCGACGGTGCGATCGAGGTGCTGAGCCAGAAGAAGAACATCCGCATCCTGCGTACCGACGCCCCGGTCCGCGAGGGTTCCCTGGACCACAAGGACGTCTCCGGTGGCCTGCTCGTCCAGGAGACCGACCTGGTGGACGCCAACGGTGACGACCCCGCCAACTGGACCCTCGCCGCCGGTGAGGCAGCCGACGAGGCCACCCTCGCCGACCTGAAGTTCGCCTGGCGGACCGTGCGTGCGGTCAAGTCCAACGCGATCCTGCTGGCCAAGGGAGGTGCCACCGTCGGCGTCGGCATGGGCCAGGTCAACCGTGTCGACTCCGCCAAGATCGCCGTCGAGCGTGCCAACACGTTGGCCGGTGACGAGAAGCGCTCGGTCGGCGCGGTCGCCGCGTCCGACGCCTTCTTCCCCTTCGCTGACGGCTTCGAAGCCCTGGCAGAGGCCGGGGTGACCGCTGTCGTGCAGCCGGGCGGTTCGGTCCGCGACCAGGAGGTCATCGACGCCGCCGTGAAGGCCGGCGTCACCATGTACCTCACCGGTGAGCGCCACTTCGCCCACTAGTTTCGCCTACGGTGGCGGGCATGGATCCCGTCACCGCACTGCGCACCATGGAGCGCCAGGGCACCAGCACCGCTGATGCCCTGGCGCTCTTCGATTCCCTGCCTCCGGTGCAGGTCGATCAGATGCTGGGCAACTGGCACGGGGCGGAGGTGGCGACCGGTAGTCCGCTGGACGGCGTCCTCGAGCTGTCCGGGTGGCACGGTAAGCGGTACCACTCCGCCGAGGACGCCCACCCGCTGGTCATGGAGGGACGCCGCGGGTTGTTCGCCATCAATCCCGCGTTGGTGCCGATGGGCCCGGCGATGAGGACAGCTCCGTTGCTACTCCGGCTGAAGCTCGGGGGAGTGGTGCGGGCTCTGCTGCCGCTGGCGAAGACCGGGAAGCCGGCAGCCCGGCTTCGGATGGTGGAGTACCGCGGGGTGGTCTCCGGGACAATGGTCTACGACGCGCTGCCGGTCAACGACCATTTCCGACGCGTGGACGAGGACACACTCTTCGGTGCCATGGACCTGCGGGGACTCGACTCCCCGTTCATGTTCACGCTGCACCGGGAAGACTGACCACCCCCGTTCCGACGGTGAACCGGGGGTTAGCCTCGGTACATGGACACCATCCGGACATCACCGACAGCGGCCCGCACGGCATTGTCTGTTGCGGCCGTCGCCGGCGTGGTCCACGGTGCGTTCAGCCTCTACTGGGGCATCGGCGGATCATGGCTGGTGGACACACTGGGGGAGGACCTCGTCGAGCAGTGGGAGGACAATGCCGCGGTGCTGCTGCCGGTGGGGTCGATGAAGATTCTCGCCGCCCTACTGCCGCTGCTCCTGTTGCGGACGCCGGGTCAACCGTCCCTGTGGCCCCGGTTGCTCCGGGCGGTGAGCTGGGCAGGGGCGGTGCTGCTCATCCTGTGGGGCGGGGTGAACACCGTCACCGGCAACCTCGTCCTGTCCGGGATCGTGGAACCGGACGGGGGCTACGACCACGACGGGATGGTCGGCCACGCCTGGCTGTGGGACCCGCTGTTCCTCATCTGGGGTGTGGCGCTGGTGGTCGGGCTGTTGCTCAGCGGACGACGCGTCCGCGTGGACACTACTCTGAAGCCATGACTCCCGAACCTGTGTCCGGGGCCTCGCTGGTGGCTGAAGCCGAGTCCTACCGGGGCGAGTTGACCGCCTACTGCTACCGCTTCTTCGCGTCCTACGCGGAAGCCGAGGACGCAGTCCAGGAGACTCTTTTTCGGGCATGGGGCGGGGGCGCCGGATTCGAGGGGCGGTCCTCGGTGCGCCGGTGGCTCTACGCCATCGCGTCGCATGTCTGTCTCGACATGGCGAAAGCCTGCCAACGACGGAGTCTGCCGACGGACCTGCACTCCCCGGGGAGTGTCCCCGCCACCGGTGACGCGCTGGACAGGGGCGATGAGGCGGTGTGGGTCAGTCCGGTCGCCGACCACCTGTTGAGCGACGATCCCGCGGACGCCGCTGTACAGGTCGAGTCGGTACGGTTGGCGTTCCTCGTGGCACTGCAGTCGCTGCCGCCGCGGCAGCGGGTGGTGCTGATTCTGCGGGACGTCCTGGCCTGGTCTGCAGCAGAATGTGCCGAGCTGCTGGACTCCTCGGCGGCCTCGGTGAACTCTGCGCTGGCACGGGCCCGGACGACACTGCGCCACCGGCAGGAGCAGGTGCCGGCGGAGGACTCCGGTGTCGACCGTCGTGTCCTCGGTGCCTATGTCGCGGCGTTCAGCGCCTACGACGTCGACCGGTTGGTCGGACTGCTCGCCGAGGACGCCCGTTTCTCGATGCCGCCCTACACCCTCTGGTTGGAGGGGAGGGAGGACATCGAGCAGTGGTGGCGCGGCCCGGGGCAGGTGTGCCGGAACTCGGAGGTCCTCCTGACCGGGGTCAACCGTCAGCCCGCCGTCGCCGTCTTCCACGACGGTGCCCCCTTCGCCGTGCACGTCCTGGGCACCAGGGACGGGAGGATCACCTCGATCACCCACTTCATGGGCACCCGGTTTTTCGAGGATCTCCGGCTGGACCGATGAGTTTCACTTCTCTGTGTCGTCTTATCCGGTGACGGCATCCCCGCCGTCAGGCTGAAAGGAGGACATCATGCCCCGCACATCCATCGCCCATCTCTTCCACTCCCTCAACGGGGTTGTCGAAGACCCTCACCTGTGGCAGTTCGACTCCTTCGGCGAAGAGGACGGACTCGGTATGGAGGCCCATCTCGCCCCGGTCACCGATGTCGTCATCGGAGCCACCCTGTGGAAGGAATGGTCGGAGTACTGGCCCGCCCAGGACCCCGCCGACCCGTTCGCGCAGTGGATCAACCCGATCCGCAAGCACGTCATTTCCTCGACCCTGCCCGACGAGCTTCCCTGGAACAGCACCCTGGTCACCGGAGACCCGACCGCGTACGTCCGCGAACTCCGGGAGACGGGTGAGGGGGACATCGCGGTCGCCGGTGGCATCACCACCGTGCGCACCCTCTTCCTCGCCGGACTCATCGACAGGCTGACGCTCACCACCCACCCGGTCATCGTCGGTGAAGGACGCCGCCTCTTCGACGAGAGCGTGCCGACCACCCGACTCACCCTGCTCGACAGCGCACGGACGTCGACGGGGAACATGGTGCTCACCTACGGGCTCCGTGAAGCGGACTGATCACCGGACCGACCCGACCTCGACGAGCAACTCCCGTTGCCCACCCCGTGTCCGTGCGTTCTCGAGCCACCGTCGGTCGTGGGTGACGGTGACCACCGCGCCGGGGAAGTCCACCAGCGCCGTCTCCAACTGTTCGACGAGATCCGGGGTGAGATGGTTCGTCGGCTCATCGAGCAGCAGCAGGTCACCGGGGGCGGTGACCGCCGCCGCGAGTTCGAGTCGTCGCCGTTGGCCCACCGACAACTCCGACACCGGACGGACGAGGTCTTCGGGGGAGAAGAGACCGAGCTTCCCCAGGCAGGGTTCCGCGTCATCCGGATACATACCGGTGGACCGGGCGAAGACGTCGACAGTGGTTCCCTCCGGTACAGAAGAGACCGATTGACGAAGCCAGGAGACGCGAAGTCCTTCCGACGCACCGCGGTGACCGGTGCCGAGCTCACCGGCGAGGACGCGAAGCAACGTGCTCTTGCCCGCTCCATTGGGTCCGGTCACCAACCAGCGGTCACCGGGACTGATCTCCAGAGTGGTGTCCAGATACAGCGGTGGCACGGTGCCGGGCAGTTCCAGATGTCCGGGGAGCAGTGTCACGAGCGGCATCGGGTGGTCTGCATCCGCCGGTTCAGCATCCGCCAGTTCAGGAGAGAAGGACAACGGGTCCGTGGGAACCTCGGCAGGTGCCGACCTCAACTGTGCAGCCCGGGCCTTGGCCTGCCGGATGCGGCCGGTGGCGCCGTGGTCGGCACTGCGGGCGCGGAACGCGCCGTGCCCGAATCCGGGCTTCTCCTGACTGCGGGGAATCGCAGCGCTGATCACCGCATTCGACGCGACGAGCTTCTCGGTGCGGGCGAGTTCGGCACTCCACTGCTCATACTCCCGGCGGATACGGCTCCGCTCGGCGTCCCGGGCCCGGAGGTAACCGTGGTACCCGTCTCCGTAGCGGTGCAGGTGACCACTCCGGATCTCGATGATGTCACCGGCGACGCGGTCGAGGAAGGCACGGTCATGGGTGACCACGATGAGGGCACCACGGTGGGCGTCGAGTTGACGTTCCAGCCAGGCGACGGCGTCCTCGTCGAGGTCGTTGGTCGGTTCGTCGAGCAGCAGCAGGTCAGCGCCGGAGCACAGGGTCGCCGCCAGCGCCAGTCGGGCACGCTCACCGCCGGAGAGCCCGGCGACCGGACGCGCACGGTCCAGCGCACCGAGACCGAGCTGGTCAAGGGCGGCACCCAGGCGGTGGTCGAGGGTGGGACCACCGCGGGACTCGAAGAGATCGGTGAGCTCGGACAGCTGGTCCAGGAGCGCGGGTAGGTCCGCGGCGGACGCAGTCTCCAGTGCTCCGGTGACCTCGGTGATCGCCTTCTCGAGTGCCCGTATGTCGTGGAGGAGGTGGTCGATCGCCTGGCTGACAGTGGCGTCTCCGGGAAAGACCGGGGTCTGCTCCGCGACGGCGAGACAGCCGGGCGGATCCACCTCCCGGTCGCCGGAGGTGGGCGTGACTGTGCCCGCGAGGACGCCGAGCAGGGTGGACTTCCCGGATCCGTTGTCGCCGATAACGGCGATACGGTCCTGTAGGCCGACAACGAGGTCGACCCGGTCGAGTACGGTCCGGTCGGCGAAAGCCACGGTGAGTTCGCGCAGGGACGCGGTGAATGATGGTCGGGACATGGTGGAACTCCTCGGCGTGCGGAGGCACGCTGCAGGTGGTCCTCTTCCCCAGGAGAGAACCGGAATCAGATCGGGGACCGACACGCATCCCGCTTCAGACGGCGACGGCGTGCTCAGGACCCACCGCGGAGGAGGTCCTCGACGCGGCGTCCAGATTTAGTGAATCAGAGTTCCCATGGCCCTAACCGTAACACGGAGGCCAGCGCTGCCCCAGTGTCCCGCCAGGCGCACCGACCTCCCGCGTCAGTCGAGAGGCACGGCGAGCAGTGCCGCGTGATCCTTACTGACCAGGTAGAGCACACCGTCGAGTTCGGCGGCGCCGGTGGCGTTGGAGAAGCCGGGCCAGGTGCCGCGGACGGTGCGGACGGTGGCACCGTCGGCGTCCACGGCGGTCACCTGGACGACTCCCGCAGGCTGGGGGAGCAGGGCGTCCGGCAGTGCCCAGGCCGCGGTGGCGATGACGCCGGGGAGTCGACCGAGCAGGTCGAGCGGGGCGCTGCGCTGCTGGACGTCCGCGAACCAGGCGCGAGTCCCGGTGTCAGTCCCGCTGCAGTCACGGAACTCGGAGAGATTGTCGGGGAAGCCCGCGTGATTGGTCACCGGCCGGTCGACCTCTCCTGTCCTCGGACCGTGGATCCACCGCCGGACCACGGAATAGGTGGTGGTCTCGACCATGAACAGGGACTGTCCGTCGGAGGCCAGGGCGATGCCGTTGGGCAAGTCCACTTCATCGGCGACGACGGTGACCGTCCCGTCCGGATCGCGGCGCAGCAGGCGTCCTGAGCCGCGGTGTTCCAGCACGGCTCCCATGTAGTGCGGGAAGCTGAAGCGGGTGGAGGACTGGGTGATCCACAGGGTGCCGTCGGTGTCCTCCGTGACATTGGAGCAGAACCGGAGCGGCACACCGTCCGCCTCGTCGATCAGGACGTTCACCGTGCCGGTGGACGCGTCCCCTGGCGACGGCAGGTCCGTGACGCGCAGCAGGCCACGGTCGGCGTCACAGACCAGCAGGGAACCGTCCCGGACGGGGAGCAGGCCCAGTGGACGTCCGCCGGTGTGCGCGATCCGCCGGAACGCTCCGGTGGCGGGGTCGATGCGCAGGATGCCGCCGTCCTCCACTCCGACCAACAGGTGCCGGCCGTCGGCGTCGACGACGACGTCCTCGGCCGGGCCGCCGACCAGCGGGAACAGCCGGGCTTCAGGGAAAGGTGCAGCCGCAGGGACGCGCGGGGCGGTGGGCAGGGACCGTCGGGCGGGACGCAGCGGCGGCTTCGGTTGTTCAGTGGCTGAACTCATTGACGTCAGTCAACGCGATACAGTGCCTCCTGTCAGCGGAACCGTGGAACGTCCCGTCCGTATCCTGGATGGCACGCCGCACCAACCGGACAGGGAGAGTGACGATGCCGGCACGACGGATCCTGGACAACGAGGAACACCTCGCAGTGATCGGGACGGTACGGGACGTGGTCACCACCCGGCTGGCTCCGCAGGTCGCGCAGATCGAGGAGGCGGGCCAGTTCCCGCAGGACGCGTTCCGGACGCTCGGTGAGATCGGTGTGCTCGGCATGGTCTATCCCGAGCAGCTCGGCGGTGCGGGGATGCCGACCCAGCTGTACCTGCAGACCCTGGAGGAGATCGCGGCGGTGTGGGCCTCGGTGGCCGTCGGCGTCTCGGTCCATACGCTGAGCTGCTTCCCGCTCGCCACCTTCGGTACTCCGGAGCAGCAGCAACGGTGGCTTCCGGAGATGCTCGGCGGAACGCAGGTCGGCGCCTACAGCCTGTCCGAGGCGCACGCCGGTTCCGACCCGGCCGCCATGGCGATGCGGGCCCGAAGGGATGGCGACTCGTATGTGCTCAACGGCTCCAAGGCGTGGGTGACCAACGGCGGATTCGCCGACTTCTACACGGTCATGGCCCGCACCAGCGGGGAGCCCGGTGACGGGAAGGGCATCAGCTGCTTCCTCGTCCCGGCGGATACACCGGGGTTTGCAGCGGAGCCGCCGGAACGGAAGATGGGGCTGACCGGGTCACCGACCGCGGCACTGACCTTCGACGACGTCCGCATCCCCGTCGACAGGCGGATCGGTGAGGAGGGGCAGGGGCTGAAGATCGCCCTGGCCGCACTCGATTCCGGCCGCCTGGGTATCTCGGCCTGTGCGACCGGACTGGCCCAGGGCGCGCTGGACGCGGCGGTGGACTACGCACAGGAGCGGGAGACCTTCGGCCAGCCGATCATCGAGCACCAGGGTCTGGCGTTCCTGCTCGCGGACATGGAGGCGGCCGTGGCGTCCTCCCGGGCGACGATGCTCGCCGCCGCACGACTGAAGGACCTCGGGGAGCCGTTCGCCAAGGAGGCATCGGTGGCGAAACTCATCGCCACGGACAATGCCATGCAGGTCACGACCGATGCGGTGCAGGTCCTCGGTAGTGCGGGGTACACCCGCGACTTCCCGGTGGAGCGCTACATGCGGGAGGCCAAGGTCATGCAGATCTTCGAGGGCACCAACCAGATCCAGCGGATGGTCATCGCCCGTCACCTGCACCGGGACAACAGCGGTCCGCTGCTTTCATCCCGCACATGAAGTGGACGCCGCCACCCGGTGCGGTGGAGGAGGAACACAGGTACACGCCCGGCACGCCGGTGTCGTAGGGACGCAGCAGCCTCGGCCGGGCCAGCAGCTGGACCAGATCATTGGCACCGCCGGAGATGTCTCCGCCGGTATTGTTCCGGCCCGTGGCCTGCACTCCCGCCGGGTCGGAGGCGGACCAGTCCACGACGTGGTCGCGGAAACCGGGGGCGGCGTCCTCGATCTGTGAGGTGACCAGGTCAAAGGTCTCCTGTGCGGTTCCGGTCCATCCGGCCGGGACGTGGGCGTAGGCCCACACCGGGTTCAGCTGCCGACCGCCGTGGGTGACAGTGCGTGACGGATCCGCGAGCCAGGGTTGTCCGACGAGGGTGAAGGGACGCCGGGGGAGTCGCCCCTGCCAGCAGTCCTTCTCCGCGGCGGCGACCCGGTCAGCGGTACCGCCCAGGTGGACGGTGGCGGCGCGCCGGGCGTCCGGTGAAGACCAGGGGATCCCACCCTCGACGGTGTAGTCGACCTTCGCCACCGCGGGGCCACGGCGGAACCTGCGCCAGGTCCTGGCGATACGGTCGGGGACCCGGTCACCGAGGATCCGGGCGGCATCCTCCACCGAGGTGTCGAGGAGGACGGCATCTGCATCCGTGACCTGCGACAGATCGGTGATCCGCTCGCCGGTCACCACTGATCCCCCGAGGGCGGTCAGTTCGGCGAGCATGGCGTCCGCCACCGACTGTGACCCTCCGACGGCGACCGGCCAACCGTGGGCGTGTCCGGCGACGGTGAGCATCGTGCCCGCCGCCGAGGACCCGGGCAGGTGCAGGGGAGTGAACGCGTGCGCCATGATCCCGGCGAGCAGGGCGCGGGCCTCGGGTGAGCGGAAGCGTCGCCAGGACCAGGACGCCGGTAACCCTGCCTGCACCCCGAACCCGGCGAAGAGCAACGGGTGGCGGGGGAGGTGGAGTATCGGGCGGAGGAACTCGTCGGTGACCTGATCGGCCCGGTCGGCCAGGGGGCCGAAGGACGCATGCCAGAGGCGGCCGTCTTTTCCGGGGAGTCCGGCGGCGGTGTCCGCCACCGAGGTCAGCAGTGACGCGGAGCGGGTGACGTCGAGGACGTGGACGGCGTCCACCGGGGCAGTGGCGAATTCCAGCCCGTGACCGGCCAACGCAGATCCGAACTCACGGAAGAACGGGGACGCCTGGGCGAGCGGGAAGGTTGTGGCGCAGTGGTCGTGGCGGACGCCGTGGTCGTCCGTTGAACTGCGCAGGCCCCCTCCGGCGGTGGCCTCGGCCTCGACCACGGTGACCTTCACCTCGGCCCGGGCTAGTACGAGCGCGGCGGCCAGCCCGTTCGGCCCGGAGCCGACGACGGTGGCGGTGGAGGGGGGATGGGACGGCATGCCCTGAACTGTAGCGTCGCGACGGAAGATCAGCTGTTGCGACGGATGCCGTTCTCGAGCATCGTCGCCCAGGTCGCTGCGACGGTCTGCCTGTGTTCGGCATTGTCGACGAGGACGGCACCGAGACCGAGTCCGCGTGCCAGGTCGATGGTGGTGCGCAGCAGTCGCCGCGTGTGCTGGTCATTTAGGTCGGCATCCAGAGTGAGTGCCATGAGCTGGTACACCTCGCGAGCGTAGCGGGAGTCTGCGGACATGATGAGGTCCCGAAGCTCGCCTGCGGGCCCGGCGGCCGCCGACCAGACATGAAGCGCGGCATGGAAGAACTCGGAACTGAACGACTCCACGACAAGGGCGACGACGTCGATGGCGGGGGTGTGGCCGTCGGTAGTGCCGAGATCGGCGACGGCGGTACGCAGCTGTCTGGTGGCATCGGCGTAGAACCGGGTGACGGTGGCCTCGATGAGAGCGTCGCGGGTGGGGAAGTGGTGCTGGGCGGCGCCCCGGGAGACGCCGGCTTCCGCGGCGACGGCGCTCACGGTGGTGCCTTGGATTCCCTCCCGGGTGAGGACGGTCAGCGCTGCGGTGAGCAGGGTCTGGTGGGTCTCCCGGCTGCGTTGTTGCTGGGGCTCAGCGGTCGTCGCCATGGCGCCTCCTCAAGAAATCATCTCCGATGGATACTAGGTCAAGTTGGAAGTGTAACGGTGAGCGATAAGGAGGTCTACCGACGACTCCGGGAGCTGTTACCCCCGTAAGAGGGGAGTTCTTCCACGGGAATGTGCAGACCACGCTGTTGAACACCGATCAATAAAAAGCAATCATGACTGATTGCTTTCAACTGTGACGTGCGCCATATAGGCTCGCCTGAAACGAAACATTCACTTGCTGGAACGAGACAATCTGTCCTGAGAAAGGACTAGACCGTGACTGTAGCCACCACCGATACGGCGCCGACTCCCACCTTCGCCGATCTCACCGCCGAACTCCGCGACCGCATTGAACGCGCCCGTCGCGGGGGAGGGGACAAGGCCCGGGAGCGTCATCTCTCCCGCGGCAAGATGCTGCCGCGGGACCGGGTGAACTCCCTGCTCGACCCCGGCAGCCCCTTCCTCGAGGTGGCACCGCTGGCCGCCGAGGACATGTACGACGGCCGGGTCCCCGGAGCCGGCATCGTCGCCGGTATCGGACTCGTCGAGAGGCGCCTCTGCCTCATCGCCGCCAATGACGCGACTGTCTCCGGCGGTACCTATTACCCGGAGACGGTGAAGAAGCACCTGCGAGCCCAGGAGATCGCAGAGGCCAACCGGCTGCCCTGCATCTACCTGGTGGACTCCGGTGGCGCGATGCTGCTGCAGCAGGACGAGGTCTTCCCGGACCGCGACCACTTCGGCCGGATCTTCTACAACCAGGCGCGGATGTCCGCCCGCGGTATCCCGCAGCTCTCCGCCGTCATGGGCTCCTGCACCGCCGGCGGAGCCTACGTCCCGGCGATCTCCGACGAGACCGTCATCGTCGACGGCCAGGGCACCATCTTCCTCGCCGGCCCACCGCTGGTGAAGGCGGCCACCGGCGAAGACGTCACCGCCGAGGAACTCGGTGGCGGTGCGATGCACTCCCGCATCTCCGGCGTCACCGACCATCTCGCCGCCGATGACGCGGACGCCATCCAGCGCATCCGTGACATCGTCGCCACCCTCCCGGAGGATGCCCCGTCCGCCCCGGTCGGCCCGTACAGCGCCGCCGACCAGGCCGACCTCTACGACGTGGTCCCCACCGACCTGAAGACCCCCTACGACGCCCGTGAGGTCATCCGGATCATCGCGGACACCGGCTCGGTCCACGAATTCAAGGCCGAGTACGACAACTCCGTCATAACCTCCTTCGCCCGGATCGAGGGCCACCGGGTCGGCGTCATCGCCAACAACGGCGTCATCTTCGGCGACGGTGCGGTGAAGGCCTCCCACTTCATCCAGCTCTGTGAGCAGCGCGGCACCCCGCTGATCTTCCTGCAG
>NHCFJ05603__coassemble_1129_pt1 | contig 12425 bp, 12 predicted proteins | sample NHCFJ05603__metabat2_low_PE_007 | metagenome-assembled genome bin NHCFJ05603
GCAGCCAGCTCCCCTGCCGCCGTCGCCACACGGCGGGGAAGGGCAGACTCCGCACCGAACTCGGCGGTGTCCACGAACACACCGGTCGGCAGCACGACAGCGTGGAGGAAGGACAGCAGCGGACGCACCGCGAAGTCCAGGACCATGGAGTGACGCGCCGTCCCGGCGGTGGCGACCATGGTGACCGGGATCCCGGCCAGGGACTTCATGTCGAGGGTGTCGAAGAACATCTTGAACAGTCCGGAGTAGCTGCCCTGGAACACCGGCGTCGCGGCAATGAGGGCGTCCGCACCGGTGACCGTGCGTCGGGCGTCCTCCAACGCGGGCGTGGCGATGAACGTGGTCATGTACGTCGCGAGGTCGGCGGCCAGGGTCCGCAGATCAATGACCTGCACGTCCAGCCCTTCCCCGGCGGCGGTGACCTGACGGACCGTGGCGTCCGCGATCTGCTGGGCTACCTGGCGGGTGGTCGAGGGGTCACCCAGGCCGGCATTGACGATGACGAGAGTCTTCATCACTTCTCCTCTACCTCTCCTCTACTTCTCCGCTGCGGCGCGGTTGTGCTTCGTGGCGGGCTCGACAGCGGCCAGCCCACCGCGCGGCGGGTCCGAGGGAACATTCGCAGGACGCCGTGCCTCGAACTCCCGGCGCAGCACCGGGACGACCTCGGTACCGAGGATCTCGATCTGTTCCAGCACCGCAGACTCCGGCAGTCCGGCATGGTCGACGAGGAAGAGCTGACGCTGGTAGTCGCCCACCTCGTCGGCGTAGCCGAGATAACGCTCGATGACCTGGTCGACGGTGCCGACGGTCAGCGGTGTCATCGTCGTGAAGTCCTCCATGGACGGGCCGTGCCCGTAGACCGGGGCATTGTCGAAGTAGGGGCGGAAGGTCTTCTTCGCCGCAGCCTCGGTCTCGCCGATGAACACCTGACCGCCGAGGCCGACGATCGCCTCCTCGCGCGCACCGTGCCCGTAGTGCTCGTAGCGCTGCCGGTAGAGCCGGACCATCTTCCGGGTGTGCTCGATGTTCCAGAAGATGTGGTTGTGGAAGAAGCCGTCGCCGTAGTACGCGGCCTGCTCGGCGATCTCCGGTGAACGGATCGAGCCGTGCCAGACGAACGGCGGGGTGCCGTCGAGCGGACGCGGTGTGGACGTGAAGTTCTGCAGCGGGGTCCGGAACTCGCCGGACCAGCTGACGTTCGCCTCGCGCCACAGCCGGCGCAGCAGGTGGTACTTCTCCACGGCCAGCGGGATGCCCTGGCGGATGTCGGCACCGAACCACGGGTAGACGGGGCCGGTGTTGCCACGACCGAGCATGAGGTCGAGGCGTCCTTCGGTGAGGTGCTGGGCGTAGGCGTAGTCCTCGGCCAGGCGCACCGGATCATTGGTGGTGATCAGGGTGGTGGCGGTCGAGAAACGCAGCCGTTCGGTCTGCGCGGCGAGATAAGACAGCAGGATCGGGGGGTTGGCCGGGGCGGCGAAGGGCGGATTGTGGTGCTCGCCGGTGGCGAAGATGTCGAGGCCGACCTCCTCGGCCTTCTTCGCGTAGCGGATGGTGGAGCGGATCCGCTCGTGCTCGGTCGGGGTGCGACCGGTGGTGGGGTCGGTGGTGACGTCGCCGATGGTGAAGATGCCGAATTCCATGACTCCGATCATGCTCCTATTTAGTTGATGTGTCAACTACTTCGCGGACGACTCCTCCGTATCCTCCGTGTCCTCCCCGGCCTTCGCCATCCGCAGCCGCGACAGCACCCGGTGCACCACCTCGATGACCGCCGCACCGCACACACCGACCACCGCGCCGGTGACCATGAGGGACGCGTCCCCCGGCTCCAGCAGCACCAGTTCCCGCAGGAAAGGCACCGTGAAGATCACCAGGTAGCCGACCACGCAGCCGCACAGCAGCAGCACCTTCCACCACACCAGCGGACGCGCCACGATCCCCAGCACCCACAGGCCCATGATGATCAACGCCAGGAGCACCGCGGTGCCGGCCTGGTCACGCTCGAGCTGAGGGGCGTCCCCGCCCGGATAGACCGCGATCCACATGCCCACCGCGATACCACCGACCAGCAACCCCGAAGGCAGGGCCAGCGACAGCACCCTCCTGACGAAGCCGTCACGGGGACGCTCCGTGTTCGGCGCCAGTGACAGGATGAACGCCGGAATACCGATGGTGAACCAGCCGGTGATGGTCACGTGGATCGGCTGGAACGGGAAGGAGATCCCGAGGATGCCGACCACCAGCGCCAGAACCACCGAGTAGACGGTCTTCGTCAGGAAGAGGTTCGCCACCCGCTCGATATTGCCGATGACGCGGCGCCCTTCGGCGACGACCTTCGGCAGCGCGGAGAACCTGTTGGTCAGCAGCACCAGCTGCGCGACCGACCGGGTCGCCGCCGAACCGGAGCCCATGGCCACACCGATGTCCGCCTTCTTCAGTGCAAGCACGTCATTGACGCCGTCACCGGTCATCGCGACGGTCCGTCCCGCCCGGTGCAGGGACTCCACCATCTGCTGCTTCTGCTCCGGGGAGACCCGGCCGAAGACATTCGCCCGGGCGATCTCCGCATCGAAATCCTCCTCGGACAGCCCGTCGAGTTCCCGGGCGTCCACGGCGACGAGTTCGCGGTCGGTCGCCCCGGCGGCGACGGCCTTCACCGAATCCGGGTTGTCGCCGGAGATGATCTTCAGGTCCACGTCCTGCTCGGCGAAGAAGTCGAGGGTCTCCCGGGCATCCGGACGCAGCTGCTGGCGCAGCGTCACCAGCGCAGGGTGGTCGAGGGTCGGGGCGTCCGCCATGGTGGCACCCTCCCCCGGCACGGTGAGCTGGCCGGGCACCTTCCCGAACGCGAGGACGCGCAGACCGGCGTCCCCGAGGTCCTTCGCGGTCATCGCCGCCTCGCCGTCCGACGCCAGAAGGACGTCCGGGGCGCCGAGAATCCAGGCGGCGTCCTGAGTCTGGACGCCGGAGAACTTGTAGCGGGAGTTGAAGGGTATCTCCGTGCCGGTCAGCGGGTCGGCGGGGATCGCCGCACCGATGGCCTCGGAGGTGTCGTTGCGGTCCTCCTGCGTGGCGACGAGACTGCCCAGCGCCTCACGCAGCGCGTCCGGCGCATCCGACCCGTCCGCGGCGTGGACGCCGTCGAGCTCCATCTCATTGGTGGTCAGCGTGCCCGTCTTGTCCGTGCACACCGTGTTGACGCGGGCCAGCCCCTCGATCGCCACAAGCTCGTTGACCAGGGCCTTGTACTGCCCCAGCCGGATCACACCGGCGGCGAAGGCGATGGACGTCATCAGCACCAGACCCTCCGGGACCATCGGCACGATCGCCGCGGCCATCGAGAGGATGGACTCCTTCACATCCGTGCCCGAACGGACCAGCTGCGTCCAGATGGTGAGGACGCCGGTCGGGATCAGCAGCCAGGTGATGACCTTGAGGATGGAGTTGATGCCGCTCATCAGCACCGAATCGGTCAGCGAGAACTCACTGGCCTGCCTGGCGAGCCGGGCGGCGTAGGCGTCGTCGCCGACATGCTCGGCCCGGTAGATACCGTTGCCGGAGGTGACGAAGGACCCGGAGCGCAGTTCCTCGCCGTCCTCCTTGTGCACCGGATCGGCCTCGCCGGTGAGCTGGGACTCGTCGACCGAGAATTCCCCGTCGAGCACCGGGCCGTCGACGACGATCTCGTCGCCGGACTTCAGCACGATGAGATCGTCGACGACCACCTCGCTCTGGTGGACGGTCAGCTTCTCCCCGTCACGGATGACGGTCGGCTGCGTCTCCCCCACGATCTTCAGGTTGTCGAGGGTCTTCTTCGCCCGCAGCTCCTGGATGATGCCGATCGCCGAATTCGCGATGATCAGCAGCCCGAAGGCGGCGTTGATGACCGAGCCGGTCGACAGCACGATCACCGCGAGGACGCCGAGGATCGCATTGACCCTGGTGAAGACATTCGCCCGGATGATCTGGAGGACGCTGCGTCCCGTGCCGCGGCCGGTGACATTGACGCGCCCGTCGGAGACGCGCTGCTCCACCTCGGCGCTGGTGAGTCCGGTGAGTTCGGTTGTGCCGGTGTTCTCGGCCACCCCTACCGCCCCTCGAAGACCGGGGCCCGGCGGTCCGCACGGGCGGTGCGTGCCTCCTGGACATCGCGGCTGGCCCAGCAGGCCCTGGCCTCATCCGCGAGCTCCGGGGCCTCGGGGTGGTTCAGTGCCTTCTTGAACCAGGCCGTCGACAGCGGGGCCTGTTCACTGACGCGGTGCGCGAAGGCCAGGGCCTCCTCGGAGGTGCCCGCCTGAATGGCGAAGCCACAGGTCAGTGCGGCGTCCCGGTCGACCTTCGCCCCGGCGACGAGCATATTGCGGGCATGAGCACCGCCGAGCAACTCCACGGCGCGGTTCACGGTCCACGGATCCAGGGCGAAGCCGTGCTGCACGGCGGGGACCCAGGTGACGGCGTCCTCCCCCATGACACGCAGGTCACAGGCCAGGGCGAGCTGGCAGCCCGCGCCGACCGCGGGACCCTGGATATCCGCGATGACCGGCACCGGAACATCGGTGACCGTGGTCAGCATCTTCTCCAGCGCGGCGAAGAAGTTGTCGGCGTAGACCCCGCCCTTGAGGTTCGCCCCGGCACAGAACGCCGGGCCTTCACCGCGCAGCAGGATGGCGCGGATGCCGCCGCGGGAGGTGGCGTCCTCCAGTGCCGCGGTGAGCTGCGTGCACACCTCGGCGTCCAGCGCATTTCTGCGGTCCGGTCGGGTCAGGGTGACCACCGCCACCCGCCCGTCGATCTCCAGCGACACCGCGTTCTCTGTCATGCCGACCATTGTCCCCCATTTTCGGCCGGGGCGTCCGGCCGGTCCCCGGTCAGGCCAGGGTCAGGCCAAGGTCAGGCCAGGGGCGTACCAAAGACCGCGGTGCGGGGATCGCCGCCGACGCGTCCGGCGTAGTCGGCGTCCCCGTCGATCGCGGTGATCGCGGCGATCTCCTCGTCGGTGAGCGCGAAGCCGCCGACCGCGGCATTCTCCGCCACCCGTTCCGGACGCTTCGACCGGGGGAACACGATGAGCCCCTGGTCCAGGTGCCAGCGGATGATCACCTGGGCCGGGGTGACGCCGTGTGCCTCCGCGATGCCGGTGATGACCGGATGATCGAGGACGCCACGGCCCAGCGGTGACCATGCTTCCGTCCTGATGCCGCGGGTGTCATTGTCTGCGCGCTGCTCCTGCTGGGAGAAGCCGGGGTGGATCTCGATCTGGTTGACCGCCGGGACGACGCCGGTTGCGGCGATGATCTCGTCGAGGACCTCCGGGTAGAAGTTCGAGACGCCGATCGAGGTCGCCTTGCCCACCTTGCGCTCGGCGACGAGGGCCTTCCAGGTGTCGACGTAGCGGCCCCAGGGCTGGACGGGCCAGTGGATGAGGTAGAGGTCGACGTGGTCGAGACCGAGATTAGACAGGGAGACGCCGAGCGCGGCCTTCGCCTCGTCGAAGCCCTGGTCAGCGTTCCACAGCTTGGTGGTGATGAAGAGGTCGTCGCGGGTGACCTCGCCGGCCTCGATCGCGTCGGCGATGGCGCGGCCGACATTGGCCTCGTTGCCGTAGCCGGCGGCGGTGTCGATATGGCGGATGCCGGCGGCGATGGCGGCGCGCGTGGAGGTGTAGGCCTCCTCGGGGGTCAGTTCCCAGACGCCGAGGCCGAGCTGCGGGATGGTGTGTCCGTCGTTGAGGGTGACCGTGTCGGTCGGGGTGTTGCCGGTCGAGGTGTTCTGTGTGGTCGATTCAGTCATGTCCCCCGTTGTACGCGTCCTCCCCCGGCACATGCAGCGATCGGCTCACGGCGAAGGGTCTGCTGCGCCACCCCGCGCCGAGTTTGCGTCCCCGCCGCGTCCCCCTCGCCGAGTTTGCGTCACCGATTCTCGGATTCGCTGCCACATATCCGTCCATACGGTGACGCAACCTCGCCGAGGTCGGCCGTCTCACCGCAGCAGCAGCGGGTTCCAGGTCTGCACCGGCGAATCCGTCCGGATCCGGTCCTCATCCGTCCGCTTCCTGCGCGTGCGCGGGTACGCCAGGTTGTAGCGGACGGTGTCCACGATCTCAGCCAACGTGTACGTCAGTGTGAAATCGATGCACCGGTCGGTGTAGGAGAGCAGAGTCCAGCCGAAACGCGCCGCAGCGTTTTTCTTCCACCGCTCCTTCAGGTGACTGTCCTCCGTCGTGAATTCCCCGCCCTCGCCGTGGTAGGCGTAGCTGTCGATTTCAATGAGGACGCCTGCCTCCGGGATGACGATGTCGAAGCGGTAGCCCTGGACCATTCCGTTGACGATAACCTCCACATCAATGCCGTCGAGCGCGCCGATGATGGCCGTCACCGCCCTCAGCTCGAGGTTGCTCGCCGTACCGGTGATCAGCCCGTCGAGAAGCTCCGCCGCCCGCGCCCTGCGCTGGGGAGGAAGTGCTGCGAGATCCTCTGCCAGTGCGTCATTCCCCCTGGCACCGAGGTACTGCTCCTGCAGGAATGACCGCAGGGTGGCGTCCGGAAGCGAGAGATCGACCGCAGTCTCCAGCGGGGACGTCGCCGGAACTCCCCGTATCGTTCTCGAGCGGCGGACGCGCCCTGTTGTGAGGCTGAGTCGGCGTCCACCGTCGTGACTGTTCTTCCTCGGCACTCTGGCAGTGGCCGGCCAGGACAGGTCTGTCAGCCCGTAGAGGAAGGCGGCGGTCTCGCCGGTGTAGACGAGCTCGGGACGCGCCGCGACGAATGCACCGAGACGTTCACCGTCTGTCGGTTCGCGGTCCGAATACACGCCGTGACACACCCTGAACATGGTCCCCTCCGCAACCGCCTTGTCGATCCCGGCCCTGGTCATTCCGGACGCCAGCAGTGTCCTGGTCCGCCACAACTTCTTCTCCGGCGGCTGATTCCCGTCATGCTCCTGCTTCATGGTCCCTCCCCGGTCCCCTGCCCGCGACCCCCGCGGCGCGTCGTCAGTCTAGCGGGATCCGTGGCCCCGCGATTGCCCCGCGGAGTTTGCGTCACCGTTTTCCTGTTTCGCTGCCACTGTTCTGTCCATCCGGTGACGCAACCTCCGTGGAGGGCGGGCAGAGGACGGGAGGAAGACCCGAAGGACGCCAGGATGATGTGAACCATTGACAAAGCATTGGGTTTATACAACACTTTGAGTCATGTCCCCAAAGAAGAAGGCCGTGATCCACAACCGGGTCCGGGTGCTGCGCGCGGAACGGGACATGTCCCGTGCACAACTCGCCGAACTGATCGGCGTCAATCCCCAGACCGTCGGCGCGCTGGAACGCGGGGACCACTCCCCCAGCCTCGACCTCGCCTTCCGCATCTGCGAGGTCTTCTCCCTCCCGGTCGAGGCCGTGTTCAGCCGCACCGCGTTCGGCCCGATGTCCACCGAGATCTACCGGTCCGCTGACACCGCCGACGAGACCGCCTACGACACCCCGACCACAGACACCCCTCCCACCCCAGGAAAGGACTCCCCGTGACCTCTCCCACCGGGACCACCACCCGCCAATCCAGCCGTCCGGCAAAACGCACCGTCCCGACGACCGTCAGCGGTCGTCGAAGAGCCATCCTCGGCTCGTATATCGGCTTCCCTGTCATCCTCGTCAGTGCCGTACTCTGCTTCGTCGACGATTTCGCTGCCCTCATCGTGTGGTGTCTCGGGACGTGCTTCACCTCAGGCTGTGTCTTCGGTCTGCGACGTTCTACCCGTCGCGAAGATCTGCGCCCGGACGACGAACTCGATGAGTACGAGCTGCAGCGCCGCTACCACGCACAGCGGAAAGCACTGACCTACGCCACATACTTCCTTTTCGCCGTCTGGCTCACCTTCGCACTGCTCACCCGGTTCCGCGTGGCCGGTTCCGGGAGTTTCGACACGCTCATCACGACCCTCCGTGCATGTTACTTCGCGACCTCCGTGGCAATCCTGTTCGTTCCGTTCATGATCCTCCGATCCATCGCCGACGGCATGAACCATGACCTGCTCATGTCCGGGGACCCAGAGGACGCAGAAGACGCAGAAGATGTAGAGGACGCAGAGGACGCAGACGCCTTGCACACCACCGCCTTCACCACCACCCGAGAGAACCCGTCATGAACACCATGAATCCGCTCGCCGGCCTCAACGCCGCCGCCGAACGTCACCTGGCCGCCCGTGCAGACCGGTGGCGCCGACGCAGTGCCGCCGTCGCCGCGTCCCTGCCCAACTGGCGGACCGAGGCGCGAACCCGACTGCTCATCAGGATCTACCTCGGTTCCCTGGCCTTCGGGCTGATCATCGGCGTCGTCCAGGTCTTCTGGCGCCCCGCCCTGTTCGCCTGGCTCCTATTCACCGTCGTCATGCTGGTCGCATGGACGATGCTGCGCACCGTGATCAACACCCGGGACGTCGCCCCTGACGAAGAACTCGACGAGTACGAGCAGGAGACCATCCGGAACTGGCAGGCCATCGCCTACGGCTGGCTCGTCCTGCTGGCGATCGCCGTCTCGGCCTACATGATCGTCCTGGGCACCTCGGGCCCCGACGACCTGAGCAACTGGATCTACACCGGCGGCCTCTTCAGCCTCATCGGACTGCTCGCGCTCAGCGCCATGCCGACGATCGCCTACGCCACCACGTTCGGTCCGGTCCCCCCGGAAGTTTTCCCGGAAAACAGTAATAATCGGTAGTACCGACTCTGAGGAGCGACCATGTCCACCCTGGAACTTGACCGTCTCACCAAGACCTTCGGCACCGGCGACGCCACCGTCCGCGCCCTGACCGACCTGTCCCTCACCGTCAACCCCGGCGAGGTCTACGGCTTCGTCGGCTCCAACGGCGCGGGGAAGTCCACTGCGATGCGCATCACCCTCGGCGTCCTCTCCGCGGATGCCGGCGAGGCCCGCGTCGACGGCGAGAGGATCAACGACAGCATCCGCCGCACCATCGGCTACATGCCCGAGGAACGCGGACTCTACGACAAGGAACGCATCGCCGACCAGCTCGTCTTCTTCGGGAAGATCCACGGGCTGACGAAGCAGAAGGCCCAGCAGACCACCGCGGACCTCCTCGACCAGCTCGGACTGGCCGACCGGGCAGACTCCAAGCTCGAGGAACTCTCGCTGGGCAACCAGCAGCGCGTCCAGCTCGCCGCATCCCTCGTCCACAACCCCGCGATCCTCATCCTCGATGAGCCGTTCAGCGGCCTCGACCCCGTCGCCGTCAACGTCATGAGTGAGATGCTCCTGCAGAAAGCCTCTGAGGGCGTCCCCGTCCTCTTCTCCTCCCACCAGCTCGACCTGGTGCAGCGCCTCTGCCACCGCGTCGGCATCATCACCCACGGCGAAATGCGCGCCGAAGGTACCGTCGACGAGCTGCGGACCCGCGGCCCGGTCCTCTACGAGGTCCGCACCGCCGCCCGCGACTGGTACCCCGCCGGCACGACCGTCACCGAGGTCACCGAGGACGCCGTGATCCTCGACGCCGGCGGCATCGACGACCAGACCATCCTCACCGCGGCGATGTCCGCGGGCCCGGTACACGGCTTCACCCGCCGCGTCCCCGATCTCAACGAACTCTTCAAGGAGGTCGTGACCTCATGAGCACGACACAGAAGTACTCCCGTGCCGATGCGATCCGGACCGTCACCGGACGCGAGATCCAGGTCGCGATGCGGAGCAAAGGGCTGATCATCACGGCGGTGATTGCGCTCGTCGTGGTCGTCGGCGGGGTTTTCCTGATCAACTGGCTCGACGGACGCGACGACGACAACCCCTCGCTCGTCGTCGCCGGAGTCGACGAGACCGCTGTCTCCGCTGTTGTCGGCGAAGGGATCGACGTGACCTCGGCCGATTCGCGCGACGCGGCGGTGGACGCGGTCAAGGACGACGGGAAGGACGCCGCCCTGGTCCGCGACGATGACGGATTCACCCTCATCGCCGACGGCACCCCGGATGACGCCCTGGTCGCCGCGTCGCAGGTCGCCGCGTCCTCCATCGCCCAGAATGACGCACTGGACGCCGTGGGCGTGGATCCGGACGAGTTCGCCGCCGCGCTCCCGGATGCCGCGGTGGAGACCGTCGACGTCTCCGACGAAGCCACCGACGACACCATGCCCGCGGTCGTCACCACGATGATGGGAACAATGGTGATCCTCATGTTCATCATGACGTTCGCCGCGAATGTCGGTGGACGCGTCACCGAGGAGAAGTCCTCCCGCGTCGTGGAGATCATCCTGGCGACGATCCGCCCGCTGGACCTGCTCATCGGCAAGGTTCTGGCGATGCTCATCGTCGGCTTCGTCGCCACAGCGGTGATCCTCGGTGCCGCAATGGGGTCGATGGCGGTGACCGGGATGCTCTCCGATGTCGACCTCGATCCGGCGACGCTGGGGATCCTCATGGTCTCGTACATCCTGGGGATGCTCTTCTTCAGTGCGCTGTACGCCGCTGCGGGTTCCCTGGTGAGCCGCGCCGAGGAGCTGGGCAGCACCCAGATGCCGGTGATGCTGCTTTTCTTCACGGTGATGTACCCGCCGATCTTCGGCTGGTCGGCCATGGACTCCACGGTGATGGAGGTGCTGGCCTGGGTACCGCCGATGTCGATGGGTGTGGCGCCGATGCAGTACGCGGCGGGGAACCTGTCACTGCTCGGTCTGGCGGCGTCCTTCCTGCTGCTGGCGGCGGCTACCTTGCTCGTGCTCATGGTCGTCGCGCGGATCTACCGCGGGTCGATCCTCAACAACGGGCGTCGACTGACCTGGATGCGGGCACTTCAGCAGGCGTGACCGCATCACCCGGGTGAAGGTCGGACACTGACAGTTAACCCCGCTGACGGTAGGTTAACCCCCGGGGTCACTGCGCCGTAACAGCTCCGAAATGATGGAGGAGTTACCTGTGGTCATGAGCGAATCACAGACGATCACCGACACCCCCACCGACTCCGACCTCATCGCCCCCACCCGTACGGCGACCCCCTTCCACACCACACTCGGCGAACTCAACAAGATGTCCCGGGAACAGATCTCCGCCCTGATCGGTGACCTGCTGTACAACCCGACGCTCGGCGAGGAGATCGCGGCCGCCGCCCCCTTCCGCAGCCCCGAACACCTGCTGGACGTCGCTCACCGGGAACTGCTCCGGATGCCACGGGTCGAGGTGCTGACCAGTATCCAGGCCCACCCCACCCTCGGCGAGCAGACCACGGACATCTACTCGCGGGAGGAGCAGTCCTTCATCCTGGAATCCCCACCCGAGGTGCTCGCCGAGGTCGCCGACCTCTGCCGCCGCTACGAGGAGCGCTTCCACCACCTGTTCCTGGTCTGTGCCCAGGGCATCGGCGGCCACGAGGTCCTGCGGCTGCTGCGACGACGCCTCGACAACCCCACGGTCACCGAATGGGAGACCACCGTGCGCGAGCTGGGGAGGATCAACACCCTCCGACTGCGCAGCGTGGTGCGGGGCTGAGATACCGCGCTCGCTCAACACACGGACATGCAGCAGGGCCCCGGACGTCACTTCCGGGGCCCTGCTGCGTTTCCCGGACAGTCAGCCGGGACGGGGACGCTACTTGGCGTCGATGAGGTCGATGATGAAGACCAGGGTGCGGCCCGCGAGGGGGTTACCGCTGCCGACGGGGCCGTAGGCCAGCTCCGGCGGGATGGTGAGCTTGCGGCGTCCGCCGACCTTCATGCCGGGGATGCCGTCCTGCCAGCCCTGGATCAGGCCGGCGAGGGGGAACTCGATGGTGGTGCCGCGGTCCCAGGAGGAGTCGAACTCCTGGCCGGTCTCGTAGTCGACGCCCACGTAGTGGACCTCGACCATGCCACCGGGAACAGCCTCCGCACCGTCGCCGACGGTGATGTCCTCGATGACGAGCTCGGTGGGTGCCGGCCCCTGCTGGACATCGATCTGCGGCTTGACCATGAAGGTCACACTCCTCTTCTTGTGGAATAGAACCGCGTCAGTCTATCAGTCATGACACGACCGGGCACGGCAATAACGTCGGAAACACCCCGCAGAAACACCGGACCCCCGACCACGGCGTGGTCGGGGGTCGGAGGACCGGAGTCGGAGACTAGCGCTCGGACCGCGGGGTGAGGGTGCGGAGGGACTGGCCGGTGTAGATCTGCCGCGGGCGGTTGATCTTGGCGGTCGGGTCGTTGACCTGCTCCATGTAGTGGGCGATCCAGCCCGGGAGACGGCCCATGGCGAAGAGGACGGTGAAGAAGTCCTCGGAGAAGCCCATGGCGCGGTAGATCAGGCCGGTGTAGAAGTCCACGTTCGGGTACAGCTTACGGCTGATGAAGTAGTCGTCGTTGAGGGCGATCTGCTCCAGGTTCATGGCGAGGTCGAGGAGGTTGTCGCCACCGAGGTGTTCGAGGATCTCGTGAGCGGACTCCTTGA
>NHCFJ05603__coassemble_1132_pt1 | contig 12298 bp, 13 predicted proteins | sample NHCFJ05603__metabat2_low_PE_007 | metagenome-assembled genome bin NHCFJ05603
GGTGCGGTCGACGGTCACGCCGCGGTCCTCGAAGAGCTTCGCGAGGACGCGGTGGGTGATGGTCGCGCCGACCTGGCTCTTGATGTCGTCACCGACGATCGGGACGCCGGCGTCGGCGAACTTCTTCTCCCACTCGGGGTCGGAGGCGATGAAGACGGGCAGGGCGTTGACGAAGGCGACACCGGCGTCGATGCAGCACTGCGCGTAGAACTTGTCGGCTTCCTCGGAACCCACCGGGAGGTAGCAGACCAGCACATCGGCGCCGGACTCCTTGAGGGCGGCGACCACGTCGTCGTGGGTCGGCTCGGCCTCGGCGGACTCCTCGATGGACTCGCGGTAGTACTTGCCCAGGCCGTCGAGGGTGCGTCCACGCTGGACGGTCACGCCGGTCTCCGGGACGTCGCAGATCTTGATGGTGCAGTTCTGGCCGGATTCGATGGCGACGGAGACGTCCTTGCCGACCTTGTCGGCGTCCACGTCGAAGGCGGCGACGAGTTCGATGTCGCGGACGTGGTAGTCACCGAAGCGGACATGCATGAGGCCGGGCACGGTGGCGTCGTCCGCGGTGTCCTTGTAGTACTCGAGGCCCTGGACGAGAGAGGTGGCACAGTTGCCCAGGCCCACGATGGCGAGCTTGATGTTGGAAGAGGTGTTCTCGGTCATGGCTCTGGACCATAGACCCGTTTCAGCGGGAACCTGCACGTCGAAAGGGGTCTGTACGCCTCTTGACCGGTTCACCGGAGTGCTTGACCGATCAAGTTCAGGTGTCGGACGGCGTGCCTGCGGCGCCCTAGGATGGTCGGCATGACCCACTCCCCTGTCCCCTACCGTTCGGTGGACCACGAACTGGACCGGCGTCGTACCCTGCGGGCTCTGTCGCGCGGCGGGATGTCCCGCGCCGAGGTCTGTGACGCGACCCGTGAAGTGCGGGCCAGCGCGGAGGTACTCGGCGTCTCCGCTGGTCGGGCATGTCCGGTGTGTGGTGCGGACCTGCGGGAAACTCAGTGGATCCATGGCACTGCAATAGGGGAAAAGTCAGGCACAGCGCGTAGTCTTGCGGAGATACGACAGCTTCTGTCTGTCCTCCGGGGCGGTGAGGAACTCACCGTCCACACGGTGGAGGTCTGCCTGCGGTGCGGGTGGAACCATCTCCTCCGGGAGGACGGGTACCGGGGAGTTGCCGGGAAAGTTCTGCCAGAATCCGGGTCCGTGGAGTACCCCACAGCGTACGACGACGGGCCCGGCCATCGACGGGAAGACCAGCTAGGTGACTAACGACAACAGTTCGAACGAGGACGTGAACGGCGCGGCGGCGTCGTCGGGTGACGCGGGAGACAATCTCCGCGTCCGGACACGGCGTCGCCGTCCGCGGTGGCGGCGGGTCATCACGACCGTCTGCTCGGTTATCGCGGTCCTCATCATCGTGCCGCTCGTCGCCTTCTTCGCCGCCTACGCGGTGACGAAGGTTCCGCAGCCTGAAGAGCTCCAGAACAACCAGATCTCGAACATCTACGCGGCGGACGGTTCCTCGGAGCTCGCCCGCATCGTGCCCCCGGAGGGCAACCGCGAGAATGTCGACATCAACGAGGTGCCCGAGCACGTGCGTAATGCCGTGCTCTCCGCCGAGGACCGTGACTTCTACTCGAACAGCGGTTTCTCGGTCACCGGCTTCGGGCGTGCGGCGATCGGTCAGCTCACCGGCAACGACTCTGCCGGTGGCGGTTCCACCATCACCCAGCAGTACGTGAAGAACGCCGTGGTCGGTGACGAGCGGTCCCTGGTCCGGAAGGGCAAGGAGCTGGTCATCTCCGCGAAGATGACGCGTGAGTGGTCCAAGGACGAGATCCTCGAGGCCTACCTCAACACCATCTACTTCGGACGTAACGCCTACGGCATCAGTGCCGCGGCGAAGGCCTACTTCAACAAGCCCGTCCAGGAGCTCACCGTCGAGGAGGGCGCGGTGCTCGCCGCGTCCATCCAGCGGCCCAGCCAGCTTGACCCGTGGACCAACCGTCCCGAGGCCGAGGACCGGTGGAACTACGTGATGGACGGGCTCGTCGGTCTGGACAGCATCGACCGCAACCAGCGGTCGGCGGCGGTCTACCCGGAGACCATCGACCCGGCGACCGTCGACCAGGGTTCGATCGCCGAGGGTACGAACGGCCTGATCAAGTCGCAGGTCCTCGCGGAGCTCGCCGCGAACGGCATCTCGGAGGAGGCGGTGAACACCGGTGGACTGAAGATCACCACCACCATCGACTCCGCGAAGCAGCAGTCCATGGTGGACGCGGTCCACTCCCGACTGGACTCCTACGACGACGACGTCCGCTCCGCCGGCGTCTCCGTCAACCCGAAGACCGGTGGTATCGAGGCCTACTACGGCGGCGATGACCCCAACGGATTCGACTGGGCGAACGCCGGTCTGCAGACCGGTTCGACCTTCAAGATCGTCACCCTGGCCGCCGCCGTGGAGCAGGGAATCCCCACCAGTGCGATGTACGACTCCTCCCCCGTCACCTCCGGTGACAACACGGTCACCAATGACTCGGGCGAGACCTGCGGCACCTGCTCCCTGGCCCAGGCGCTGAAGATGTCGCTGAACACCTCATTCATCCGCCTGACCCAGAGCCTCAACAACGGTGCCCAGGACGTCGCGGACATGGCCCACAAGCTGGGTGCCGCCGAGTCCATCCCGGGCATCGACAAGACGCTCACCGAGAACGGTGAAACCCCCTATGAGGGCATCACCCTGGGTCAGTACCAGTCCCGCCCGCTGGATATGGCGTCCATCCTGGCGACCCTGTCCAACCGCGGTAAGTACATCCCCCCGCACTTCGTGGAGAAGGTCGAGACCCAGTCCGGCGAGGTGCTGCTGGACAACTCGGAGATGGAGGGTACCCAGGTCATCAACCCGGATACCGCGGACGCCGTGATCTCGGCCATGGGTCCGATCGCGGCCTACTCCAACAACCACGCGCTGGCCGGTGGACGTCAGTCCGCCGCGAAGACCGGTACCGCCCAGCTGGGCGACACGGGTGCCAACAAGGACGCCTGGATGATCGGCTCCACCCCGCAGCTCGCCACAGCGGTCTGGATGGGCAACGTCAACGGTCAGCCGCTGGTCGACATGACCTACGGCGGACCGATGTACGGCTCGAAGTCCCCGGCGGACATCTGGAAGAACTTCATGGATGCCGCGCTGGTCAATGAACCCGCGGAGAACTTCGAGGGCGGCGTGGCCGCCGACACCTCCACCGGTGGCGGTGGCGGCTGGACCGGCGGCTACGAGAGCACGCCGCAGGAGGACACGCAGGAAGGACCGGCGGAGGAGGCTCCGGCGCCGCAGGACAACGGTGGCGGAACCGGCGAGGGCGGCGGCGAGCTGCCGGACGTCGGGCAGATGATCGAGGACTTCCTCAACGGAGGCAACTAGCTGTGTCGGACGCCGGGCTCATCGTCACGATGGTGAGCGTCTTCCTCGGATTCCTGCTCTTCGGGGCGTCCTTCAAGAGCTTCATGGCGCGGCGACGGCCGGCGGTGACGTGGGGGCTGTTCACCGTCGCGGTCGTGTTCATCACATTCGTGCCGGTGGGGATTGCGGTGTTCTGGGCCTCGTAGAGTATGCTGGACCGGTTGCTGACGCAACGAACCCTCCTGCCGCGCCCAACAGGGGCACGGCCGAAACACTAGACCACAGGAGGTGATGAGGTCCGTGCGTCAATACGAGATGATGATCATCATCGACCCGTCCCAGGACGAGCGCACCGTTGCCCCGTCCCTGGATAAGTTCCTCGAGACGGTTCGCAAGGAAAACGGTACGGTCGACAACGTTGACATCTGGGGCAAGCGTCGCCTGGAGTACCCGATCAACAAGCAGGCCGAGGGCATCTACGCCGTCGTCGACATGCACTGCGAGTCGGCTACCGTCCAGGAGCTTGACCGTCTGCTGAACCTGAACGAGATCATCATGCGCACCAAGGTGCTGCGCAAGGACGCCAAGTAAGGCTCCTCACGGCGCAGGTCAACCGGATTCCCGGTTCCACTGATTCACCATCGCCAGCGAAGACAGGAAAGACACCACATGGCACAGGGAGACACCCCGATCACTCTGGTCGGCAACCTCGTTGCTGATCCTGAACTCCGGTACACGCCCTCGGGCGCTGCCGTGGCGAACTTCCGTGTCGCCTCCACCCCACGCCGGTTCGACTCGCAGTCGAACCAGTGGGTGGACGGTGAAGCTCTCTTCCTGGCCTGCAACATCTGGCGCCAGGCGGCCGAGAATGTGGCGAACTCGCTCACCAAGGGTGACCGGGTGATCGTCCAGGGCCGTCTGCGGCAGCGCAGCTACGACACGCGCGAAGGTGAGAAGCGCACCGTGTACGAGATCGAGGTCGACGAGGTCGGCCCGTCTCTGCGGTACGCGACGTCCCAGGTCACCAAGACCCCCCGTCAGGGTGGTCAGGGTAACTGGAACGGTGGTAACCAGGGCGGAAACCAGGGCAACCAGGGCGGCTACTCCGGTGGCAACCAGGGTGGCCAGGGAAACCAGGGCAACCAGGGCGGTTTCGGTGGAAACCAGAACCGCTCCGCTGCCCCGCAGCAGGGTAACCAGGGCGGCTTCGGCGGACGCAACGCGTCCAACGACGACGATCCCTGGAGCTCCGCTCCGCAGTCCTCCGGTTTCGACGGTGGCGACGAGCCCCCGTTCTGATCTGTCGTGTGATCGCGTTCACAGACATTTCCGCAAACCCCCAGAACAACGAAAGGCACCGGATCAATGAAGCTGATCCTCACCGCTGCCGTTGACAACCTCGGTGTCCCGGGCGACATCGTCGAGGTCAAGGCCGGCTACGGCCGTAACTACCTGCTCCCCCGCGGCCTGGCGATCACCGCCACCAAGGGTGCTGAGGCACAGGTCGAGAACATCCGTCGCGCGCAGGCTGACAAGGTCATCCGCGACCTGGACCACGCCCACGAGGTCAAGGCCGAGATCGACCACCTGCAGGGTGTGTCCGTCAAGGTCCGCACCTCTGACAAGGGCAAGCTCTTCGGCTCCATCAACGCCGCCGATATCGCCGCCGCCGTCAAGGCTGCCGGCGGTCGCGAGCTGGACAAGCGCACCATCGTCCTGAACCAGGGCGACATCAAGGCGACCGGCTCCTACAACGTGGACGTCAAGCTGCACCCGCAGGTTGTCGCTTCCCTGAACTTCAAGGTCGTCGCCAAGTAACTGGCGTCACCACCGTTATCCGCTCTCCCCGCGGGACACCGTCACGGTGAACCACGGCGTGGGACGGCCCCGGCCCAGACACCCGGGGACGACCGGCCCAGACACCCGGTCTCCGTCAACCACCGCGCCCAGGGGCGGGCGACCCCGAAGAACATACTTCGACAACAGCACACGACACGGACCTTCCCGGCCAGACACCGGGGCAGGTCCGTGTCGTGTTTTCGGTGCGTCCGGAGAAGGTGGCGACCGGGGGCTTTCCGGAAGGACGCCCTGTGTGTTCCGGAGTGTGATCGGGCACCGTTTCTGTACCTGTGGACAACTCCCGCATCCCCCGATGCATAGAGTTCGTGAAATATGCGCATATGCGACCTGCGGTGATGGAAACAGACCTACGTTCACCTGCTGTTCGGTGGGTGGTCAGGAAGTTGTCCACGCACGTGTTCCATACAGTCCACAGCTGGAAATCGTTCTGACCTGCGTTAACAGGGGTCACCTCGGGTGATCGGCGGAAGTTGTCCACAGGTTGTCCACAAGGCGACCTGCGGCATTGCCAGCTATGCACCCCGTGTCCACAAGTTGTCCACAACAGCTTGTGGACAACTCTGTGGAGAGCTGCGGCACAGTGGGCTTCTGCGGCGCTTGGACCACCCCCTCCCGGGCGGTCTACAGTGGGCTCATGAGTGCACAGGAGAACACGGGGACCGACGTGCCGGGGGGAAGCTCCGGGGACAGTTTCGCGACCAGCTTCGGGGATGCCCCGCTGCCGCCCGAGCCGTCGGCCTGGGACGAGGGGCCCGGCGACAGCTTCGGTGGCGGCAACGCTGCCGGCCGGTCCGGTGGGAATTTCCGCGGCAAGGGGAAGGGGCGTGGCCGGGGCAGTGACAACGCGGACTTCTCGGGTCTCGGCGAGCCGATGCGGCAGATGCCGCAGAACGTGGAGGCCGAGCAGGGCGTCCTCGGCGGCATGATGCTGAGCAAGGACGCCATCGCCGATGTCGTCGAGCGGCTCAAGCCGGAGGACTTCTACCGCCCGGCCCACCGCACCATCTACGAGACCATGCTCGAACTCTACGGCGAGGGTATGGAGGTCGACCCTGTCATCCTCGGTGGCCGGCTCGACAACAACGGCCTCATCGACGAGATCGGGGGTCTGCCGTACCTGCACGAGCTGTCGAGCAAGGTGCCGACATCCGCCAACGCCGGCTACTACGCCGACCTGGTCGCCGAGAAGGCGGTGCTGCGGCGTCTGGTGGGGGCGGGCACCCGCATCGTCCAGTACGGCTACTCGGGCCTGGAGGGCGCGGAGCTGGAGAGCGTGGTCGACCGCGCCCAGCAGGAGATGTTCAACATCACCAACGAGTCCGCCAGTGAGGACTACATGGTCCTGGCGGACCTGCTGGAGTCCACCATGGACGAGCTCGACGACCTGGCGTCCGGCGCCGGTGGCGAGGGCGGTGTGATGTCGGGGTTCCACGACCTCGACGAGATGACCAACGGGTTCCGCGGTGGACAGATGATCATCGTGGCGGCGCGTCCCGGTGTCGGTAAGTCGACACTGGCCCTGGACTTCATGCGCTCGGTCTCGGTCCAGCAGAACAAGGCCTCCGTGCTGTTCTCCCTGGAGATGAGCAAGTCCGAGGTGATGATGCGTGTCTTCTCCGCGGAAGCGGCGGTGCCGCTGTCGGCGATGCGCGGCGGCAAGATGGATGACGGTCAGTGGGACAAACTCACCCGTCGCGTCACCCAGATCGAGAATGCGCCGATCTTCATCGACGACTCACCCAACCTCACGATGACGGAGATCCGGGCGAAGGCCCGACGCCTGGCGCAGAAGCACAACCTGGGCCTTATCGTGGTCGACTACCTGCAGCTGATGAGCTCGGGCAAGAAGGTCGAGTCGCGTCAGCAGGAGGTCTCGGAGTTCTCCCGTCAGCTCAAGCTGCTGGCCAAGGAGGTCGACGTGCCGCTGGTGGCGATCTCGCAGCTCAACCGTGGTGTGGAGGCCCGTGGCGACGACGCGCTGCCGCGCGTGTCCGACCTGCGTGAGTCCGGTTCGCTGGAGCAGGACGCCGACATCGTCATCCTCATCAACCGTCCTGACTCGCAGAACCGTGACCATGAGCGGGCCGGCGAGGCGGACCTGATCCTGGCGAAGCACCGTGGTGGTCCGATCGGCACGGTGCGGGTGGCCCACCAGCTGCACTACTCGCGGTTCTCGGAGCTGTCGCCGGGGGCGTGATCCGCATGGGCCGGTGGGGAAGGGTCTACTTCCCGCCGGGGCACCCGGAGGGAAGGTCGAACTGGGCGAGCAGGTCGTCCAGGATGGCGGAGAGCTGCGACGCCTGGGTGGGGGAGAGTCGGTCGGTGAACAGTTCCCGGACGGCTCTCACGTGACCGGGGGCGGCCGCGGTGACGACGTCGAGGCCGGTCTGCGTGAGCACGATGTAGGCGCCACGACGGTCATCTCCGCAGGCCTCGCGGTCGAGGAGGTCACGGTTGCGCATCCGGGTGATCTGGTGGGAGAGCCGGGAACGGTCCCACTGGAGCCGGTCGGCCAGGGCCGCGATGCGCATACGGTGGTCGGGTGCCTCGGAGAGATTGACGAGTACCTCGTAGTCCGGGAGCGAGATTCCGCTGTCGCGTTGCATCTGACGTGCCAGGTTGGCCTGGATCCGGGGACCGGCCACCAGCCACTGACGCCAGAGCTGCTGCTCCTCGGCGGAGAGCCAGCGGGGTTCCTGGGGGTCCTGGTTATCAGTGCGGGTCATGCTCCCATTCAATCACAGTGAGGAGATGGTTGACACGTCACCTATATCTGCCTATAGTGGAACTCATCGCCACGGAATACCGTGGGCATTGCAGGACATCACAGAAGACCACCTGAAAGGTTCACACCATGAGCTCCGTCAACGACTACGCCGGCACCTACACCATCGACCCCGCCCACTCCGAGATCGGTTTCACCGCCCGCCACGCGATGGTCACCAAGGTGCGCGGCACCTTCGACACCTTCACCGGTACCGCCACCTCCGGCAAGAACCTCGAGGGTGCTGCCATCTCCGTCGACATCGACGCCGCCTCCATCAACACCCGCAACGAGGGTCGCGACGGCCACGTCAAGTCCGCCGACTTCTTCGACGTCGAGAACTTCCCGAAGATCACCTTCACCTCCACCTCCGTCACCGCCAAGGGCGATGACGAGCTCGAGGTCACCGGCGAGCTGACCATCAAGGACGTCACCAAGACCGTCACCATCGACTTCGAGTTCGAGGGCGAGGTCGTGGACTCCTTCGGCGCCACCCGCGCAGGCTTCGAGGGTGGGCTCGAGATCAACCGCACCGACTTCGGCCTGACCTGGAACGCCCCGCTGAAGACCGACGGCGTCCTGGTCTCCGAGAAGATCAAGCTGAACTTCGACATCTCCGCCACGAAGAACGAGGCATAGTCGGAGCCTGCGTCAGCAGCCCCTAACCGGCCAGCTGCGTCCCGGCCCACAGGCCGAGACCCGCGAGCAGAACCGTCACCACCAGCACGCCCACCCCGTTGAGCGCCGCTGCCCGGTGGCGGTTCTGCCGTATCAGGTTCATGGTCTCCACCATCGCCGTGGAGAAGGTCGTGTACCCGCCGAGGAACCCGGTGCCGACGACCGCCTGCCAGTCCTCCGGCAGGGCCCCGGCGGTGACCAGGCCGGTGAGCAGGCCCAGGGCCAGTGAACCGGTGGCATTGATGAGGAAGGTCGCCCACGGCAGGCCCACGAGATCACTGCCGGTGAACCGGTGGGCGAGCCGGGCCTTCACCACCCCGTCGAGCACGAAACGGCATCCGGCACCCAGGCCACCGGCGAGGCAGAGGATGCAGAAGAGCAGGGGAGTCATCAGGCGTCCTCCTCCCCGGTCAGCTCGACCCGCGGGGTGACGCGCACCGCGGCGGCCGTCCGCATACCCGCTGCCCCCGCAAGGACGCCGACGATCACCGAGACCAGGGCATACCCCAGTCCCGCGAGCGGCAGCCCGTCCGAGGTGAGGGACGCGGCGTCCGTCGCCAGGGCACTGTAGGTGGTGAATCCGCCGAGCACGCCGGTGCCGACGAACAGGCGCAGGACGCGGCGTCCTCCCGTATCCGGGCCGAACCGGGGGAGCAGGTCGAGCAGGAAGCCCAGGAGGAAGGCACCGGCGATATTGATCACGCCGACGATCCAGGGGACGTCATCGTAGGGGAACGCGAGGATCAGGGCCTCGCGGGTTGCGACGCCGACCATGCCGCCGAGAACGACGGCGAGGATGAGGCGGGGCCGCAGATGAGGCTGACGGGGCTGTTCTGGCACAGGGATCTCCTACCTTCAGGCACGCCGGAATGACACCGGACGTGTGGTCGGTAGGGACTGTTGTCGCGGACCTCCCCGGATCGGGAGGTGCGAGGTTGGGTACGGCGAGCCCCACCGCCGTGGCGCCGGCGACGCCGGAGCCTGAATTACTGCGGACGAGGTTACACCGCGGGGTCGGTCCCGGACGGGGGTGGGCGCAGCCGGCTGCCGTCAGCGGGGCTTCTTCGCGGTGATCCACACGTCGATCTCGGCGGTGACCGGCTCCACGCCGGCGTCGTCGAGCATCTGGAACCTGATGGTGTGCAGCTCGCCGCCGGACTCGCGGGTGATGGCGGAGAAGTCGACGTCGTCGAGGGTCGCGGTGATGGTCAGGCCGCCGGTGGACTTCGCCGGGTAGTCGGCGCGCATACCGCGGGGGATCCAGCGGTGGGTCGTCGGCACGGTCGCCTCGCAGACCAGGCCCATCGCGGCCTCGGCGCCGTTGAGGGCGGCGATGACGTGGAAGGTGCCGATGTGGTTCTGCACGCCCCACCACTTCCCGAGGCGGAGTACAGCGCGGCCGGGCTCGACCTCGCGGACACGCGGGGCGACGGTGCGGAAGTAAGGGGCCTTGAGGGCGTAACCCAGGGAGAACAGGCCGCGCTGCGGGGCGGAGCCGTTGAACTTCTTCCAGAGTTTCAGCAGGGGAGGTGTGGAGTCGCTCATGTGCGGTCAGCCTAGTGGGTGGGGCCGTACTCCGCCGACGTTCGGTGGAAAGTGCCGGTACGGTGGGCGGGAGTACCCGTACCCCGCCTGCGGAATAGGGCGCCGGACGCGCGCGTTGCACGACCTGAACAGCTTCTCCCGAAAGGACCAGACATGAGCACCCAGACGATCACCAACGACAATTTCAAGGACACCATCGACAAGGAGGGCATTGTCCTCCTCGACTTCTGGGCCGAATGGTGTGGCCCCTGCAAGCGCTTCAGCCCGGTCTACGAGCAGGTCTCCGAGGAGTACCCGGACCACGTGTTCGGCAAGATCGACACCGAGGCCAACCAGGAGCTCGCCGCCGGTCTGCAGATCCAGTCCATCCCGACCCTCATGGCCTTCCGTGACGGCATCCTCGTCTACCGCGATGCCGGCGCTCTGCCGCCCAAGGCGCTCAAGGACCTGATCACGCAGGTCGAAGGCCTGGACATGGACGAGGTCCGCCAGAAGGTCGCCGAGCAGCAGTCCCAGGAGAGCTGATCTCCCGGCCGGGATGACCGGCCGGTCCCGGTGACTGCCGCTGAACGTCGCTGACGCGAGGTGCAGGAAGTGTTTATGCTGGACAGCACTGACCTCACCATCGACCACCGGGAGTCACCATGGCGAATCCTTTTTCCAAGGGCTGGAAGTACCTCATGCAGTCTCTGGACATGAAGATCGACGAGAACGCCGATCCGAAAGTCCAGATCCAGCAGGCGACCGAGGCCGCGAAGAAGCAGCACCGGCAGATCACCGAGTCCGCCGCGAAGGTCATCGGCAACCGGAACCAGCTCGAGATGCAGCTCAACCGGCTGGCGAAGGACCGTGAGTCGCTGGAGGCCAACACGCGCACCGCCATCCAGCAGGCGGACGCCGCCACCGCCTCGGGGGATCAGGCGAAGGCGAACGACCTGGCGTCCACCGCGGAGATCTTCGCCACCCAGCTGGTCACCGTCGAGCAGCAGATCGAGCAGACCAAGCAGCTCCACGCGCAGGCCAGCCAGGCCGCTGAGCAGGCACAGCAGCAGCAGGCGCAGTCCGCCGCGAAGCTGGAGGAGCAGCTCTCCCAGATCGACCAGCTGCGCGCGCAGGTCGACCAGGCGAAGATGCAGGAAGCCTCCAACCAGGCCATGGAGTCCATGCAGGGCATCCAGGCCGATGATTCCGTGCCGACCCTTGACGGGGTGCGCGCGAAGATCGAGGCCCGCTACGCCAACGCCCTCGGTGCCCAGGAGCTCACCGAGAGCAGTGTCGCCGGCCGGATGGCGGAGATCGGTCAGGCCGGCCGTGACATGGCCGCGGCCAGCAGGCTCGAGCAGATCCGCGCGTCCATGGGCGGCGCCGGCGGTGCCGCTCAGCCGGCTGTGGAGTCCGCGTCGGGTGGGGACGCTGCGATCGAGGCGGGGGACGGAGCCGCCGAGGCGGACGCGGATGCCGCCGAGGCCACCGGGACATCTGAGGACGCCGCGGCGTCCTCCCGGGAGAACCCATTCGGCCGCTCCTGAGACAGACCCCTCCGACACGGCCGCCGGGTGGTCGACATCACCCGGACAAGCACAGGTAAACCAGCGTTTACCTGTGCTTTTGTCTGTCTTTGCATTTATCGTGCAAGTTTGCATCCGGTGAAAACGGGTGTATGCTGCTACCTCGTCGCTGCCCCTCCGTCCGGTCCGGAGCGGGCACTGAAGACAGTCACCGGTGACGACCTCCCGACCTGTCCACACTGAAGAGCCGCAGTTCACGGCCCCAGACCGAGCAAGGAAAGCGTGACCCTCCCAGACCATGTCTGAACCCCAGAACCCCACCGCGGCGGTAACGGCCACGGAGAAGCCGGTCCGCCCCGGCCTCCTCATCGGCATCCTCGTCATGGCCGCCTTCGTGATGATCCTCAACGAGACGACGCTCTCGAACGCCCTGCCCGATCTCATGATCGAGTTCAGCGTCGGCGCAGACACCGCACAGTGGCTGACCACCGCCTTCATGCTGACCATGGCCGTCGTCATCCCGATGACCGG
>NHCFJ05603__coassemble_1139_pt1 | contig 12172 bp, 6 predicted proteins | sample NHCFJ05603__metabat2_low_PE_007 | metagenome-assembled genome bin NHCFJ05603
GACCTCGGGGTGGACGCCGTGTGGATCTCGCCGTTCTACCCCTCCCCGCAGAAGGACGCCGGCTACGACGTCGCCGACTACTGCGATGTCGATCCCCTCTTCGGCTCCCTCGCCGACGCCGACACCCTCATCGCCACCGCCCATGACCTGGGCCTGCGGATCATCGTCGACCTGGTGCCTAACCACACCAGTGACCGGCACGAGTGGTTCCAGGCCGCCCTGGCGTCCGCGCCCGGGAGCCTCGAACGCGACCGGTACATGTTCCGCGACATCGACGAGAATGACCCGGACACCCCGCCGAACAACTGGGAGTCCAACTTCGGCGGCGCAGCGTGGTCGAAGACCGAGGGGGCGACCGGCGGCGACCAGTGGTACCTGCACCTCTTCGACTCCTCCCAGCCCGACCTGAACTGGGAGAACCAGGAGGTCAGGGACATGTTCGACGGCGTCCTGCGGTTCTGGCTGGACCGGGGTGTCGACGGCTTCCGCGTCGATGTGGCCCACGGGATGATCAAGGAGCCCGGCCTGCCGGACGTCGAGGTCCACGACGCCGAGGCAGATGTCGACGACGCAGCCATGGCGTCCGCCTCCACGCCCTACTGGGACCGGGACGGCGTCCACGACATCTACCGCCGGTGGCGGAAGATCCTGGACAGTTACAGCACAGACACCGCAGACCGGATCATGGTCGCCGAGGCGTGGGTGCAGCCGATCGACCGGATCGCCCGGTACGTCCGCCCTGATGAGCACCACCAGGCCTTCAACTTCTCCTTCCTCGACACCCGGTGGGACCCCGCCGCGCTGCGCGAGGTCATCAGTGAGTCCTACGGGGTCAATGACGCCGTCGGCGCGCCGACGACCTGGGTGCTCTCCAACCATGACGTCATCCGGCACGCCACCCGCCTGGCACTCGCCCCGGAGGAGGCGGTCACCCAGCTCGCCGGCCCGGTGACCGAGCCCGACCGCACCGTCGGCCTGAGCCGCGCCCGGGCCGCGACCACCCTCATGCTCGGCCTGCCGGGCTCGGCGTACCTCTACCAGGGCGAGGAGCTGGGACTTCCCGAGGTCCTCGACATCCCGGACGACAGGCGCCAGGACCCGACCTTCTTCCGCACCCGCGGCACGGACTCACCGGAACTGGGACGCGACGGCTGCCGCGTCCCGGTCCCCTGGTCCGCCGACGAGGTACGGAGCCCGGCAACGGACAAGGCAGAGCCGTGGCTCCCGCAACCGGAGATCTTCGCCGACCTGGCGGTCGACCGGCAGACCGGGGACGCGGCGTCCACCCTGGAGCTGTACCGCTCGCTGCTGCACCTGCGGAAGGAACTCGGCCTCGCCGACGGCACGGCGAGGGTCCTCGAGACAGTGACCGACACAGACACCGTCGCCGTGGAGGTCACTCCGGCAGAAGAGGCCGACGGGAGCGTTCTCATCGTCGCCAACCTGGGCACCGACGACTGGCCGGTTCCGGCGGACAGACAGGTCATCGCCGCAAGTCGCCCGGGTGTCACCACCTCGGTCCCGACGGACTGCACCGTCTGGCTGGCTGGCCTAGGATCGCATGTAGAGTGACGAAACCATCCGGTCGGGACGCCGGGACCCACCGAACGTGACGCCGGTGTCCCCCTGAGGACAACCTGGAGCCCCATGTCCGAGAGAATCCCCGTCCGTGGCGTTGACCGTGACGATCTCACGCTGCCCGAGCCGACCGCCGACACGTTCCGCTGGTGGCTGCTGCACCACCTCCAGTTCACCGTCGGCAAGGATCCGGACCACGCCTCGAAGACCGACTGGCGACTCGCCCTGACCCACACGATCCGCGACCGGGCGGTGACCCCCTGGTTCGAATCGACCCGCAGGACCTGGACCGATGACCGCAAGCGCGTCCACTACCTGTCCATGGAGTTCCTCATCGGCAGGCTCCTCGAGGACGCCACGATCAATCTCGGGCTGCGCGACGTCGCCGAGGAGGCACTCGACCAGCTGGGCCTCAGCTTCGCCGAACTCACCGACGATGAGCCGGACGCCGCCCTCGGCAACGGCGGGCTGGGCCGGCTGGCGGCCTGCTACATGGAGTCCATGGCCACACTGGGCTGCCCCGGTTTGGGCTACGGCCTGCGCTACGAGCACGGCCTGTTCAAGCAGAGCTTCGACCACGGACGCCAGATCGAGACCCCGGAGGACTGGCTGGCCACGCCGAACCCGTGGGACTTCGTCCGGCCGGAGTCCGCCTACGACGTCGGCTTCGGTGGACATGTCGAGGACGGCGGGGACGGACGCCGCGTCTGGCGTCCCCGCGCCCGGGTGCAGGCCGCCGCCCATGACACGCCCGTCATCGGTTACGGCGGCAACTGGGCGAACACGTTGCGACTGTGGGCTGCACTGCCCACCGCCGACCTCTTCGACCTGGACCGCTTCAACGCCGGAGAGTTCGTCGCGGCGTCCAACCACGAGGCCATGGCCCGGGCCCTGTCCCGGGTGCTGTACCCCAACGACTCGACCGAGGGGGGAAAGGAACTGCGCCTGTCCCAGGAGTTCTTCCTCACCTCGGCCTCCGTCCAGGACATCCTGCGGCGCTACCTGACCTCGCACTCCGACCTGTCGCGTCTGCCGGAGTTCGTGGCGATCCAGATGAACGACACCCACCCGGCGATCGCCGGTCCGGAACTGATCCGCCTGCTCGTCGACGAGCACGGCTTCGACTTCGACTCCGCCGCCGACATCACCACGCAGGTCCTCGGTTACACCAACCACACCCTGCTGCCGGAGGCCCTGGAGCGCTGGTCGATCGGGCTGATGGGCAAGACCCTGCCCCGCCACCTGGAGATCATCGAGCGCCTCGACCACCGCGAGATCGAACTGTGCGGACCGCGCCCCTACGGGGTCGGTCTGATCGGTGACGGGCACGTGAAGATGGGTGAGCTGGCCTTCGTCACCAGCCACAAGGTCAACGGCGTCTCCGCCCTGCACTCCGACCTGGTCAAGCGGGACCTGTTCCCGGTGATGGACCAGCGGCATCCGGGCCGGATCCTCAACGTCACCAACGGCGTGACACCCCGGCGCTGGATGAAGCTGGCGAACCCCCCGTTGGCGGAGCTGGTCACCGACACCATCGGCGAGGGGTGGGAGACCCACCTCGACCGGCTCGCCGAGATCGAGGACCACCTCGACGACCCGGGCCTGCCCGACGCCTTCGGTGAGACCAAGCGCCTGGCCAAGGAGCGGCTGGTCGCCTGGCTGAAGGAGCACCACGATATCGAGGTGCCGGTGGACGCCCTCTACGACATCCAGATCAAGCGTCAGCACGAGTACAAGCGCCAGCTGCTCAACATTCTCTGGACCATCGCCCGGTGGCAGCGCATCAAGCGCGACCCGACCAACGGCGGGAAGGGCTGGGTGCCCCGGGTGAAGATCTTCGGCGGCAAGGCCGCCGCCAGCTACGAGGCCGCCAAGGACATCATCCGGCTGATCAACGACGTCGCCGAGATCGTCAACAACGACCCCGACACCCGCGACCACCTGCGCGTGATCTACCCGCCGAACTACGACGTCTCCATGGCGGAGAAGCTTATCCCCGCCGCGGACCTCTCCGAGCAGATCTCGACCGCCGGCATGGAGGCGTCCGGCACCGGAAACATGAAGTTCGCCCTCAACGGTGCACTGACGATCGGCACCCTCGACGGCGCGAACGTGGAGATCCGCGAGCAGGTCGGCGCCGACAACTTCTTCCTCTTCGGCCTCACCACCGACGAGGTCGCCGAACGGCGTCAGATGCCGGACCACTCCCGTGCGGCCATCGACCGGAGTCAGGCGCTGCGCGATGTGCTGCAGGCCGTCGCCGAGGGCACCTTCAGCCCCGGCGAGATGTACCGCTACGGCGGGCTGGTCGACAACATGTGGAACAGTGACTGGTTCCTCGTCGCCTCCGACTTCGACTCCTACGACGCCGCCCAGGACCGGGTCGACGAGGTCTACCGCGATACCGCACAGTGGCAGCGCAAGGCCCTGGTCAACGTGGCGCGGATGGGCTTCTTCTCCTCGGACCGGTCGATCCGGGAGTACATGGAGAAGATCTGGGACGTCAGGAGCGCGCTGTGACCGGCCGCCCTCCCCCCGGTGGCGACCTCACCGCCGAGGATGCCGCGCACATCGTCGCCGGCACCCTGCGCGACCCCTTCGCCGTGCTCGGCCCGACCTCCGACGGACGCCATGTCGTGGTGTACATCCCCGGCGCGTCCGCGGTCGCGGTGGTCAACGACACCGACGAGGTGGACCTGACCCCGTTCCCGGACGCCCCCGGCGTCTTCACCGGGGACATCCTGCCCTACTACCGGCTGCGCGTGACCTGGCCGGGCATCGGCTACGGCGAAGGGTCCACCGAGATCCGCGAGGACCCGTACCGCTTCGGCCCGGTCATCGGGCCGGCTGACGAGAACCTGCTGAGCAAGGGCACACACCGTCGACTGTGGGAGGTCCTCGGGGCGCATGTGACGACGCACGAGGGGGTCGACGGCGTCCACTTCGCGGTGTGGGCCCCGGAGGCCTCGCGGGTGAGTGTGGTCGGAGACCACGACGCCTGGGACGCGTCGGCCCATCCGATGCGGCTGCGTGGCTCGACCGGAGTGTGGGAACTGTTCCTGCCCGGCCTGGGCGAGGGGGCGGTGTACAAGTACGACCTGCTGGACGCGCACGGGGAGCAGCTGCCGCAGAAGGCCGATCCGGTGGGGTTCGGTGCCGAGCCCGCCCCGGCGACCGGCTCGGTGGTGCGTCGTCTCGGCGTCCACGACTGGCAGGACGCCGCGTGGATCACCCGCCGTGCCGACCCGACCACACCGGGGGTCAGTGACCGCGACCGGCCGGTGAGCATCTTCGAGGTCCACCTGGGGTCCTGGCGCCGGCACGCCGACGGCACCCCACTGACCTACCGGGAGCTGGCCGTGGACCTCGTCGACTATGTCGCCGACCTGGGCTTCACCCATATCGAGATACTTCCGGTCTCGGAGTACCCCTTCCCCGGATCCTGGGGTTACCAGCCGATCGGGCTGTACGCGCCGACGAACCGCTACGGCACGCCGGAGGACTTCGCCTTCTTCGTGGACGCCGCCCATGCCAGGGGTCTGGCGGTGCTCGCCGACTGGGTACCCGGCCACTTCCCCACCGACGCCCACGGCCTCGGCCGGTTCGACGGTTCCGCCCTCTACGAGCACCTCGACCCGCGCCGCGGCTTCCACCCGGACTGGACGACCTGGATCTTCAACTACGGGCGTCCGGAGGTGGCGAACTACCTCACCGCCAACGCCCTCTACTGGCTCGACGAGTACCACCTCGACGGGCTGCGGGTGGACGCCGTCTCCTCGGTCGTCTGGCGGGACTACTCCCGTCGCGCCGGCGAGTGGGTGCCCAATGACGAGGGCGGACGCGAGAACTACGAGGGCATCGACATGCTGCGGGACACGACCGCGGAGACCGCCGCAGAGTTCCCGGGCACCACGATGATCGCCGAGGAATCCACCACCTTCCCCGGCGTCACCGGGCCTCCGGACACTGACGGGCGCCCCGCCGGGCTGGGCTTCGACTACAAGTGGAACCTCGGCTGGATGAATGACTCGCTGACCTACTTCGGCCGCGATCCGCTGTACCGGAGGTTCCACCACAACCAGCTGACCTTCGGGCTGACCTACGCCTTCACCGAGGCATTCGTCCTGCCGGTCAGCCATGACGAGGTGGTGCACGGCAAGGGGTCGATGTACGGCCGGATGCCCGGCGGCCCCGACCACGCGGCACGGCTGGCGAACATGCGGGCCTTCTACGGCTGGATGTGGGCGCATCCGGGAAAGAAGCTGCTGTTCATGGGCACCGAGTTCGGCCAGGTCGCCGAGTGGGACTTCGCCGGTGAGCTGGAGTGGCACTGCCTGGACGACGCCGGCCACACCGGGGTGCAGTCCCTGGTCCGGGACCTCAACCGGCTCTACCGCACCACACCGGCCCTGTACCGGCGGGACAGTGACCCGGGTGGGTTCCACTGGCTCATCGTCGACGCCGACGGGTCCGGCTCCCCGGACACCCCGGAGGCCGCCGACGAGGTCTTCGCCTGGGTACGCCACGGTGATCCGGGTGATCCGCGGGTCGTCGTGGTGCTCAACCTGACCCCGGTGGAGCGCTCCGGCTACCGGCTGCCCTTCCCCGCCGCCGGGACCTGGACCGAGGCGCTCAACACCGACTCGTCCTTCTACGGCGGCGGTGACGTCGGCAACTGCGGCGCCGTGACCACCGAACCCGTGCCCTGTGGCGGTGAGAGACACTCCGCCCTGGTCACCCTGCCGCCCCTGTCCGCCATCTTCTTCGTCGAGAAACCTGACACCGCACCAGACTCCACACCAGACTCCACACCTGACATCTCGGAGGAAACACCATGACCACAGCAGACCTTCCCCGACCGGAATCCGGTGGCATGCCCGTCGGTGCCCAACCACGGCTCACGGCCCAGACCATGGCCTTCGTCCTCGCCGGTGGACGCGGCTCCCGGCTCCAGGAGCTCACGGACCGGCGGGCCAAGCCGGCGGTGTACTTCGGAGGTAAGTCGCGGATCATCGACTTCGCCCTGTCGAATGCGCTGAACTCCGGTATCCGCAAGATCGCCGTCGCCACCCAGTACAAGGCCCATTCACTGATCCGGCACATGCAGCGCGGCTGGAGCTTCTTCCGCGCCGAGCGCAATGAGTTCCTCGACATCCTCCCGGCGTCCCAGCGCGTCGCCGGGGAGAAGTGGTACGCGGGCACCGCGGACGCCGTCACCCAGAACATCGACATCGTCGACGACTACGGCGTGAAGTACGTCATCGTCCTGGCCGGCGACCATATCTACAAGATGGACTACGAGCTGATGCTGCGTCAGCACGTCGACACCGGTGCGAGGGTGACCGTCGGCTGCCTCACCGTGCCGCGGGAGGAGGCGTCCGGCTTCGGCGTCATGCACACCGACGTCACCGGCCGCATCGTCGACTTCCTCGAGAAGCCGGCCGACCCGCCGGCGATGCCCGGGCACCCGGACATGTCCCTGGCGTCCATGGGCATCTACGTCTTCGAGTGGTCCTTCCTGCGCGAAATTCTCCGGGAGGACGCCGCCGACCCGACCTCCGCCCACGACTTCGGCCACAACATCATCCCGAAGATCGTCAAGGACGGCTCCGCCTACGCCCACCGGTTCAGCGAGTCCTGCGTGATGACCGGGCACGAGACCCGCCCCTACTGGCGGGACGTCGGTACCGTCGACGCCTTCTGGCAGGCCAATATCGACCTCACCGCCTTCATCCCCGACCTGGACCTCTACGACAACTCCTGGCCGATCTGGACCTACTCCGAACTGGTGCCGCCGGCGAAGTTCGTCCACGACGAGGACGGACGCCGCGGCTCCGCGGTCCAGTCGATGGTCTCCGGCGGCTGCATCATCTCCGGTGCCGAGGTGAAGAACTCCATGCTGTTCACCAACACCCGCCTGCGGTCCTACTCCGAACTCGACCATGCGGTACTGCTGCCCGGCGCGCACGTCGAGCGCAGTGCCCGGTTGACGAACTGCGTCATTGACAGCGGTGTGGTCATCCCCGAGGGGCTGGTCGTCGGCGAGGATCCGGAGGAGGACGCCAGGTGGTTCCGTCGGACGGACTCCGGCATCACCCTGGTGACCCAGCCGATGCTCGACCGCCGCGGTGAGCTGGGACAGTGACCGGCATGTCTCCCCGTCCCCGCACCCGGCGCGTCCTCTCCGTCGCCTCCGAATGCGCACCGCTGATCAAGACCGGTGGACTCGCCGACGTCGTCGGCGCCCTGCCCGCCGCCCTCGAACCCCTCGGGTGGCACACCCGCGTCCTGCTACCCGGCTACCCGGGCGTCCTCGCCCAACTGGCCGAGGCCGGAACGGCACTACGCCGGGTGTGGGCCACCGAGGACCTCTTCGGTGGTCCGGCGACGGTGCGGCGCGGCGTGTACCGGACCACCGGCGGCGCCCACGGCGAGCTCGATCTCATGGTGCTGGATGCCCCGCACCTGTTCGACCGGCCCGGCGGCCCCTACTCCGTCGACGGCCACGACCACCACGACAACCATGTGCGTTTCGCCGCCCTGTCCTGGGTCGGGGCACGGCTGGCGGTGGAGGGCACGGCCGACCGGTGGCGTCCGGACCTGGTGCACGCCCATGACTGGCAGGCCGGGCTGGTGCCCTCCTACCTGAAGTACGCCGGCAGTGACGTCCCCACGGTGGTGACCGTGCACAACATCGCCTTCCAGGGCATCTTCGGCCCCGACCAGCTCGACCGGCTGAAACTGCCGACCTGGGACTTCCACCCGGAGGCCCTGGAGTACCACGGTCTGGTCTCCACGCTGAAGGCCGGGATGGTGCACGCCTCGCGGGTCACCACCGTCTCCCCCAGCTACGCCACGGAACTCGCCACCCCGGAGTTCGGCTTCGGGTTGGAGGGCGTCGCGGCGATGCGCCTGGACCGTGGCGAGATGACCGGCATCCTCAACGGCATCGACACCGCAGCCTGGGATCCCGCCACCGATCCTGCGGTGACACCGTTCTCGGCGTCCTCCCCCGCCGGCAAGGACGCCAACCGCGAGGCACTGCTCGCCGAGTTCGGACTGGACCCCGCCGGTGACCGGCCGGGACCACTGGCGGTCGTCGTCACACGACTGACCCACCAGAAGGGTGTCGACCTGCTGTGCGACGCCCTGCCCGGTTTCCTCGAGGCCGGCGGGACCGTCGCCGTCCTCGGCTCGGGCGATCCCGGCTACGAGTATGCCCTCGGTGAGCTGGCGGCCCGCTACCCCGGGGCGATGGGTGTGTGGATCGGCTACGACGAGCCCCTGAGCCACCGCATGTACGCCGGCGGTGACCTGGTGCTCGTGCCCTCGCGCTTCGAACCGTGCGGGCTGACGCAGCTCTACGGGCAGCACTACGGTGCCCTGCCCGTCGTCGCCGCGACCGGTGGGCTGCGGGACACCGTCACCGACGCCACCCCGGAGAATCTCGCGGCCGGCACCGCCACCGGGTTCAGCTTCGGTGACGTGCGCCTCGGCGGGGCGATCGACGCCGGTGGTCTCGGCTTCGCCCTCGGACGGGCCGCCGACCTGTACCGCGACGCGGACGCCTGGGGCCGGCTGCGACGCACCGCCATGACCACCCCGGTGGACTGGGGCACCTCGGCGTCCCGCTACGCCGATCTCTTCGGGGAGCTGGTCGGGTGAAACTGACCGTCTCACGGGGCACACCCGCCCCGCTCGGGGTGACCGTCGACGGGGACGCCGTGAATGTCGCGGTGTGGGCCCCGGAGGCCACCACCGTGGAGTTCTGCCTGTTCACGGCCCGGGAGGACGGTACAGGCACCGACACCGAGTTGCGCGTCCCCCTGCCGTGGCGGGACGGTGGTGTCCGCTACGCCCGCATCACCGGCCCCGGGCCCGGCGACCGCTACGGTCTGCGGGTCGACGGCGTGTGGGACCCCGCCACCGGCCGTTACGCCAACCACGCCAAGCTGCTCATCGACCCGTACGCCCGGATCATCGAGTCCCCGCTGACCTGGCATCCGCTGATGTCCGGCTTCACCGGTGGCGGGGACGCCGACCCGCGGGACAGTGCGGCGGTCGTGCCGAAATGTGTGATTCCCGATGCCGGTGAGCCGCTCACCGCAGCGTCATCCCGCCCGGAACGTCCCCGGCACGACGCCACCGACCTCGTCATCTACGAGGCCCACCTCAAAGGCCTCTCGGCCGCGCACCCGGAGGTGCCCGAGGACCTGCGCGGCACCTATGCCGGCATGGCCCATCCGGTGATCATCGACCATCTCACCGGGCTGGGCGTCACCGCGGTGGAACTGCTGCCGCTGCAGACCTTCATCGACGACCGGTTCCTCGTCAACCGCGGACTGACGAACTACTGGGGCTACCAGCCGGTGAACTGGTTCGCGCCCGAACCCCGCTACGCCACGGACCGCACCGGCACCACCGCGTACCGGGAACTGCGGGAACTCGTCGATGCCCTGCACACCGCCGGGATCGAGGTCATCCTCGACGTCGTCTACAACCACTCCGGTGAGGGCGACGAACTGGGCCCCACCCTGTCCCTGCGCGGGCTGGACAACAACGGCTACCACCTCATGGACGGCCCCGAGTTCGTCAACGACACCGGCACCGGCAACACCCTCGCCGTCGACCATCCGCCGATGCTGCGCCTGGTCACCGACAGCCTGCGGTACTGGGTGACGGACATCGGCGTCGACGGTTTCCGCTTCGACCTCGGCGCCACCCTGGGCCGCGTCGGTGCCGGGTCTTTCGCCGGCTTCACCCCGGACGCCGCCTTCTTCCGCACCGTCGCCCAGGACCCGGTGCTCTCGCAGGTCCGGTTCATCGCCGAGCCCTGGGACATCGGCCCGGACGGCTACCGGCTCGGCCAGTTCCCCCGTCCCTGGGCGGAATGGAACGACCGGTTCCGCGACGGGATCCGCCGACTGTGGCGCGGTGACAGTCCCGGCGCGACCGACCTGGGGTCCCTGCTGCTCGGCTCGGCGGGACTGTTCGACGGTCCGACACGCTGGCCGGCGGCACCGGCGACCACCTCCGTGAACTTCCTCACCGCCCACGACGGCTTCACCCTCACCGACGTGGTCTCCTACAACGACCGGCACAACGAGGCCAACGGCGAGCACGGCAATGACGGCCACGGCGAGAACTTCTCCGACAATCTCGGGACCGAGGGGCCCACCGACGACCCGGGCGTGGTCGAGGCCCGGGCACGGCGCGTCCGAGGGATGCTTGCCACGCTGCTGCTGTCCCAGGGGACGCCGATGCTGCTCGCCGGTGATGAACTGGGCAACAGCCAGGGCGGGAACAACAACGCCTATGTGCAGGACAACCCCACCGGCTGGGTCGACTGGTCAGGGGCACACGGTGACGGCGGTGCTGCCGGTGGACTGCTGGCCTTCACCCGTGACCTCATCGCGCTGCGTCGACGTCTCCCGGTGCTGCGGCAGTCGTCGTACCGGCACGGGCAGCTCCGCGCCGACGGACACCGGGATGTCGAATGGTTCCGCGCCGACGGCTCCCCGATGACCGACGCTGACTGGCACGCCACCGACGGTCGCCCGGTCGGGGTGGTCCTGCGGGGCACCGCCGGGGACACCGACGGTGAGGCGGACTGCGGTGCCGTGGCACTGGTGGTGAACACCGGCGGTGATGCCGGGGTGACGTTGCCCACAGGTGGAGACGGAAGTGCGGGTGGCCGGACCTGGACGCCCGAACTCGACTCCGCGCGGGTCGGGTGCTCCAGGTTGGTTTCCGAGGGCCAGACCAACCTGGAGCGCCTGACCCGGGTCAGCACCGGAGAAGGAACCTGGGACAGCACCGGCCCCTACCCCGTCCTCGGGCAGTCCGTGGTGGTGTTCTCGGCCGGGTAAGCCACGCTACCCCCGGGCAGGGACGGTATTTCGCAGAGAGGTTCACGCCCCTCAGTAGGTGCCGCTAACATTCGCGGGGTTCTCGATCATTCACAGATCGTTCATCGGCACTGTCGCCGAAGACATTTCCTGACACCTGACAGACAGAGGACTCTCCATGACGAGCAACACCGGCCCCGAGCTCACCTTCGGCAACGACACGACAGCCGGCAGCACAGGCACCGCCACCGACACTGCAGCACAGTCCGATACCCGGGGTGAGGACGCCCGTCGCGTCAGCCGGTACATGCTCATCGGCGGAGCCGTGCTCACCCTCGTCTCCCTGGTGATCATGATCATCGCCGACGACGACGCCACCGTCCGCATCCGCTCCTCGGAGTTCGGCACCTGGGGCCTGCTCATCCCCTCGCTGCTGGGGGTCGTTCTCGGCCTCTACGGCATGACCTACCGCAAGGCCTACGAGGCAGCGAACGCCGCCAAGGCCTTCACTGCCGTCAGCGTCCTGCTGGTTCTCTTCTACGTGCGCATAGCCTACGGCGTCTTCGCCTGAGCCTGAACCACCACACTCACCGGCCGAACAGTCCCTTGCCGCGCCGGGACGCGTTCTTCGCCATCCGCCGGAACGCCGGCACCTGCACCCCGTCCCGCGTCTCGTCGACCAGCGGTTCCAGCCGGGTGTAGAGCTCCCGGACCAGCCCGTGGTCCCGGCAGCTGTGGTAGCCGCC
>NHCFJ05603__coassemble_1158_pt1 | contig 11835 bp, 10 predicted proteins | sample NHCFJ05603__metabat2_low_PE_007 | metagenome-assembled genome bin NHCFJ05603
GCCGGGGCCGTGAGCATGATCGTCGGCTCGACACCGGTGGTCGCGGCGGCGACGACGCGGGCGCGCGGGGTCAGGCCGTTCTTCTGACCGGCGGCCTCGTTACCGATGAGCAGCAGGGACGCGCCGTCGACGATGCCGGAGGAGTTGCCGCCGTGGTGGACGTGGTTGATCTTCTCGAGCTGCGGGTACTTGTTCAGCGCGACGGCGTCGAAGCCGCCCTGGTCGCCGACCACGGCGAAGGCGGGGCGCAGACCGGCGAGCTTCTCGGGGGTGGTGCCGGGGCGGATGGTCTCGTCGCGGTCGAGGACGGTCAGGCCGTTGTTGTCCTTGACCGGCACGACGGAGTCGGCGAAGCGTCCTTCCTCCCATGCCTTGGCAGCGCGCTCGTGGGAGCGGGAGGCGTAGGCGTCCAGCTCGTCACGGGAGACACCGTCGAGGGTGGCGATGAGGTCGGCGGAGACGCCCTGCGGGATGAAGTCGTTGTAGAAGGAGGTCTCCGGGTCCATGGCCAGGGCGCCGCCGTCGGAGCCCATCGGGACGCGCGACATGGACTCGACGCCACCGGCCAGCACGAGGTCGTCGAAGCCGGAGCGGACCTTCATCGCACCGTAGTTGACGGAGGTCAGGCCGGAGGCACAGTAACGGTTGAGCTGCACACCGGTGACGGAGTAGGGCAGGCCGGCATTGAGCGCGGCGGTGCGGGCGATGTCCATGCCCTGGTCACCCAGCGGGGTGACGACGCCGGTGAGGATGTCCTCGATGGCACCGGGATCGAGCTCCGGGTTCCGCTCCAGGACCTCGGTGATGAGGCCGGAGAGGAGGTCGACCGGCTTGACGGTGTGGAGGGAGCCGCCCGGCTTGCCCTTGCCACGCGGGGTACGGATCGCCTCGTAGATGAAGGCCTCGGGGATTCCCGAAGCGGATGCGTCAGTCATAGTGGTCCTCACATCTGTGCTGTGTTGCCGCCGAAGCGCAACCTGTGTCGCCGATCACTATAACCGCATACCGGTCTGTCGCGGGCAAACCTCCGCGAATCGGGGGTGTTTTCTTTTGTGCCCTCTGCCTGCGGTTTTGTCTGGTGAACCTATATTCGGTGCTTACCGCTTCCGCAGGACCAGCACGAGGTTCGAGACCCCCACTTCGCGCAGTCCGGGCACCTTGGTCATCCACCAGGCCCACGACGGGTGGTACCGGGGGAAGGACGCCACGGGCTCGGCGTCCCCACTGTCCTGTGTGGCGTCCGCGTACCGCAGGCCGTCGGCGCAGGAGACGTCGAACAGGGACTCGCCCCACCGGTTCTTCGGCGGGTGACCTTCCTTCCTCTCGTAGCGCCGGGCGGCGAACTCCCCGCCGATGTAGTGCGGCCACAGACCGGTCTCGTGACCGCCGAACGGTCCCAACCAGCAGGTGTAGGAGTAGACCACCAGTCCTCCGGGCTTCGTGACACGCAGCATCTCATCGGCCATCCGCCACGGATCGTTGACGTGTTCAGCGACGTTGGAGGAGTAGGTGAGGTCGAAGACGGCGTCCGCGAAGGGCAGGTCCATCCCCGACCCCCGCACCGACGACGCCAGCCTGATCCCCGCCGCCGCCATCTCGCCGACATCGGGTTCGCAGGTCACGTAGTTGTCGACTCCGGCCGCGGCGAAGGCCCGGCCGAAGTAGCCGGGTCCGCCGCCGACGTCGAGGATCCGGGTGCCGGCCAGGGAGGAGGTGGGGCCGGCGTCCGCCCAGATATCTGAGAGGATGCCGACCGTGTCTGCGGCGAGGTGCCCGTAGAACCGGTCCGGATCGGACTGCTCGAAACGGAAGTCGGCGAGGAGGCCGAGGGAACGGCGAAGTGTCGCGCGGCGGCGCAGCGTGGGGAGGGGACGCCGGGCGGCGTCGGTCGACGTTTGCGTCACCATTTCCACCGATCCGTGGCAGAGAACAGCGAAAAAGGTGACGCAAACTCGGCGGTGCCGTGTGACGGGCGTGAGGACGCAGAAGATGGCGCGGGCATGCGTCGATCATGGCACAGCGTGACCGGAACCCTGGTCAGAGTGGTGGCGGGGGAGTACGCTCCGCGGAGCATGAGCCAGCAGTACAACCTCAACACCCCGGTCATCCCCTCGTCGTCCGGGCAGGACGCGCGTCCGCCCCGTGGCGCGGGGACGCTGTGGTGGTTCCCGCCGGTGGTCAACGACCGGGCTGCGCGGACGACGGCGATGCTGGTCGTGGCGCTGACGGTGGTGACCGTCGTGGCATCTCTGCTCGGATGGGGCACCGTGGCGCTGGTGCTCAACGCGCTGCTGTTCGCCGGTTTCGTGCTGCGGGTGCTCGCCGGACCGCGGTTCGACCCCTTCGGTCAGCTGTCGGTGCGGTGGCTGGCCGGGGCGGTGTTCGGGGAGCCGGTGATGACCGCCGGGCCGCCGAAGCGGTTCGCGCAGGGGATCGGGGTGGTGTTCTCCGGGGTGGCGCTGGTGCTGCGCCTGGTCGGCGGGGACGCTGCGACGGTCGCTGCCGATGTGGTGCTCGCCCTGCTGGTTGTCGCGGCATCGCTCGAGGGTTTCGCCGGGTTCTGCCTGGGCTGCCGGATCTTCGCCTGGCTGCAGGACCGTGGCGTGATCAGCGCGGAGGTCCGGGCGGACTGCGCGGTGCGGTGAGGTCTGCGCGGACGGGATCGAGAATCACGCCCGGCGTCTGCCGAACCTCTGGTAAGCCGCCTGCTTGCTGATGTCGAGGGCAGCACCGATGACCGTCCACGAATCGCCGCTGCTACGGGCGGCATCCACTGCGGCCTGGAGCTCTTCTTTGGCTTCGTTGACCTTGTCACGTGCGGCGATGATGCGTCGGAAGTTGGTGGCATCGCGGGCTGGGGTGGTGGCTGGGTCGAGGTCATCAAGCCCGGTGATGTCATTGATGTGACTGGTGGTCATGCAATTCACTGTCCTTAGCGAAGGTATTCGTAGAGCTTGGCCCGTAACCGGTCCGCGTGGATGATCCGTGCCGGTTCATCTGCGGGCACTGCAACCAGTTCGAGGAGTGCGCCGCCCGAGTCCGGGCCGATGACAAGGAGTCTCTCCTCACCGTCGTATTCGAACTCGACGAGCCGGATGGCGTTGGCCCACGCGTGATGAATGGACTCCTCTGTCACCTTGTGTTTGAGGGCGCTGTCAGTGACCCTCACGCGTAAACCTTATATTGACGTCTCCGTGTTCGTCAAGGTTGTGTTGACGCATAGTAGGTTCTCCTGCTCCTTATCGCCTCGGCATGACATGTCTTCCGCTGACGGTAGCTTGCGTAAGAGAGCCGCCCCTGAACTCGGAACACAAAACCCCAGGACCCTGTGGACAACTCGACCCCTGTGGACAACACCGACCTCACACGTGAGGCCCCACGCCCCGGGAGCGTCAGAACCCCGGTTCGTCGTGGAAACCGACCCGCTGGAACTCCACCGTCCCGTCCGGCAGTTTCCAGTAGTGCAGCCGCCGGGCGGCTGCCGTGTTCGTCTCCAGATCGACCCGGTAGGCCTTCGCCCGGTCGTCGCGGACCAGGTACGGCGCCCCGCCCGCATCGGAGATCCGGAACTGGTGGGGACGGGTGGTGCGGTCCTCGTAGCCGCTGGCGATCCACATCATCACCCGGGGCAGCTTCCACCGCAGGGCTTCGCTGTCGTCGATGACCCGACGCACGGACCCGAGGAACTGCACCCCGAACCGGAAGCGCAGCGGGTGGGCGGCCTTCTCCGCGGCATCGACCCGCCGCGCCCACTCCACCCGGACCTCGAGGTCCAGCTGGTCCGCCGGGTCCGTGAACTCGTTGCCGATGAACGGCCGCTCGGTGTGCACGACCTCCACCTCGGTGCGCACCCGGCGGCGGGGGCCTCTGCCCTGTCCCGCCCCGGGAAGTGTCGTCGGAACGTGGACGCCGGCCCGGCGCAGCGCCTCCTGCAGCCGCTCGTTCTCATCGGTGAGCCGGTCGTTCTCCTGCCAGGTGTGGTCGTTCTCCCGGCCGATGATCTCCAGCTTCTCGTGCAGCTGTCCGATGGTGCGCGAGAGCTCGGCCTTCTCGTGCTTCAGCTGCGGCACCTTCCGGCGCAGCCCCTCCAGTTCCGCGACGGATCCCGCGGGGACGCCGACCGTGACGTCGTTCCGGGAGGTGGAGCTCTCCGCACCGGATGTGGTCTCGTCCAGCGGCGCATGCATGGACACCCACGCCGGACCGCCGGTGCGCAGTGACGGGGCGTCCTCCACCGTCGCGTCCTCCGGCGCCGGGCCGACGATGATCTTCAGCGTGCCGTGGCGTTCGCCGACGGACTGCAACTGCACCGCGATCACGTCTCCGGCGGATACGGACGTACCGATCCCGGACTGCGTCAGGTAGGAGGTCTTCCCCGGTACCACCTGCACACTCACCTGGCTCTTCGCCACCACGCCGGTCACCACCGCGGGATAGCAGTGCTGCACCACCAGGTCCCCGGCCAGCTGCTCCGCCGTGCGCATCCCGGCCACGTCGACAATCGCGCCGGAGGCGTCGAAATGTCCGCTGACCTCGTCACCGTCGGCGAAGATGCTGCCGATGACGACCGGTGCGCCGGGCAGCAGTGTGTCCAGGTCGACCCGCAGCATGCCCACACCCGGGGCGTCCGCCGAGGAGATCATGCCCACTGTCGCCGAGGACGCGCCGGTGAACTCGCCACGGAACGGCCGCGGGTCGGCGTCCTCCGCGACAGCTCCCGCGGAACGGTCCGCCAGGGCGTCCAGCGCCTCGAACCCCTGCGCGTTCTCCGCCATGGTCAGCAGTCGGGCGGAGATCACCCCGGCGATCCGCGCCCCGTTGTCCGGTCGGATGTTCGCGAACAGGAGGTCACCGGCGAAACAGTCCCCCGTCCACGTCAGGTCGTGCGCCGGGTAGATCCGCGCCGCACCGTTGTACGGGGTGGTCCCCGGCGGCATCAGTCCGGTGAGCGCGCGGGTCAGATTCGGGTCGGTGATCACGACGAGACGGGCGGCGTCCCCCACCTCATCGGCGATATGTGCCAGATCCAGCGGAATCCCGCGGGTCCGGTTCACGGCGGTCACCACCAGAGTGGGTGTCATGTCCGGCGGGTCGCACAGCGCCTCCGCCAGGGCGGCGACACCGGTGGTGGTGTCGAGGTGCCGGAACGGGGGCGGCGGCGGTGCGGGGTGCATAAGTGCGACGCTAGCAGGGGAAGTCACCCCTCATCAGTTGAGTGTTACCGTTGTTCCCACCATGAAAGTCCTACTGCTCTGCTGGCGCGATTCCCGGCACCCCGAGGGCGGCGGCAGTGAGGTCTACCTCGAGCGCGTCGCGGAGTATCTCGCGTCCCCCGCGGGAGGACGCCACGACGTCACCTTCCGCACCGCGCGCTACCCCGGTTCCGCCCCGGTGGAGCACCGCAACGGGGTGACCTACGTCCGTGGCGGTGGTCCGCTCACCGTCTATCCGCGCGCATGGTTGTCCATGCTGCGCCGGCGGTTCGACGTCATCGTGGACACCCAGAACGGCGTCCCCTTCTTCGCGCGCGTGTTCGGCCGGGGACGCGCCGGGCGCGGCTGCGGTGTCCCGGTCGTGCTGCTGACCCACCACTGCCACCGTGACCAGTGGCCGGTCGCGGGCCCCGTGCTGTCCCGGGTCGGCTGGTTCGTCGAATCCCGGCTGTCCCCGTGGATCCACCGGCACACCCCGTACGTCACCGTCTCCGCGCCGAGTGCGGACGACCTGGTGGGCCTCGGGGTGGACCGCGACCGGATCACCATCATCCGCAACGGGGTGGACGCCCCGCCGGAGCCCGCACCCGTGCCCCGGGACTCCGGTCTCCATCTGGTCACCCTGTCCCGCCTCACCCCGTACAAGCAGATCGAACATGCCCTGCACGCGCTGGCCGTGGTCCTGCCGGACCATCCGGGAACCGTGCTCGACATCATCGGCGACGGCTGGTGGTCGGAGAATCTGCGGCGGTGCGCCGAGGACCTGGGCGTGACCGGCAACGTGGTCTTCCACGGCCATGTCACCGAGGAGATCAAGCACCGCCTGCTCGCCGGAGCGGCGGTGCACCTCATGCCGAGTGCGAAGGAGGGGTGGGGGTTGGCTGTCGTCGAGGCCGGGCTGCACGGCGTGCCGACGATCGGCTACGCGTCCTCCGACGGTCTCCGTGACAGTGTCGTCGACGGTCAAACCGGGCTACTGGTGGATTCAGAAGGTGGCCTCATCACCGCTCTGGCAGGGCTGCTGGACGACCCGGACAGGCGCCGCGAACTCGGTGACGCCGCCCGCGAACGGGCGCACAATTTCTCGTGGAATCTCACCGGAGAGGCGTGGAAATCGCTGTTGGAGAGAATTCATCGTCCTCGCAGGTAACAACGTTGTGTCCGGGGTTATTTACCGGTAAATGCCAGGTTTCCGCCGTGAGTGGAATTCTCAGATTCGGTAGAGTGGTCGGGTGTTCTTCTGACGAGAGCCGTAACTGCTACAGCTGGAGGAGATGACCGATGACTGCAGTGCGAGCCGAACACCTCTACAAGGTGTTCGGGAAAAAGTCTGGTGAAGTGATCCGGAAGTTGGAGGCGGGGGCCGACCGGAGTGAGCTGACGGCCCTGGGGACCGCTGCCGTGATCGACGTGAATTTCGAGGTGGAGGAAGGAGAGATTTTCGTTGTCATGGGACTGTCGGGGTCCGGTAAATCGACCCTGATCCGCATGATCAACGGACTCTGGAAAGCCACCGCCGGATCTGTCGAGGTGATGGGGAAGAACATCGCCGAACTCGACGGAAAATCACTGCGTGACCTGCGTGCCAAGCATGTCTCCATGGTGTTCCAGCATTTTGCCCTGCTGCCCCACCGCACCGTGCGCGAGAACGCCGCCTACGCCCTGGAGATCCAGGGGACCCCGAAGGCAGAGCGCCTCGCCAAGGCCGATGAGTGGCTCGCCAAGGTCGGGCTCGACGGCTGGGGCGACAAGCTCCCCGGTCAGCTTTCCGGCGGTATGCAGCAGCGCGTCGGCCTGGCCCGTGCGCTCGCCGCGGAGACCGACATCCTGCTCATGGACGAGGCCTTCTCCGCGCTCGATCCGCTGATCCGCACCGAGATGCAGGACCAGCTCATCGAACTGCAGCAGGACCTGAAGAAGACGATCATCTTCATCAGCCACGACCTCAACGAGGCCATGAAGCTCGGCGACCGCATCGCGATCATGCGTGACGGCCGTGTCGCACAGATCGGCACCGCCCATGAGATCCTCACGAACCCGGCGGACGCCTATGTCGCCGAGTTCATCGCCGACGTCGACCGGTCCCGCGTCCTCACCGCCGCAGAGATCATGACGCCGATCGACGAGGCCGAGTTCGAGTCCCACCCGGACTCCGGCAGTTTCCCGGTGGTCCAGGCGTCCGACATGGTCTCGGACCTCTTCGAGCACTCCGCGTCCGCCGCCGGCCCGATCGCCGTCGCCGACAACGGTTCCGTGGTCGGCACCGTCGAGGCCGGGGACATCGTCTCCGCCATGGCGACGCCGGACTACGAGTACGACGACGCCGAGGAGGATGAGAACTGATGGGTACCTTCGCCAATCCTGATGTCCCGCTCGGAGACTGGATCGCCGACTTCATCGACTGGTTTACCGACACCTTCCGCTGGCTGCTGGACTTCATCGGCACCATCCTCGACGGGCTGCACGACGCCTTCCACTGGGTCCTGGACTCGCCGATCTACTGGGTCATGATCATCGTCTTCGGGCTCATCGCCTGGGCCGCAGTCTCCTGGCAGGCAGGCATCCTGACCGCCCTGGGCTTCTATCTGGTCCGGGCGGTCGATGAGTGGCCGCAGGCCATGGAGACCCTGTCCCAGGTGCTTGTCGCCGTGCTCATCGCGGTGGTGTTGGCCGTTCCGTTGGGTATCTGGGCCGCGAAGTCGGAGACCGTCTCGAAGATCGTCAAGCCGGTCCTCGACTTCATGCAGGCCATGCCCGCCCTGGCGTACCTGGTGCCGATCATCGTGATCTTCGGCATCGGCGTCACCCCGGGCATGATCGCCACCCTCATCTTCTGTATGCCTCCCGGCGTCCGCTTCACCGAGCTGGGCATCCGCCAGGTCGACAAGGAGACCGTGGAAGCCGGTCGTGCCTTCGGCGCGACGAGCACCCACATCCTGTTCCGCATCCAGCTGCCGCTGGCACTGCCGACCATCATGGCCGGTATCAACCAGGTCATCATGCTGGCCCTGTCCATGGTGGTCCTGGCCGGTATGGCCGGTGCCCCGGGACTCGGCGCGGACATCACCTCCGCGATCAGCAGCATCAATGTCCCGCTGGGTGTCAACGCCGGTGTCGCCGTGGTGATCCTCGCGGTCTTCCTCGACCGCGTCACCGCCGGACTCGGAAACAAGACCCCGCTGGCCAAGGCCCGCGCACAGCAGGGTCAGGACGCGTAGGAGGACATCATGCACATCACCGCAACGAAGACCCGCACCGTAGCCTCGGCCCTCGCGGTCGGCGCACTTACCCTCTCCCTGGGCGCCTGCGGAGCGAAGAACTCCAATGACGAGGTCGAAGGCGACGACGGCAACGAGCCCTACGCCGCACAGTTCGCCGACTGCACCCCGGGCGAGAACTCGTCCGACGTCAACACCATGGACACCGACGACGACAAGAAGATCACCCTCGCCGCATTCAACGGCTGGGACGAGTCCTTCGCCGCATCCCACCTGCTCAAGTACGTGCTCCAGGACGAGGGCTACTCCGTCGACATCCAGTCGCTGGATGCCGGTCCCGGCTACACCGGTGTCTCCCAGGGTGACATCGACGTCGTCATGGACACATGGTTGCCTGTCACCCACGAGGAGTACCTGGAGCAGTACCAGGACTCGATCGAACCGCTGGGCTGCTGGTACGACAATGCCGTGCTCACCCTCGCGGTCAACGAGGACTCCCCGGCACAGTCGATCGCCGATCTCAAGGACCTGGGCAGCGACTACGGCAAGCGGATCGTGGGCATCGAGCCCAGTGCCGGTCTCACCACCCAGACCGAGAAGGCTATCCCGGTCTACGGCCTGGACGACTGGGATTTCGTCACCTCCTCGACCCCGGCGATGCTCGCCGAGCTGAAGAAGGCGACCAATTCCGGCGATGACATCCTGGTCACCCTGTGGCGCCCGCACTGGGCCTACGACGCCTTCCCGGTCCGTGACCTCGAGGATCCGGAAGGCGCGATGGGCGGTGCGGAGAACATCTACAACTTCTCCCGCACCGGATTCTCCGACGACAACCCCTATGTCGCGCAGCTGCTGCAGAACCTGGTCCTCGACGACGAGCACCTGGCGTCCCTGGAGAACGTGATGTTCTCCGACGACAACTACGGTGGCGAGAACCTCGACAAGGCCGCTGCAGAGTGGGCCGGGGACAACTCTGATTTCATCGACGAGTGGAAGGCCGGCGCGCTGGGCGGCAAGTAGTCTCCGCCACACCCCGGTATCCCTGTACACGATCGTGACGGATCCTCACCTCCCAGACAACGGAGGCGCAGGATCCGTCACGATTGTGTACACCCGTGCCCCGACCGGAAGCTCACCGCACGCGGTAGAGCTTCCACCCGTCGGCCGACCACACCAGTTCATGGGAGGACGCCTCGTCGGTGAGCACGGCGGGGATCCCGACCCCGGCGTCCTGCGCGGCATCGGTCTCGACGAGCACCAGGTCGACACCCGCCTCGACCAGACCGTCGTCGCCGGCCGCGAGGTCGGAGAGCAGCCGCACCGTATCCGGGTCCCCGTCGACGATCCGCCCGTCGACGACGAGATAGCCGGGGTCCACCGGGGAACCGGGCAGCATCTTCAGCAGCGGGTCGAGCACCGGCCGCCCGCCGAGGATCCGGTAGTTCCCCGGCGGCCACAGCAGCGTACGTCCGGCGCCGGCGTCCTCCACCGCGTCCACGGCATCGGCGTAGCCGCGGTCGAGCGTCGTCGGACGCAGGTCGGACAGGTCAACGGGAAGTACGGGAACCTGCAGAAACGTGAGCGCGCCGACGAGGAAGACCGTGGCAGACGTCGGGACGCTCAGAGCCGCCCGCGGCACCGGCACCTCCACCCGGGCGAGCAGGACCACCAGTGCGGGCAGTGCCAGCACCACGAACTTCTGGGTGTCCCGCAGCAGCCCTGCCCCGGGGAGAACCTCCAGCACCTCGCCGAGCAGTGTGACTCCCGGACCGGTCGCCAGCAGGGCAGGCACCAGCACCGCAGTCACGGCCAGCACCGACAGCCGACGCAGACTGCCGGACCATTCACCCCGTCGCCACAGCACCACCGCCACGACCACGGCAGCCACGGCGAGCAGTACCCCGGCGACCGGTACACGGTGATCCGGCACGGCGTCCGCGTTCCAGATCCCGCCGAGCCCGGCGAGGGCACCGAGCGTGCCCACCCACGGCTCCGCCCGCGCGGCGAACAGGGACGCGCCACCTGCATCGGTGAGGGTCGCCGAGGCGTCCCCCAGCGACGGAATGACCCAGGGCAGTGACAGTACAGCTCCGGCGACCACCGGGACCAGGGAGAACAACCGCCAACCGGACGCCACGACCGCGGTCACCACCGCCAGGATCAGCCCGGTCGGCGTCAGCGCGCACACCGCGAGCGCCACCACGAGCCACACCCGACGACGTTCCAGGGAAAGCCATGCGACCAGCGGCAGGAGCATCCCGGCGGCGACCACCGACCAGTGCCCCTGCAACAGCCGCTCGGCGACGTACGGGTTCCACACCACGAGGAAAGACGCGAGCGCCTGGCCCACGCGCCCGGCGCCGAACCGCTGCGCCAGTACCGTGGCACCCCATGCACCCGCCGCACCACAGGCACACATGAGCAGTCCCACGACCACCGTCGGTGGGAGCACCGGGGAGAGGAACGCGAGCACGGCGTCCTGCGGAACGGCCCGGGCCAGTCCGTGCGCTCCGGTGGCGAGGTCGTTGAGCGCCATGGACCCGGGCACGGACATGTCGCGCAGCAGCAGGGCACTGTCCCGGTCCCACCCGGCCACCACGGCCACGGCGAACGGCCACAGCACGACCACCGTCAGGACCACGCACCATGACAGACGCCACCGGACCCCGGTGCGGGATTCGGTGGCGTCGGTCGTGGTGGTCACTTCTGCAGGGTACCTGCGGTCAGGTCACTCAGCCCTTCCGCACGCTGCGGTGCAGCACGACGCCGATGATCAGCAGGATCAGACCGATGAGGCCGGCACCCCAGGGCAGCCACTGACCGATGAGGTCCATCTTCTTCAGGCCGTCCTTCGCCCGCTGCATCTGTGAGTCCTGGGTGGCCTGGTTGAACTCGCCCGGGAAGTACAGTGCGGTGCGGGTCGGGTTCGCCAGCTCCCTCTCGCGGTTCTCCGGCTTCGCCATCTCGGCGGCCTCGGCGTCGTCCCGGGCGTAGTACATCCACACTTCCTCGGCACCCTTGACGATCACGCCGGTGTCCGGCTGAACGTGCAGCGTGCGGTTGACGGTGTAGTAGCGGGACATCTCGACCTCGGGGCCGGTCTCGTCGTCCTCGTCCCAGCCGTCGACCTCGTCGCGGGACAGGCCCCAGGTGGACGCCGGGAACTTCAGGCGCAGCGCTGCCAGGGACTGCTTGTCCGCCGCGGAGAGCTCACCGTCGGCGTTGAGACGGGACTCGACCGCCGGGTAGAGCTCGGTCGGGGCGACGGTCTGCTCGAAGCGGTACACCGTCTCACCCTTCATGGTCTCCTTGTCGACGAAGTCGATGTCCTGACTCTTTAGGACCTGACCGTCGAAGTAGGGGTAGGCCTTCTTCTCGGTGCCGAAGGGGAACTGGTACTGCAG
>NHCFJ05603__coassemble_1164_pt1 | contig 11646 bp, 8 predicted proteins | sample NHCFJ05603__metabat2_low_PE_007 | metagenome-assembled genome bin NHCFJ05603
AGATCGGTGCGACGATGCGGGAGGCCCACATCGTCGCCGACGTCGTGGGACGCCCGAAGCACTACTGGTCGATCTACCAGAAGATGATCGTGCGGGGACGCGACTTCGACGACATCTTCGACCTGGTCGGTATCCGCATCCTCGTCGACGACGTGAAGGACTGCTACGCCGCTGTCGGTGCCGTGCACTCGCTGTACCAGCCGATGCCGGGCCGCTTCAAGGACTACATCTCCCAGCCGCGCTTCGGCGTCTACCGTTCCCTGCACACCACGGTGCTCGGGCCGGACGCCAAGGCCCTGGAGGTGCAGATCCGTACCCACGAGATGCACTACCAGGCGGAGTACGGCATCGCCGCCCACTGGCGCTACAAGGAGACCAAAGGCTCCCACAAGGGGGACAATGCCGAGGTCGACCAGATGGCGTGGATGCGTCAGCTGCTCGACTGGCAGAAGGAAGCCGCGGACCCCAACGAGTTCCTCGATTCGCTGCGCTACGACCTGTCCACCAACCAGATCTTCGCCTTCACCCCGAAGGGCGACGCGATTACCCTGCCGGCCGGATCCACGGCCATCGACTTCGCCTACGCGGTCCACACCGAGGTCGGCCACCGCTGCATCGGTGCGAAGGTCAACGGCAAGCTCGTCGCTCTGGAGACCCCGCTGAACACCGGCGACAAGGTCGAGGTCTTCACCTCGAAGGACGCCCACGCGGGCCCGTCGAAGGACTGGGAGAAGATCGTCGTCTCCCCACGCGCCAAGAACAAGATCCGGGCATGGTTCAACAAGGAACGTCGTGAGGAGTCCCTGGAGAAGGGACGGGACGCACTGGCCCACGAGGCCCAGCGCACCGGCATCCCGCTGCAGCGGCTCGTCACCGCCGAGGCCTTGAAGACCGTGGCGACGTCCCTGCACCGGGAGAGCGTCGACGACCTCTACAACGCCATCGGTTCCGGCGGGGAGACAGCCGGCCACGTGGTGAACCTGCTCAAGGAGATCTACCAGGGCGACGAGACCGAGGATGTCGACGACATCCCGCAGCCGCCGGTGACCCGCCACCGGCAGACGACGCCCCAGCAGGCGGTCAAGTCGGGCCGTGGTGACGGGTCCGGCATCCTGGTCCAGGGCAACGCGGACTTCTCGGCCAAGCTGGCCAAATGCTGTACGCCGGTGCCCGGTGACGAGATCTTCGGCTTCATCACCAAGGGCGGCGGAGTGTCGGTGCACCGGACCGACTGCACGAACTCGGAGAAGCTGCATGCCGAGCCGGAGCGCCTCATCGAGGTCGAGTGGGCCTCCAACGTCGCCAACGCCGTGTTCATGGTGACCCTGCAGATCGAGGGTCTGGACCGTACCGGTCTGTTGTCCGAGGTGACCCGCGTGGTCAGTGAGCAGAAGGTGCCGATCACGGCGACGAGCACGCATGTCTCCGAGGACCGGGTGGCGGTGTGCCGCTTCACCTTCGAGGTCTCCGACATCAAGCAGCTCGGTTACCTGATGAACCAGCTGCGCAACGTCGAGGGTGTCTTCGACGTCTACCGCGTGACGACCGGGGGATAAGGGCGCCCACGCCCAGGCACGAAAAAATCCTCACCTCATTGAGGTGAGGATTTCTCTGTGGGGAGGGGTCAGGCGTCGACCGTGGCGGAGGTGATACGGACCTCGTTGACCGGGGCTCCGTCGCCACCGCTCTCCTGGTTGGCGTCCGCGTTCTCCTCGATGATCTTGTCGAGCGTGGCCAGGCCGTCCTCGGAGATGGAACCGAAGATGGTGTACTTGTTTTCCAGCTGCGAGTCGCCGTCGACGAGGAAGAACTGGGAACCGTTGGTGTCCGGGCCGCTGTTCGCCATGGCGAGGACGCCGCGGGTGTAGAGGCCCTCACCGGCGTCCTCGTCACCGACGGGGAACTCGTCGGGGAAGGAGAAGCCCGGGCCACCGGAACCCTGGCCGGAGGGGTCGCCGCACTGCAGGATCTTCATGCCGTCGGAGACCACCACGCGGTGGCAGATGGTGTCGTCGTAGAATCCGGACTCGACCAGGTGCTGGATCGCGTTCGCCGCCGTCGGGGCCTTGGCGTGATCCAGGGTGATGCCGATGTCACCGGCGGTGGTGTGCAGGGTGACGTTCGTCGTGCCGTCCTGCGGGATGTTCTCACCGTCGGGCAGCGAGACCTCCTTGGCGGCGTCGCCGGTGCCGGTGTACGGGCCGGAGGTCTCCATCGGAGTCTCCTCGGCACTCGTCGTGTCCTCGGCGACGTTCTCGTCGGCGCTGTTGTCGCGGGTGACGGCGAACCAGATGCCGCCGACGATGACGACGAGGACCACCACCGTGGCCAGGACGACCCCCAGGGGACGCATCTTCTCCCGGCGTGACCGGGACTTCAGCTCCTTGTCGAGGTTCTTCAGTGCCGCATCGCGGCGGGCGGAGTTGTCGGACAACGCTCCGGGCCTCTCTTTCGCAGGGATGATCGCTGGGGATCGGGACAACGGCCCATTGTTCCACACCTGCCTGTGACAGGGACGTTGCAGGTGACGGTACAGTCGGGCGTCATGAATGAACTGACGATCGTCGTACTCCCCACCGGCCCGTTGGACACGAACTGCCTGGTCATCCATGACGGGTCCCGGGCGACCGTCGTCGACCCCGGAATGGGGGCCGCGCCACTCGTCCGGGCGACGGTGCAGGAGCTGGGCCTTACCGTCGAGCAGATCGTGCTGACCCACGGTCACATCGACCACGTCCGGGATCTTCCTGAGCTGCAGCAGGAGTACGTCGTCCCCACCTACATGCACCACGCTGATCTGCCGTGGATCACCCGGGAGATGCTGGACGCCATGGGCCCGCTCGGCGAGATGCACGACACCGCCCACATGGAGGTCCCCGCCACACCGGAGCCGGTGGCCGAGGGTGATGTGCTGACGCTGGCCGGTGTGGAGTTCACCGCCTTCCACATGCCCGGCCATTCGCCCGGCTGTGTGATGTTCCGTGGTGCCGACGGGACTGTTCTCGGCGGCGACGTGCTGTTCAACGGGGGTATCGGACGCACCGATCTGCCGCTGTCCGATCCGCACGCCATGCTGGCCAGCCTGCAGCGGATTCCGGAGATCTTCACCGGCACCGACACCGTCTACCCGGGTCACGGCCCGGCGACCACCATCGCCAGGGAGCTGCAGAGCAACGGTTTCCTCCAAGGTATAGTGTGACCCCGTGAGTGACACCGAGAAGAGTGCGAAGATCCAGCCGTTTGCCGCCCCGAAGGGTGTGCCCGACTACGTGCCGCCGGCATCCGTCGACTTCCATGCGGTGCGCAGCACCTTCGAGACGGTGATCCACAACTCGGGTTACGGCCACATCGAACTGCCGGTCTTCGAGGAGACCGCCCTGTTCGCCCGTGGTGTCGGCGAATCCACCGACGTCGTCTCCAAGGAGATGTACACCTTCGAGGACCGCGGCGGCCGCTCCGTGACCCTGCGTCCCGAAGGCACCGCCGGCGTGATGCGCGCGGTCATCGAGCACAACCTCGACCGCGGTCAGCTTCCGGTGAAGCTGACCTATTCGGGTCCGTTCTTCCGCTACGAGCGTCCGCAGGCCGGCCGGTACCGCCAGCTCCAGCAGGTCGGTGTGGAGGCCATCGGCGTCGACGATCCCGCGCTGGACGCGGAGGTCGTCGGCCTGGCCGACCGGTGCTTCCGTGCCCTGGGGCTCACCGGCTACCGCCTGGAGCTGACCAGCCTCGGCGACGACAACTGCCGTCCGGCCTACCGGAAGACCCTGCAGGACTTCCTCTTCGCCCTCCCGCTCGACGAGGAGACCCGGAAACGCGCGGAGATCAACCCGTTGCGCGTCCTCGACGACAAGCGTCCGGAGGTCCAGGAGATGCTGGTGGACGCCCCGCTGATGCCTGACCACCTCTGCGACAACTGCCGGGAGCACTTCGAGACCGTCACCGGACTGCTCGACGACATGGGTGTCGAGTACGTCCTCAACCCGCGTCTGGTCCGTGGCCTTGACTACTACACCAAGACCTGCTTCGAGTTCGTCCACGACGGTCTCGGCGCGCAGTCCGGCATCGGCGGCGGCGGACGCTACGACGGCCTCATGGCCCAGCTCGGTGGCCAGGACCTCTCCGGTATCGGCTTCGGCCTCGGCGTGGACCGCACCGTTCTCGCTCTCGCCGCCGAGGGGGTCACCCCGACTTCCGGGCGTCGCGTGGACGTCTACGGCGTCCCCATGGGCGTGGACGCGAAGAAGAAGCTCGCGGTGATCATCGACAAGCTGCGTCGCGCCGGTGTCAGTGCCGACATGTCCTACGGCGACCGGGGCCTCAAGGGGGCCATGAAGGGTGCCGACCGCGCCGGTGCCCGCTTCGCACTGGTCCTCGGTGAGCAGGAGCTCGCCGACGGCACCGTGGTGCTGCGTGACCTGACCTCCCGCGACCAGCACGAGGTCGCGTTGCAGGACGTCATTGAGGCGGTGGGCAGGGTGGTAGGTACCGGGTCCCACTGACGGCACCGACGACACGCTCCGACGGCCGTGAACCGGCGTGGCGGACAGGGGGAGAGAAACCCCGTCCTCCGCCGCCGGTTTTTCTGATGGGCTACGGTGGATTTCTGTATCGATCAACTGACGTCTGTCTGAGAGAGGCAATGCCTGTGAACGAACAACAGAACACCGGGAGACCGGACACACCTGAGAAGAAACACATCGACTCGGAAGTCAACTGGCCGGTCTTCGGTACCGCCGCCGGCATCATCGTCGCGTTCGTTCTCTGGGCCTGGCTTGCCCCGGACTCCGCCGACACGGTCATCAACAACGTCAAGGACTGGATCTCCACCAATCTCGGCTGGTTCTACGTCCTCACCGCCGGCGTGGTCGTCGTCTTCGTCCTGGTGGTCGCCTTCCGGCGCACCGGTAACACGAAGATCGGCCCGGACCATTCACAGCCGAGGTTCGGTCTGTTCACCTGGGGAGCGATGCTCTTCGCCGCCGGTATCGGGGTGGACCTCATGTTCTTCGGCATCTCCGGCCCGGCCACCAACTACCTCACCCCGCCGGAGGGGGCGGCGGTCTCCGACGAAGCGGCCCGGATGGCCCCGCTGTGGACCATGTTCCACTACGGCATTCCGGGATGGGCGATGTACGCGCTGATGGGCATGGCCTTCGGCCTGTTCGCCTACCGTTACCACATGCCGCTGAGCATCCGTTCCGCGCTCGCCCCGGTCTTCGGACGCCGCATCAAGGGCGCCCCGGGTCACGCCGTGGAGATCGCGGCGTCCATCGGCACAGCCTTCGGTATCGCGGTGTCGTTGGGTATCGGCGTGGTCTTCATCAACTACGGCCTGTCCGAACTCTTCGGGGTCCCGACCAACACCGGCATCCAGGTCGCCCTGATCTGCCTGTCCGTGTTCATCACCATCCTGTCCACCGTCTCCGGTGTGGACAAGGGCATCCGCCGGCTCTCCGAGCTCAATGTGTGGCTCGCGGTCGTCCTCATGGTGTGGATCGTGGTCATGGGCCGGACCGGGGAGCTGCTCAACGCCCTCGTCCAGAACATCGGCGACTTCGTCGCCCGGTTCCCGTCGATGATGATGAACACCTTCGCCTACACCGACGGCGAGACGGACTACGCATCCCAGGACTGGATGTCCGACTGGACGCTGTTTTTCTGGGCATGGTGGATTGCCTGGGCACCGTTCGTCGGACTGTTCCTCGCCCGCATCTCCCGGGGACGCACCATCCGCCAGTTCGTGCTCGGCGTCCTGGTCATCCCCTTCGCCTTCATCGCGATGTGGATCTCCATCTTCGGCAACGCCGCGCTCGGGTTCTTCCGTGACGGTGACGAGGAGTTCCTCAATACCGCCGTGGACACCCCCGAGTCCGGCTTCTTCCTGTTGCTCCAGCAGTACCCCGGCGCCACCTTCGCCGTCGCGTTGGCGGTCGTCACCGGTCTGCTGTTCTACGTCACCTCTGCGGACTCCGGTTCCCTGGTGATGGCGAACATGACCTCCAAACCCTCGGTGGAGGACTCGGACGGCCCGCCGTGGCTGCGCATCGTGTGGGCGGTGATCACCGGTGCACTGACGCTGGTGATGCTGCTGATCGGAGGTGTGTACACGCTGCAGTCGGCGACGGTGCTCATCGGACTGCCGTTCGCTTTCGTGATGTACCTGCTCATGCTGAGTGTGTGGCGCGTCCTCGAGGCGGAGAAGCACTCGCTGGACTCCCGCGAGCTCTCCCGGGTCGGGGCGCTGATGGACCGGACCGGGGGGGCCGCCCCGGCACGTCAGGCGTGGCGCCGGCGACTGCGCCGGAGGATGAGCTTCCCCTCCGCCACTGATACCGAGAAGTACCTCGAGACCGTCGCGGCCCCGGCGATCGAGGAGGTGGCCGAGGAACTCACCGGACTGGGCCTGGACGTGTCCTGCCACCGGGGGACCCACCCCGACTACCCGATCAGTTTCGTGGATCTGGTGGTCACCTTCCCCGGACAGGACGAGTTCAAGTACGAGGCCTACCCGGTGGCGTGCCAGGTGCCGAACTTCGCGGTGAACCTCAACGTGGACGAGGACACGTACTTCACCCTGGAGATTTTCTCGGCCACCGGCTCCCGGGGCCACGACATCCTCGGCTACACCAAGGAGCAGGTCATCGCCGACGTGCTGGACGCCTATGACGCCCATCTCGAGTACATGTCCCTCACCGGGGACAGGGGGACACCCACCGGGGACACCCAGGTGCCCGCCCCTGACCTGTGGATCGACGACAACGAAGATATGGAAAGGAACGAAGAATGAGTGACACCGCTGCACCGCAGAGCCTCTACATCGACGGGAAGTGGGTGGCGTCCTCCGACGGAGGGACACGTACCGTGACCTGTCCCGCCGACGGGGAGGTCGTGGACGTGGTCTCCGAGGCGACGGCCGCGGACACGGAGAAGGCGATCGCCGCCGCCCGTCGCGCCTTCGATGAGGGATCCTGGTCTGCGACCCCCGCCGCCGAACGTGGCGATCTGCTGCTGAAGGTGGCCGACGCCATGGCAGAGCGCAAGGACGAGTTCGCCCGCGCCGAGGCACTCGACACCGGCAAGCGCCTGGTCGAGGCCGAGGGCGACATGGACGACATCATGAACTGCTTCCGGTTCTTCGGCAAGATCGCCGACCAGCACCCGGGTCGTCTCGTGGACGCCGGCAACCCTGCGGTGATCTCACAGGTCGTCTACGAACCGGTGGGTGTCTGCGGGATGATCACACCGTGGAACTTCCCGTTGCTGCAGGCCAGCTGGAAGATCGCCCCGGCCATCGCGGCAGGCTGCACCTTCGTCCTCAAGCCGTCGGAGCTCACCCCGCACACCGCCATCCTCATCATGGACGTCCTCGACAAGCTCGGCCTGCCGGCCGGGGTCGGCAACCTCGTCCTCGGCGCCGGTGCCGAGGCCGGTGCGCCGCTGTCCTCGCACCCGGACGTCGACATGGTCTCCTTCACCGGTGGCCTGGTGACAGGGAAGAAGATCGCCGAAGTGGCGTCCCATACGGTCAAGAAGGTCGCGCTCGAACTCGGTGGCAAGAACCCGAACATCGTCTTCGCGGACGCCGACTTCGACGCAGCCCTGGACAACGCCCTCAACGCGGGTTTCCTGGATTCCGGTCTGGTCTGCTCGGCAGGTACCCGACTGATCGTGCAGGACACGATCAGGGACCGCTTCGTCGACGAGCTCGTGCGCCGTGCCGAGGGCATCGTCCTGGGTGGTCCCTTCGATGAGAAGGCCGAGTCCGGTCCGCTGATCTCCGAGGAGCACCGCGCGAAGGTAACCGACTACGTGAAGCGTGGTGTGGAAGCAGGGGCGACACTGCGCTGCGGCGGCGACTGGGGTGGCCCGGAACTGGAGAAGGGATGCTTCTACCGACCGACAGTGCTGGACAACTGCACTCTCGACAACCCCGCGGTGATCGAGGAGGGCTTCGGCCCGGTCATCACCGTGGAGAGCTTCTCCACCGAGGCCGAGGCGGTCGCCACGGCGAACCACACCGAGTATGGCCTGGCCGGTGCGGTGTGGACCTCCGACCGGGGCGTCGCTCACCGGGTCTCACGGGCGCTGCGTCACGGCACGATCTGGATCAACGACTACCACCCGTATGTGCCACAGGCCGAGTGGGGCGGATTCAAGGCGTCCGGCAACGGCCGGGAACTTGGGCACACCGGTCTCGAAGAGTACCGGGAGGCCAAGCACATCTACGAGAACACCGAGCCCGCCGTGACCGGCTGGTTCCCGGAAAAGTAAGCGAAGAAGACAGGAGAAGACATGCACGACAACCGCGAAAGCTACGACTACATCGTCGTCGGGGCAGGATCCTCCGGTGCCGTGGTGGCCGCCCGGCTCAGCGAGGACCCGTCCGTGACCGTGGCCCTCATCGAGGCCGGTCCCACCGACGTGGACAAGCCGGAGATCCTCAACCTCCACGAATGGCCGGGGCTGCTGGAGTCCGGGTACGACTGGGATTATCCGATCGAGGAGCAGGAGAACGGCAACTCCTTCATGCGGCACGCCCGGGCCAAGGTTCTCGGCGGCTGCTCGTCACACAACTCCTGCATCGCCTTCCACACCCCGGCTCAGGACCTCGACCACTGGGTGACCCTGGGGGCGACCGGATGGGATTCGGCGTCCGTCCTGCCGTTGATCAGGGACCGGATCGAGGACAATGACAGGGCAGGGGAGAACCACGGTCACGGTGGCCCGGTGCACCTGCGGTCGGTCCCCCCGAAGGATCCGGTGGGTGCCGCGGTGCTGGAGGCGTGCGAGCAGGAGGGGCTGCCCACCACCCCCTTCAACGAGGGTGAGACTGTCAGCCACGGCGCAGACTGGTTCCAGATCAACGCCAGTGACGACAACATCCGGGCGTCCTCGTCAGTATCCTACCTGCATCCGGTGATGGACCGGGAGAACCTGGACATCATCACCGACCGTCAGGTATCCCGCGTCATCGTCGAGGACGGCCGGGCTGTCGGCATCGAGTATCTGGCGGATATCTTCGGTCGTCTCTCCAGGATGCGGGCGGACCGTGAGGTGATCGTCTCCGCCGGAGCGATCGACAGCCCTAAGCTGCTCATGCTTTCCGGCATCGGCCCGGCCGACCACCTCACGGAGATGGGCATCGAGGTGCTGGTGGACGCCCCCGGTGTTGGTTCGAACCTGCAGGACCACCCGGAGGCGGTCATCTCCTGGGAGTCGAAGGTCCCCATGCTTCGGGACGCCTCACAGTGGTGGGAGATCGGCATCTTCGAGAAGATCGACGAAGACGGGGCAGACGGCCTCGGGCTCCCTGACCTGATGATGCACTACGGCTCCATGCCCTTCGACATGCACACGGTGCGCCAGGGGTACCCGACCGCGGACGAGGCGTTCTGTCTCACTCCCAACATCACCCACGCGAAGGCCCGTGGCACGGTGCGGCTGCGCTCCTGCGATTTCCGGGACAAGCCGAAGGTCGATCCGCGGTACTTCACCGATGAAGAGGGCTACGACATGCGCATCGCGGTCGAGGGCATCAAGTTGGCCCGCCGCATCGTCGCGCAGTCGGCGATGGCGGACTACGCCGGTCGTGAGCTCTTCCCGGGGGAGGACGTGCAATCCGACGAGGATATCGCGGACTACGTGGCCAAGACCCACAACACCGTCTACCATCCGGCCGGTTCGGTACGTATGGGTGCTGAGGATGACGTCATGTCACCGCTCGACCCCCAGCTTCGGGTCAAGGGGGTGGAGGGCCTCCGCGTGGTCGATGCGTCGGTCATGCCGCAGCTCACCGCAGTGAACCCGAACATCACCTGTATGCTGATCGGGGAGAAGGCCGCAGACCTGATCCGTGGTGAGTGACTACTGAGCGAACTCCTGGTGACAGGCGTTGACCGTGCCCTCGGAGTAGCCGGTGGTGAACCACTGCTGGCGTTGCTCCGAGGAGCCGTGGGTCCAGGCGTCCGGGTTGACGCTGCCGCCCGATGACTGCTGGATGGCGTCGTCACCGATCGCCTGGGCCGACTGGATGGCCTGGGAGATCTGGTTGTCGGTGAGGGGGTCGATCATCGCGTTGGCGCCGTTGTCGGCGTGGTTCGCCCAGACACCGGCGTAGCAGTCGGCCTGCAGCTCCATCTTCACGGCGTTGGAGTCCTCACCGGGGTCGTCGTAGTCGGACAGCCCGATGGTGCCCTGGAGGTTCTGGATGTGGTGCCCGAACTCGTGGGCGACGACGTACATCTGCGCGAAGGGGCCGTCGGATCCACCCATCGACTTGAGCTGGGCGAAGAAGTCGTCGCCGATGTAGACGGTGCGGTCACCGGGGCAGTAGAACGGGCCCGTCTGCGCGGTGGACGCCCGGCCGCAGCCGGTGTTCACGGTGCCGTCACCGATCTGTACGGCGGGCTCGGTGTAGTTGATCCCCGTCTCGTCGGGGAGGATGTCCGACCAGACGGAGTCGAGGGAGATCGCGGTGCCTTCGATGCGGCAGTCGTCGTAGTTGTTGGCGTCTTCCCAGGTGTTGCAGTGGTCCAACGAGCCCCCGGCGGAGACGTTGCCGCCTCCGGTCATGTTGTTGGTTGACGAACCTCCGTTGAACATGCCGGTTCCACCGCTGGCGAAGAAGGCGATCGCGGCGACGACGAGGATCCCGGGGATACCGAAGCGCCGTCCCACCTTGCTCATCAACAGCATCCCGATGATGCCGCCGAACCCGCCGCCACGGTTGCCGCCTCCACCGCCGCCACCGAACCCGAAGCCACCGCCGGATCCACCGGAGCTGCCTCCGGAGGTCGCCCGGTCGCCCATACCGTTGAGGTTCGAGTTAAACGTCATGGTGGAAGTGTAACTGCTGGTTCAGAAGGGGATGGGGGCTTCTTCGACGATGACCGCTGAAGCCGTGGCGATGCGCGGGAAGGCGAATCCTGACATGCGTGATGACCTGGTACTTTTCCCGGATTGCTTGACGTCTCCCACAATAGGGCATACCCTCAACGGAAATAGCCCGGCGTTCTGATGAGCCACCCGGACACGCAACACACCGACCCCCAAGGAAAGGAATGGGTCCCATGTACAACCGACTCGCAGAGATCATCAACTGGTACTTTTCCCCGGTTCAGGGCGCGGCCGACGCCGCCCGTACCGGCCTGGGCGTCCTCCCGGCCCGCTCGTCCGCCAACTGACGGAAGACCGCACCTGAACCGCCTGCCACCCCGTGGCAGGCGGTTTCTCCTGTCTCCGCCACCCCCGCGACAGGTATCCGGACGCACTAGCCTTGCGACATGGACCACATCACCCCGAACCGCATCGTCATCGCCCTCGACTGTCCGGATGCTGTCGACCTCGCAGAGTTCTACGGGGCACTGTTGGGATGGGAGGTGGTGCGTCCCGGACCCGACGAGCCTGACTTCCTGCACCCGGAGTGGGTCTCGGTGCGACCGCCGAACGTCGCCGAGGTCGGGTTTTCCCTGGGATTCCAGCGTGTGGACAACTACCGTGCTCCCGTGTGGCCTGACGGCCCGGTCCCGCAGCAGGAGCACATCGATTTCTGGGTGGAGTCGATCCCCGATGCGGAGAAGATCGCGGTTGCCCTCGGCGCGGTCCGGGCGGGGTACCAGCCCGGCGAAGCCGGGGGCGAAGGAT
>NHCFJ05603__coassemble_1171_pt1 | contig 11498 bp, 10 predicted proteins | sample NHCFJ05603__metabat2_low_PE_007 | metagenome-assembled genome bin NHCFJ05603
GGTGGCAGGGTCGGTGGTGGCGGGGTCGGCGGTGGCGGCTGAGGCGGCAGAGCCTGCGGATGCGGTGGGGCCGGCGTCCTCCCCGGAGAGGGAGTCCGCCAGGGCCGCGGCGCGGGTGGTGAGGTCGGCGGCCCGCTCGTCGAAGGTCCCGGTGGTCGCAGTACCGGCCAGCCCGTCGGCGAGCACGGTGCGCTGCAGGGCGAGAGTGGTCTCGACCCCGCTGAACCGGCTCTGGCCGAGGGCACGCTCCAGTCGGGCGACGGCCTGCTCCCGGGAACCGCCGGACGCGGTGATCTTGGCCAGCAGCGGGTCGTAGACCCCGGTGACGGTGGTTCCGGTGCGGACCCAGGTGTCCACCCGCACCGCCCGGTCGGTGGGCAGGTCCACGGCAGTGAGCACACCGGTCGCCGGGCGTGGCAGTCCGTCGGGTCCGGGCGTACCGGCGCTGATCCGGGCCTCCACCGCGGCGGCGGCCGGCCGGAACTGCGGGGTGAGGTCCACGGCCGCCCCCGTGGCGACCTGGAGCTGGGCGGCGACGAGATCGAGGCCGGTCACCTCCTCGGTGACGGTGTGCTCGACCTGGATGCGGGGGTTGACCTCGAGGAAGTACCAGTCGTCACCGGTGACGAGGAACTCGACCGTCGCCAGTGACCGGTAGCCGACTGCGCTGAGGATCCGGGTGGTCGCGTCATGCAGGTCGGCGCGGACGGACGCCGGCAGGTCAGCGGGGGCGATCTCGAGGAACTTCTGGCGGCGGCACTGCAGGGAACAGTCCCGGTCGCCGAGGACGAGGATCCCAGGGGCGGTATCCGGGGCACCGTCAGGCATGCCGAGCGCCTGCACCTCGATGTGCCTCGCTCCGGTGATCCACTGCTCGGCGAAGAGCCGGTCGTCGCCGAATCCCGCGCGGGCCTCGGCACCGGCACGGTGCCACGCGTCCGCCACCTGCGCCGGGTCGTCGACGATGACGATGCCGCGTCCGCCACCACCGGCCACCGCCTTGAGGGCGACGGGCCCACCGGCCTCACGGAGGAAGGCTTCGGCCTCCTCCGGTCCGGACAGGACGCCGGTGGCCGGTGCGGTGGGGACGCCCGTCCCGGCGGCGAGGTCGCGGGCGCGGTCCTTGTCACCGAGGGTCTCCATCGCGGTGGCGTCCGGGCCGACGAACACCGCCCCGGCATCACCGACGGCGCGGACGAAGGCGGGGGATTCGGCGAGGAAGCCGTAGCCGGGGTGCACCAGGTCCACCCCGTGATCGCGGATGACGGTCACCAGGGCGTCGATGTCGAGGTAGGCGGCGGTGCCGGCGGCGGGCAGCTCCACGGTGACGTCCGCCAGTCCGGCGTGCAGGCTCTGCCGGTCGTCGGCGGCGGCCACGGCGACGGTGCGCATTCCCAGGTCACGGGCGGTGCGCAGGACGCGGACGGCGATCTCGCCGCGGTTGGCGACGAGCAGTGTCGGACGGTCGGTGGTGGTGCGGTCGCTCATGCGTCCTCCCCGGCGTCCAGCTGGGCGAGGAGGTCGACCTTGCGGATCTTGCCGGTGGCGGTGACCGGCATCGCGTCCACGACCACGATCTCGGGGACCTTGTAGCCGGCCATCTGCGTCGCCGCCCAGTCCCGCAGTTCGTCCGCGGTGACCGGGCTGCCGGCAGTCCCCGCCCCTTCGGCCAGCGTGAGGAAGGCGACGGGGACCTGGCCGCGCCGGGCGTCCTCGCGGGGTGCGACGGCGACCGTCCCGACCACCGGATGCTCCCCGAGAATGGCCTCCACCTCGGCGGGGAAGACGCTCATCCCGTTGACCTTGATCATGTCCTTCGTCCGCGCGAGGTAGGTCAGGGCGCCGTCGGCGTCGAAGCGTCCGGTGTCGCCGGTGAGCAGCCAGCCGTCGACGAGTGCGGCGGCGGTGGCGTCCGGACGTCCGTGGTAGCCGGTCATCACCGACGGGGAGTGGACGATGATCTGTCCGGCCTCCCCGACCGGCAGGGGTTCGAGGTCGGCGTCCACCACGAGGATGCGGGTGCCCGGCACCGGAAGACCGCAGTACACCGGCTCGGCGGCGAGGTCGCGGTGGCCGTCCTGCAGGCCGAGCGTGCAGGTGTCCACCGTGTGGGTCTCGGTCATGCCGTAGGCGGTCTCACGCAGGACGGTGCCCGTCAGGGCGGACCAGTCGGCGCGCAGGTCGTGGTCGAGTTTCCGGACGAAGGAGATCGCCGTGCATTCGGTGAGGCTGGTGAGGTCCAGGTCGGCGATGTCCGGCAGATCGAGGATCTCCTGGAACGAGTCCGCCAGGCCGACCAGGTCGGTGGCGCGCTGTGATTCGACGAGGTCGACGACGGTGGCGGCGTCCCACCGGGTGAGCAGGACGAGTGTCGCGCCGTCGACGAGGGCGGCGAGGACGGCGTCCTCCCCGGCGATCCAGAACACCGGCTGGAAGGCGACGGCCACCGCGGGGGTCGCGTCGGTACCGGGGACACTGCCGCGGCCGAGGTGGATGCTCAGGGCGGTGTAGACCATGTGCGCCTGGGTGTGTTCGCAGCCCTTGGGCAGGCCGGTCGTGCCGCCGGTGTAGTTCAGGGCGGCGAGGGCGTGCGGGTCGACGGTGACCTCGTCGGCGGCGACCGGGGTGGCGGTGAGCATCTCCGACCAGTCGGTGCCGCCGTCGTCCGCGGGCCAGGCGAAGGGGGCGGCGGGGACGGGCGGGCCGGTGAGTTCATCGCCGAGGGCGGTGGACGCCACGGTCAGCCCGGCGAGGACGGGGTTGTCGGGGTGCGCCGCGGTGACCTGGGTGACCAGCGGGACGAGGTCGGACTGTGCGACGAGGACGCGGGGCGCGGCGTCGGTGAGCTCGTGGGTGAGGTCGGCGGCGCGGAACATCGGGTTGACCGGCACATGGACGCCGCCGAGACGCAGGGTGGCGAGCATCGTGACGATGAACTGCGGGCAGTTGGCCAGGAACACCGCGACCCGGTCACCGGGTCCCACGCCCCGGCTCCGCAGCCAGCCGGCGACGGCGCCGACCTGCGCGTCGAGTTCACGCCAGGTGATGTCCCGGCCGTAGAAGTGGATGGCCGTCGCGTCCGGGCGTCCGGTGGCCCAGCGTGTGAGGAAGGTGCCGAGGGGGACGGCGTAGTCGTGTTCCGGGATGTCGGCGGGGACGCCGGCGGGACGCAGCGTCCGCAGGGACTCGAGGTGGTCGGCGGCGGCGTCCCAGCGGGTGGGGCGGGTGGTTGTGGTTGTGTCGGGCGTGTCGGTCGTGAAGGTCACGGTGGTGGCTCCTTGTGCGATATGAATCACATTTCATTTCGGAGCCTAACAGGTGACGGTTACAACCGGTACGCCTTCGCGGGAGAGACGGCGATGGCCACCGAGGCGATGACGGACGCGACGAGTATGACCACGGCCAGCGGGGCGGGATCCATCTCGCCGTTGATGCTCACCAGCGGGGAGACGAGTCCTGCCAGGCCGAACTGGAGGAAACCCAGGACCGCTGACCCGGAACCGGAGGCCTCCGGGACGGCACTGAGTGCCAGGGAGGTCGCGTTGCCCATGACCAGACCCAGAGCTCCGACGATAATGAGCAGGGGGATCATGAGGCTGAGTGCGGGTGCGTCCAGCATGACCATCAGTCCGAACAGGACAGCACCGGCGAGGTTGACGCCGAGACCGACCCGGGTGAGGGTGCGGACCCGGAACCGGACCGCCAGCTTGGACGACACGATGCTGACCACCATGAGTGCCAGCGCATTCAGGGCGAAGGCGAGCCCGTAGCTGACGGTGCCCATGCCCATGTACTTCTGGTACAGGAACGGGGACGCGGAGATGTAGGCCATCATCGTCGAGAAGCCGAAGGCGAAGGCGAGGACCGGGGCGAGGAAGGCGCGGGACTTCAGGCCGGTGGCGGTGAGGGCGGTGTTGTCGGTGTTGGCGGAGTCGGTGGGGGCGGCTGCGTCGGCAGGCGCCGTGGAGGTGGCGTCCTTCCCGGTGAAGCGCGGATGCGACTCCCGGACGAAGGCGAGGATGCAGACCAGGGCGATCAGGCCCAGGCCGGCGACGACCCACAGCAGGCCGCGCCAGCCGATCGGGTCGGCGAGGAGGGATCCGGCGAAGGGGGCGAGGACCGGGGCGATGCCGCCGACCATCATCATCAGGCTCATGGCCTGGGCGGCCCGGATGCCGCGGTAGCTGTCGGTGACCACGGCGCGACCGATGACCATGCCGGCGGCGCCGGAGATGCCCTGGACCAGGCGGAAGATGACGAGCAGTGCGAGTGACGGTGCCAGCGCGGCACCGATGGACGCCGCGAGGTAGACCACGGTGCCGATGAGGAGCGGGCGACGGCGTCCGATGCGGTCGGACAGCGGGCCGAAGATCAGCTGGCCGACGGCGGCGCCGATGAGGAAGGCGGTCAGTGAAAGCTGCGCGCCGGAGGTGGTGGTCGACAGGTCCTCGACGATCTGCGGCATGGCAGACAGGTAGAGGTCGGTGGCGAAGGGGGCGACCGCGGCGAGAAGGCCGAGGGTGATGAGCAGTGTGGGGGAGAGCGACTGCTCGGTGTCCGCCTGCGGGGCGTCCGGTGTGGTTGTGCTGGTGCGGGGGTCTGACATGGTCCTGACGGGATACTTCCTATGGAAACATCGCTACGCTAGCATAGAGACATGCCGCTGCGTAAGATCCCTTCCATGACCCGCACCGGAACCGGAGACGACCCCGAGGACATTGCCGACCTGCTGCTGCGGGTCGCGCGCAAGATCCAGTTGGCGGAGCCGGGCGAGGGCATTGAACTCACCCACCTCGAGGGCATGGTCATGACGCGGATCGACGACGAGCCGGGCATCACCCCCACCGACCTGCGCGCCGCCCTGAACCTCAAGAGCAGCAACATGAGCGCGACCCTGCGCTCCCTGGAGGCCAAGGGGCTCATCGAGCGCACCCGGGACGAGCACGACGGGCGCATGGTGCGTATCCGGTCGACCCCGTTTTCGGCGGAGAACCTCACCCGCGTCCGCGCCGGGTGGGCGGAGATGCTTTCCGACCTCCTGCCGGACGCCACGGAGACTGCTCACCTGGCTGCTGTGCTGCGTCGTCTCGACGCCGGGTTGGGCTGAGGTGCGACAAGCACAACGAGCGCCAGGGCGACGCATGCCATACCGGCCCAGCCGGAACCACTGAGCTGCTCACCGACGACCACGACCGCCAGCAGTGCGGCGACGGCGGGTTCGAGCAGCGTCACTGTTGTCGCCGTGGACGGGTTCAGCCGGGTCAGTCCGTACCCGAAGAGCACGTAGCCCAGGAACATCGGCACCAGTGCCATGTATGTCGCCACCCCGATGTTCTGCCACGAGTCGAGGATCGGTGCACCGGTCACCGCCAGCACCGGCAGGAGCAGTACCCCACCGAGCCCGAAGACGGAGCCCATCGCGGCGCCGCGGCTGACGGGGCGTCCTGAGGTGGTCACCATCAACTGGAACGACACCCACGAATACAGGGCGTAGGACGCTCCGGCCGACAGTCCCAACAGGACGCCGGGGAGCACATTGTCGACGTCCACCGTTCCGGACCCACCGCCGTGGGAGGTGCACAGCAGCACCGCGCCGATCACTCCCGGCACCAGAGCGAGGAACCAACGCCGTGAGGGTGGCCGTCGCGTCGTCACCCACTCCAGGACGCCGGCGAACAGCGGGGCGGACGCCAGGGACACGACCGTTCCCACTGCGACACCGGCCAGGTGCATCGAGCTGTAGAAGGTCAGAGGGTAGACCACGACCGCCAGCGCACCGAGGACGACCATCCCCCACCGATGACGCAGTGTGTTCCGGTGGCGACGCAGGTCAGGCAGCGCGATGAGTGCCTGGAGGATGCCTCCGACACCCAGGGCCGCGGCACCGGTGGCCAGCGGTCCCACGCCCTCGTTGAAGGTGGCGGCGGTGCCTGTCGTGCCCCACAGCACGGCGGTGGTCATCACCGCGAGTAATGCGGGGAGGGTGGACCGGGTGCTCACTCGCCGGCCTGTTGTGTGCGGTTCCGAGGTGCGGTGGTCCGGGGTGCTGTGGTCTGGTGCGCGGCGAGGATGGAGGACGCCATCTCGCGCGCCCGGTGCAGCCGGTCCGGTGTGCCGTCGAGTCCGGCCCGCGTCACGGCACCCTCCAGGAGGTAGGACAGGAGTTCCGAGTCCTCGGGCGCGTCCTCGGCGAGCAGCTGCTCGACCTCCTCCTTGTGCCGGCGGACGATGCCGCGGACAGGGGAGTCGGCCGGGTACTCGGCGGCGGTGTTGAGGAGGCCGCAGCCCCGGAAACCAGGGCCGGAGGACGCCGCGTGGTCGAGGTAGGCGTCGAACACCGCGAGCGCGGGATGGGTGGTGCTGTCGTTGTCATCGGAGGAATCACTGACTGCGTCGTGCCGGGCGGCGTAGAAGGCGAGCCAGTCGGCATGACGCTGCTCCAGCCAGGCGGCGATGAGCTCGTCCTTGGAGGCGAAATTGTTGTAGAGGCTCTTGCGGGCCACCTTCGCGTGCTCGGTGACGGTGTCGATCCCGGTCGCGGCGGTGCCCCGGGCGTAGAAGAGCTCCTCGGCAGCGGCGAGGATCTTCGTCCTTGCCGGGCGGCGACGAGGGGTGGTGGTGCTCACAGCTGGCCTCCTGGGTTTCGGTGCGCGACGGCGGTTCGTTCTTCGCTTTCCTAGGTAGCCCAGCCTGCCTACTTAATCGGTCGAAGGCAAGGGGTACACGAGCCGCAGGTGAACAAGGGAGGGCCAGGGCGGGTGGATGTCGTCCACATCAACCGAGAAGTCACTGGTAAAGGCGCTGGCCATTGGATGAGCGGAGCAGGGATAATGGTCGATAGAACATCGTCAACCGAACGGAGGGCAGCGATGGCTGAACAGGAGATTGACCGGGACCGGGAGCTCAAGGCCCAGATCCGTTACTACCGTGCGAAAGCTGCCTATGGAGCGAACCGGGGGTCAAACGACATTCTGCCCCGCTGGGTCTACGAGGAGCTCGGGGTCGAGGTACCGGTCGATGCCACAGATGAGTGGCAGCAGTTCCCCGACAAGCGGAAGTGGTGGCAGCTGCGCCGGGCATGACGAACCACCGTGCAGAGGGGAAGGTGTGGGAGGGGCGCACCAGTCCCCGCACCGGGCGTGCACAATCGTCACGTTTTCGCACTCAACGTTGTAGCGAGATCCCGGATCCGTGACGATTGTGTACGTGCTCCGTGGATCGCCGACATGCCAAAGGGCCGACCCGGGAAACGGGTCGGCCCTTCAGTGGTCCTGCCTGCCACTCAGAAGGCGAGCGACGAACTACCGGGCGCGCTTGGCCAGGCGCTCGGTGTCCGAGATCAGCACGGACTTGCCCTCCAGGCGGATCCAGCCGCGGTGGGCGAACTCGGCCAGCGCCTTGTTCACGGTCTCACGGGAGGCGCCGACGAGCTGGGCGATCTCCTCCTGCGTCAGGTCGTGGTGCACACGCAGCGCGCCACCCTCCTGGACACCGAAACGGTTCGCCAGCTGCAGCAGGGCCTTGGCGACACGACCGGGGACGTCGGTGAAGATGAGGTCGGCCAGGGCGTTGTTGGTGCGGCGCAGGCGGCGGGCCAGCACGCGCAGCAGCTGCTCGGAGATCTCCGGGTGCGCCTGGATCCAGTCGTGCAGCATCTGGGAGTCCATCGTCGCCGCGGTGACTTCGGTGACACAGACTGCCGCGGAGGTGCGGGGGCCCGGGTCGAAGATGGACAGCTCACCGAACATGTCGGAGGGGCCCATGATGGTCAGGAGGTTCTCGCGACCGTCCGGGGCGTGGCGGGCCAGCTTCACCTTGCCGGAGGTGATGATGAACAGCCGGTCACCGGGCTCACCCTCGTCGAAGATGGTGGTGCCGCGGGGGAAGGTCGTCGAATCCAGCTGCTCGATCAGCGTGTTGACGGCCGCCGACTCAACACCCTGGAAGATGCCTGCACGGGATAGGATCTCGTGTACTTCGCCCATTGCTCGTTAGACTCCTGTAGAAGCTGCATTGCCGTTGTCGGCGGAGGTGACAGGTTGGTCACAACCAGCCGGCAGCATGGTTTACCGCACAGAATACAGTGTGTGAACGGTCACGGGGAGACCAGGGGTGAAACTCGGACGACTAGACTGGCTCGTCATGCCCGTCCCCACACCCGAATCCCCCCTGGCACGTACCCGACGTACCCGGTGGATCAACCGCACACTGGCCGAGGAGTACCCGGACGCTCACTGCGAACTGGACTACACGACCCCGTTGGAACTGCTGGTGGCCACGGTGCTTTCCGCCCAGTGTACGGACAAGCGCGTCAACCAGGTGACCCCGGCCCTGTTCGCCGCGTTCCCGGACGCCGCGTCCTACGCCGGTGCCGACCGGGAGACGCTGGAGGAGATGATCCGGCCCACCGGGTTCTTCCGCAACAAGGCGTCCAACCTCATCAGGATGGGGGCCGCGCTGGTCGAGAAATACGACGGCGAAGTCCCGGGGATACTGCCGGAGCTCGTGACGCTGCCCGGGGTGGGACGCAAGACCGCGAACGTGGTGCTCGGCAACGCCTTCGGCGTGCCGGGGTTCCCGGTCGATACGCATGTAGGACGCCTCGTCCGCCGTCTCGGCCTGACCACGGAGACTGACCCGGTCGTCGTCGAGCGGGAGATCACCGCGATGGTGGAGAAGAAGGAGTGGACCATGTTCTCCCACCGCCTCATCTTCCACGGACGCCAGGTGTGTCACTCGCGCAGGGCCGCCTGCGGGGTCTGCGTCCTCGCCCGTCGGTGCCCTTCGGCGGGGCTGGAGGGGCCGATGGATGTGGCGGACGCCGGGAAGCTGGTGACGGCGTGAGTGAGGCTGGAACCAATAAGGCGCGCATCGCACTGCTCGCCGGTGCCGTGGTCGTGGGCCTGGGCGTCGCCGCCGTGCCGGTGGTGATCTCCCTGACCGGGGAGGATGCCGGGACTTCGACCCCCGCGACCGCTGCAGCGACCACCGGAGTCCAGGAGACCGACGCCCCCGACGGGCCGGTGGACGCCACGGGCACCCGCTACACCGTCGCGGACGCCCAGCGCATCGACTGCCCGACCGGCGACGGTACAAGTCCGCAGGATTCCGAACTCGCGGATGTCGTCCTGCCCTGCCTCACCGACGGTGGCGGTGCCGCGGAGACGTCGATGGCACAGGCCCTGGCCGGCAAACCCACGCTGGTCAATGTGTGGGCCTGGTGGTGCCAGCCGTGCCGGGCGGAACTGCCCGTGCTCACCGAGGCCGCGGCGAAGCACCCGGAGTGGAACATCGTCGGCGTCCACGCCAACGGCCAGGGCCAGGCGGGCGCGGACCTGCTGGCGGATCTGGACGCCCGACTGCCGGCGTTCCAGGACAGCGACGGAGCCTTCGCGGCCGCCGCCGAACTGCCCTCGGTCATTCCGGTGTCGGTGATCTACCGGGCGGACGGGAGCCGGGCGTCCTTCCATCCCGGGGAGATCACCTCGGTCGAGGAGCTCGAGGAACTTATGGGTGCCGCGGTCTGACCCGCTAGACTGGCGGCTCCATGACTTCCTCACCAGACGCGCTCCACCACAACTCCGGCGTGTCCCTCGGCGACTGGCTCGCTGAGGGGCGACGTCAGCCGGAGCTGCCCACCTCCCTGCCGGAATGGCTTGAACCCCTGGTCGACCGGGTGCGGCGTCCGGAGACGGACGTCCGAATCCACGGCATGAACCGCACGGTGCCGGAGCTCGGTCCGGACGGGACGCCGCCGCGTCCTTCCGCCGTGCTGGTACTGCTCGGTGAGGAGCAGGGTCAGGATCCGACGCTGCTGCTGACCCACCGCATGCCGACGCTGCGCAGTCATTCCGGACAGATCGCCTTCCCCGGTGGCCACCGCGAGCCCACCGACGCCGACCCGGTCGCCACCGCGCTGCGCGAGGCGACCGAGGAGACCGGTCTGGACGCCGCGGGTGTGGACCCGCTGGCCGTGATGGACCCGCTGTACATCGACCGGACGAACCACGCCGTGATCCCGGTGCTGGGTTACTGGCGGAAGCCGGTGCCGGTGGCGCCGATGACCGCGGAGAGTGACTGGGTGCGCAATGTGCCGGTCGCCGAGCTGGTCGACCCGGAGCGGCGGATGCGCCTCGGGCTGCCCGGGGTGGACGCCTGGAAGTCTCCGGCGTTCGACGTCGACGGTTATCTGCTGTGGGGCTTCACCGGTGCGGTGGTCGACGGGCTGCTGAAGCTCGGCGGCTGGGAGCGGCCGTGGGTGGAGACCGCCCCGGAGCTCGACCTTTTCGACGCCATCGCGAAGTCCCGCAACGGTGAGAACCTGACCCCGGAGGACCTCCGGTGACGGGCTCCGCGATCGTCGACTGCATCATCGCCCTGGCCGCGGTCGGCGCGCTGTTCACCGGGTGGCGACAGGGCGGGTTCTCTGCGGTGCTGTCGCTCGTCGGCGTGCTCGGTGGCGGGTGGGCGGCCCTGGAACTGCTGCCGCACGCCCTGGACCTGGTCAACGATGACTCGGCCCGCTTCTTCGTGGCGATCATCGTGGTCGCAGGTGGCGTGGTGCTGGGGTACTCGCTGGGCTCCTGGGTGGGCCTGAAACTACGCGACGGGATCCGGACGCGGTCACTGCTGCGGGCGGACTCCGCGGTCGGTGCGGTGGTGCAGGTCGTGACGACACTGCTGGTGATCTGGATGGTCGTTGTGCCGGTGACCGGCAACAACTCCGGTGACCTGGGTGCCTCGGTGCGCGGGTCGAAGATCCTGCGCGGGGTCAGTGACATCGCCCCGGAGTGGCTGCAGGCGCTGCCGAACCGGACCTCGACGCTGTTCACCGACTCCGGGTTCCCGGCGGTCACGGACCCCTTCGACGACGTGCCCGTCGTCGAGGTGGGGGAGCCGGACGTGGGCCTGGCGGCGTCCCCTGAAGTGGCGGCGACGAAGCCGTCGGTCGTGCGGGTCGTGGGCCAGGCGGAGCAGTGCGGGAAGATCCTGCAGGGTTCCGGCTTCCTGGTGGACGACGAGACCGTCATGACGAATGCGCACGTGGTCGCCGGTACGGACGTGGTCGGCATCGAGACCGTCAACGGGGAGTTCGACGCGCAGGTGGTCTACTACAACCCGCAGGAGGACGTGGCGTTGCTGCGGGTCCCCGGGGATACCGGGCTGGCTCCGCTGAACTGGGCCCAGGACGTCGCGGCGCCGAATGATGACGCCGTGGTCATGGGCTACCCGATGGGTGGCCCGTTCGAGGCGACGCCGGCGCGGGTGCGGGATCTGTTCACCGTCTCCGGCCCGGACATCTACGCTGATTCTCGGGTGGACCGGGAAGCCTACACGCTGCGTGGCACCGTGGTGCAGGGCAACTCCGGTGGTCCTGTGATCAACGCCGCCGGTGAGGTCATCGGTCTGGTCTTCGGTGCCGCGGTGGGGGATTCGGAGACCGGCTACGCCCTGTCGAAGGCCGAGGTCCTGGACCACGTCGGTCAGCCGGGGGGCTT
>NHCFJ05603__coassemble_1200_pt1 | contig 11110 bp, 9 predicted proteins | sample NHCFJ05603__metabat2_low_PE_007 | metagenome-assembled genome bin NHCFJ05603
GTCGATGGTCTCCATCGCCATGTAGGGGTTGATCGCGTCCGCGCCGAAGGTGAGCATCATCGCGAAGTGGTGGACCTCGCGGGCGTCACCGGCCTCGACGATCAGCGATGCGCGGGTGCGGGTCTTCTCCTTGACCAGGTGCTGGTGCACGGCGGAGACGAGCAGCAGGGACGGGATCGGGGCGAGCCGGCCGTTGGATTCCCGGTCGGAGAGGATGATCAGCGTCGCACCGTCGTTGATGGCGGCGGAAACCTCGCGGCGGACCCGCTCGATGGCCTGACGCATGCCGCGGCCACCGTGGGCGACCGGGTAGAGCCCGGAGATGACGGCGGAGCGGAAGGCCCCGAAGCCCTCGTGCTCCCCGGCCTCACGCAGGGTGGCGAGGGTGGAGTTCAGCAGCAGCGGCTTGCCGAGCTGGATGCGGTGGGCGGCCTCCGGCACCTCGGAGGTGATGTCGAGCTGCGCACCGAGCTGGGTGAACAGGCTGGTGACCATCTTCTCGCGGATGGAGTCCAGCGGCGGGTTGGTGACCTGCGCGAAGCGCTGGGCGAAGAAGTCGAAGAGCATCCGCGGCTTATCGGACAGGGCGGCGACCGGGGTGTCGGTGCCCATGGAGCCGAGCGGCTCGTGGCCGGCGGCGGCCATCGGCTGGATGAAGAGGTCGACATCCTCCTCGGTGAAGCCGAAGACGCGCTGACGCAGCACGACGCGCTCGTGCGTCATCGGCTCGTAGTGCACCGGGGGCAGGTCGGAGAAGCGGACGATGTTGTCGTCGACCCACTGCCGGTAGGGCTTGTCGGCGATGATCGCCTTGATCTCCTCGTCGGGGATGATCCGGCCCTGGGCCGTGTCCACGAGGAACATCTTGCCGGGCTCGATGCGGCGTCGGTCGATGACGTCGGCCGGGTCGACGGGCAGCAGACCCGCCTCGGAACCGCCGATGACCAGGCCGTCCTTCGTGACCCAGATGCGTCCGGGACGCAGACCGTTGCGGTCGAGGACGGAGCCGAGCACGGTGCCGTCGGTGAAGACGAGGGCGGCGGGGCCGTCCCAGGCCTCCATCATCGAGGAGTGGTACTCGTAGAACGCCTTGACGTCCGGGTCGATGTGCGGGTTCCGCTCCCAGGCCTGCGGGACCATCATCATCACGGCGTGCGCGAGGGGGCGTCCGGCGAGGTGGAGCAGCTCCAGGGCCTCGTCGAAGCGTCCGGTGTCGGAGCCGTCGGGGTCGCAGACCGGCAGGGCGCGGTCGATGTCGCCCATGATCTCGCTGCGGATCTGGGACTCGCGTGCCCGCATCCAGTTCTCGTTGCCGCGGACGGTGTTGATCTCACCGTTGTGGGCGAGCAGGCGGAACGGGTGGGCCAGCGGCCAGGAGGGGAAGGTGTTCGTGGAGAACCGGGAGTGGACGACCGCCAGGGCGGACTCCATCCGCTCGTCCTGCAGGTCGAGGTAGAACTCGCGCAGCTGCGGGGTGGTCAGCATGCCCTTGTAGACGATGGTGCGGGCGGACAGCGACGGGAAGTAGACGGTGTCCGCTCCGTTGCCGGCGCCGGCGCCCTTGGAGCCGAGTTCCCGCTCGGCACGCTTACGCACGAACCAGGCGCGACGGTCGAGCTCGATGCCTTCGAGCTGGCGTCCTTCCCCGTCCTTACCGGCGAGGAAGAGCTGGTAGAAGATCGGCTCGGCGTCGCGGGCCATGGCGCCGAGGGAGGAGTCGTCCACGGGGACCTTGCGCCAGGCGAGCAGGTCGAGCTGCTCCTCGGCGATGATGTCCTCGACGGCGCGCATGGCGTCCAGGGCGGCCATGCGGGACGCCGGGAGGAAGGCGATACCGGTGGCGTAGGCGCCGGGGGCGGGCAGGTCAACGCCCTCGGTGGCCATCTCCTCGCGCAGGAACCGGTCGGGGACCTGCAGCAGGATGCCCGCGCCGTCGCCGGTGTTCTTCTCCGCACCGGCGGCACCACGGTGGTCGAGGTTCACCAGGGCCTGGATGCCCTTCTTCACGATGTCGTGGGTGGCTCGGCCGTGGATGTCCGCGACGAAGGCGACGCCACAGGCGTCGTGCTCGTAGGCAGGGTGGTACAGGCCCTGCGGTGCGGGGTAGTTGGAACTCGTCTGTTCGTCAGTCATGGGGTCGTCAGCCTCCGGGTAGTCGTGGTGGGGCATGAGATCCGGGCGGGTCGCGTTGGTGGTGCGTCCCTGCCGGCGGACCGTCATCGGACCGGTGGGTTTCCCTCACAGATACGGCCGTCGTCGGGGGCCGCAAAATCAGGGTTTCCTCACCCCCGCAGGTGCACGCTCCATGATGTGACGGATGCCACATCTCTGAGGTGAACGCGGGTGCGGTCTCCACATGAAGTTGTGTATGTATCTTAGCCCCCGCCGGAGCCCGTGCCGCACTATCTGTTGTGTCCCACCTCGTGATACTAAGAGTCTCATTCAATGGACCATTTGTTACAGCGGTATTTCACGACAATTTCACTAGGGTTTCCTCTCGGGCGGATCCGGCACGGGTCGTACGATGGCGGCGTGAAAGATCCCCGACGCATCCCGGTGATGACGGACGCCCTCACCCGTCTCTGGGAGGCCCGCCCCGACCTCACCCTCACCCGGCTCCTCGGACTCCTCGAGACCCACGGCGCCGACTGGAACGCCACCGACGAGGAGACGCTCGCCGTGCTGCGCCGGCTGTCCTCCGAGACCCCGGAACGGCTCGACGATCCGGCGGGACGCTACCTCGTCACGACCGAGAACTCCGCAGGTGTCGCCACCCAGCTGGTGACCGTGGGGGCGGACCGGGTGGCCGTGCGGCGGATCCCGGCGTCCCGCACCGATGCCGTGCACGACCTGCCGCAGCCTGTCGTGTGGGAGCATTCCGGGGTGCGCAGCTGCCACGTCGCCGCTCCCCTGGTCATCACGGACACGGAGGGGATCGCGCACCGGATGGGGCTCGTCTCCTCGATCCGGGTCATCGCCGCGCCCGGGGAGGACGCCCCGGTGACCTCACTCGACGGACTGCGCAGACGGACCCTGGACGGCGTGTACCTCCTGGAGCTGGAGGACGCTTCACTGCTGCTCGACCGGACCGCCTGGTTGTTCACCACCGGGCGCCGGGACCTGCACCGCGAACGCCTGACCTGGGCACGGCTGCTGGACTGCACCGTCGGAGCACCGCTGCGGATCGCACTCGACGGCGGCGAGGTGAGGGAACTGCCGGAGCTGCGGCGGATCACCGTGCTGGAATAGCCGGGCGTGACAGCCGGGCGGGGGTGCATTCCGGCGGGTAGGTTGGGAAGGGACTCAGGAGGTTTTCGATCATGAAGTTCATGCGCACGATTCTCACCGCATTCGGCATCCTCGTCGCCGGCTCGCTCGCCATCGCGCCGGCCGCGAACGCCCAGACCGGCCCAGCTCCGGCACTGCCCTCAGTGCCGTCCTCGTCCGACCTCCAGGGCATGGCGGGGGACGCACTCTCCGACGCGCAGAGCGCTGTCAACGGCGCCGTCGACGATGCCCTCGGATACCTGCCGGACATCCCGGGCGTCAGTCCGGCACCTGCACCGGCACCCGCTCCGTCACCCGCCCCCCAGCCCGCACCGCGGCCGTCGACCGGCTGCTCCGCCCAGGCGAAGGCCTGCATCAACCTCACCAACCAGACCGCATGGCTGCAGTCCGGTGGCGTGATCACCCGCGGCCCGGTGCCGATGAGTTCCGGGCGCGCGGGCTACGAGACCCCGGCCGGACTGACCAGGGTGACGCGCAAGATCATCGACGAGTGGTCGAACGCCTGGAACGCACCGATGCCGTACTCGGTGTATTTCTCGGCCGGAACCGCCTATCCGGGTGACATCGGCATCGCCTTCCACGAGGGATCCCCGGCCGTGATGTCCCACGGGTGCATCCACCTGAACCATGACGACGCCGTGGCCTTCTTCAACACCCTGCAGGTCGGCGACTACGTCGACGTGGTGGCGTAAGAGTCCTGCGTCGGTCGCATACAGAATCTGCCACCCCTCAGGTCGTTTTCCGGGTGATCCGGCGACCTGAGGGGTGGCAGATTTCTCTTGCTGAATGGCGGAGACGGGGGGATTTGAACCCCCGGACGATTTCTCGTCGCTGGTTTTCAAGACCAGTGCATTCGGCCGCTCTGCCACATCTCCACGTGCGCCGGACGGTCCTGCAGGGGCCGCCGACACAGCGGGACAAGTGTAGCGCACCGCGTCCGCGCGGAAAGACTCCCACCCCGCCCGGAGCAGGCGCAGTTACGCTGGAGAGGCATGAAGGCGATCATCCAGACAGACCCCAGTGACCCCACCTCCCTGACCTGGCAGGACACCCCCACCCCGACCCCCGCCACAGGCGAGGTCCTGCTGCGGATCACCGCGGCCGGCGTCAACCGGGCCGACACCCTCCAGGCCCAGGGCCACTACCCGCCGCCGAAGGGGGACACCGACATCATCGGGCTCGAGGCGTCCGGCGTCATCGAGGACGCCAACGGCTGCGTCCGCCCGGACGGCACCCCCTGGTACGCCGGTGACGAGGTCGGCGCACTGCTCTCCGGCGGTGGCTACGCCGAATACGTCGCCGTCCCCGCAGGTCAGCTGCTGCCCGTGCCCGCCGGGTACAGCCTGACGGACACCGCGAGCGTCGTAGAGGTCGCCTGCACGGTCTGGTCGAACCTCATGATGACCGCCGAGATCAGGAAGGACGACCTCGTGCTCATCCACGGTGGTGGCGGCGGCGTGGGTCTGTTCGCCATCCAGGTGGCGAAGGCGCTCGGCGCGCAGGTGGCGGTCACCGCCGGCAGTGAGGAGAAGCTCGAGGTGTGCCGTGGCTACGGTGCCGACGTGCTCATCAACTACCGCGAGGACGACTTCGTGGAGGCCGTGAAGGAGGAGGGCGGGGCGGACGTCATCCTCGACATCATCGGCGCGAAGTACCTGGACAAGAACGTCTCCGCCCTGGCGAAGGACGGGCATATCGTCATCATCGGCATGCAGGGCGGTGTGAAGGGCGAGCTCAACATCGGCAAGCTGCTGAGCAAGCGGGGCAATATCTCCGCGACCGGTCTGCGGTACCGCGACCGGGCGGACAAGGCCCGCATCGTCGCTGCGACCGTGGAGCACGTCTGGCCGCTGCTGGAGAACGGGACGATCCGCCACCACATCGACCGCGTCGTCCCGGTTCAGGACGCCGCGGGCGCGCACCAGGCACTGCTCGCCGGGGACATCACCGGGAAGATCGTGCTGGCGGTGGAGTAGAAGGTGGAGTAGACGGGGGCGTGAGCTGACGCTCCTCCCGCCGGCGCATCGCCCGGACACCGGTGACCAGACCGCCGACGGCCGCCACGGCGCCGGCGACAGCCGCCGGCACCGCCCAGCCGGCACCGGCGACGAGGCCGATCACCCCGATGAGGAGCAGCAGCGTGCCGAGGACCGTGACCATGCCGGGCACCATGTCCGCCACCGGCGCCCGGCGCGGGGCGGGAAGCGCCGGTTCGACCGGGACCGGGGCAACCGGGGTCGGTTCCGGGGTGATCTCCGGCCGGGGATGCCGGATCACGCCGGTCGCCACCGTCTTCAGCACTGACCACCAGCTGAGGAAGTCCGGGATCCCGTCACCGGACGGGCCGGCGGTGTCCAGAGAGTGACGCACCAGCGTCCTGACGTCCGGCGGCAGATCCTCCAGGTCGCCGACGGTGACATCGCGGCGTCCCACAAGAACACGGACGACCAGCGCGGCGAAGGCCGAGGCGTCGTTGAGGAAGGTCGACTCCGCGGGCAGGGTGGCCAACAGGGCCCCCACCTCCAGGTCGGCGGCACCGGTGAGGATGACATTCCGGCCACGTTCACCGACCCGGACCGCGTCCTCGGTGAGTCCGACGAGGTCACGGCCGTTCGCACGGAAGGTGTCGAGCAGGACGCAGAGCTGCGCCAACGCGCGGTAGCGCTGCCGGAGTGCGACCTCCGTGTCGACCGGGGTGACGGTCAGTTCCGCCAGGGTCCTGGTGGGGCCCGACGCCTGGGTCGCTGCCTGGGCTGATGTCCGCGACGCCGCCAGGTCGACGACGAGGGCACCGCAGACCAGTCCACGGTCACGGACCAGGGCCACCGGCCAGTCCGCCTGCCGCAGCACCGCGACCCGGACCTTGTCGGGGCGGACCCGCAGGTATTCTACGAGGCCAGCGACACGTTTCCGGTCGTGGTCGCTGATCTGGTGTCCCGGGACTGTGACCGGGTTGCCGGGGGCGTCCTGCGTGCCCGAGCGGTAGACCAGTGGAATGACCCGGCCGCCGACGACGACCGACCGCCGGTCGGCATCAGCCAGTTCGATGACGTCCCCCACCCGGACGGTCCACAGATCGTCCACTGAAACTGCCGGTCCCCCGGTTCCCGCTGCCAACGGTGGCTGTGACGCAGTCATGACCTTCTCCTGTCTTCAGCCTGTCCCCGACACCACGAGATGAGCGGGGCCCTCGCCTGGACACTCACCCTCGCCATCCCGCTGGTGGTCATCATCGGCGGCTACGCCCTGCTCCACCTCTTCTTCGGCTAGACCATCCCGCCGACGACACGGACCAGCTGATCCACGTCGTAGCGGGTGTTGTGCGGCGCGAAGCCGACACACACCGCGCCGCCCATCTCCGCGACCCCCATCTGGTCGAACAGGGCACTGTCCTCCAGGCCCACGACCTCGGCGACCACACCGTTGTCGAGCAAGCGCTCAACCACGCTGGACGCCGGGACACCGGGCACCAGGAAGCTCACCCGGGGCACGCGGTCGACCGAGTTGTATCCACTGCTGTCACCGCTGCCGAAGCCGCCGAAGGACCCGGCGGCCCCGTGGCTGCCGGCGTGGCCGTAGGTGTCGTCCTCACCGGTCACACCGATGACGTGCACCACGCCGAAGTCCCGCAGCCCGTCGACCAGGTGACGGGCCAGGGTGTGCATGTAGGCCTCCGCAGCCGGCAGAGACGTCTGCAGCCGCTCATGGCGGTCACCTGTGGCGTCCTCGTCCAGGCCGGCGAGGAAGTCGACGGTCGCCGGGACCGCGCCGAGCAGACCCGGAGCCAGCCCGCCACGCTCCAGGGCCGCGACCCGTCGCTTCGCCAGGGACAGCAGGTCGGGGGTGGAGTGCCGGCCGGTCTTCACCTCGGCCAGGCGGAGCTCGGCGAGCATCGCCGGGTCGCGGAACACCAGTGCCCCGACCTCCGGACCACCCAGCGGCGCGAGATCCAGGGCGACGACGTCCGCACCCCATTCGGCCATGTCGATGTAGCGGTAGGGCGCGTAGGACGCCGCGTCCACCACAAGCCAGCCGTTGGACTTCGCGTGCAGCAGATCGGCGATCGCCCGGACATCCGTCACCGTGCCGATGTGCTCGTTCGCCGCGGCGACCGCGACGATGGACGTGGACGTGCCGATGAGCTCACTGAACTGCCACGTCGGCAGGGAACCCGTGGTCAGCTCGGCCTCCGCCCAGCGCAGGGACGCACCGTAGAGGTCGGCGGCCAGCTCCCAGGGGGCGTTGCTCACCGGATCGTCGACCCGGGACAGCACGACCTCGCGCCCCATCCGCAGCTTCGCCGGGACAGACGCCGCCAGCGTGTTGAGCAGAACGGCACGGCTGGGGCCCAGCACCACGCACTCCGGCGTACCGCCGACCAGGTCGGCGACGGCCTCGCGGGCAGCGTCGATGTAGGCGTCCCCGCGGGTGCCGTTGCCTGCACCCGGGTCCGCCTGCAGCGGCGCGGTGCGGAAAGCCCGCGTCACCGCTGAGCTCACCTTCTCCGGCACCTGGGCACGCGCTCCGCCGTTGAGGTAGGTCCACCCGTCGGACTGGGAGACATAGAGCCCTCGGACCCTCGCGGAATCGAACACGCCTGTACGCACCTCTAATCTATGACTGTCACTCGTCTGCACGATCCTACAGCGCCGGGCGGACAGCACCGCAAGCCCCGGTTCGACCCCCTGGGAGGGACCGGGAAAGGTCCCCCGTTCGTGTGCCTCTCCGCCGTTCCTTTGCTGTGTCTCCACTGTGCCTCTGCCGCGTCTTTGCCCCGGGGGAGGGCGACCGGGGTACCTTTGTCGGGTGTCAGATTCAGAGAACGAGAGCAGCACCGCCACGTCGGTCGCGCTGACCCCGGAGTTCGACCGCTACGTCGCCCGGGTCGACGACGACAAGATCCCGGCGTCCACCTCGCAGACCTTCGGGGCCTCCTGGGACGATCTCAAGCGCGGCTTCGGCCAGCGCGAACTGTGGCTCACCCTGGGCTGGCAGGACATCAAGCAGCGCTACCGCCGCTCCGTCCTGGGCCCGTTGTGGATCACCATCGCCACCGGCGTGATGGCCACCGCCCTCGGCCTGCTGTACTCGCTGCTCTTCGACATCGACATCAAGACCTTCCTGCCGCACGTCGCGGTCGGCCTCATCCTCTGGGGATTCATCGCCGGCTGCATCAACGAGGGATCACAGGTCTTCATCGCCAACGAGGGACTGATCAAACAGCTGCCCAGTGCGTTGAGCGTGCACGTCTACCGCCTGGTGTGGAAGCAGTTCCTCTTCCTGCTCCACAACCTGGCGATCTGGCTGGTCCTGCTCGCGATCTTCCAGATCCCGGTCGGCTGGGAGGTCATCCTCGCCGTGCCCGGACTGGCCCTGCTCGTCGCCAACGGCGTGTGGGTGACGATGTTCTTCGGCATCATCGCCACCCGTTTCCGTGATGTCGCTCCGCTGCTGGAGTCCCTGGTCCAGCTGCTGTTCTACATGACGCCGATCGTGTGGATGGATTCCACCCTGAAGGACCGTATCGGCGACCTCGGAAACAAGGCCTACCTCGCCGAGATCAACCCGCTGTACCACTACATGGCCATCGTCCGTGGACCGATGATCAACGAGCCGGTGGAATGGCGGTCCTGGCTGATCGTCTGCATCCTCACCGTCCTCGGCACCCTCTTCGCCATGGTCTTCATGCGCCAGTGGCGCTCCCGCGTCAGCTACTGGGTTTAATCGAGTACAGGAGTTATCCCTTGGTTTCCATCGACACCTACAACGCCTGCGTCGACTTCCCGATCTTCGACGCCAAGACCCGTTCCCTGAAGAAGGCCTTCCTCGGCGCCGCCGGCGGTGCGATCGGCCGCAACTCGGACAACACCGTCGTCGTCGAGGCACTGCGCGACGTGAACCTGCACCTCAAGGAGGGCGACCGGATCGGTCTGGTCGGCCACAACGGTGCCGGCAAGTCGACCCTGCTGCGCCTGCTCTCCGGCATCTATGAGCCGACCCGCGGTTCCGCGGTGGTCAAGGGCCGCGTCGCCCCGGTCTTCGACCTCGGCGTGGGCATGGACCCCGAGATCTCCGGGTGGGAGAACATCGTCATCCGCGGGCTCTTCCTCGGCGAGTCGAAGAAGTCCATGCAGAAGAAGATGGACGACATCGCCGAATTCTCCGAGCTGGGTGACTACCTCTCCATGCCGCTGCGCACCTACTCCTCCGGTATGCGCGTGCGCCTGGCGCTGGGTGTGGTGACCTCCATCGAGCCGGAGATCCTGTTGCTCGACGAGGGTATCGGTGCGGTGGACGCCGCGTTCATGGCGAAGGCCCGTGACCGGCTGTCCGACCTGGTCGCGAAGTCCGGCATCCTGGTCTTCGCCTCCCACTCCAATGAGTTCCTGGCGCAGCTGTGCGATTCGGCTCTGTGGGTCAACCACGGCGAGATCAAGGCCTGCGGGCCCGTCGACGAGATCGTCGGCCAGTACGAGGGACCGGGCGCGCAGGAACACGTCCGCACCGTACTGAAGGACCTCGGACGACTGTAGGCCTGTTGCAGGTCGGGCGGCTGCCCCTACCGCACGTACTCCAGCTGCCCCACGTCGATGTAGCCGCAGGCGAAGCCGGCCTGGCAGTAGGCCAGGTAGAAATGCCACAGCCGCTGGAAGTCCGGGCCGAAGCCCAGCTCATCGACCCGGCCCTCGGATGCCGCGGCCAGGAACGTGGCATCCCACTCCCCCAGCGTCCTCGCGTAGTCGTGGCCGAAACTCCGGTGCATACCCAGTGACAGCCCGGCACGCGCGGCAGACTCATTGAGCGCCCGCACGCTCGGGATCACCCCACCGGGGAAGATGTAGGTGGTGATCCACGTCGCGGCGTCCTTCGTGGCGAGCATCTGGGCATGGTCCATGGTGATCGCCTGGATCACCGCGCGCCCGCCGTCGGCCAGCCGGTCATGGACGACCTGCATGTACTCGTCCCAGTACTCCGCGCCCACGGCCTCGATCATCTCGATGGAGACGATCGCGTCATAGGTGCCGGTGGCCTCGCGGTAGTCGCGCAGCTGCACATCCACCAGGTCGGACAGCCCCTCGGCCGCGATACGCTCGCGCGCCAGGTCCGCCTGCTCGGTCGACAGCGTCACCGAGGTGACCTGCGCACCGCGCCGTGCCGCATGCAGCGACAGCTCGCCCCAGCCGGTACCGATCTCGAGGACGCGACTGCCCGCCCCCACCCCGGCGCGGTCCAGGGCACGCTCGACCTTGGCGTCCTGCGCGGTGGCGAGATCGTACTCCGGGTGCCTGTCGAAGAGGGCCGAGGAATAGCTGAGGCCCTCGTCGAGGAAGGTCGCGAAGAAGTCGTTGGAGAGGTCGTAGTGGGCGCTGATGTTGCGCTTCGCCCCGGCCACCGTGTTCTTCTGCCGGAGAGGACGCCGCGAGGTGTACAGCCCACCGAGCTCCTGCAGCCAGGCGGGAAGCAGCGCGGTGATCTTCCGGCACAGTTTCGTCAGCGTCCCCGCCAGGTCGGCGGCGTCCCAGTCCCCGGCGACATAGGACTCCCCGAAACCGACGAGTCCCTGGACGCCGAGCCGCCGGTAGAAGTCCTCGGGGCGGTGGAGGACGAGGTCGGCGTCCTCCTGCTCCCCCACCGTGATCCCGCACATCGCCGCAGCCCGGTCACAGACCTGTTTCGCGACCTTCCCTGCCAGAGTGGCATAGGCACCGGTCGGGGCGGCCGGGTAGAGAGTGTGCTGGTCGGTGGTGGGCGTCTGGCTCACGGTGCTGTCCTCCGGAACTGGTGGTCTGAACCTGAACTGGTACCTCTCCGAGCGTAACCC
>NHCFJ05603__coassemble_1207_pt1 | contig 11022 bp, 12 predicted proteins | sample NHCFJ05603__metabat2_low_PE_007 | metagenome-assembled genome bin NHCFJ05603
ACCGGGTTGAAGAAGTGCAGACCGCAGATCCGCTCCGGGTGTCCGGTGACCTCACCGACAGCCTGGGCGAGCTCGTCGACGGACATCGAGGACGTGTTCGTCCTCAGCCAGGCGTCCGTGCCGACGACCTCGGCGCTCTCCAGTGCGGCGGTCTTGATGCCCATGTCCTCGGGCGCGGCCTCGATGACCAGGCTGCATCCGGGAAGTCCGCGACATCGGAGGTGACGGTCAGGCGGGAGGCGGCGTCCGCGGCGTCGGGGTTCGCCTCGACGACCGTCACCTCAGACCCGGAGACGAGGAAAGCGTGGGCGATCCCGGCACCCATGCGTCCGCCACCGAGGACGCCGACGTGTGCAGGGAGACCGGAGGGAAGGGTCGTGTCAGTCATGTTCAACTTCTTCTTTCGGTCGATGACGGCCTGCATACGGTCGGCCTTCGCCTCGGACTCGAAAAGGATGGCCTGAGCGAGGTCGTCGACGGCGGCGATGACCGGCATGGCGAGCGTGGCGATGCGGTCGAAGATCCGGGAGCTGATGCCGGCCAGTGCGTTCGCCCGGCGCCGATCGCGCAGCTGGGTGATGTCCGCGCCGGAAGCGAAGATTCCCTTGGGACTGTTGCGTCCCTCGGCCTCACAACCGGTGACGACGAGGACGCGGGGATCGTCTTCCAGCTCGTCACAGACGGCGTGCAGGTCATTGACCATGGCCTGATCGACGGCGTTGCGGATCTCGGGGCGGTTGAGGCGGACGAGCGTGTGGGTGTCGGTGGTCTCGACACTCAGGGTGGAGAAGGTCATCCCTGAAGTATGGTTCAGTTCCATTCCTTTTCACACCCTTTCGAGGGGAATGGCGCGGGCGAGGTCTCCCCGAGGGTGGTTGCCGCTGACGGTTTCCTGTCAACTGTGCTCACAGGACCCGCATGTCTGGTGGTTGACGAGTCCCGGGGGATAGGGTGGACGCTGGTACAGCAGTGCTGACCGGGCACATGCATTCGAAGAAAGAGCAGGATTCAGGTGAGCCAGAAGATCAAGGCCCCGAACGAGAAGAGCAACGGCTTCCTCTGGGGACTCGTGGCGATCGTCGTGATCGCCGTTGTCGTGATCGCCGTGGTGGTCATCCAGGGCCGCGACAGCAAGTCCAGCAATGAGGGGCTCGCCCCGGCTGAGAACGTCAACTTCTCCGTCAGTGTCGAAGACGGCAACATCGTGCTCGCCTCCGACGCTGTCGCCGATGATGCACCGGTCGCAGACCTCTACGAGGACTACAGCTGTCACTTCTGTTCTGACCTGGTCACTGCTGACCACGAGTCCCTGAAGGCCGCCCTCAACGACGGCAAGATCACCATGCGTTACAACACGGTGAACTTCCTGGACGGCGGCGAGGGCGGACATTCGACCGTCGCGGGTGCAGTGGCCATGGCCATCGCGAACTCCGGCAACGCCGAGGCGTTCTGGGCGTTCCACGACTGGGCCTTCATGAACCGCACGGACATCTCCGGCTACAGCTTCGATGATTTCGCAGACGCTGCGGAGAACCTCGGTGTGGATGCCGATACCGTGGCAGCCATCCGTGACGGGTCCGTCGGCGAGAAGTACCAGTCGGTGCTGGAATCCAACATGGACAGGCTGAAGGAGAAGGAAGGCGACGACACGGGCACTCCCTCCCTGTACGTCAACGATGAGAAGTTCCAGCTCCAGAAGGACCCGGAGATGGACACCCAGACCCAGATGGCGGACTGGGTCCCGGACGTCGTCGGCTGACCGACGTGGCCTCAGGCTCACAGAGCAACAGCCCCTTCCCCGCTCCCGGGGGAGGGGCCGTCGGCGTCTGGCACAGCGACCATTGCCTATGACGCCGACGACCCGTCGATGCTCGCGGACCGGGTTCCGGACGTGGTGGGGTAGCAGCCGGGGGTGACGCATTCAGGTGGCGTTCAGCGGGGTGTCCGTAGCATGACGGACAACAGCATTCACCCACTCAGACCACCGGAGGTAACCCCCATGAACAGCCGATACATCCGCACCACCCTCGCGGCTCTGACCGCATCCGTCCTCAGCGTCGGTGTGCTCGCCGCCTGCGGCGATGATTCCGACGACGCAGAATCCACCGTCACCGTGACCCAGTCGGCCCCCGCCGACGACGCTTCGGACTCTGCCGCCGCCACGACCACCTCACAGTCCGGCAGCAACGGCAGCGGCAGCACGGGCAGCTCCGATTCCAACGGCACCGCCGTGGACGCCGCCAGCGCCCTGGAGGCTGCCCTGGACGCTAAGTCCGGCGCCTACGCCGTGGAGGTCGACGAAGAGGACGGCCGCGCCTGGGAGATCACCCTCGTCGTCGACGGCCAGGGTGTGGAACTGACCATCGACGCGTCCACCGGTGAGGTCACCGGCGAACGGTCGACCGACCTGGACGCCGAGCAGCAGGAGGCCCCGTCGGTCACCGCCGCCGAGGCCGTCGACGCCGCGCTCGCCGAGAAGCCCGGCACCCTGGACTCCCTCGACCTGGACCGGGACAACGGGACCATCGTGTGGGATGCGACCGTCATCGACGGCACCCAGGAGTGGGACATCGTCATCGACGCGTCCTCCGGCGACATCCTGCGCGCGAACCAGGACGACTGATACGACAGAGCCCCCGGTCGGAATGACTTCCGACCGGGGGTTCCCGATTCTGTGGAGCTAAGGGGACTCGAACCCCTGACCCCCACACTGCCAGTGTGGTGCGCTACCAGCTGCGCCATAGCCCCGTAACGATGGTCCGTGAAGACCGCGTTGCGAACGAGGGATAAGGTACAACATCGCGCGGCGTCCTGCCAAATGGGCAGGTGCCGCACCTGTTCAGCGCACGTTCAGGACGGTCGTGGGAGACTGACCGACATGTGGATCCTGGTGGTGGACGATGAGGTGCGGCTCGCCGACGGCGTGCGACGTGGACTTGAGGCAGAGGGAATGGTCGTCGACGTCGCCAACGACGGGGAGACCGGCCTGGACATGGCGTCCGACGCGGACTACGACGCCATCGTCCTCGACGTCATGATGCCCGGCATGAACGGCTACCGCGTCTGCGAGGCGCTGCGCGAGGACGGCAACTGGACCCCGGTCCTCTTCCTCACCGCCAAAGACGGCGAATGGGACGAGGTCGAGGGCCTCGACACAGGCGGCGACGACTGGCTGACCAAGCCCTTCTCCTACCCGGTCCTCGTCGCCCGGCTGCGGGCGATGGTCCGCCGCGGCACCCGTGGAAGCCCCGAGGTCCTCACCGCCGGTGACCTGCGGCTCGACCCGGCATCCCGCCAGGCCTACCGCGGTGACGACGAGATCCCGCTGACCGCCCGGGAACTCGCTGTGCTCGACTTCCTGCTGCGCCACGCCGGGGAGGTCGTCACCAAACAGGAAGTGCTCGCCAATGTCTGGGGCGGCTCCTTCGACGGGGACGCCAATATCGTCGAGGTCTACATCGGCCACCTGCGGGCCAAGGTCGACCGACCCTTCGGTCGTGCCGCGATCGGGACGGTCCGCGGCGCCGGCTACCGACTCGACCGGAACGGGGGCTGACATGGGCAGGCTTCTCCGGGGAATCCGTCCGATGCGCTCGATCCGTGCCCGCGTCACCGCCGGAGCGACACTCTTCGTCGCCGCCATCCTCATTGTGGTCGCGGTCATCGCGGTGCCGGTGCTCGGCCGGGTACTCACTGACTCGGTCGCCGAATCCGTGGACCAGGACCTGGACTCCCTGGAATCGCAGCTTGAGGCGGCCCCCGACCGGGCGGAGGCGGTGGTCGCCGGGATCGACGATGATCTGCTCGTCCGGCTGCAGACCCGGGACGGCACGGAGGTCGTCAACGACGGGGACGCTGCGGAACTGGCCGGCACCGACGGGGAGGACGCCACGACGGTCACCGTCGACGACGAGTCCTGGCTCGCCGCGACAGAGGACACGGATGCCGGGATGCTCACCGTCGCACGCCCGATGGAGCATGTCGACGACACGGTGTCGGCGACGACGACGCTGCTGGTCGTGACGGTGCCGTTGATGGTGCTCCTCGTCGGCCTGGTGGTGTGGGTCGTCACCGGTCGTGCCCTGCGTCCGGTGGAGCGGCTGCGCAGGCAGGTCGACAGCATCGGGGCTTCGGACCTGTCCCGTCGGGTGGACGCCGGCGATGACGAACTCGGTGCCCTGGCCGCGACGATGAACCGGATGCTCGGCCGACTCGAACAGTCCCAGGCGGTGCAGCGACGGTTCGTCAGTGACGCCTCCCATGAACTCCGCTCGCCCCTGGCGACGATGCGGCAGTACGCCGAGCTCGCCGTCGCCCACCCCGAGACGGTGCCCACCGAGGAACTCGGTGAGGTCGTGGTCGCGGAAGGCGAGCGGATGCAGGACCTCGTCGAGGGGCTGCTGCTGCTCGCCCGGCTCGACGAGGGGCAGCGTCCTCCCACCGCCCCGGTGGACCTGGACGATCTGGTCCTGCGGGACGCCGACCGGCTGCGTCGTACGGGTACTGCCGTGGAGGTCGACACCTCCGGCGTCGGCGCCGGGCGGGTCGAGGGCAATGACCGGCTGCTGGCCCGGGTGGTCCGCAACCTCGTCGACAATGCCGTCCGACATGCGGAAGGACGCATCACACTCCGGGTGCGCGGTGAGTCGACGGAGCTGGGGGAGAGGGTGCTGTTGACTGTCGCCGATGACGGCGCAGGTGTGCCGCCGGAGGACCGGGAGCGCATCTTCGACCGCTTCACCCGCCTGGATGAGGGGCGCGCCCGGGATGCCGGTGGCAGTGGACTGGGCCTGGCGATCGTGCGTGACGTGGTGGAGGCGCACGGCGGCACGGTGTCGGTCGGTGCTGGTGAGGCTGCCGGTGACGGTACCGGCGCAGTGTTCACCGTGGATCTGCCCGCCGATACCCGCGAATGAGCTGAAACTGCGTTCAATGGCTGCTACTTTCGGTGAGGTAACCGTCAGTGTGGACAGGAGACCACCTTGCAGACAGGCAATCTGACCGTCCCGACCACCGAAGGGCCGGTCACCGGTGTGCGCCAGGGGGCGACCATCGCCTGGAACGGCGTCCCCTATGCGACGCCACCGGTCGGCGAGCTCCGGTTCCGGCGACCACAGCCGGCCGCATGCCGGGATGAGCCACTGGAGACCACCACCTGGGGTCCGTCCCCGATGCAGCCGCCGATGCCGGAGGCGACCGGCGGGGTCGGAGACAACGGTGTCACCGACGAGGACTGTCTGACCCTCAATATCGTCCGCCCGGCCGGGGACGCGACCGACCTGCCTGTGATGGTGTGGATCTACGGCGGCGCATTCACCGTCGGCGCGTCCCGCAAATACGACGGACGCCACCTCGCTGCGCGCGGTGACGTCATCGTCGTCACCGTGAACTACCGGGTGGGTGCGTGGGGGTTCCTCGACCTGTCGTCGCTGACCACCCCGGAGCATGTCTTCGAGTCCAATACCGGCCTCCACGATCAGATGGCCGGACTGCGGTGGGTCCGCGACAATATCGCGTCCTTCGGCGGCGACCCGGACAATGTCACCCTCTTCGGAGAGTCCGCCGGCGGCTCCTCGGTCCTGTCGTTGATGTGTATGCCGGAGGCCGAGGGGCTGTTCCACCGCGTCATCGCCGAATCTCCGGCGGTGGCCGGCACCCCGGCCAAGGTCCACGCCGAGGACGCCCGACGCCTCGCCGGGATTCTCGGAGGGGAGGACGCCACGCCGGCGGAGGCGGCCGCCGCGCTGGTCGACTGTTCAGCCGAGGAGTTGCTTGCGGCGTCACTGCGACTGACGGCGGAGACCGCGAAGACGGATCCGGGCAGGCTGATCTACGGCCCGACGGTGGACGGTGAGTCTCTGCCGGTGGCACTGCTGCCCGGCTTCCTGTCCGGACGTCAGGCGAAGGTTCCTCTGGTCATCGGGACGAATGCGGCGGAAGGTGTGCTCTTCCTCGTCGGTGCGCAGCAGAGCGGTGCCGAACTCCTGCCCGTGCTGGCGGACACTGTGCGCCGGACACTGGGGGATTCGGCCGCCGCGGACGGGGTGGTCGCGGCCTACCCCGGATTCGACGATCCGCGGGTCTCCGCCCAGGCCGGTGGCGACATGGTGTTCTGGTACCCGTCCACCGTGGTCGCCGACGCCCATGCCGCGGTCGCACCGACCCGGATGTACCGCTTCGACCATGTCTCCACCGACCAGCGGTTCGGCGGGCTGGGTGCGGCCCACGGCGCAGAGATCCCCTTCGTTTTCGGTCGTGCAGCGGCGGTGCTGCAGGCCGAGGGTGCGTCCGCGGATGACCGGGACGTGGTCTTCGCCGGGGAGGTCATGGACCGCTGGCTGGCTTTTGCCCGGGGTGGGGAACCGGGGGAGGAGTGGCCGGACTACTCGGCGGTGGAGCGCGAGGTCCTGGTGCTCGACGGCCGTTCAGACGGTGCTACCCGGGTGGAGGCTGATCCCCGGTCGGAGCGTCGGGAGGCGTGGGCCGCACTGTTCAGCTGAGGTGGTGGTGACCGCGCACAACGGAACCCCCGGCCGGAATCTCTTCCGACCGGGGGTTCCCGATGTGGTGGAGCTAAGGGGACTCGAACCCCTGACCCCCACACTGCCAGTGTGGTGCGCTACCAGCTGCGCCATAGCCCCGCACGCATGTCAGTCTGTAACGACATCGTTGCGAACGGATTGAAATCTACAGGACACCGGCAGGAATCGGCAAACCTGCAGGTGGCCTGGACTGCACCGGGGTGGATCGCGGGGTAGGCGCCCAGTGCGGCGTCCCGAAAAGTAGTTGACGTGTCGCCTATCTCGGTCAGTGGTGGTAGAACGGCATACGTTCACATCTCTTCACATAAAGGATTCCCTATGAGCAAGAACCGTTCCACCCGTCGCTCGGCACGCACTCTCTCCCTCGCCGGCTACGGCTTCATCGCCGCCGGTGTCGCCGGCTACGCCGCCGTGCGTCAGCAGCTTCTCGCCGAGAACATCACCGTGCACCCTGACGTGAAGTCGCTCGCCGGTAAGAAGGTCGCCGACCCAGTGACCGCCTACGCCCAGGCGGACATCGTCAACAAGCACGCCCTGGCCATGACCGGTGGCAAGCCCTTCGCCGAGCTGCCGATGGACGCCCCGGAGCGCGAGACCGCACTGATGGCCGCCAATGTGCGCTCCTCCCTGCTGACCTCGGTCCTCTCCTTCGGTGTCTCCGGTCTCGCGGCCGGTACCGGCGTCCTCGCCGTGACTGCGGGTCGCGGCCTCCGTGCACTCGCCAAGGACGCGCAGTAGATCACAGCGGTCTCAACCGGGGGTGACGTGGTGGTTATAACCCCGCTCCGTTGCCTCCCGGGCAGGAGATTCTGCAAGGATCGGACAGTATGAGTCACGAGACGACAGACGGACCGGCGGCACAGGTGCCGGTGACGGAGGGTGCGACCGCCGGATTCTGGGGCGCTTCCCGCCTCTACGGACTGGTGGTGACGCTCTTCGGGGCGATCGGCCTCTACATGTCCGGTCTGATCATGTACGACAAGATCGAGATCATGAAGGACCCGGACTTCGTTCCGGCCTGCACGATCAACGACGTCATCTCCTGCACGGACGTGATGCAGTCGAACCAGGCGTCCGCTTTCGGTATCCCGAACCCCTTCATCGGGCTCTTCGGGTTCGGAGTGGTCCTGACCATCGGCGTCGCACTGCTGGCCGGGGCGAAGTTCCGGGCGTGGTTCTGGTACGGCTTCCTCGCCGGTCTCGTCTTCGCCGTCGGCTTCGTCCACTGGCTCGCCTACCAGGCGGTCTACGATATCGACGCACTGTGCCCCTACTGCATGGTGGTGTGGGCCGTGGTGCTGCCGCTGTTCCTCATCACGCTGGTGCACATCGTCTGGGAGAGGCAGCGGGACGCCGCGGGGATCCACGGCGCCGACCGGTACTCCTTCGCCGGCAGCTGGATCATGCCGACGGTGGTACAGGTTGTCTGGTACGCCGCGTTCGTCGTGCTGATCCTGGTGCAGTTCGCCTGATCTGCCTGAGTCCCGGTCTGAGTTCACGCTCCCGGGTTTGGATCCCGGGCCGCATCGGGCTAGAGTGTTCCGATGTGCCATGACCCGGTTTCTTTCCGGGTCTGTCTGTTTTACATCAAGCCGCGGTCGTCATCAGGCGTCGGGGCCCATGACGAGGAAAGGAGCGCCCGATGAAGGTCCGCAAGTCCCTTCGGTCGCTGAAGAACAAGCCGGGCGCCCAGGTCGTTCGCCGCCACGGCAAGGTCTACGTGATCAACAAGAAGGATCCGCGCTTCAAGGCCCGCCAGGGCTGATCGCCGGTTCTTCGAGCCGAACAGCACCCTCTGTCCGTCACCTCACGGTGGCAGGTAGGGGGTGCTGTCGTCTGTGTGGGGTGGTGCCCGGTGCCCAACTCACGGTGATGGAATTACATGAGTGTTCTTGAGCCCCAACATGTAGTGCCGACCCCATCCGGCCACCTGCGCCTTTGTCGTTCAGTACCACTATATATGGTATTTAAGGCGTGTAATTACCCCAACATCTCGTGGCCAGGGAGGTTGTGCCCTGTCCCTGAGCTGTGTAGGGTCGACGTCATCGCAAGGCCGGGCGGGGACCTGTTCAGGAAGCTTCCCGGACGGTCTCCGACCACCACGTCGGCTGCCCTCTCCGTACGGCACCGTGCAGTCACCGGAAGTCTCAACCTCGCTGTTCCACACTCTAGGAGTTGTCACGATGATCACCGTCTACACGAAGCCCTCCTGCGTCCAGTGCACCGCCACCAAGCGCGCCCTCGACAAGGCCGGACTGGACTACGAGCTCATCGACATCAGCATCGATGATGAGGCCCGTGACTACGTGATGGCTCTCGGACACCTCCAGGCCCCGGTGGTCGTCACCGCCGCCGATCACTGGTCCGGCTTCCGCCCGGAGCGGATCAAGGAGATGGCCGCCCAGGCCGCCTGACCCTCCGGTCACACCCGAGACACAGGGAGCATGCGCCGGACGGCGTCTGCTCCCTTCGTCATGGTGCGGCTTTCCGCAACTGCCGGACACCGACGACATCCGATCCACCCCGTGACATCAGTGAGAGGACCTATCCTTGCCGGCATCCGGACTGCTCCGCTCCCTGCTCGCTGACACGACCCCGCTCGAGCACCCGCACTTCCGCCGCCTGTGGACGGCGAACATCATCACCGTCATCGGCGCGCAGCTCAACATCATCGTCGTGCCGTACCAGATCTACGACATCACCGACAGCTCCGCCTATGTCGGTCTGGCCGGTGCATTCGGCCTGGTCCCGCTGGTTATCTTCGGCCTCTACGGCGGGGCCCTGTCCGACCGGATGGACCGCACGAAGCTGCTGCGGATCACCACCGTCGGCATGATCGTCAGCGCCCTGGCCTTCTGGGCCCAGGCGGCGTCAGGACTGGACAATGTCTGGCTGCTGCTCAGCGTTTTCGCACTGCAGCAGGCCTTCTTCGCCGTCAACCAGCCGACCCGCACCACGGTCATCGCCCGCATCGTGCCGGTCGGGAAGATCGGCGCGGCGACCTCGCTGAACATGACGGTCATGCAGGCCGGCGCCATCGTCGGCCCACTGCTCGGTGGCCTTATGCTCCCGGTCACCGGCTACGCCTGGCTCTACCTCATCGACGCGGTCTGTCTGCTCTCCACCCTCTGGGCGGTGCTGAAGCTGCCGGCGATGCCGCCGCTGGAGACGGAGACCTCCACTACGGAGGAGGACGCAGGGAAGGACGCGAAGAAGATCGCCGCGGCCGACCGTGGCGGCTTCCGTTCCGTCCTCGACGGCTTCGTCTATCTCTGGGCCATGCCGCTGCTGCTCATGAGCTTCCTGGTGGACATCATCGCCATGACCTTCGGCATGCCACGGGCACTGATCCCGGAGATCTCCACCGTCGACTTCGGCGAGGCCGGTGACGGCGGACTGTTCTACGCCCTGCTGATGGCTGCCCTTCCGGCCGGCGCGGTCCTCGGCGGCATCTTCTCCGGGGCTGTGACCAGAGCCCGACGGCAGGGGCTCGGCATTGTCGTCTCCATCATCTGCTGGGGCGCGGCGATCGTCGTCATGGGTCTGGCGGTCACCTTCGCGGACGGGAAGGCCGGACTGTGGGCCTGGGTGGCCGTGATCTCCTTCCTTGTGGGTGGCACTGCGGACATGTTCTCCTCGGTGCAGCGCAACGCGATGCTCCAGGAGGCCGCCGACGACCGGATGCGTGGGCGACTCCAGGGGGTCTTCCTCATCGTGGTGGCCGGTGGACCGCGCATCGCCGACATGCTCCACGGTTGGGTCGGCTCGATGATCGGTGCCGGTCCTGCGACGGCGGTCGGTGGCGTCCTCGTGATCGTGGGCGTCCTCATCGCCGTAGCCTTCGTACCCGCGTTCCTTCGCTACATCCCGGCCCGCTTCGGCGTCATAGAAGACACAGAAAGGAACTGACATGCTCATCGTCTACTTCTCGTCTACTACACGGAACACGGAGCGCTTCGTGGCGAAGCTCGGCCTGCCGGCTGAACGTATCCCGCTGCGTCGTGGCGATGAACCGCTGCGCGTCGATGAACCCTATGTGCTGATCTGCCCGACGTACGGGGGAGGGGCGTCGATCACCGGCGACTTCTCGCGACCGGTGCCCAAGCAGGTCATCCAGTTCCTCAACGACGAGCACAACCGGAGCCTGATCCGTGGCGTCATCGCGGGCGGGAACCTGAACTTCGGTGCGGACTTCTGCAAGGCAGGGGACGTCATCGCGGCGAAATGCCGCGTCCCGTACCTCTACCGGTTCGAGTTGATGGGCAATGAGGAGGACGTCGCCCGGGTCCGCGAGGGCCTGGCGGAGTTCGAGGCAGCGTGCCGGGCGGACGCGACATGGGAGTCTGCGGTGACATGACCAGTACCGCTGCGGGCGGTGACGAATGACGGTAGACATGAGCAGACAAGACAAGGAACGGGGAAAGCATGACCACGGATCTCGGAAAGAGCGTCGCAGAGCCGGTGGCCCAGGCGGAACAGC